>Ga0134124_10000892_pt1 | contig 23945 bp, 15 predicted proteins | sample KB304_FD_96880 | JGI IMG/M metagenome (GOLD analysis project Ga0134124, IMG submission 96880) | Terrestrial soil microbial communities without Nitrogen fertilizer from Kellogg Biological Station, Michigan, USA - KB3-0-4 | ecosystem: Environmental > Terrestrial > Soil > Unclassified ... | reverse complement strand
TTGGCTCAAGATCTGACTCAGAAGCAGCACGTTCGATCTGCGAGTATTCGTCAGGCGTTACTCGAAAAGTAATGAATTTGATTCGTTTAACTTCCGTCATGAGCGGTTTTTCCTCGCGTTCGGCAAAAAATATAGTTTTGTTTACGCGTTAACCCCGTAAACGCGTAAATGCTTCCTGCAATTGATGTACACAAACGCAGACACGGCGCGTCAACGAACGTGCACGCGACAGCCCCCAAGCGGGGGTGTCGTGTCAAATAAAATCAGGTGCAAAGCACCTCGTAACGATTCCACGCTTTCCGCGCACAACCGCAAATTTGAGTATCGTCTGTGGTTTTCGAAATCATCATCAGGCTATCGTGTAATTTTCTTATCAAGTCATAATGAGAACTGCTGCCGTATAGATTGCGCCTGGCCAGCTTTAACAAATACTTTATATGGGTGATCGAAATCCTTATTTGACATTTACGATTTGGCACAAGGAAACACCTTCTATTTAAGAGTAGATTCCCACCAGAATTCTTCACCTAGGCGCAGTTTTCATGATTGTAATGGTGGGCATCTGGCGCAAATCTCTTGAAGCTCGCTGGAAAATCTCAGCTGATTCAGGCAGTATGCTTCTTGATGCGGAAACATGCATTTGCTACCAATGCAGACCCGCCAGAATCTGTTAAGTGATGACCCCCTATCACGCGAAGTACTACGCTTACGAACTCACAAAACGCTGTCCCTCCGACAGTCTCGAGAAACTAGCCGGTGCAGTTGCCAGCGCGCAGGTTGATCTAAATCCGCACCAAGTGGACGCGGCGCTTTTTGCGTTTCATTCACCTCTATCCAAAGGTGCTTTGCTGGCAGACGAAGTTGGCCTTGGCAAGACAATCGAGGCTGGACTCGTCATCTCTCAGAGGTGGGCTGAACGGAAGCGGCGAATTCTCGTTATCACGCCATCAAACCTTCGAAAGCAATGGCACCAGGAGCTAAGCGAAAAATTCTTTTTGCCATGCACTATTCTCGAAGCTCGGGTTTACAACCAGATGATCAACCGCGGTCAGTTCAGGCCGTTTGAGGTGGATGGCTCGATTGTAATTTGTTCTTATCAGTTCGCTCGGAATAAAGCTGGCGACGTTACGAATACACCTTGGGACCTAGTCGTTATTGATGAAGCGCATCGACTACGCAACGTTTACAAGACCTCTAGTGTCATCGCTAATACGCTTAAGAACGCGCTCGGTCACTGCAGCAAACTATTGCTGACTGCTACGCCCCTCCAGAACTCGCTACTTGAATTGTTTGGGCTTGTCAGTTTTATCGATGAGCATACCTTCGGTGATCTGAAGAGCTTTCGGGATCAATTCACGCGCCTCGATCAGGGCGACGTTTTCAATATTCTGAAGGCGCGTCTGAGGCCCGTATGTCACCGAACGCTTCGCCGGCAAGTCAGCAGTTATGTTTCCTATACAAAAAGGTTCCCGTTACTAGAGAAATTCCTTCCCGAGGAAAATGAAGATCAACTCTACACGCTCGTATCCGAGTACTTGCAAAGGCCGAACCTTCAGGCTCTTCCGGCAAGTCAACGGTCCTTAATGACGTTGGTTCTGCGAAAATTGTTAGCTTCGTCGAGCTTCGCCATCGCTGGGGCGCTTAATACAATTTCACAACGCCTCAAAGACAAAATCAAAGAGAAAGAACCTGAACAACCACTAGAGGAAGAACTCGAAAATGATTACGAAGTGCTAAATGAAACTGCCGAGGAATGGATACCTGATGAATTGGTCCAGCCGATCTCTGAAGCTGATAGAGCAGCCATTGAAGCTGAAATCGCTGACCTAGATCGATTTGCAGAGCTCGCGATGAGCATCGATCACAACGCGAAAGGCAAAGCACTACTGAAAGCTCTCCGCGTGGCTTTTGCAACGGCGAAAGAGCTAGGTGCACAAGAAAAGGCGATAATCTTCACTGAATCGCGCCGCACCCAAAACTACTTGTTGCGGGTACTCGGAGATAGCGAGTTCGGCGAGGGCATAGTCCTCTTTAACGGATCGAATACAGACGACAAATCGAAACAAATCTATTCCGCCTGGCTGGAGAAGCATCTAGGAACTGATCGCGTCACGGGTTCACGCACCGCTGATATGCGTTCAGCTTTGGTTGATTACTTCCGCGAACTGGGCCGAATCATGATCGCTACTGAAGCAGGTGCGGAAGGCATCAATCTTCAGTTTTGCTCGCTCGTTGTTAACTACGATCTGCCGTGGAATCCTCAGCGAATTGAACAACGCATCGGTCGCTGCCATCGGTATGGACAGAAGCATGACGTAGTAGTTGTTAATTTTCTTAATCGAAAAAATGAAGCTGACCAACGCGTGTTTGAACTCCTTTCTGAGAAATTCAAACTCTTCGAAGGCGTCTTTGGTGCAAGCGATGAAGTGCTGGGCGCCATTGGCTCAGGCGTGGATTTCGAGAAGCGTGTCGCTTCGATTTACCAGTCCTGCCGAAAGCCTGACGAAATCAAGAGGGCTTTTGACCAGCTTCAGCTCGAACTTAATTTCGAGATTGACGAGGCAATGACCCGCACCAGACAGAAGTTGCTTGAAAACTTCGATGACGAAGTGCGAGAGAAATTAAAAATTAGGGATTCGGACTCAAAAGCATACCTCAATCGCTTTGAGCGTGCCCTGATGGAGATTACAAAGTATGAATTGGGGGATAATGCACAATTTGTCGACGATTCCTCATTCGTACTGAACGCGAATCCTTTTTCAGAGAAGGACAGCGAGATTCCATTGGGACTTTATGAATTGCCTCGACGCTCCGGCGAAGCACATCTCTACAGGCTTAATCATGCGCTTGCCGAAGCGGTGATCGCGCGGGCCAAAGAGCGCGAGCTACCGGCAGCGGAAGTCCGTTTTGATTACGACGCGCACCAAGGCAAGGTGACCATTCTTCAGCCACTGCTAAATTCGTCCGGCTGGCTCACTCTTTCAATTCTAACTATTGAAGCGCTCGACCAGGCGGAGGATTATCTTATATTCTCTTCTGTGACCGACTCAGGGTTGTCGCTAGACGAAGAACAGTTGCAAAGGCTGCTTTCTTTACCGGGTCGAGTCAGCGATCAGCGGATGCTTCACGACGCTCCCGATTCTGTCGCCGCGCAGAGCAAGACGTTACAAGACAGAATTCTCAAGGAGGTTTCGACGCGCAACGCGCAGTTCTTCGAAGCTGAATTAAAGAAACTTGATGGCTGGGCGGACGATCAGATTGCGAACACCGAAAAGGCATTACGAGATGTGAAGAAGCGAATTCGAGATCTGCGTAATGAGGCCAGCAAGACCAGCAACCTGACTGAGCAAGCCAAGTTACAAGATCAGATCAGCGATTTAGAACGGAGCAAAAGGAAACTACGGCAGGAAATATTTGAAGCGGAAGACCGGATACTTACACAACGCGACGGGCTTGTGGGCAAAATACGCGGAAAGCTGAAACAAAAGACTTCTACTAAGCCACTGTTCTCTCTGCGTTGGACATTGAATTAATCAGGACTGAATGGGCGAATCTAATCTTTCAAGATTTAAGGCCTTACTGGCCGAATTGTTCATGTTCGATCAAGCCGATCTCGATTTCGGCATCTATCGAATCATGAATTCGAAGCGTGATGAGATCACGCGATTCCTGGATAACGATCTGTTGCCGCAAGTTCGCGAGAGTCTCGTTGAGTTGGCAAGTGGGGATCGCGCACAGATCGAAACTGAGTTAGCAAAAGCAGTTGATTCGTTGCGAGAATTGGGAAGTGATCCTGAGTCCAGCTCCAAGGTCAAAGAACTACGAGAACAGTTGGCCTCACATGCTGACATTGACGCGATTGAGTCAGAGATATTCTCCCATCTCTATGAATTCTTCCGACGCTATTACAATGAAGGTGATTTCCTTTCTCTAAGACGCTACAAAGCTAGCGTGTATTCGATTCCCTATGAAGGCGAAGAAGTGAAGCTTCATTGGGCTAACGCGGACCAATATTACATCAAGACGACTGAGAACTTTCGTGATTACACCTTTAAACTTCTGGACGGCCGGCGGGTGCATTTCAAAGTAGTCGAAGCCGACAGTGAAGCGAATAATAACAAAGTCGCGAATGGGAATTATCGTCGTTTCATGCTTTTACCTAACGATCCAGTCTCCGAATCAAATGGAGAGTTGATAATCAATTTTCAGTACCGCATCGACGAAGAAAAGCGAAAACAAGCCCAACTAAATGAAGCTGCGGTTCAGACTATTCTCACCAAGCAAGAAATTATCAACTGGATAAGTTCACTGGCGTCGAAAATGCCGACCGAAAAGAGTCCAGACCGCACTCTACTGGAAAAATATTTGACGGATTACACAGCGAAGAACACCTTCGATTATTTCATTCATAAAGATCTTGGCGGATTCATGCGACGCGAATTCGATTTTTATGTCAAGAACGAGGTAATGCACCTTGATGATATAGAATCTGACACGGCGCCTCGGGTTGAGCGGTACCTTGCGAAAATTAAGGCGATGCGGCGCATCGCACACAAAGTTGTTGCCTTCCTCGCGCAGTTGGAAAATTTCCAGAAGAGGCTATGGCTAAAAAAGAAGTTTGTTGTCGAGACGAACTACTGCGTCACGCTCGATCGAGTTCCCGAACAACTCTATGAAACGATAGCCGCCAACAATGAGCAGCGCGAGGAATGGGTCCGTTTGTTTGCGATTGATGAGATCTCTCGAGATTTAAATACTCCTGAGTATTCGAGTCCTCTGACCGTTGAATTCCTAAAAGCTCACCAATACCTGGTAATTGATACGAGATATTTCGATCAAATCTTTAAGGACACCCTACTGGCGTCGATAGGAGATCTAGATGATGAAACTGACGGACTACTAATTCACAGTGAAAACTTTCAAGCCATAAACCTCTTGCGCACGCGATTTGCGGAACGTGTCAAGTGCATTTACATAGATCCTCCCTACAATACGAGCGCAACTCCAATTCTTTATAAGAATAACTATAAGAATTCGTCTTGGATGAGTCTAATTCAGGATCGGATAGCGCTTTCTGCAACGTATCTAGATGACGAAGGAGTCTTTAGCATCGCAATAGACGATTACGAACTAGCTAATCTTTGCAAAATCATCGATCAGCGTCTACCCGGGTACGAAACCCAGAAGGTCGTTGTAAATCACTACCCGGGTTCTGGAACTGGTCGATCAAACGTATCTCGGACGCATGAATATAATCTATTTGTGCTCCCGAAAGGGTCGGACCTCCTGAGAGGGAAGCCTCGTGAAGATGGCCTGCGAGAACGTGGTTTTCGACGGAGCGGTACCGGTGAAAACAATTACCGAACTGGCAGAGAAAATAGCTTTTTTGCGATTCTAGTTGATCCTATAACTTTCGAGGTCAAAGGATTAGAGCAACCGCCACCTTTGGGTAGTGGGTATCCGACTACCGAGACAAAGAATGGATTCGTTCGAGTCTACCCAATAGGGGAGGACGGATCTGAGCGCGTTTGGAGTCTTAGCTATGAAGGCGCTCTAAACGCTTTACGTCGTGGTTTGCTTCGCAGTTCAAAGAATCTAGTGATTAGCAGACTTTATTCTGATAACAAGGCAAGAAACCTTTTACAAAGTGTTTGGACGAGCAAGAAGTTCAACGCAACAACCTTCGGTACAAATCTATTGACAGATATGTTTGGCCAATCCGGCCTGTTTTCTTATCCGAAGTCCCTCTATACCGTAGCGGCCGCGATAGATTCAATCACATTTGAGGCTGACGACGCTGTTGTATTCGATTACTTTGCAGGGTCGGGAACAACGGCTCATGCGGTTCTGGAACTCAATCGTGAAAACGGGACAGAGCGCAAGTATGTACTGGTCGAATCGGAACAATACTTTGAGAAGATTACAAAGCCCAGAATTCAAAAGGCCATCTACTCGAAGTATTGGCAGAATGGAAAGCCCATTACGCGCGAGGGAACGAGTCATTGTTTCAAATACATTTACCTCGAATCCTATGAAGACGCACTAAACAACCTAGTGGTTAGCCGCACATCGGACCAAGCTAGACTGCTCGATCAAAACGCTTTGTTTCGAGAAGACTACACATTACGCTATCTGCTCGATGTTGAGACACAGGGAAGCCTCTCGCTCCTCAACTGCGAACAGTTTCGTGATCCATTCGATTATTCTTTGAACGTCGCAGCAAGCACTGTTGGTGAGACGCGGAAAGTTAAAGTCGACCTCATTGAGACTTTCAATTACTTGCTGGGTTTGCACGTAAAACACAATGATTCCATCAGCGGATTTAGAGTGGTCGAAGGAACAAATCCGAGCGGCGAAAAAGTATTAGTGATCTGGCGCAACACCCAAAAGAAATCGAATGCCGATCTTAATATCTTCTTCCAGAAGCAAGCCTACAAGACAGGCGACAACGAATTTGATCTTATCTATGTAAATGGCGACAACAATCTTGAGAATCTTCGGCGCGCAGACGAAACGTGGAAGGTTCGCCTCATCGAGCAAGAATTCCATCGGTTAATGTTTGATATCAGAGATGTCTGACGCACCCTATGGCAACACGACGCAGACGAACTGCACCTAGCCCGCTGGATCGATCTCTAAGATTCAATGAGAAGCTGGTACTCAACCAGTGGATTCTGAGTCTATTTGAGGTGGAGAGCTTTGCGAAACTCTCAGAAGACCTAAAGAATCCTGACCTTGAGGCATATGATGAGGATAACGTCTCGCTCTTCTATCAGCAGTTAACTCAGCGACTATTCGAGCACGGTCAACTCGGTAACGAAGTTCTCCTCGGTTACGACGAAAATATCTATAGGCACACACACCGCCTGAATGAGCACCGGAAAGAACCGATTCGGTGGAAATATTTTCAGTATCTTTCCCTGCTCTTCACTGAGATCTATCTTGATCGATTCTTCAGTGATCGCGATCAACTGGAAGATGATCTAAACCACTGGGTCGTGGCCTTTAATGCAGATAAGCCTAAAACTGACCAGGTGTCACAATACGAGCCGGATGAATTGCGGAAGATCGCTTTATGGAGCGCCACTGGAAGCGGCAAGACTCTGCTAATGCACGTCAACATTTTGCAGTACCGATTCTACCTTGAGAAACACAAGCGTCTCCGGGATATGAATCGAATCATCCTGTTAACTCCAAATGAAGGACTTTCGATTCAGCATTTGAAAGAGTTTCGCGATTCCGGTCTATCAGCCGAGCTTTTTGATCCTGAGAGTGGCAGTCTTTTCGCCGGTCAAACGATCGAGATTATCGACATACACAAGCTCGGGGAGGAGAGGGGCGAAAAGCGAGTGGCCGTAGAAAGTTTCGAGGGCAACAACCTGGTGCTTGTGGATGAAGGCCATCGCGGAGCGAGCGGCGAGATTTGGAAGAAACGCCGCGACCAACTATGCGAGAAGGGATTTTCATTTGAATACTCGGCAACGTTTAGTCAGGCAGTTGCCGCCGCAACCGGCCATCAAAAGAAGAAACTGACCGCTGAATACGCGAAAGCCATCTTCTTTGACTATTCATATCGCCATTTCTATCACGATGGTTATGGGAAAGATTATCGAATCCTCAACCTGGCGGAGGATCGCAGCGGAGAAGCACGTTCAACTTATTTAGCTGCCTGTCTATTAGCATTCTATCAGCAGCTTTGTTTGTTTGACACAAAACGCGACGAGCTTGTGCCGTTCCTGCTTGAGAAGCCTCTCTGGATCTTCGTTGGAGGAAGGGTTACCAAGGAAGTCTCGGCAAGAGATGTCTCCGACGTTATTAGTATCCTCAAGTTCCTGGAAGACTTTCTCACGGATTCTGATGGGTATATCAAACGAATCGACTCGTTGATTCGTGGTACTCACGAACTTCTGGACGCGAAGAGCCACCGTCTATTCGAGAATGCTTTCACGTTTCTTTTTGAAAGAGCTCCCAACGGGTCTGCAGTTTATGCAGACATACTGCAGCGCATCTTCAACTCGCCAACTAAGGGTATTTTGCACGTCGAGCAACTGAAGGGTACCTCGGGCGAAATCGCCTTGTGTGTCGGCATAGCGGAACCGTTCGGTGTCATCAATGTCGGCGACTCGAGCAAACTCTACAAGAAATGTGAAGATGCGGGCCTCAACGTAAGGCAGAAGGAATTCAGCGAGTCCCTGTTCAGTGGGATAAACGAACCTGACTCGACAATTCAAATGCTGATCGGTTCCAAGAAGTTCAGTGAAGGCTGGAGCAGTTGGCGCGTGAGTACTATGGGCTTGATGAACGTAGGCCGAAGTGAGGGCTCGCAAATCATTCAGCTATTCGGCCGCGGTGTTCGTCTGAAGGGCTACCAATTTGGACTAAAACGTAGTAGCCGTATCGATGATTCAGTTAAGAGGCCTGTTCACATTAGAGAAGTTGAGACGCTCAACGTGTTCGGTATTCACGCTGATTACATGGAAGAGTTCAAGAAATTTCTCGAAGAAGAAGGCTTGCCGTCCGGAGATGAGCGAGATGAATTTCTTCTTCCCACATATCAAACTTTGCCCAAGGCTGAGCTCAAGATTCTGAAGCTGCCCGATGGTATGGATTTCAAGCGGGACGCTCCAAAGCCTGCTTTGGCTCTGCCTACAGAGCGAATTCCGGGTCGTCGCGTGTCACTAGATTGGTACCCAAAAATTCAAGCGCGGCTTGCGAAAGAGATCGATTCGACTACCGATGTAGCATTTCGTCAACCAGGTAAGTTGGAAGCGAGGCACTTGGCTTTCTTGAATTGGGATGAAGTTTTCTTTGAGTTGATAGATTTTAAGAATGCCCGCGCTTGGTTCAATCTGGATCTATCCAAAGAAACACTGCGAAATTTGTTGCTTGATGGCAGTTGGTACGACTTGAAGATTCCATCCGAACAACTACAAGTCGAGAATTTCGAACGGGTTCGACTCTGGCAAGAAATAGCTACTACTCTATTGAAACAATACGCTGACGTTTTCTTCAAAGCAAAGAAGGCAGAATGGGAAGCGCCAAAATTGGTTTATGACGAGCTTGGTGCGAGCGGTGGAAATTTCTTCGACAACTATCGTTTCGTAATCGAACAGTGGGAAGATGCCATTCGTGCTCAATTGAATGAGCTAAAGCAAGCGGTTGACGAACGGAGCGATGGTGATAACCGAACTTACGGAAAACTAGAAGGCATCTTTTTTCATCAGCATCTCTATCAACCACTGATCTATCTGAAGAGTTCTCTTGTGAAAGTCTCTCCCGTGCAACTCAACGAAGGCGAGCGTGACTTTGTGAATGATCTAAAGCGCTTCTATAAGACCAACCATGAGTTCTTCCAAGACAAGCAGCTTTATCTGTTACGCAACAGAAGCAAAAGTGGCATTGGGTTTTTCCAAGCGGGTAACTTTTATCCTGACTTTATCCTATGGTTGCTAGTGGGAAGGAAGCAATACATATCGTTTGTGGATCCCAAAGGTCTGCGCAATCTAACTGGCGGCCTCAATGATCCGAAGATCCAGTTCTATAAGACCATTAAGAACATCGAAAAACGAGATCTGGATCCAAACATCATTCTGAATGCGTTTGTGGTGACTCCAACCCGATTTTCCGAACCAGGATGGTGGACAGGAAATCTGACCAAAGCGCAATTTGAATCGCAGCACGTCTTCTTTCAAGCAGATGACAAAGAGACTTATATGTCGAAACTCTTTCAAGCGATTAAATGAACCGCGTTCTGTTGTGCGAGTCTCCCAGGTAAGAATGCATGAACTCACCTCAGTTCTTCACCACCAAGACGAAGAGTTTATACACGCAGCTTGTTGAGGGAAAGTTCGCCGTCCCGAAGCTGCAACGAGCATTTGTGTGGAATGGCCGAAAAGCGGCGATGCTCCTCGACAGTATTTATCGAGGAATGCCGATCGGCTCGCTAACAATCTGGGATACAAGCAAGCGCAACAAGAACCTTCTTCGACATACGCTCCACATTCTCCCGCCTTTCAAAGATCGCAATGGGCGCGTCTGGTTTGTGCTGGACGGACAACAACGTCTGTCAGTGCTTTATCGGATATTCGAAAGAGGTGATCCCGTAAACAGCGGGAGAGACGTGCTCGATTTCAATCGCATCGTCTTTCGTGTTACGGAAGGCAACGAACTGGCGCGATTTCAATATAGAAAACCAGTTGTCGGTGAATGGATTTCAGTTCGTTCAATTCTGGCCTCGAACTGGAACAGCCGGCTGCGAGAACTAACACCGGGTCAATTAAATCGAGCGGCCAGATGTCGGCAACTATTGCAATCTTATCAAGTACCAATAGTGAAAATCTCGACTGAAGACTTGGAAGAAGCACGTGAGCTCTTTATTCGCATCAACTCACTTGGAACACCTCTAGGCGCCGCAGATCGCGCTTTTGCGAGGGCATCCAGATTCGATTTGAGGGAACTTGCTAACAACACGTGGCAGCACTTGCCGCTAAGCTTTAGCGGCCTGCGCAATGAACAGTTCTTACAAACCCGGGCTCTACTCGATGATGTCGGTGATGTTGGAGAGCGTGCGTTCGAAGCTGTAGCAAAGAAGTGGGATCAAAGAATTGCGAAAGACCCATCAGCCCTCAAGCAATTCACGAAGCTATGGGATCGGCAAAGCAAGGCAATCTTCAGAGCAATCGACTACCTCAGGCAGAATTTCTATGTTCTCGACGACGGTTTGTTGCCATCGGAAAACATGGTGTCAACTTTGGCTGTGTTCTTCTATTATCATCCTGCACTTGCAACTCCGAGGCAGCAAACAGAGATTAAGAAATGGTTTTGGGCGACGGGTATAGGACAACGATATTCAGGACGCGGTTTTAGGGACAACATTCTGCGCGACGCAAAGTTCTTTCAAAGACTGGCGAGCGGCAGGGGTGCTCGCTTCCGTTTCGAAGACCGAGTCGATCCGGTTGATCTCCAACGAGCCAGTTACGGCAGACGTTCATCGATAGCAGATGCATTGTACTGTCTGCTGATTTCACAAAAGCCGGCATATTTAGCTAACGGCGCCACGATGCTGCTTCAGGAGTTCGCTAGCCCTGCGAATCGAAAGCACAAGCATCATATTTTCCCACGTGCTCTTCTAGCCCGCCAAAAGATTTCGCTCACACGAGCGAATAGTATTATCAATCTCTGCTTTATATGCGGAGAAGAAAACAGCCAATTCGGATCTAAGAAGCCCTTTAAGTACCTGGATGAGTTTCGACGCAAGCGATATTTCGCACGCGTGATGCGAAGTCATCTAGTGCCATTCGATCACAAGAGTGGCCTTTGGGATGCGAATGTCATTCGGGGCTACAGGTACTTCTTAAAGGCAAGAACCCGGTTGTTATGCCGTAGTTTTGAAAGAACGGCTGGTATCAAGTTGTTTAGGAATGAGTGATCGCAAATCGGAATGGCCGTTTAAATTTGGCTCCTTGATTCTCAGCTCGGCTTAGGGAAGAATCGTCGACGGGATTCTCGTTTCGTTGTTCTTCACTTAACTCAGACAATCTTCGTTTTCGCTCGACGTGGGCCACCGAACTAGCAATGCCAAGCTATCTCAACCACTTTCAGAATTTCATTAACGCCAAATTACCCAGCGTTGAAGACCGCTTTACCAAGGAAGATTTGGTCGCTTGGATCCAGGCAAGGGACAATCGGACGCCAGAAAACATCGTGGAGCATTTGTTGAAGAGAACAACGAACTACGAGTTACGAGATGAAAACGAACCGCCATCCAAGCTCCACGATGATTTGTTCTTCATGATCGAATTAAATGTGTTTCGACGTTATAGACCAGGCGTCGACCCCGTGCCCGTTCACTCTAGTCAAACGCTAGTCGCTTCCGTCGAAACTCGGGCGAGAATCATGGTTGCGCCTGCTAGGTCAAGTGATATGACTGTGCGATTTCAGACAGCAGTCTCAGCTCTCGATCTTCAACTTGGTGGAAGATCACTGGAAGATGCTGTGGTAAAGACGAGTGTGCGCGAGTGGTTGGATGGAAATGCGGAACCTCTAGCTTGGGCTATGCCTCAGGGCATGACCGAGGATGAGTGGTTCTTTGTAAAACTTTGTACGGAACCAGGACGCCGGAAGCGCAAAGAACTCACATAAGAAAGTTTTTTCCACTACTTTTCGTCGGCGCTGCAAGAGGCCACATGCGGAACTTCGTTCCCGGAATGCCTGAGTTTGCAGGACTACGGTTTCGTTGGATGTCGAAACGTCTTTGCAGAATGGGACAGATCTTCCGTGAAAGAGACCTAAGCATGAACGAGTATGTGGCGGCGCTTCACGAAATAGAAAGGAACGCAACGCCGTACAATCCAATGCCGGCTCTTGACGCAATTGTCGCGGATCATCACGCGACGAATCCAAAAACGTTAAGTGTTTTCATACGGGACTGTGTTGGCGGAAACTGCTTCCCAATCGATTCGCGAGTAAGCGGTCAGTTGGTCAAGTATGGTTTGCCTGAGGATGAGAGACTGCTAGTCGGGCTATCTCTGGCGATCAATCGTAATCCGCGCCAAGTAGCGCGAATGTTTTACGAACTAGGCTAGTTCTCAGAACGATTTCTTCTCGGGCTTTAAGATGTGATAATTCCGTAGCCCAGAGCACTAGATCGGCAGGAGAGTGTTTCGGCTTTGTGATGCCAGCCTAGATAGACTGGCAAAGTGGCAGCTGTCGCTGGCTTGCGTGATGGTTTTTCCGGCACTCATCGCATCCATCTCTCGAACAAAGACAGGTAAGGGCTGAGAGACACCAAGCCTCTTGGAGCACCCCTCTTCTTGAGTCCAGCCTTTTGAGTTCTGTCCCTGTCATCGATCTCCGAACAAGAAAGATCGAATTACGAAAGTTGTAATAATTTCAAAAAACACGGGAGGAGTTGCCTTGTTGTTAGCGCCTCATGTATCCCCCGGACTCACTTACTATTGGCTTCCCATGGTCCTCCCTTGGCCCATGTCAGCTCAAATGAGCTTCGTTCCGTCGCCGCGATGGACGGTGGCATAACAAAAGCAGCAACCCGCTTGACTACGTTTTCCAGGGTGAGTTCCTTCGAATCAAATCTACTCCGGAGAACGAAGGCATGCCACTGCGCTTGTTTACCGGCGTCTGACACAAACTCGTTTGACAAACCAACAGGCGCCTCCCGCGGCAAAGCAGTCTGGCGTCGCTTAAAGGTCGCTATGATTGCCGCCTTCAGAGTCTCACCATCGAAGCTAAACTGCTCCGACAGCAACCAGATGTCGTAGTAATCTTTCATTCGGCTGTTGGTAAGGCCTAGGTTAACCATCGCTTCAAATTTCTCCGCTATGGAGGTTTCGCGTGGATACGCTAGAAGTATCGGAGCGGGAAAATCGAGCAGTGTTGGAAACTCTTCCGACTGCGCTTCAGGAGTAACAGCATCGCCGAATCCAACGTCGGCCTGCAAAGGAATTCTTATTTTTCCCAGTCGAGCCTGCAGCGTAACGCGAAGACCTCCGTAAGCATTGTCCTCTCGTATTTCACTAACCCGGATCGTATTTACGAGAAATTCAAGTCCATCGTCTTGCACCGAAAGGGTGCAAACCTCCTGAAATATCTCGGTTAGCTTTTCGGGAGATAGGTCTAATATCGCCAGTAAGTCTAGATCCTTCGTGGGACGGTACTGTTCACTGGTCCAAACACGAAGCAACATTGCGCCTTTAACAACAAATTGGCAGGCATAACGTGACTGACTGAAGCGAAACATCATCCGTTCCAAACCATAACGCATCAAGACGTATTGATAATCTTCGCCTGATTGCCGTGTGAGGTTCAGCAAGCGATGACTGACTGATGCGCTGAGATTTCGCGGCGATCGGGTCATGCGATTGACTCAAGGTACGGTCGCATTACATTGGCAACGCGGCAGATTCTTGCGTATTTCCAGAGATCATCAATTTTGCATTTGCGGCTACGACGACATTCGCGCAGTGCCTCGATTGCGACATCTAGACCGATCTTGTTGCGGTATTTAAAACAATCGGCGACGGTCTTCGCAGGACAATACAGTCTCACAGTCACACCGTCGATCTTGTGGGTCTCAACACCGGAAGAGAAAGCTGCTTCGGAGAATCTCATTATCCGAAGTCGGGGCGTGTCAACACGCGGTCGAGCGGCTTTTCGATCAAGCGCGATCCAAACTTCGGAAGGACTCTGAGTCCCAATGTCGTGGAAACGAAGTGCCGAAAGTAGACAGATAATTCCTCGTGGTACCTTTTTAGCTACTTCGGCCAGAGAGAAGTTGGCGGAGATGCTCGTGTTTGGAAGCATGTAAACGCCACGGCCCATTCGCACCAGCAGGCCTCTTTGGTACAGGCGTCTTAGATGTTCCGGATGGATACCGTTTTCGCTCAGATCCTGGACGCGCAGAATTTTCGCCTTGCGCGCCAGGTCGAGAACCTGCTCTTCTTTGGTAGTCCCGACAGGCATGTGTAAAAGTATAGCCATTTATGAAAATCTGGCAAGACTATTACACAAAGAATGAGTCCACCTCTTTGCTCTCTGCCTGACTGGAGGGGCTTTTCCCGTCATGTGAACTTCGATCTTACGAACCATCGCTTGAATCTGCTTTCTGGTCTAATTACACTCTGAGTGGCTTCCCACCCACCAAGACGCTACCTTAAAGCTTTGCAAAATATCTCGAACAGTGCCGTAGAGGACTGTTTGCGGAGGTGTTTGCCGGTGCTACTAGTCCAGGCGATCGACGAGTTCTTCAATGGATATTTTTCAACCCATGAACGTAGCGCGAAAACGAGAATCGCCTATCGTTCTGATCTCGACCAAATGGCTGCTCATGTGGGAAAGGACTTTGCTCTGATCTCCTTGAACGCGTCGTTCATAGAAAACTGGGCAGCAGACTTGCGTCGGCGGAATTATTCGCCCGCTTCGATGCGACGAAAAATGGTTGTTCTAAAAGTTTTTTGCTCCTATTGGGTCAGGAAGGGTGTGCTTAACGAATCTCCTTTCTGGCGAGTAAAGCTAAGTTTCGGAAGAATTGCACAACTTCCACGATCGTTAAGCGAGGCCGAGATCCGTGGCTTGCTTGTTCAAGCTAAACAAAGTCATTCCGCGCCAAATGTTCCACGCAAACGAGCGGTATTGGCTAGAGGAAATAAGGAGAGAGGCCTCATAAATCAATACCGACCATTACGCAACTTAGCACTCGTAGACTTGCTTTTCGCAACAGGCATGCGCGTGGGTGAAGTTTCGGGGCTTAATTTAGACGACTTTGGTCTCGCTGAGTCGGTCTTTCGAGTCAAGGGCAAGGGTGGACGAGACCGCTTGGCGTTTTTAGTGGACGAGCAGAGCCGCCGCATACAACAAGAGCATCTCGAATTGCGTTCTGGTATTGCTTCGAGTAGTCAGGCTTTATTTTTGAATGCGTCGGGTGCACGGCTCTCGACGCAGGGCATTGCCAATATCATTAGTCAGTTTCGTAAAGATGCAGGAATCGAAAGGCATATCACCCCGCATATGCTGCGACACACTGTAGCAACTCTCCTATTGCGCAACGGCGCAGACATTAGAGTGGTCCAAGAGTTCCTTGGCCATGCGTCAATAGCAACCACACAACGCTACACCCATATAACGAAGGATCATCTTGTCCAAGTTCTGCGAGAACGTCATCCTTCGTTGGGGCTTAGGTCTATCTCGTAGGTGTTAGTTGAGCTTGGTTGGTCCACGTTTACGCGGACGTCAGAACTCGTTAGCCTGTTTCTCTTCGCTTCAGAGGCCCTCGCTTCAGCGCTTGTGGACGATTCCATCGGTGGTCATTTGGGGGGTCAAGCTTTCAACGAGTCCGCAGGACGAGTGCTTTAAGAAAGCTTGACCACGCAAATGACCACCGTAGACTGTCACGAGCGCTGAAGCGGCGCGCCTGGGTTTTCAGACGGAACAACAATTCATACTGGCGCGACGGAGATTTGTGAGGAGCATGATGACATCCAAAACCCTTCGAAAGGAATCCATCTCAAGTGGCAAATCATACTTGTTCGATTGAGTTCAATAAAGTCGAAGGTCTGAAACGATTCGGCTAATTGCGCAATGTTCAGCTGAAACAATATCAACAGTTCATCATTTCCGATATACCCGTGAACACCAGCACCACTTCCACGGTTCGTGTCTCAGAAAGAATGACTCAACAAAGTCAGAGTCCTTGGTAACGACAACGCACTGTTCTGTTAACGAGAACGTGAGGGAGATCGAGCGTATGGATTGTCTCAAATCCTGCCGCGCGTAACTGGTGAGCGAGACGTCGTGGAAGTTGAGCGTCAATTAGAAGCTTCATGCCACGATTGGCTCAATACGCTTTATTTGGCTAAGTTGCCTGGCGAAGTCTAATGCTGCGAGGATATCTTCTCGCTCCAGATCTTCGTAGTCCGCCAGGATCTCATCAACCGCCATTCCGGAGCTTAATAATTCGAGAATAGATTCAACGGTATATCGGAGGCCGCGAATCGTTGGCTTACCATGGCAAATCTCCGGATCATTGTGATGCGTTCACTTAAGTTCAGGTATGCACTCCGATTTGGAATTCTAGCATAGAGTAACCAGCGACGCGTGCCCCCCTGAAGGACCGTCGATCTTGCGGTTGCTTGCGCGATTCGCAATCAGAATATACGGTTCGTTGAGCCTGGGCCTAGCGGACAAGGCGATATCCAAGTGTGGCCTCCCATCACGCAATGCAGCACAGCTAGTGCGAAGCTAAATCATAAAACTTGAACGCAGACGGCGATCTTTAAAATCCAAAGTATTGATAAGCTCGGCCTTCGTATTGCCCTGGAGGGCCTTGCGTGATTGTCGGCGCAATAAAGGCGAGGTCAGACGAACTCTGAAGAAATTATCGGCGAACGAAGCAAGAGCGCGTGGCTCTTCTCGGCTTATTTTAGGAAAGGGCGGAATACTAAAATAAGCTTCGCGGCACACATCCTTTATTAAAGCCCAGTTCAACTAACTAACGCGAAACCGTTCCTCTTCTAAAAGCTCAATTCACCTGCAGTGGCTTCGCCGTCGGGTCCGAATTACCCAAATGAGGCATCGCACGATTTGTGTCGAGCAGTGTCACTTCGACCATCCTCTCATTCGTATGACTTGATCGTAAGAGGACGAAGGGTGGCCTGATCACTTACCGCTATCCGGTCGCCAATCGCGAAGGTAAGAACTGAAAGTACGCAAAAGGATAAACATTAGTATAAAGATATCGGTGAGAGGAACAAACTCGAGTCCGGCGCGTTGTCAAGGACAGGAGGAAAAAGGCAGGAGTATTGAAGTGAAGGCGCAATTAGGGCTCAACTCAGCATCAGTTTAGCCGGTACCCGTGCATAGAATCTTTAGCTTGGTCCGTAACTTCTCATACTCCTCATCCATCGGAAAGGATTGCGGGCTCGTTCGTTTGTTACTTCCATGGCTTTCTTTATCACCTGAAGTCTCGCGCTCGTTCTGTGGCCCATATTCGGCATTCTTGATAGGGAATCCGAGGAATCTTGCTCGTTTCCTGACAACCCCCATTCCATATTTTGTTATTGCCTTTGTGACCAACAGAACTTCAATGGTTATCAAGCTCTGAATTAAGAACCATTTTAACTCCAGCCACCAATTCCACCGCTGATCAAGTTTAAGCCCGAGAGTTAATACCTCAAGAACAATGTATATGGCGATAACTATGGTCCCCACTCTCGTAGCCAAGATGCCGCCACGACGGATATCGGCCCCCATTGGTCCCCAACCCGAAAGCTCGGGAAATTCCTTCCTCAAAAGCTCAGCCAACTTCTCGCGGAATTTTTCCAGGTCCTCAGGATTCTCGCGTTCTTCCGACTTACAAATATCGTTGTAGAGCTTTTCAGCTAGTCTTTCATATTGCTTGTCTTTGCGGTTGCCGGATTTATAGAAGTTGAGTCCTAGCAGAATTGGGAACAGCGCTGGCTGAAGCATTGATAATCCAAAGAATACTGCTTGTGCGATGGCTAGTTTGAAATCCTCTGCCAGATTTTGGAAAGGCATTTGCGGCATTGTTAGTATTCCAGCGTGGTACGTTAGGTAGAAGCTCGTCGTGAGAAAGGCAAAAGCGACGGAAATAGATGCATACTGGACAGCCAACACTGGGGCGCCCCAGAAATTATGCTTCGACAGTTCGACTCCGTGAGCCCCTAGCGCTCCCACAAAGCCCAGCGCATAGGCTGCCAGAAGACTTCCAAACATTAACTCCGACAGTCTGTAAACGATCGAGAGCGTCGCTTCGTTGTATGCTTCAGAGGGTCGCTTGAGAACATTGGCCTGATTGTTAGCCATAATTTTAACCTCCGAGTAAGGATTGGTCTGGACGTACAGAAGTCACTTGTTACGCATCTCCTCTAGCATCCCGCAAACTCTTTCTCTTATCGCCGCCGTAACTCTTTCGTAAGCCTGATCATCGGTGATATCTGCTGTTCTGATTTCGCTGGGATAAATAGGAGCACCAAAAGTGATTTTCACTTTCGCCAAACGAATGCGCCGTGAGTGGCGCGGCCAAATACGATGCGTTCCATCTAAAGCAACCGGAATTATTGGCACGTTGAGCTCAGTGGCGAGGATGGCAGCACCCTTTTTGAAAATACCTAGCTCTCCGTCAAAGGAGCGCCGTCCCTCTGGGTAAACGTTAACTATTCGGTTGGCCTGCAACGCTGCAGAGCCAGCGGCCATCGCGCGCAAAAGGTGTGTGTCCGGGTCGATCGGCACAACATTGATAGGCCGAGCAAGTTGTGAAGATACGAACCCAGTGAAATATCTACTTGCACCAAGATGAATAACGCGACTCAGCACTGCCATTGGGAGAAGCGAAGAGATGAGAAAGGGATCAATGTAACTCTGATGATTCGGGCAGATCAGATATGGCGCGTTGAGTTGTTTCAACACGCTGCTCCCAATGACTTCCATGCGAAAGAGCACTCGCGTCAAAACGTAAATTACTCGCAGAATCAAATAGCCCAGAAACACAGTTATCCTGTTTCGATTGAACAAAGGTCGTAACTCTGTCATGAGACTTTGTGTGTCGGTTAGAACATCTTTCCAATAAAACCTCGACGAAGAGTCCGCAGTAACCTCCGGGACCAGAGGGCCGACTTGATTCTGTCTTATCTTCTGGTCAGTAAGTTTTGCTAAATCGCCGAGCGAAAGAAGCGAAGTTATTTCGTTCGGCAAGAACCGGATTCCTATCACCTTTTCAAGATTCGTAATGCACTCTATGCGGACCAAGGAATCGAATCGCAGATCGACTTGTAGGTCGAGAAGGGGATGCAGAACCGAAGGATCGACAACGTGTTTCTTTATGATTGCTGTAACGATGGACCATGCCCGCGACTGCATGAGTTCGCGATCCTCTGTGCGTAGACCAAGCTGGTGCCAATTACGCTTGGCTAGGCCGCCTGCTGCGACCTGCAGATCCTGCTTTAGCTCGAACCTCCGTATTTTTTTTGTCGTGGTGCGTGGCAATGGTTCGGTACGCATTATGAAATCATGAACACGCTGATATTCGGGAAGTTCACGACCCAGATCCTCGAGCTCCCAAGGAATCCATTCACCCGGATTCGTTATCTGCTGACTCTTTATGAAGTCAAAATTTGGGACGACAATCGCACAAAGACGCTCCACATGTGCTAGCTGACCGTTCGCCTCATTCCATCCGAGTACACAAATCTCATTGATTAAATGTGACGTTTCGTAATGGGCTTCGACGTCCTCTGGAAACACGTTCTTACCGGAAGGCAGCACTATTACGTCCTTTTTTCTGCCTGCGATATAGAGGCGGCCTTTATCATCAAACCTTCCTAAGTCTCCGGACCGGAACCAGCCCTCGGAAGTGAAGGCTTCATTCGTGGCTTCAGGATCCCGATAGTAGCCTCGCATGACATTTCGCCCGCGAACTAGTATCTCGCCAATGCCATCTCTATCAGGTTCCAGGAGCTTGACTTCTACTCCGTTAAGTGGAGTTCCTACCGAACCAATCGCGTGGTCCTCAAAACGTGTAAAGGTTACAGCTCCTGCTGTCTCAGTGAGTCCGTAGCCGTGCAGAATTGTGATGCCAAGTCGATAGAAGTCTTTGTCGATGCGGGGGTCGAACATTGCGCCGCCAGAAACAGCCAGATGGAGTTCGCCGCCGAACGCATGATGAATAGGTCGGAAGAGAATCCGTCCTGCATTAATGTGTGCATGGTCTCGCAGGAGGCCATTTATTAGGAGCAATGTCTTGAACGCCCATCGCAGGGGAGGCCGTTTTGCATTCACTGCGTCGAAAATTTTTTTGTGAATTAGGTACCAGACGCGTGGAACACCCGTCAGCACAGTTGCCCCACAGCGTCTCAGGGCTTCTTCGATCTCCCGGCTTCCAAATTGATTCAGATAAACAACGCGTGCGCCGATTGTTGCTGCCAACCAGAGATTTATAATTTGAGAATACGCATGAAAAAGCGGCAGTATGCTCAGTACGACTTCCTGATCACTGATCTTCATTACGCTTTCGACCGCACTTATCTGCGCGGAGATATTTCCATGGGTAAGCGGCACGCCTTTGGGCCGCGCCGTTGTGCCCGACGTGTAAATCAGCAATGCCAAATCGTCTAAAGTTAATTCAGGGGGTGCTATAGCAAATTCTTCTGTGACAGGTGTGTTGATCCAGTCGCGGAAACAGTCATGTCCTTCGGGGACTGATGTCGACTGTAGAAGCACGACGGGAATTGACAGGTCTAGACGAGCGCACGCGTCGCAAAACTTATCTAAGGCAGGTTGTGAAACGAACGCCATCTTCATTTGTGAATCCGCCAGAAAACTGCTCAGCGAGCTGACCGAGAGTGCGGGATCGAGCGGGGTCGCAACGGCTCCACGATAGAGAATTGCCAGGTAGGCAATTGCCCAGTTAGGATGGTTCTCCCCAACAATTCCGACGCGGTCACCACGTCCGACTCCTTCAAGGCTCAGCCGATAAGCGATAGAGCGCACTTGGTTCAACATGGAACCAAACGAGATGTTCACCTCGCCTGTTGCTTGAAGCATCGTCATCGCAATGCGATCTCTGCGAAGTGTGGCGCTACTAACGAATCGATCGCGCAGGTTTGGTATGTTTGTTTGTGTAGTCACAAGATCTAATCACCATCGAGGCAGACAGGAAGTGTTTCCAGTCCGCGGATGAACAGGCTCTTGCGCCAACGTAACGACTGCGGCTCAGCGAGCCTGAGCTTGGAGAAACGACGAAACAAACTCGTCAAGGCTATCTGTCCGTTTAGGCGAGCGAGCGGCGCACCAAGACAAAAGTGCACACCTTGACCTAATGCGACATGTTTATTCGGCGTACGCCCGAGATTCAGAGTATTCGGTTCCGGAAATTGCGTTTCATCACGATTAGCAGAACCAAGGACTGCAAACAACGCGTTGCCGCGGGCAATCGGCACAGAGCGGATCTTCATGTCCTCCCGCGCAAACCGCTGGGTGGCGACGTCGAGTGGACTCGTGTAACGCAGTAGTTCTTCAATGGCCGACTCATTGATACTTGAGTCAAGAACAAATCGTTCTCGCTCATGAGGATGCTGCATCAACGCCAATGCACCTGCCCCGATGAGACTTACTGTAGTCTCGTAACCGGCAAGAAGCAGGAAAAAGATTGTTGCTACCAATTCATCTTCGGTTAGGCGGTCACCTCCTTCTTCTGCTTTGACTAGGGCCGTAAGCAAATCGTCTTTAGGATTGCGCCGACGGTTCTTAATCAGTTCACGAATTTGAAATGCAAGCAGCTTTTGATCGGGGACGGCGCGCAAGACGCCCACAATCGTCGCTGCCGAAAGACTGGTTCGCGATCTCTTGTGAAAGACTCCGCGATCCGCCTTCGCAATTCCAACCAGTTCTCCCATGACGGTGAGCGGCAGGGGCAATGCAAAATCTCTTATCAAATCGACTTTGTATCTTCCCTCCAGATTGTCGAGGAGTTCGTCACAGATTCTTTGGATCCGATCGTGCAACTGTTCGACTAAAGCGGTATGGAAGACGTGGTGGGCCAACTTGCGCAAACGGACGTGATCTGAGTCGTCACGATTCAGCATGTGACGCGTGACTGGACGGGAGACAAAGTGAATCCAGTGTGTCACGGGAGGCCAGTCTTTCACTATACGTTCTTCTCTCAACACCATGAGTACATCGTCATAACGAGTGATCAGCCAAGCTCGTCTGCCCAGGAATCGGGTGCGACAAACAGGAGCTTCCGAACGGAGTCTCGCGTAAAGCGGATAGGGATCGGCTTTGAAGTGAGCTCGCGCGAGATCTGGAATTCTGACAGGGTTCGTAGCGCTCATTCGTGGACTGTAAGTCTTGTTTTAAGTTTGACGTGCCGTTTACTTACGGTGGACCTACATCGCAATTAGACGTTCGCAGAAATAGTCGTCGGGTGATCCACCAACCGATGATCGCATTCGTCCCACAGCTCTGCAGAATCGATCGAATGAAATACGAAACCAATAGGTATAGTTTTCTGGATGCGCTTTGAGATCGAGGCTTAGTGTGGGCAGATCGATCCACTTCCAATCAGCTACTTCGGTGGCATCTGGGTCCGGAACTCCGTCAAACGAGCCTACTAGAACGTGGTCAAATTCGTGTTCGACGAGTCCGTCTTCAAGGTCGGCGCGATATATGAAATCAAACAGCTTGTTTAATTCCGCATCAAATCCCATTTCCTCGTTCAATCTTCGCCTTGAAGCTTTTTCGACGGCTTCGCCAGGACGTGGATGGCCGCAACATGTATTGGACCAGAGACCACGTGAGTGGTATTTGGAGTTGGTTCTTTGCTGAAGTAGTAGCTCGTTCGAGTTGTTAAAAACAAACACAGAGAACGCGCGGTGTAATGCTCCTATGAGGTGGGCTCTACTCTTCCTTTCGATTCCGATGGCCTCGTCGCGGGTATTCACGAGAACCACTCTCTCTTCGGTCGGAATGTGGTTCGAAGAAGGGCTAGGGGCTGCGAGAATGCGGAGAACCTCACCACGGCTTAGTTTCGTTTCACCGCGTTCAAGAGCGTCGAGCGTCGCATGTGCCAAAGCTTGAGGACCACGGCAAAACTCACGAGCAGGTCCTGGATGAAACCCATTTACATAATCGTCTCCACGCAAGAGATTTTGTCGTGCGTAGAGAAAGAAGTCTGCCTCACGCCAGCCGTCTGGAAAGAAGTCTACTTCACGAGCTAAATCTTCGCGGCGGTTACGCAAGATGTTGACAGCTTGCAATCCTCGTCCGTAACGAATTGCGTTATCTCTGCGACTTGGCGTGCCGTCATACCACTTCCAAAGGTCAGACAGCAGAACACCCACTGCGCCAGCCACGCTGAACGTGTAGCGATCAAGGTCGTGTTTGGTGCGAATCCGCCAGTCATTTGAGACCCAATAGGCCATGCGTTGGGCCATCTTTGATGTGGTCTGCTGAAGTAACGGTGCGACCTCGGTCGGAGACAGGCTGAGCCACTCATCAATACGATTTGTCACCTCATGAAACCAATCTCGATATGGTCGCAAGATCGTAGCGAACGTATCTGGAGCTGGCTTCGGCCTGAGTCGCATCTCTCTGCTCAGTGCGCAGAGCAAACTTACCCTTACAGCCTTTTCCAGATGCGGGTGATCTTCGATCTCATCAATGGCCCGCAACAGGAGATAAGAGGACATTACCGCCTCTTTTATTTCGGGCGGAAGTTGCACAATTGAAAGGTAGAAGGTACGGCTCGTCTGTCTGAGGATCTCAGTCGCGTCCTGGCTGAGGCGCATGTTCGATTCTCCACGGATTTAAGAGGAGCACGGCAGTTGGGACTAGGCCACAGTGAGATCTCCCGGCATTATAGGTTCCAACACCGTGCTGTTTTGGCCTCACGAATTGTACGGATAATTAGGAATTAT
>Ga0134124_10000891_pt1 | contig 23947 bp, 21 predicted proteins | sample KB304_FD_96880 | JGI IMG/M metagenome (GOLD analysis project Ga0134124, IMG submission 96880) | Terrestrial soil microbial communities without Nitrogen fertilizer from Kellogg Biological Station, Michigan, USA - KB3-0-4 | ecosystem: Environmental > Terrestrial > Soil > Unclassified ... | reverse complement strand
TGGGAACCGTAGACGGCAGTCGAACTAGGAACCCGTCGCGATCTAGAGGCGACGGTCACTCTCGATCTGCAGTGCTGTGCGCCCAGTTTCTATCCCGATCGGGTAGTACTCAACGCAACCGACGCATCGAAAGCACAATGCACTGCCCGACTAAAGTCGGTACTCTGAACGCCCGGTTACTTACTGCCTTCCGCTTTCCTTCTTGCGGACTTCGTTAGAAAATCACGAAGACTAATCCCGATCCCGGCCGCAAGAGCGTCCAAGCCGCGCAGTTTGAAGCGTCGCTGCAGCATCGCGTGATTGGGCAAGAACGCGCCGTTCGCAAGCTCGCTTCGAACTACCAGGTCTTTCAGGCCGGGATATGTCATCGGCCGTTAGTTGTTTGTAACAAAGGTTTCGATATTGATTAAGGACACTCCTGTATGGGCGGTCCTCCGTGGCCGCCCCTTAATCAGGAAGCGCTTCCTCGAAGGAGGGGCGGCCACGGAGGACCGCCCATACAGGACTAGCGAATTCTCTGGTGCGCTCCATTAGAAAGTCATCCGGAGAACCTGAGTCGTTTTAACAAGATGAATACGCTTCAGAAACTTCAAATAATCGCTCAAACGATAGGAGTCGCGGGCCTGTTGATCACGCTTGCCATCAATTACCGCCAGTTCCGAATCATGAATGAGCAAGTACACGAAGTGCGCCGCAGCGCCGCCGCGCAGCACATCCTCACAAGCTAAATCTAACAGGAGTCACATCGTTCCCAATGCCGTGAATACGTTTCGCCCTTCGCTGACAGTGCGCATCGGGTTGCTTTAGGTTCAGGCTGAACTAATTAATCAAAATAAGTTCCGAACCTCTCCATGACCTTGTCGCTAAATTCGCTCGAGATCAAAGCGATCGAGGTTCATCACCTTCGTCCACGCAGCTGCGAAGTCACGCACGAACTTCTCCTTCGAGTCCTCTTGTGCGTAAACCTCGGCGAGGGCTCGGAGCTGAGAGTTCGAGCCGAAGACGAGGTCAACGGCGGTGCCGGTCCACTTCTGCGCACCGGTGGCGCGATCGCGCCCCTCGTACACATTCACGTCCGTCTCGGATCGCTTCCACTCCGTGCTCATGTCCAGCAGATTCACAAAGAAGTCGTTAGTCAACGTCCCAGGGCGCTTGGTGAACACGCCGTGTCTGGACTGCGCGGTATTAGCATCCAGGGCGCGCATGCCGCCGACGAGAACAGTCATCTCTGGAGCGGTCAAATTCAGCATGAATGCTCGCTCCACCAGCAGCGTCTCCGGCGACAGCTCCTCTCCGGCTTGGACGTAGTTGCGAAACCCGTCGAAAGTCGGTTCGATCGCGCCGAACGACTCCACGTCGGTTTGCTCCTGCGAAGCGTCGGTACGCCCCGATGCGAATGGGACTGTAATGTTGTGCCCGGCATTCTTGGCCGCTTGCTCGACAGCCGCGCACCCGCCAAGGACGATCAAGTCCGCGAGCGATACCTTCTTCGCGCCGGACTGTGACCCGTTGAAGTCCTGCTGAATCTTCTCTAGTGCCTGCAGCACCTTCGACAATTCGGGTGGGTTATTTACTTCCCAGTCCTTTTGGGGCGCGAGGCGGATCCGCGCCCCGTTGGCGCCACCGCGCTTGTCGGTGCCTCGGAAGCTCGCCGCCGCCGCCCAGGCGGTGGATACCAATTGGGAGACAGACAGCCCCGATGCGAGGAGCTTGCCCTTGAGGTCGGAGATGTCCTTCTCCTCGATCAGTTCGTGATCGACCGCGGGGACGGGGTCCTGCCATAGCTGCGGGGACGGAACCCACGGTCCGAGATAGCGCGAGACGGGCCCCATGTCGCGGTGCAACAGCTTGTACCACGCCTTGCCGAACGCATCGTCGAGCTGGTCCGGATGCTCGTGGAAGCGTTTGGTGATCGACGCGTAGACGGGATCCGTCTTCAACGAAAGGTCCGTCGTAAGCATCATGGTGGTCTGTCGCTTCGACGGATTATGAGCACCAGGCGCGGTGGGCGTTACGCCGCCGGCATTCGGCTTAGGAGCATATTGCTTTGCGCCGGCCGGACTCGTCCCCAGCTCATAGTCGTAGTTGTAGAGGTTGTCGAGGAATCCGTTGTCCCATTTCGTCGGGTTATCGGTCCAGGGACCCTCGAGCCCGCTCGTGATAGTGTCGTCGCCCTTGCCGCTGCCAAACTTGTTCATCCATCCGAGCCCTTGCTCCTCCAGGCTTGCGCCTTCAGGCTCGGGACCCACGTGCTGAGGGGCAGGGGCAGCACCGTGGGCCTTGCCTACCGTGTGACCGCCGACGATGAGCGCAACGGTCTCCTCGTCATTCATCGCCATGCGGGCGAACGTTTGCCGAATGAACTCCGCAGCACGGGCCGGGTCCGGGTTGCCGCCTGGTCCCTCCGGATTCACGTAGATAAGGCCCATATGATCGGCGCCGAAAGGCCCCTTCATTTCCCCGCCAGTGTCGTGGCGCTCGTCTCCAAGCCACGTGTCCTCGGACCCCCAGAAGACCTCGTCGGGCTCCCAGCGGTCCTCACGCCCAAAGCCGAAGCCGAAGGTTTTGAAGCCCATGGACTCATAAGCACAGTTGCCGGCGAAAACGATCAGGTCGGCCCAGGAGATCTTATTGCCGTACTTTTGTTTCACTGGCCAGAGCAGCCGCCGCGCCTTGTCGAGGCTCGCGTTATCGGGCCAACTGTTGAGGGGAGCAAAGCGCTGCATGCCGCTGCCGCCACCTCCTCGGCCGTCGGCGATGCGGTAAGTGCCTGCCGCATGCCATGCCATCCGGATGAAGAACGGCCCGTAATGACCGTAGTCGGCCGGCCACCAGTCCTGCGACTTCGTCATCACTTCGAAGACGTCATTCTTCAGGGCATTCACGTCAAGTTTCTTGAACTCCTCCGCGTAATTGAAGTCCGTGCCCATCGGATTTGACCGATGAGAGTGCGCATAGAGAATCGAGAGGTCCAGTTGATCCGGCCACCAGTCTTTGTTCGTCCTGGGCCGAGTCCGCTTGGGAGTCGGCGAGGGGATTGCAGGGTTCTCGCTTTCGCTACCGTGGTTAGACATGGTTCTTTTCCTTTCTCGTTGCCAACTAAATGGCAAATGGCAATTACTAAATTAAGTGACTATTTTCTACGCAATCGTGCTGCTCGGCGCATTTGCGGCTTAGATTGAGAGCTTGAGCACGCGTGACAGCGTCCAACAAGCCGAATATCCAGCTCCTCGACGGTAAAGCCGGAGACATTTGGAATCGCCGCGGAGTGGAGCTCTGGAATCGAGATGTCTTCGAGGCTTCCGCACACCCGACAGACGAGGTGCTGATGCGGATCCACGTTTGCGTCGAAGCGACCGATGGCTCCAGGTGAGCTTACCTTGCGGATAAGCTTTTCGTTTTCGAAGAACTGCAGAGTTCGGTAGATAGTAGCAAAGGATAAACCCGGCAGTCGTTTGCTCAGTCTGGCGTATACGGATTCTGCCGTCGGGTGAGCAAGGTCCTCGGCCAAAGCTTTGTAAACCGCGAATCGTTGGGTCGTAACTCGTATGCCCCGAGACCGGCAAAGTTTTTCAAACTCTGCACACCAATCGTCCACTTCTCTTTCTGTACGTCTTTTTGATTTGTTGCGTGTGATCCTCACTTGATAGATGTTATCATCTAGGACGAACGAATGTGTCAAGCCCGAAATGTATTGGCCACTCGACCATGTCCACAACCGCTGATATCTACACTCACACGTTGGAGGAAGCGAAAGCCGGAGCTGCTCGGAGCTGTTTACAAGTGAGTTGATCCAATGAAAAGGGGACAGATACGAGTTTTCTGTCCCTTTTCTGCCCCAGTTTTTATAAGTGGTTGCGGGGGCGGGATTTGAACCCACGACCTTTGGGTTATGGGTGCAACTTTTTGGTTCCTCGTTCTTTTGTTTTCTAGGTTTTCGTTGCAGTTCGTTGCAGACATTAGCAACCGTGACCACGGTTTTCCGACCTAATTTCCGACCTACGCGCATTCGTAGTCGCCAAGTGCTTTGGATCGGCGGAGGCGAATGGCTGAGCAACTTCGATTATGAACTTCCTCCAATCGCTTCCTTGCTCACTCCTGGTTATGCCTAGGCGGCTCGGCGGAACTGCCTGGCTTCCGTGACGCTGACATTGCTGACCGTGAGCAACCTGCCTAACCGTCCAGCCACTACTTTCATTGCTTCATCTGGCTCAATGTTCATCGGGTCCGCCACCAGCCGAATAACCTGCTCTCTTTGAGCGGCCCCTCGCCCGCAGATCATTTTTCGATTACGCACGTCTTGACCCTCCATAAGGTGAATCGGTTGCGGTCAGCTCAGACACTCGCATTAGTCACCGCAGTCCGGGTGAGATCGTTTTCTGCGCCTCACCACCAGCAGATACGAGCAATAGATATGCCGGTTTGGTCAGAGTCCTGCGGGCACAATAGGGCGTGGACTTAGAGGAGAACCAAGACACCGGAGTTCGGGGCGCAAATTCTGTTGCAGCATCCCCGGGAGTTCTCACTGCCCGCGCACTGGGAAGCAATTGGAGAAACAACTGCACTCGAAGAGTGAGCCAGACGTAGTTACCCTCTCTCCTATCGCAGACTTGAATCCGCTCCTTGAGATGGAGCACAGGATTTCGCAGATCAATGCGCCAAACCAGCCAGTTAGTGTCAAGGTTTTTGCAGCGATCACCTTAGTTGGAAGTAAATATGTTAGAGATTGAACCTTACGTGTAGCTTCTGACAAGCAAAGGGAAGTCGCCAACTTACGCACTAACGATAGCGCCACCATAGGGCATTCGGCATCTGACAAAGAGGTTGTGAGCACCACGGCTTGAACAGTCTCGTTGGAGTTGCCGACGTTTAACACGTTTCGGAAAAAAACAACCTCTTTGTCCTCAATTTCAGTTTGGCTCCCAACGTGCATTGAGCAGTCTTGAACAAAGCGAAGAACCTCGCGCAAAGCGATCCTCGCCTCGCGCGCAAGTTCCGGGAATCGTCCATCGGACACTCAAGAACAACGTGGGTGCTCGCTGACCTCCCACATTTTGGACTCGCCGAGGGCTGATCGTTTCACCTCGGAATAGACAATCTGGTCAAGGAGAAGGATCAACGCTATGACAGCCAAAGAGGACAGCCGAGTTAGTGCGGCACGCACAAAGAGAATCATTTCGATATCAGTAATACTCGCAGCCGCCATTGCAATCCTCGCAATGTTTGCTGACGGAATTTACGCTCAAAAGGAGAGAAAGCTCGCCGAGCGTATCAATGACAACGCTCAGCGGATGGTAGATGAGGGTCGCCAGACATTTCGCTTCGACACCTTTGGGGATGTGGCTTTCTGGAGCGGCTCACTGAAACTCCATCAGGCAATAGCAGGCTCGATGTTTGGTGGCGTAGGGCCGGGCGTCAGCCCTAAGACGGCGCTTGCCGTTGGTTTGAAAGTAGATGTTGATGCGCTTCCGAACCCGCTTGAGAAAGCCCTCAGGAAAGGACAGGTCAATCTGGATGACCCAGCCTCGACCCTTGCATTACTCAAAGCTAATGCCGTGGTAGGCGTCATCGGCACTTTCAATCAGGATGGGAATCTGAGTTCGATGGGTATTTCTTGTGCCTTCTGCCATTCAACAGTTGATGACTCCTTTGCTCCGGGCATTGGCCACCGGCTGGATGGATGGGCCAATCGCGACCTCAACGTTGGCGCAATTGTTGCGCTTGCGCCCGACCTGAGCGTTGTAACAAATCTCCTGGAGGTCGATGACGCGACCCTCAGAGCAGTCTTCAACAGTTGGGGGCCGGGCAAATTCGACGCTCAGGTTTTGCTGGACGGTAAAGCGCTTCGCCCTGATGGAAAGTCAGCAGCTACATTGATCCCGCCTGCTTTCGGTCTGGCCGGCGTGAACCTCGGCACCTCGACCGGTTTTGGCTCGACCACGTATTGGAATGCGTTCGTCGCAAACCTCGAAATGCACGGCCAGGGAACATTCTTCGATCCGAGGTTGAATGATCCGGTCAAGTTCCCAGTAGCAGCGAAGGCAGGATTCGGAAATGTGCGAAGCGGTCCCGATCTAATCACAGCGAAGCTTGCGGCGCTTCATTATTATCAGCTGGCCATTCCGGCACCTGTCGCTCCTGAAGGCAGTTTCAACTCTGGAGCCGCTGCTCGCGGCCAGGCACTCTTCAACAACCAGGCCAAGTGTGCGACCTGTCACGTGCCTCCGCTTTTTACCGAGCCGGGCTGGAACATGCACACTCCCGAAGAGATCGGCATTGACGATTTCCAATCTGGACGTTCACCCGACAACCGCTATCGCACGGCGCCGCTCAAGGGACTCTTCACGCACACCAAGGGTGGCTTCTATCACGATGGCCGGTTTGCCACGTTAGGGGATGTTGTCGAGCACTATGACAACTTCTTCAAGTCAGGGCTCACGGGGCAAGAAAAGAACGATCTCGTCGAATACCTGAAGTCACTCTAATCCGATCGCTAAGAAGTTAAGATGCGGGGCCGGGACAGTCTTCCGGCCCCTAGAATCTTGGAGAGCGCCTAGTGTCGATCGAATGAGATCTTTACTCGGACTCAACATCCGTCGCCTCTAACGTGCTATCCGATTTCCTCCAAACTTGCCCATTAAGATTAACTCGATGAGGTGAACCAAACTAGAGGATGAATTCTGGAGGTAACGCTGCCGAAGATCGTACGAGGTGAAACGTCGCGTCGCTTGTAACAGCGGTCCGGCAATTCACGTGGAACTCAAGTATGGCAACAACTAAAACCGAACTAGCCGCGAGCCCGGGAGCTCCAGTTGCGACAGCCGTTAAGGTCATCGCCAAGAAGAGCAATTCCATACTCAACAAAGTGCTGCGCTTGCTCAGCTCCGTGCGCTTCGGCATCGTGATGCTGAGCATGTTGTTCGCGTGCTGCATGATCGGAATGTTGGTGATGCAGGTGAACGTCGACGGCTTTCAGAAGTACTACGCGAGCCTCAAGCCAGCGCAGAGAACGGTCTACGGCGCGCTCAATTTCTTCGACATCTATCGCTCTGGATACTTCACTCTTCTGTTAGCCATAACCGGCCTGAACATAATTCTATCCTCGATCGATCGTTTTCCGGCAGCGTGGCAATACATCCGTAAGCCAAAGCTTACAGCCTCGGCGAGATTCATTGCCGCCCAGATTTTGAATGACGAGGCAGTCGAGCGAGCTTCGTGCTGTGCGTCGAGCTTGAGATTAGTGTCGCTGGCAACAGAAGGAGAGGACAGCGCCGCCGAGATTATCAGAGTGTAGATAAAGCACAGCCGCCGTTGTCAAAGTTGCTAGTTGAATTGTGTTTTTCGGAAGTAGCCCGGCCTCTACCGTGCGGCGAGAATCTCAGACAGTGCTCGCAGCAGTTTCTCTGCCGAGTAGGGCTTGGACAGGAAAGTTCTCACGCCTACATCGGCATCTTCAAACAGCTTATCGTTGGCGGCGAGTCCGCTGGTGGCGATGATCTTCACATCCGGATTAAGTTTCCGTAAAGCGCGGATGGTCGCGGCGCCATCTAAATAAGGCATGACCATATCGATCAATACGGCGTCGACCTCTTTCCTATTTTCCGCATATTGAGCCAAACCTTCAGCACCATCACTTGCGATTAGCACCTTATAGCCGTTTTCTTCCAATGTCTTTCTAGCAACTTCAAGGATTGGGAGCTCGTCATCAACAACTAGAATCAGCTCGCCGTGTCCGACGGGCGCGGCCGGCTGACCTCCTTCGACGCTTTTCGCTTCAGGAGTGGTCGCGGCGGGAATATAAATCCTGAACTCCGTCCCCTTTCCGACTTCGCTGTAAACGTTGATGAAGCCGTCGTGCCCTTTGACTATGGCTCTAATAGATGGCAGGCCAAGTCCGGTTCCCTTACCTTGCTCTTTCGTCGTGAAGAAAGGCTCGAAGATTCTACCTAGAACATCCGCCGGGATACCGACGCCCGTGTCAGCAACGCTGATGACTACATACTGTCCAGGCTTTGCTTCGAGTTGCATGCGTGCGTAGTTTTCATCAATGTAAGTATTTTCAGCTCCTATTGTTAGACTGCCACCTTCCGGCATGGCGTCTCGAGCGTTTATACAGAGATTCATCAGCACCTGATGGAGCTGATTTGCGTCGCCAACGACGGGTAACAGGTCTCCCGATATGGAGACGCCGACATCGATCGATTTGGGCAACGTGCTTTCCAGGATACTTGCTACTTCCTTCATGACGTGTGTCGGTTGAAGTTCGATACGCTCGCCCTGAATGCCTCTAGCAAACTCCAACACTTGTCTTATCATTTCACCGGCGCGCTCGGCGTTGATCTGGAGAATGGCGAGCATGTGCTGGCTCTCCTCGTCCGTGAATTTCCGCTTAAGCAGTTGAACCGATAGTAAGATCGGGGATAGAAGGTTGCCGAGGTTGTGAGCAATACCACTTGCCAACGTTCCAACGCTTTCCATTCGCTGTGCGCGCAGGAACTGGGCTTCGAGCTTCTTCTTTTCCGTTATGTCGGTGTTAATAGCAAACACTGATACTGGTTTGCCCGTATCACCTGGCACGAGCGTCCAATGGCATTCCGCGATTATCTCTCCGCCGTCTTTTGTTCGTTGACGCAACTCACCAACCCATTCTCCTTTTTCGGTCAAAGCGCCCATTGCCGCAGCATAGTGCGACAGATTGTCCTTATAAAGAAGCTCGCAGATGTCCTTTCCTAAAGCCTCATTTGCTGACCAGCCAGAAATACGCTCGGCACTCTTATTCCAGTACAAGACGCGGCCCTCCAGATCCCGAACGATAATGGCATCCTGCGCGTGGTCAAGCAGAGCAGCCTGTTCCCGCAACTGCTCCTCCTCCTTCTTGTGCGCTGTGATCTCACGGGCAATAGTTGAAGCGCCTATGATCGTACCGGCGGCGCCTTTAATCGGCGAGATGGTGAGCGAGACATTTATCTCACGGCCGTCCTTTGTGACGCGGACAGTCTCGTAATGCCTGATCCTCTCCCCACGCCTGATCCTCTCGAGTATCTGGGGCATCTCATCGGCACGATCCGGCGGCATCAGTATAGAGATAGGGCGTCCTTTGACCTCGTCGGCTCGGTAGCCATAGATCGCTTCTGCCCCCGAGTTCCAACTGGTTATGGTCCCGTCCAGAGCTTTGCCGATTATGCCGTCGTCGGAGGACTCGACAATCGCTGCCAGCAACGAGAGGGCCTCCTCATGATAGTTGCTGTGATCCGTTGATCGTTGTTTGCTCAATTTACTCTGTCGCTTCATAACGCCGTTTAGAAGGTAGCTACACGAGCACCCCATTGAATATCCTGCCATGAATTACGCACATGCGCTCCCCGTAGAAGGTTAGGCCTCGTTGGCCGGTGGTAGTCATCTGGACTCGTGGGAATAAGTATGTGCAATGCGTCTGTCGCCTGCGCAAGTGCAAAGTTTCTGGCCGCGACTAAAGCTGATAATCTCCCGAAGCTTCCGGTTGGTAGAGAACCCCCTCAACTTTCAATCTCCTGAGACCAGACGGAACTTCCCATTCGATTATGTCTCCAACCCGATAACCGATCATCGCGGTGCCTATGGGCGCCAGGACCGAGATCCTGCCTTCATCAACATCTGCCTCATTAGGAAATACCAGCGAGTAGATCATCTCTTTACTGCTCTCCAGATCCTTGAGGCGTACTTTAGATCGCATCGTAATGGCATCCATCGCGATCTCCTTAGGATCGACGATGTTCGCGCGATCCAGCTCGTCTTCCAACTTATTCATGTAGGGCGTGTTCGAGTCGACGCCACTGTCTCTCGCGGCCTCGATCAGCTTTCTCAGACGAGCGAGATCGACTTCAGTTATGTAGATCGTAGATTCCATTGTCATGATTCCCTCCATCGTTAGTTCTTCCTTTTCTATTCACTCATAGATTCAAATCCAACACTGACAGCTGTGCTTTTCAGCACTTATTGCGTAAAATTTTTGCTCAGATCCGTTCCAGCCTTCTCGGCGAGAGAAATGGCCAAAGATAAGATCCTCATTGTTGACGATGACTCGGCCGTGCGCTGGACCCTTGCGCAAGCACTGCGCGCTGGTGGGTATGATCCCTTTGAAGCCGGCACAGCCGCTGCTGGGCTCGCTACATTTGACGCGGAACAACCGGCACTCACTTTACTCGATATCAATCTCCCTGATGAGTCGGGCCTCAGTGTCTTGACAAAGATCAAAGCGCGGAATCCCGAAGCGCTTGTCATAATGATTACGACCGACGTCCACGTCGAGAACACGATTGCCGCATTGCGCGGACAAGCCTATGACTTTTTAGGAAAGCCAATAAACCTTGACGAACTCGAGGTCAGAATAGCCAATGCACTTGAAGCGGGGCGACTGCGCAAAGAAGTAAAACTTATCCGCAAGGAGCGCGCGCGCGAGTTTGACTTCGACCAGATCATAGGTAATTCACACGCCAGAGCGGAAATGATGACGCTCGCCCGCAAGGTTGCGGAAAGCGAGGTGTCAACAGTCCTCTTACAGGGAGAATCAGGCACCGGCAAGGATCTGCTAGCGAAGGCAATCCACTACGGCTCGCGGCGCGCCGGCGCCCCTTTCGCTCCGATCAATTGTGCCGCCATCCCGGCGACCCTTATGGAAAGCGAGTTCTTCGGGTACGAGAAAGGTGCATTCACGGATGCGAAGGCGCGCAAACAGGGTCTACTCGAACAAGCCGAGGGTGGCACTGTGTTTCTCGACGAGATCGGCGAGATGGAACTCAACCTGCAGGCGAAACTGCTCCGTGTTCTTGAAGAAGGCGCCTTCCGGCGCGTTGGCGGCCTTAAGGATATGCCGCTCGATGTGCGTGTTATCGCCGCATCGAATCGCAACCTCAAGGCGGATAGTGAATCTGGGCGATTTCGGCTGGATCTCTACTACCGCCTTTCGATCATTCGTATTGATATTCCTCCGTTGCGCGATCGAGGCGATGATGTGCTCACGCTGGCCAAGCATTTTATTGAGCGTTTCAAAGAACAAATGCGTAAGCGCGTTCGCGGCATGACTCCTGAAGTCATCGACGTCTTCCGCCGCTATACCTGGCCCGGCAATGTGCGCGAGCTTCGCAACGTAATCGAGCGAGTAATGATTCTCGAAGACGGCGATATGATTACAACGGCCTATCTACCCAACGACCTCGTCTCTGAAGCAACTGGCGGGGTGCAGCGGGAGGCCGCGGCTAATCAGTCACAACCCCAAGCAAACAAGGTAGCTCTCGGCCCGCTCGTTTCTCTTCCAGCAGAAGGCATTCCTCTCGACGACGTGGAAATGTCTCTGGTGCGGCAAGCCTTGGAGCGCAGCGCTGGCAACCAAACGCGCGCCGCTGAACTGCTGGGAATCTCCCGCGGCCAGCTCCGTTACCGCCTCAAGAAACTGGAGGAGGCGACAGCAAGTCATTAGCGCAGTGCTGGCGCTTTAGTTACCCCAGAGTTACACCGATTGTGCCCGTGGCTTCCCCTGGGTTGGCTCGGGAATCAAAGGGTTCTCTGCCGAATTCGTACCTCTGTTAGGCGGTTTCGCCCGCAGAAAGGTGAGGCCGGTCATGGATCACTTCGACGGAGCAATGGGCATGTATAGCGACGGCCTCCGAGACGCTCCCGTGTAGAAACCGATTTATCGCGCTTCGACCCTGCGCTCCAGCCACCACGAGGTCAGCCTCCCACTTTCTTGCTTCGTCTATGATTTGGACTTTTGCGTCGCCGGTTGGAACAATGCCCGTTGACTTCAGGCTGGCGCTGCCCAATATCTTTCCGGCTGTGCTCAGAGCTTCTTGAGCCCACTCCTTCTCAATTCCCTCAGCGCGATGCGTCTCCTCTGCGACGCCTGCCATACCGTAAGATGGGTCCATAACAATCTCCGGCGGGACTATTACGCTTACGAGTTTGATTTTGGTCCCCTTGGGCCATGGCCGCTCGGCGACGGACCGAACAGCCGCCTCAGAATACTTCGAGCCGTCTGTGGCGAGCAGCAGCTTCATTCCGACCTTGTCAAGCCTTTCACCTGTGATGGGTCTCAACACTCCGACTGAGCAGGGTGCGTGGCGAAGGATTTTCTTGGCGACGCTGCCCAGAAAGAATCGTGTAAAACCGCTGTGCCCGTGCGATCCGATGAATACAAAATCAGGCCCCCACGCTCGAGCGTAATCCACAATAGCAGCGGCCGGGTTGCCCGGAGTCACGACCCACGAGCTCTCAATCCCTCGCGAGGCCAGTTGATCAACGGCAGACATCACTAAAGCTTTTGCGTTTTCCTGTTCTGCACTAAAGAGCGGCTCACTCTCGGGTATACCGCTATAGACCGAAACCGAGCCCACCACATTAATGACGCGAGCCGTCGTGCCAACGGGCCATCGTCGCGCAGCGATCGCGCTGATGACAGCTTGAGATGAGGGCGAGGAATCTATGGCAACGAGTATCTTCATTTTTATCCCCTTGTTGTTCTCCTTATCGCAAGATGGAAGAACGCAAGTTGTAAGTGCAAGATTAGTGCCGAATCAAACCCTCAACATTTTTCCGAAAGGGACGCATACCGGCCTTCCACTGCCAAAAATCAGCCACTCCACTGCAAGAAATCTTGCAGGCAAATTCGTATATCGCCACTGAGGAAGGGTTGAACTGTGCCTGCGAGGACTGGCTTGACCAGTATGTTACTTGCCGAGTCGTGAAGACTGGCACGCGGCTCATTTGTCTGAGGTCGTAAACAGATGTTTGCCGCGGAAGCAAGACGTCAGTCAGGTTTCCGGGGAAGGCAATGATGAATCCATCAGTACCCTGTCATTCTGTTATTGCCGCCCCGACAGCGGCCCTGCGTTGCGACAACTTGCTCCGGCTTTGCAACTCCCGGGAGGCGCCGTCTCCATCCTCGATACGAATGCTGGTACTCAGATGACACGACGCAAATCTCGCAGCCTCATGACATCGCCTGATCAGATTTAACACCTGATACCAATCACATTCTCTGCAAGCGGGATCAAGTCTTTGATGGTAACGATTGACGTCAATGATCCTGGCGATCTCAGCCCAATGAGTTTCTAAGCCATCATTCCCGCCAGTCAGGTGAATATCAAGCTCGATCCGCACCTGGCGCGGCTGGCCAAAACTAAATACCGCACGGAGGCTTGCAGGTGACGCTGACTTTAACTCAGTGATCATCATTCCCCAGTACAGAATGTGCAACTATGTCTTACGAACCGGAAGCTTGCGCGTGAGACGACTTATCAACAATGAGCTTTGGCAGGGTAACAGTCAGTGTCTCGCCAGTGAGTCTAGCTTCCACGTGGTCAGCGTCAATCTCAGCGGGCAGGTCGAGCAGGCGAAAGGTGCCCTTGGTCAACGTGGCCGTGGATTTGGTCAGGATTTCTCTCGAGAAGGTATTCTCCGCTTCTTTGTCGGTCAGGGTAGTTCTGCCGCTGATGATGAGCCGGCGTCGTTCAGCGCTGACTTCGACTTCTTCGGCACTGAAGCCCGGAACTTCGGCCTCCACCTTGAACTGGTCTTGATACTCACTGACTTTAATCGGTAGCGATTGTAGTATCTCGGACTCTGCGTGGAGCCAGTCTGTAAAACCCTGCCCGTGCGCGCAGCCACGACTCTCGAACAGCTCATACGCCCTGCACGCGATCGCTTCCTCGAGTTGTCTCAGTTTATGGAATTGGCTCTCTGGCTCAATCAGCTTAGCGCTTTGAGGTTTGGTTATTGCTCTCACTTTTCTTGCGGTTTGACGTTTCATTGCTTGTCCTTTCTACGTTTGAGTTGTCGTCAAATAAACAGGGCACGGCATTGCCCCACGATCTCACAGGGAGTGCAATAACTGTTCCCTCATATTTCGTGAAGCTCACAGTATGCAGTTGCAGGCATTGACTGATTTGCTGCTTAGAATTTGACAGTGCCTTGGTGGATATCTCGCAACATAGCAAGAAACTATGCAGGGAGGCCTACACAATCCACTACGCCGACTTCGATTGCAGCGTTGGCGCATAGATTGCAGGGCTACAAATTCAAAGTTAATCGCAAAGGGGGAAGTGAATGACAGGAAACACACAGTACAAGGCCAAGCAGTTTGATTTGAGTGGGCTCAATGGCATCTCTGACCGCACTCTGGAATTGCATTTCCGGCTCTACCAGGGATACGTCAAAGAGACTAACAAACTCACCGAGAAAATCTCAGAGTTCTTAAGGGATGGAAGGGTAGATCAAGACGAGATGCCGGCTTACTCCGAACTGAAACGCCGTCTCGGCTTCGAGTACAACGGCATGGTGCTGCATGAATACTACTTCGGCAACATGAAGCGCGGCGGGTCAGTTGACCCTGACAAAACTGCGGCATTCTACCAGGCAGCGGAGGAGAGCTTTGGAAGTTACGACGTCTGGAAAGCCGACTTCGTCAGCATCGGTAAGATGCGAGGCGTTGGCTGGGCCATCTGTTATGAAGATCCGAGTGGTGGCCAACTATCAAATCACTGGATCAGCTTGCACCAGATTGGCAACGTTGCGGGATTCAATCCTGTGCTGGTGATGGATGTGTGGGAGCATGCTTTCCTGCTGGACTACAAGCCGGCAGATCGCCCGAAGTATATCGAAGCGTTCTTCTCAAACATTGACTGGCGCGCTGCAGAAGGCCGTTTGCAGCACGCCAAGCCCATTAGCGCATCTGTGCCGCGCTGATAATGAAAGGCGGATGATACACAGTGTTCGAGGTTGCTCGAGTACTTTTGAAGATAGAGAGATGGACCAGCCTTAATGAGAGGTAATCGCGTGAGCATTAATCCACTTCTTGAATTGACAAAGTCAGGCCAGTCAATCTGGTATGACGGCATTGAACGAGGGCTTATCACGTCGGGTGACCTAAAGCGGCTTATTAACGAAGATGAGGTGCGCGGCGTTACCTCAAACCCGACGATTTTCGAGAAGGCCATCGATAGCTCAGACGATTACTCCGACCAGTTACGCGAGCAGGCCGAGCGCAAGAAGAGCGCAAGCGATATATACGAAGCTCTTGTCGTGCGCGATATTCAAATGGCGGCGGACCTGCTCGCGCCATTGTTTGAAAAGACCGACGGCACGGATGGTTTCGTAAGCCTTGAGTGTTCTCCGCTGCTCGCGCACGACACGGCGGGCACCATTGAACAAGTGCGCCATCTGTGGCGCGTGGTCAATCGCAAGAACGTAATGATTAAGATTCCCGCCACGTCCGAAGGATTTCTTGCAATCGAACAATGCATTTATGAGGGCATCAACATCAATATCACGCTCATATTCTCGCTGCACAATTATAAGCAAACCATCGAAGCCTATCTTCGGGGTCTTGAGCGACGCGTAGCAGAGCACAAGCCGATTGACAGAATCGCGTCGGTGGCAAGCCTCTTTGTAAGCCGCATAGACACTGCGGTGGATAAGCTCCTTCAAGAACGGATCTCCCGCGCAGGCAGCGTAAAAGAGAAAGAGAAGCTTGAACGCTTACTGGGCCGCATCGCAATTGCAAACGCAAAGCTTGCTTACCAAATATTCAAGCGGTTATTTCGGGGCGAGCGGTTCGTAAGCCTCGGAGCTCGAGGTGCCCGAGTCCAGCGACCGCTGTGGGCTTCGACTTCGGCAAAGAACCCTGCGTACTCGGATATCTACTATGTAGAGGCGCTGATCGGACCAGAAACGGTTAATACGGTGTCACCTCCCACGCTCAAAGCATTCCGGGATCACGGCCGGGTGAGAGTTTCGCTAGAAGAAAACGTGGCCGAAGAAAGTGCAGTATTGGCGGGGCTTGAGGAAATTGGGATCAGGCTCGATGACGTTACTCAACAGGTCCTCGACGAGGGCCTGAGCTTGTTCGCCCGATCGTTCGAGAAACTTATGAAAGCGATCCAATCGCGGCGCGATGACATTGTGAGCGGCCGGAAAACCTCACAATCGGCAACTGCGCCTGAATACAAAAGTGTGCTGGGTATCGATTCACCTAGCTAAGCAACCTGTTTTGCAGAGACTCATAAACTTTGAAAGGGCGTGATGGCTATTCATAGAAATATAAGAGGGTTTTCTCTCGCGAGCGCGCCGTACGAAAAGTTTCTTATGTTTGCAACCCGAATGCGAGATACCGCATTCAAGCGTGTGTTAAGAACAATGGAGCCTGGCACAGAACTCACGTTGGACGCTCCTTACGGCTCGTTCACCCTCCACAACAATGCGAGCATTCCCGCTGTTTTCCTCACAGGTGGCGTCGGGGTTACGCCTGCAAGAAGCATTGTGCTCCAGGCAGCTCACGATAAGCTTCCCCACAAGATTGTTTTGTTCGATTCCAATAACAGGCCCGAAGACGCGCCGTTTTTGGATGAGCTTACCGAAGTCCAAAAGGAAAATCCGAATTACACCTTTGTTGGCACGATGACAAAGATGGAAAAGTCACACTGCCCGTGGCATGGAGAAGCCGGTCACATCGATAAGGGTATGCTTGCCAGGTACATTGGTGATTTGACATCGCCGATCTATTACATTGTCGGACCCCCGGCAATGGTTGATGCCTTGCGAAATGTATTGAACGCTGCCGGAGTCAATACCGACAACATTCGCACCGAAGAATTTACGGGCTACTAGCGCTGCGGGAGGGCCTCTCGGAAAGGAGACAGACGTTATGTGCTACAACTGCGGATGTCAGATGCCCGACAACGATATGGGCGATCCAAAGAACATCACTAACAAGACTTTCAATGAGGCGTCGAAAGCCGCCGGTCAATCGGCAGAGGAAGCCAGGAAAAACACCCTGGACCTTCTACAAAAAACGCTTGGCGAAGGACAAGGATCCCCGGCGCAGAAGGAGTGACAGGCTTGTACTGAGGTGCAACGAGCGCCTCGCATCGCGAAGATCGAAGATCGAAGCCCGCGCGTGGATACTCCAATCTCCGCTCGGCCAAGATTCATTTTTGTGCTCAGAGGTGAACTCACATGATCAAGTTAAAACGGGCTTATGAAAAACATGCCAGGGCTGATGGCGAGCGCATCCTCGTCGAGCGGCTTTGGCCGCGCGGGCTGACAAAGCTACAGGCCAAGTTCGATCTGTGGTTGAAGGATGTCGCGCCGAGCACGGAACTGAGACGCTGGTTTGGGCACGATCCGAAGAAGTGGGATGAGTTCCGCCAGCGCTATCAAAAGGAGCTCAAACAAAAAGACGAGCCGATCAATCTGCTCAAGCGAAAAGCCAAGGCAGGCACGATCACTCTGATCTACGCGGCGCGAGATGAGGATCACAACGGCGCGCTGGTTTTGCAGCAGTTCCTTCTGAGGGGTTGACCTGCATAAGCGTGGTGTTCCCAGACTACGGTTGCGCGCTAGGCCTTGGCCGCACACGTTGATACGCGGCAAAGAAATAACTTAGCAAGAAGGGAAAAATAGCAATTTGCGGCCGATCATCTTTTCGCTTGAGCCCGCCCCGCCCTTCGCGCTTGAGTTGACGGTCTGGGCGTTGCGCCGCCGGCCGGACAACGAGGTGGATCGTTGGGATGGAGAGACCTATCGGCGCGCGTTACCGATAGCAGGTGAGTTTGTGGAAGTATCGGTCACACAATCGGGGCGGCCAGAAGCGCCGCGGCTTGGGGTTAGAGTCATTGGAGCGCGTCGCGCGCAGGGCGTTGAGCTTGGTAAAGAGATTGTAAGCCACCATTTAGAGCCCGCTCGACTCATAAGTCGTCTGTAGTTCTCAATATAACGATCGCACGGTGGTAGGTGTCGTGGAAATCGTGAGCTCGCAATAGTCAATGCCCTCAAGCATATCACCGGTTACGCGGCCACGGTGAACCATGATTCGCTTATCGTTCTGAGTTGTGGAGACTACTCCGATCCGGCCACACTTCGGGCACCGTTCTGTAAATGTTGTTGCCTGGCCGGTCCACATTTTCCCTTTGATGCATAAACCCGCAGGCACTGTGGTGTAATCTATACTCTGTGTGCTGCCCAGATCTTGATTAGGAAGTATCTGGAGGTTCTCTCTCATCATAACCCGCTCCAAACCATCTGGTACCGAACGGAGAATAGCAGCTTCTCCAGTCGTGACGTGATGGTGCTCCAGTCCAATCTGTTGGATCTCCGAGCCGATACCCAGGCGCGTCTTGTTTAGCGGTCAAACTCGTGGCTCAGTCGTGCGAGGGCAAGCGCGCCAAGCAACAATCCGAAGTCGCGCAGTGCGACATCGAAGTAGCCCGGAATCATCAGCAGATTGACTATGATCAATGCGAGCCAAGCCGCTACCACATAAGCGAAGAGCTTCGGCTTGAAGGCGACGCCAATACCGGCCACGATTTCGATCACACCCACACCCAGCATTAATTCGTGGCCATGACCACCGACGAGGTTGTTGACTAGAGGCGGCAGATACTGATCCCAGTTCACCAGTACGCGAAAGAATTTATCGAGCCCGGCCACGACCGGTGCCACGATGAAGGCCAGATGGAGTATTTGATATGCCTGATAGCTCGAGCTCGATGCGCGAGCTCTGACATCATTGGTTGTTTCTGGGATTGTTGCGGTATGAGTGGTCATTACTATGTCCTTTCAGGATTCAGTTCTTAGGCTTTGAGCTTGGCAGAATACTGAACTGACATCCCATCGGAACACAGGGCAATAAGCGTGCCCGGAAAATCACTCGCATTCCTGCGCCGCAGACAAAAAGGAAATACCCGCTGCAAAAACTTTGACACGAACTGGCTGGTTTGGCGCAGTGAAGTGCGCGATTCTGTGCTTCATTTTTCGAGAGCGGATTCGAAGTCTAATCGGACGGGCGAAAGCTACATCCTAGCGTTGCAGCGCTGATCGGCACAGAGATTGCCCTTGTTATTGGTCTCGCTTATCGAGAGCCAATTAACCACACAGGTAAGGGTACGCGGGGAGCGCGGGGGAATGAAGTAATGTCTTTGCGGATTCAAACAATACTTGTGCCGACTGATTTCAATAAAAATGCGCACGTAGCTGTTGAAAAGGGTTGTGAGTTGGCTCGGCAGCTTGGCGCAAAGCTCTACCTTTTGCACGCTCAGGACCAAAGCACCCTAAGAACGGTAATTAAGGAGGAGCTGATTGACGTAGATGCTACTGACGAACTATTGCAAGCTAGGGTCATGAAGATGGTTGAAGCGCGGTTCTCAGAACTCCTCGCCACCCTCAACCACACAGATTTGAGAATTGAATCTCTATCGCTGCGGGGCGATCCGAAATTCCTAATCACTCAGTACGCGGGCGAAATCAAAGCCGATCTGGTGATTGGGATGCGTGGCGTTACCGCGGCAAGCCAGGATAGTAAGCGCGGTGATCGGATCAGTGACTGAATATGTGATGCGAAGCTCACCTTGCCCAACCCTTGTCGTAAGACTCGATCACGAACGCTGGCCGAGCAACCGATCGCCAGCGGAGTTGGTGCACTTACTACCGACTGTTCGAGGGTTCTGTCGATCTCCGCCTCGGTCGGACGACCTTCAGTTTGATCTGATTTAAGCGTCTCTTTTTCTAGCGCATTCCCTTTTGACTATCCTATTCGGATAGTAAGCATCGACACAGAGCCCCCATCAACCCCCTCGACCGGGAAGCTGATCGGCTCGCCTTCTCTGCGAAGCGCAAGGATGTATAGCAGGGGTAAATAATGTTCAGACGTCGGTACAGACAGCATCGCATCACGCCCTAACGCTTCAAAATTGATAAGTAGCTCGTCTTCACCGGCCAGTAGCAGTTCTCGTACTCGCTGCTCAAATCGCACGGCCCAATCGAAAGGTTCAACCTTGTGGTGCCCCCACGCATAGGCGTGGAGGTTATGCACGAGGTTGCCGCTCCCGATAACGAGCACACCTTCATCGCGCAGCGGCGCGAGCCGTTTCCCGACTTCGTAGTGAAAGGAGGTCGGTTGCGTCTCGTCAATGCTGAGCTGCACTACTGGAATGTCTGCCTGCGGGAAAACATGACAGAGCACAGACCAGGTTCCGTGATCCAGCCCCCATTGCTGGTCGGAACCGACGGAGATGGGCGCGAGCAGAGTTTGAACGCGACTGGCAAGCGCCGGGTCTCCGGGCGCGGGATACTTGACTTCGTACAGCTCTCGAGGGAAGCCACCGAAGTCATGGATCGTCCGCGGAGTATCTGTAGCAGTGACTAGAGTGGCCGGCAAGTACCAGTGTGCGGAGACAGCGAGAATAGCCTTAGGCCGGGGGACAGAAGTTCCGACAGTGGTCCACGCTTCGGTCCAGGTATTATGAGCTAACGCATTCATCGGGTTGCCGTGTCCGAAGAAAATGGCAGGCATTGGCTCAGTCATGTCCATACCCTTCGCGTGAGATGATCACTGATACTGATTATCTCGCACACTCAACAGATATCAACAGCAACTAGCGAACTCCAGCTCAACGCGCCCGTCGTAGTGGAGTTCACACCTGAGAAAGCCTGAACCATCCGCTTCGCCTGCGGAATGAACATCCAGCGTGGCAGAACGGCGACTGTCCGCAAATCCGCGGGCGGCTTCACCGACGGTAGCCCAACGTCCTCCGGCCACCTGAAGCAGGCGATCTCCTGTTCCCATCCTTCCGTGCGGAAAGGCCCCGGCATATCCGGCTCGATCCACATCTCGCCGCTCGGCAGCAAGATGCAGCTGATAGCGTTGACCCACGACGGAGAAGCCGAGACTCTCGTCGGAGGAGACGTTGCGTATACTTCAGGAGATCTCGGCGGAGCATCGTTTGATCTTTGTGATTGATGTTGTGATAGCCGTGAGAGCGGGTGAGCTACTCGGCCTGCGCGGCTTGACTTTCGGCCAGAGCGGCAGACGCTTTCAATCAGCAGCAGCGTATGGCGAGGGAAACTTGGTACGCCGAAGACGGAAGCGAGCGTACGACCTGTTCGTATTCCGTCGTCGGTCGTCGAGTTACTGAAGGCGCATCACGAGGCAGCCAGTTTCCATCGCGATGAGGATTTCATCTTCGCGCGATCGGATGGCCGGCCCTGCGACCAAGGTCGTCTTCGCAATATGGTCTTGTATCCGTCGCTTCAGCGCATCGTCATCAAGAGAGAGCCGCGCTCGTACGGCTTCCACCTGTTCAGGCACACGGTCGGCAGCATCGTACAGAGCTGACCAGCGACTTGAAATTAAGCCAGGAGTTGCTTGCCCACTCGCACATCTCGACGACCGCGGACATTTACGTTCACGGAGGGAGAGAGGCAAAAGCAGGGAAGGCGACTGAACTACTGGTAGTCAGTTCGTGCCGGTGTTTTCCGAGGAGCCGGTTGTCGAGGAGCAAGAACTTGTTTCAGAGATGGTTCAGTGAAAAAGAAAAGGGCCGGAAACGATTTTCCGACCCAACTTCCGACCCAATTCTTGTAGGTATTGCGGGGGCGGGATTTGAACCCGCGACCTTTGGGTTATGAGCCCAACGAGCTACCAGACTGCTCCACCCCGCGCTAGCATAGTACACTAATTTGAAGCGTTCGCATAGCTGTCGCCTGAATGTGTGTCGCTTGAATGTGTGTCGCTTGAATGTGTCGTCAGGGTCGCTACCCTGATCGGTCGCGCGCCAGTCGTCGCTGCAGCAGCCTCTTTCTGATCCTGCGCAAGCTTGATAACAAATTCGCCTGAACGAACAAATCCAAACTTTTGCCGAGCGATGTGCTCGATGAATCTCGAGTCTGTCCGCAATCTTTGAACGTCGCGCTCGAGCGTCTCTACGCTTATCGTCAAGTCCTGAAGCTTTTCCGCAGCCGCCGCGTGCTTGATCAGGGCGCCACCCAGTTCAACCCGAGCGTGTGTGTAAATCGATACGCAGGTTGCGGCCGCTGCCAGAATTATCGTCAGCACTACTCCATCAATCAGGTGTTGTGCCCGACCCCTTCGTTTGACAGCAGGTCTGGTTCTTGCCGTCGTAGCTGCGACTGGACGGACTCGGACGCCGTTACCTGTCCGGTCAACGACATCATCCCAAAATGTACTTGTGGCCTGACTCAAGTAGCACCTCCAATTCTTGCTCGTTAGAAGCTTCAGCGTACACACGAACCAAAGGCTCAGTCCCAGAAGGACGCATCAGAATCCATGACCCGTCTTCCAGTATGAACTTCGCTCCGTCAATGCGGTTCACTGTCGTTACGCGACGCCCGGCGAACTCGCTTGCATCTTCAGAGAGCCTGGCTGCCAATCCTGTTTGCAGCTCGGGCGTCAATTCAACTCCTCGCCTTCCGCTAACCAGCTTGCCTACTTGTGCGTAAGTACTCTCGAGCATCTCGCGTAGAGATGTGCCTCGCGTGGCGACCATTTCGGCGACCAGCAGGCAAGCCAGTATTCCATCCTTCTCCGGGTAGTGTCCTCTGATCGAAAGACCGGCGCTCTCTTCGCCGCCTATCGCGATTGCGTCTTCATCTATCAACTTGCCGATGTATTTGAAACCAACCGGAGTCTCGATAACTTTGATTCCTCGCCGCGCAGCCACTCGGTCGACCATGTGCGTCGTAGCCACCGAGCGGGCTACTGCATCTGTCCACCCGCGAGACTCAGCCAGGTAATCAACCAACAGAGCGATGATCAGGTTCGGCTCTACAAAAGAACCGTCACGATCGATGATCCCGAACCGGTCCGCGTCACCATCGGTCGAAAGCCCAAGATGACACCCTTCTCGCATTACCGTATCGCGCAACTCGCTAAGGTTTTCAGACTCCGGCGAAGGACTATGCCCACCAAAGTAGACATCACGATAATCGTGAATGATCCGCACATCACATTCAGCGTCGTCGAGTGCCTTATCGAGATAGCCACGGGCGGTACCCCAAAGTGGATCGTAGGCCACTCGCAGGCCGGCCTTAGCGATTGCGTTCAGATCGATCTTCTTGCCGAGGTCGTTCAAGTAACCGGCCACCAGCGCCAGACTCTCGACGGCTTGGTCTCTGGGCGCGCGCGGGGTCTTTTTTCCTTCCAGCTTGGCAATCTCGTTTTCGATTTCCTCGGTGACTTCAGGTAGAGCAGGTGCGCCATCGGAACTGGAGAACTTCATGCCGCAATAAGTCGGGGGATTGTGGCTCGCGGTGAAATTAATCCCGCCGCTCGCAGTCCTCGCTCTGATGGCGAAGGCAATCGCCGGCGTCGGAGTGGCCCGGTCTGTAAGCAGCGGACGGAGGCCGTTCACTGAGATCAAGCGCGCAGCCTCTTCCGCAAATATTTCCGCCATGAATCTGGTGTCGTATCCGACTATGACCTCGGAACCGGGCGCGCGCTTGATGATCCAATTTGATATTGCCTGCGTCACTTGACGAACCGCGTCAAAGGTAAACTCATCGGCAATGATAGCGCGCCATCCTGAGGTTCCGAATTTTATCATCAGCTTGATTGCGTTCGGTTCGTGAGGGGAACCGATGAATAAACCCTGCGGTGAATCTGGACGTCCAGGCCCAAGTGGGGACGGGAACCGTGAACGGGGGGGACTGTAACACCTTTTTCAATCGCGTGCAAGAATTTTCTTTCGCGAAGTTAAGATTGCTCTGTTGATGCGATACCTCAACCTGCCATTGGGAGCTTAGAGCGATCTGGACGCAATCCCGACGCGGCGGAAATTCGACTGAGCGGGCGGTTATCAGAAGTGAATTAACCGATAATCGGTGCGGTGCGCCGAGCCCGGAGGTTACTCGTCCGTTGCGGCTTGGAGGCGGAGCGTCTATTCTTTGTGGCTGTCTGGCAGAACGCTCGATTACAGAAGCCACTTGGAACCGGAGGACAATCTATTGTCGCAATCTGTTGGCTCTACCGTAGCCCATTTAAGAACTGAAGTAGCGAAGGCCGTCGTCGGACAGGACGATGTGATCGAACAGGTCCTGATCGCGTTGCTGACCGAGGGACACGCCCTGATCGAAGGTGTACCCGGGACGGCAAAGACGCTGCTTGTAAAAGTGCTCGCGCGCG
>Ga0134124_10000890_pt1 | contig 23961 bp, 15 predicted proteins | sample KB304_FD_96880 | JGI IMG/M metagenome (GOLD analysis project Ga0134124, IMG submission 96880) | Terrestrial soil microbial communities without Nitrogen fertilizer from Kellogg Biological Station, Michigan, USA - KB3-0-4 | ecosystem: Environmental > Terrestrial > Soil > Unclassified ... | reverse complement strand
GGCCCGGCGCCGCCGAGCACGCCTTTCGTCCCCGCCCCGCTCGGGGACTGTCCGCCCGTCGCCAGGCCAGCCGCGCCCGCATTGGCGCTCGCTTCCGCGCCGTCGCGATCGCTTTCACAAGCCAGTAAGCCGAGGGACAAGAGCCAGGCAAGAGTCGAACAGCCGCGCTTCGAAATCATCTCCAGTTGATGCGCGTCAGCGACGAATCGATCGCAAAATCACGATCTTCTGTCCGCCACGGAAATCTGTGGCACGCGCTGAGGGCAGGAATCCAGCGGTGAGCGCTGGTTGTGCGCCGTTCAGGTCGCTTCTTCGAGTAACCCCCAATGTTGCAACCAACGCGCGAGACCGAGCGGGGTCGGGCTCACGGGCGGCTGCAATTGGCGCAGCTTTCGCGCGATGTTTTGGCGATGGCTTTCGACCGTGCGCACGGCAATGTCGAGCTCGATGGCAATTTCCTTGTCACTCAGGTCACGCGCGCAGAGCCGAGCGACCTCCAGCTCTCGCTCGGTGAGGATCTCGCGTGGCGACGAGCTGAGCGGCGGCCCAATGCCAACCTCGAGGCCCGCGGACACGCTCTGAATCGCTGCCAGCAGCACCGCGGGCGCCGAGCTCTTGACGACATAACCGCGCGCGCCAGCGCGCCGCGCACTGTCCACGTAGGTCGCCCGCTCGTACATGCTGAGCATGATGACGCGAAGCTGCGGATGACGCAGGGTGAGCTCTTCAGTCAGGCTGATGCCGTTTCGGTCGCCGAGGCCGATGTCGACGAGCATGATGGCAGGCGAGGCACGCTCGGCCATCTCCAGCGCCTCTTGGGCATTGCTGGCCTCACCTACAATCTCCAGCTCGGGGCTGCTTTCGAGCACGGCGCGCACGCCCTCGCGCACGAACGGGTGATCGTCGACCAACGCGATGCGCACGCGCTCGGGAGACGCACGTTTCATGGGTTCATCCCCAGCAGGGCGCTCACCTGAGTGCGACCGGGCCGCGAGTCGACCGCGAATTGTCCGCCCAGATCTTCGGTTCGCTGGCGCATGTTGTCCAAACCCATTCCTTCACGCCGCAGGCGTGGATTGAAGCCGCGTCCATTGTCGACGATCCGCAAGCACACGCGTCGGCCTTGGTCCTGACAGCTGAGTTCGATCGAGATTTCGCTGGCGGCCGCGTGCCGTTCGACGTTGGTCAGCGCCTCTTGGGCGATGCGAAAGAAGGCCACGCTCTGACGCTCGCCGACGATCGTGTCTCCAATCCGATCCAGCAGCGAGACCTTGGTCTGCGAGCGTTCTTCGAGCTCTTTGGCGAGCTCGGCCAGTGCCGCGGCGAGCCCGAGTTCAACCACGGTCGCGGGCATCAGCGCGTGCGAGATGCGACGCACGTCGGCGATGCTGTCGTCGAGGCGCGCGAGGCCCTTTTCGAGACACTGCTCGGCAGCAACTGGATCAGTGGCGCGCTTCTGCCGGCTGGCTTCGAGCTGAAAGCGCGACGCGGCCAGCAGCTGCACGATGCCGTCGTGGAGCTCGCGCGCCACTCGCGTGCGCTCTTCTTCTTGCAGGTGCAGAATGCGCTCCGCCATCCCCCGCAGCTTGCGGTCCGCCAGCCGTTGCTCCCGGACCGTGAGCGAGAGTCCACCGCAAAACACGACCAGAATGGCCGCGAACCCCACCGCGCTGATACGCCCAATCGTGCGCTGCGCGCTCGCCTGGGAAGCTTCCCGCGTGGCGCGCGTGGCCGCTTCCACGTCGTCCAGATAGACCCCCGTTCCCATCATCCACCCCCAGGGCTGGAGCAACGAGACATAGCTGAGCTTTTCGGCCGGGCTGTGGGTGGAGGGCTTCTGCCAAGTGTAGCGTTGGAAGCCCGAGCCGCGCTGCGCGGTCGCGATCAGCGCCGGGATCACGCGACGGCCGTGTGCGTCGACCACGTCGTGCAAATTGCGCCCGACGAGCTCCGGTTGCCGCGGATGAACCAGGCAGGTGCCCGACTGGTCATACAGGAAGAAATAGCCGTCTTCGCCAAACCGCGCGGCCGCGATCAGCCCCTTCGCGCGGTCCTGGTTCGCAGCGTCGTCAGCGGTCATGCTGGCAGCAATTTCACTGTGCACGATGGCCACCGCGTGAACCAGCTCGTGCTCCTTCTGCGCAATCATGGCACGTTCGATCAGTTGGCTCTGCTGTTCCCCGAGCAACGCCGCTTGTCGCATCACCAATAGCGCCACGACGCCAATCGCCACCAGCAGCGCCAAACTCGAGAGCAAGATGAGCTTTGCCTTGAGCGACATGACTCTCGTGACCTCAATTTCACCCCAAACGGCGCAACTTACAACAGTTCGCCATTGCTTTCCGTAGATCTACGGAGACGTTCAAAGCAGCGCTCGCCGTAAATCACAGAGTACGGCTCCGAGATGCGACACGAACCGCGCGCCCGCGACGCCGTTGATCACGCGATGATCGTAGGAAAGCGACAGCGGCAACATCAGACGCGGAACGAATGCGCTGCCGTTCCAGACGGGTTTGAGCGTGGCTTTGGACAGGCCGAGGATCGCCAGTTCCGGCGCGTTGATGATGGGCGTGAACGCCGTGCCGCCCGCACCTCCCAAGTTCGAGATGGTGAACGAACCGCCCTGCACGTCGTCTGGAGCGAGCTTGGAGGCTCGCGCCCTGTCGGCAAGCCGAGCAATTTCCAGAGCAATTTGCCGCAAACTCAGGCGATTCGCGTGATGAATCACGGGCACTCGTAGGCCCTCTTCGGTATCGACGGCAAAGCCAACGTGAACACTGCTCTTCAAGACCAAGGCGTCTTTCAGCAGTGAAGCGTTGAACACCGGAAACGCCGAGAGTGCAGCTGCGACGGCCTTGACGACGAACGGCAGGAGCGTGAGCTTGAGCTCTTCTTGTCCCCGTTCGCGATTGAGCGCGACGCGAAATGCCTCGAGCTCCGTGATGTCGGTCTCGTCGAACTGAGTGACGTGGGGCACCTGCGTCCAGGTCTGTGTCACCGTCCGCCCGACTGCGCGTTGCAACAGCGACAGCGGGCGGCTCTCGTCCGGGCCTTGCAGTGCGAGCGCTGAATCGAGTTGCAGCGCTGCGGCCAAGCCGAGATGAGACTGCGATTGGGCTGCGGCGGGCACCGGGCGCGCCAGATCTTCGGCGACAATGCGCCCATGGCGACCCGTTCCCGCGATCTGGCTCAGATCCAACCCCCGCTCACGCGCCAAACGACGGATCGACGGGCTGGCGTGAAAGTCCGGATTCGGGACGTGGCCGCCGCTGGCAGCGGAGCTCGTGTCGGCCACACGCGGCACGTGTTCGACACTCGGGGCCGACGAGGGGCCGGGCGAAGCCGAAGCCGACTGCACGGACTCCGCGCGCTCGAGCACGACCAGCAGATCACCGTCCTTCACAGCGTCGTTCACGGCGACCAGCACTCGGGCCACTCGCCCCGCCGCGGGGGCTTCGATTTCGACCGCCGCCTTGCCGAGCTCGATCCCGACTAAAACGGCCGATGGCGCGACGGTCTGCCCGACCGACACCCGCAAGTCGGAGACGAAGGCCTCCGAGCCAGAAAGGCCATTCGCTCGAACCTCGATCAATTCAGTCATCGCCTGGCTCCCTTCAAACTGTCCTCGGATCGGCCTTGTCGGGATCGAGCCGATAACGCTCGATCGCCGCGCGCGCCGTCGCCGTGGGCAGGGTTTGCTCATCAGCCAGCGCTTTGAGCGCGGCCAGCGCGATCCAATGTCGGCCGACTTCGAAGAAGTGCCGCAAGCGTTCGCGCGTGTCCGAGCGACCGAAGCCGTCGGTTCCGAGCACCGTGTAGCGCCCGCGCACCCAGGGGCGAATTTGCTCCGGCAGCGCGCGTACGTAGTCCGTCGCCGCGATCACGGGACCGCGCGTATCGCGCAAACAACGCTCGACGTGCGATGTGCGCGCTTCGGGTTCGCCCGGGTGCAGCAGATTCCAACGCTCACTCGCTTGGCCGTCGCGCGCGAGCAGCGTAAAGCTCGGGCAACTCCAAATGTCGGCCGTCACCCCGAAGTCCGCTTCGAGCAGCTCAGCCGCCGCCATCACCTCGCGCAGAATGGCGCCCGCGCCGAGCAATTGAACGTGCGCTTGCGCAGGGCGTTCAGCGCTGCGGAGTCGATACATTCCGCGCAGCAAGTCGGCCTCCACCCCGACCGGCAACGCCGGTTGCTCGTAATTCTCGTTCAGCAGCGTGATGTAGAAATACTGATCTTCTTGATCGTGCAGCATGCGTCGGAGTCCGTCGTGAATGATCACCGCGACTTCGTAGGCAAAACACGGGTCATAGGGCACGCAGTTGGGGATAGCGGCCGCCCACAGCTGAGAATGACCGTCCTCGTGCTGCAGCCCCTCGCCGTTGAGCGTGGTGCGCCCGGAGGTGCCGCCCAGCAAGAAGCCGCGCGCGCGCGAGTCACCCGCTGCCCACCACAGATCGCCAGTGCGCTGCACGCCGAACATCGAATAGTAGATGAAAAATGGGATCATTTGCAGTCCGTGCGCCGAATACGAGGTCGCCGCAGCGAGCCATGAACTCATCGCGCCCGCTTCACTGATGCCCTCTTGCAAGAGCTGGCCGGTCGCAGATTCTTTGTAAAAATTCGGCGAGCGTTCGTCCTCGGGGGCGTAACGCTGTCCGTCTTGTGACCAGATCCCGTACTTGCGAAACAGCCCTTCCATGCCGAAGGTGCGCGCTTCGTCGGCGACGATCGGCACCACGCGTGGGCCGAGTTGCGGATCCTGCAGCAAGATTTCGAGCACGCGCACGAACGCCCGTGTGGTCGATGAAGCGCGCCCCGGGAGCGACGCTTCCATCACGGTCGAGAAGGCAGACAGCGGCGGCACGGCGAGTGGCGGCGCGACGCGCTGACGTGCCGGCAAAAGTCCTCCCAGTTGCCGGCGACGCGCCCTCAAGTACTCGAGCTCCGGCGCCCCTCGAGTTGGCTCGCAGTACGCCCAGTCGGCGAGCTGCGAGTCAGCGATGGGCAGCTCGAAACGCGCGCGGAAGGCGCGCAAATCATCGGCCGTCATGTCCTTGCCTTGATGCGCGACGTTGCGACCGGCGGCGCGCGAGCCGAGACCGTAGCCTTTGACGGTCTTGGCCAAGATCACGGTCGGCTGGCCCCGGTGAGCCACCGCGGCTGCGTAGGCGGCGTACACTTTTTGCGGATCGTGGCCGCCATACTCCAAGGCCAATAGCTGCTCGTCGGTCATGCTGGCGACCAGCGCTGCCAATGTCGGATCGTTGCCGAAGAAGTGCTCGCGCAGATACGCGACATCTCGCGTGGCGAGCGTTTGGTACTCGCCGTCGAGGTAGGCCTCCATGCGCTTCATCAGCGCGCCGCTGGGATCGCGAGCCAAGAGCTCATCCCACTTCGAGCCCCAAATGACTTTGATCACGTTCCAACCGGCGCCGAGAAATGCCCGCTCCAGTTCCTGAATGATCTTGCCGTTGCCGCGTACTGGGCCGTCCAGGCGTTGCAGGTTGCAATTGACGACGAACAGCAAGTTGTCGAGTCGTTCGCGGCCCGCGACGCCGAGCGCACCCAGGGACTCGGGCTCGTCCATTTCGCCATCGCCCAGAAAACACCAAACTCGGCGCGCTTCGGTGTTGGCCAGACTGCGGTTGTCCAGATACTTCAGGAAGCGCGCTTGATAGATGGCCGAAAGCGCGCCAAGGCCCATCGACACCGTCGGAAATTGCCAGAAATCAGGCATCAACCACGGGTGGGGATACGACGACAACCCTGGGGCATCGACCTCGCGGCGAAAGCGATCGAGCTGTGCAGTAGTCAACTGGCCTTGCAACAGCGCGCGCGCGTAAATCCCGGGCGAGGCGTGCCCTTGGTACATGACCAAGTCAGCGCCCTGCGCTGACCCATCCGACGAAACGAACTGCGCGCCGCGAAAGAAGTGATTGAAGCCCACTTCGTACAGCGTTGCGGCCGAAGCGTAGCTCGCCAGATGTCCGCCGAGACCCGAGTGGCCGCGGTTCGCGCGCAGCACGGTCACCAGCGCATTCCAGCGCATGATCGCTTCGAGCTGTCGCTCGAGCCGCGCGTCGCCTGGACAGCGTCGTTCGTGCTCCGGTGCGATCGTGTTGAGGTAGGCGCTGTTGTAACCCAGGGTGGTGCCGAGTCCGCGCTGCGCACTGAACTCGAGCTGTCGCTGAAGGAGAAACTCGGCTCGCTCGGCGCCTTCGCGCGCGATCACCGAGCGGAGCGCGGCGAGCCACTCTTCGGTCTCTTGCGGGTCGGGATCTACGGCAAATGTGGGGTTGATCTGGGCGGTCATGGTAGCTCTACGATCGTTTCTCACCACAGCAGCGAGCGTCGAGCATCCTCGATCGCGGTCTCTCGCCCCTGGCATTGACGGCAGCGGCCACACGCTTCGTCTCGACCGAGCATGCAGCTGTAGGTCCGATTCAAGTCGACGCCCAAGCGCGCCGCCTCGATCACGACTCCGGATTTGCTCAGCTCGATCAGCGGCGTTTCGATGCGAACGCGGCCGAGCGTTGCTGCGAGGTTGCGAAACGCCGACAAGAAGACGGCCGAGGCGCTGGCATAGCCGTCTACGTCGTCTGCAATCACCCCAATCGCCAGCGATGCGCAGCGCGCGACCTCCGCGTAGCTGAGCGCGAGACTCAACACGACCAGATTGCGATGGGGCAGCGGAATGTGACGATCGAGCTCTTCCGCACGTCGAAAAGACTCTCCCACTCGGACCATGTCCAATACCTGCAAAGTCAAGCCCAGCTGCCCTGCCTGCCATTCCGCCGCCTGCTGCTCCTGTCGCGCAGCGCGCTGCGCATAGTCGACGAACAGCGGAACGGTGCGCGTATTCTCTGCGCGTGCGAGCTCGTGAACGCGATACAAGAGCACGCTGCTATCCACACCGCCACTCACGAGCACGACTCGGCCTTCGCCCGGCGAAGACGCTTGGCAGAACATGACTGACCTCCGTTCCAGAGAGCGACTTGGATCGCTGCGACCTGGGCTCAGTCTGACTGAACCGCACGCGGCCGTGAATTCGCAGTCCTACGCAGGTGTAGACCCGTAGAAGTACGGAAGCTGACCGCCTTTCGAAGATTTTTTTATGGTCACGCGTCACGCCGCGCCGCGGCGCAGCCTTCGGCGTCACGGACGACAATGCTGACTGAAGACGCCATCTGCGGATTTCTCCCTGAGGCGCGCTGGGGCGGACGCGTGACCCAAGCCAGCTTTTTTCCTAGCCAGCCGCGTCGGCGCGCTCGGTGCTCATGGGGGCAAACCGTTTCTCACTCTGCACTCTGCCAGGTTCGGACAGGTCAGTGGTCCCACCTCTCGTCGAAAAATATACTTCGCATCCGAAGTATATTTTTCGGGTGCAAACCATCGCCGCGCGAACGAGATACGACGATCATCCGGCTTGCGACGAGGGCGCTGATTCTATCGAGCGAGCCGCGCTTGCCTGCGGCGAATTCGCCTGGCAAGCGCGCAGCCGGCAAACAAGAGCGTGACCTCGAGTGCGCGGTTGGGGCGGTGCGCGTCTCTCGGATGCGCCGACGAGGCTGCGATCGCACAGCCGCCTTCGTGCGGCGTGCTCGCAGTGCCGGGCTGCGCGCCGGGGTCGGGACCAACGGCTGAAGTGCCGCCGGCGGCAGTGCGTCCGGCGGCGGCTGGTTCCGCGCCGCCGCTCGTGCCGGCGCCGCTCGTGCCAGCGCCGCTCGTGCCAGCGCCGCCGGATGAACACGCGCCGTTGTCGATCACTCCGTCGCAATCATCGTCGAATGCGTTGCAGAGTTCTGCCGTCGGAGGCCCCGGCTCGCAGTCGGCAGGGTCGCAAGAGAGGCTCACGCGCGAACACCAGCCGACGCCGCAGCGGGGCCGAACGCGTTCGTCGACGGTGCCATCGCAGTTGTCGTCTCGCAGATTGCAAGTCTCGGCGGCACCGGGGTGGATCGCGGGATCGATGTCATCGCAGTCGCCTCCCTGTGCCGCGTAGCCAGGCGCGTTTCCGCAGCCGGTCTTGGGCGTGCCCGTCTGGGACTTGTAGTAGCCGTCGCCGTCTTGATCCGGCCACATCATCACCGGAGCCGCGCCCTCGTCGACTCGGGTGTCGCAGTTGTCGTCCTTGCCGTTGCAGATCTCGGCCGCACCGGGGTGGATTTTCTCGTCGTTCTGGTCGCAATCGCCGTCGAGCGCGGCATAGCCGGTCGGTGCCGTGCCGGAGCAGCCGAGCAGTGTCCCCTGGCTCTTGGCTCCGTAGCCGTCCCGGTCGAGGTCCAGGTAAAAGGTATTCGCGCTGCAGCCGAAGGCCCACTGAAAGTCGCCCGAGCCCGCAGAATCACCCATCGGGGTGTTGTTGCCGTTGCCCGCGAGTGCGGCCACTCCGACGGCGACGCCTCCGGGTTGCGCGGGCGCTTGCCACGCAAAGCGAAAGCTCACTTGGCCGTTGCTGGCGGCCTTGGGCGCGGAGTGCGTGAGCCCTTGCCCATCGACACGCAGCCCCTCCCCCGCGACCACTCGCAAGCTGCCGACGCCGCCAGTGGTGATGTAGACGCCACCAACCTTCATGGTTGCGGAGCGGACGGCGAGCGTGAAAGTCACCAGGTCGCCGGGATTGAACGTGGTTGGGTCGGCGGTCAGCGAAAGCGCGGGAGGCCCGTCGCCCCCGCTGTGGCACGCCTGGCAGCTGTCGGTGACGATCCCGCCGGCACGCGCTGCGGCGGATGTGGTTCGCCCGAGCAAAAGCGACATGCCCAGTGCGAGCGCGACGATCGATTTCAAGTTCGGTCAGCCTTTTTGTCGACGACGGCTGACCGCTGCATCCGTACATCAGCTCCTTCAAGGGACTGTCGTTCAGGAGCTGATCTTGTCCAGAAATTGGACCTTCGTCGACTATTTCGGAGGAATCAAGCCACAGGTAGTCGTCGGGGCGATCCAGGCGAACACTTGCACCCAGAGCTGGGGGATCTGCGGAAGCGCCGCCCACTCAGAGTCGAACTCGATCCATTCATCGCCCCAAACGAACGCGTGGCCCGAGCCCATTTGCACCGCAAAGCCAACGGGTTTGGGGGGCGTGCTCGGTAAAAAGGCGATCGGCGTACGCGTGCTCGAGGCGCCTCCCAGATCGCTGACTGGATAGCCGCCCGTGAACGTCACCGAGCTGAGCCCATTGGTGATGGGATGCGTCGCGAAGCTCGTTGCAGGCCCCCAAGAGCGGTCTCCGCTGAAAGCGACGCCCAGCGGCGCCAGCAGCGAATTGGCTCGCCAATCAACCGTCGTGTCATCGTGGTAGCCGGACATCGCCGCGACGCCGCCGCCCGCCGACACCCAAGCCGCGAAAATCGCTACTTCATCCGCCGAATAATTTCGCGGCAGGAAATCGAGGACGACCGCGTCGAACGGCTCGAGCGTGGCGTGCGTCAACGGTTCATCCGGCGTGGTTTGAATGCGCTGCACGCTGGTGCCGGCCTTCGTGAGCCACTGCTCGAAATTCGACGAGCCGTTCGAGCCGGGGTTTCCCAAAATGCCGATGTTCAGGCGTGCGCAACCGGGTGTTGCATCCCCGTTTGGCGTGCTTCCGGCGTCGACGTCGAGAATTGGACCGTTGCCGGCCGACCCACCGCCAGTCGCTACGGAGCTGGACCCGCCGCTGGTCCACTGCCCCAAGTTGCCGGCGGAGCCTCCACCGCCATTTGGGCGCCCTGCATGCTCATTGCCGGAGGTGCTGCAACCGGCGAGCACCAATGCCACGGCCAAGTGCGCAACTGAAATACGAGACTTCGAGGTGGGAGCGGGCCGTTGGTTCATTTGAACACGTGTAACTGTCGGTCGCCCCCCACGATGTCAATGAAACTCCGCGCACGCATACTGGATTTTTTTTCACAATTCGCGGCCCTCGCAGGCAGTTACAGGGACACATCTCCGAGGTGAGCAGCCCGCTCATCGGCCTGACTCTGGCAAGGGATTCATGCGCTTCGATTCGAGCTCTTCCAGACTGGCCCTGGCTTTGCCGTTCGCCGCGGTCGTAGCCGTCCCGTTGGCTGGCTGTGGGAGCAACGCGCCCGGCGCGGCTAGCGACGGCGCGGCGGGCGTGTCGGTCAGTGGCGGCACCGGTAACGCGGCGGGGGGTAGCGGGGGTCGTGGCGGGTTTGGCGGAGCGACGAGTCCGAGCGTGGGCGGCGCTGGCGATGCCGGCGGTTTGGTTGGTGGCGCAAGCGGTTTGGGCGGCACGAGTAACAGCGGAGGCGCGGCCTCGGGCGCGAGTGGCAGCAACGCAACCGGCGGAAGCAGCGCGTCCGGAGGTGCCAGCGGTGGCAAGGGTGGAGCGGGAGGCTCGGGGGGAGCCGCGGGCTCGGGTGGAATGGGGGGCGCCGTGAGCACTCAGTCTGGCCCACCCATGGGTTGGGCTTCGTGGAACAGCTTCGCGGCCAAGATCAACGCCAGCGTCATCAAAGCGCAAGCGGACGCCATGGTTTCGAGCGGCCTGAAGGACGCAGGCTACCAATACGTGAATATCGACGAGGGTTGGTGGCAAGGCACTCGCGACAGCAGCGGGAACATCACGATCGATACCGCCGAATGGCCCGGTGGCATGCAGGCCATTGCCGATTACATCCACGGTCTCGGCCTCAAAGCGGGGATCTACACAGACGCGGGCAAAGACGGCTGCGGCTACTACTACCCGACCGGGCGTCCTGCGGCGCCTGGCTCGGGCAGTGAAGGCCACTACGAGCAAGACTTCTTGCAATTCTCGAAGTGGGGATTCGACTTCGTGAAGGTCGATTGGTGCGGCGGTTCCAAGGAAGGGCTCGACGCCAAAACGGCCTATCAAGGCATCAGCGACGCGATCAAGAAAGCCACGGCACAAACCAGCCGCCCCATGGTGTTGTCGGTTTGCAATTGGGGTGAGCAAAGCCCCTGGAACTGGGCCCCCGCCCTCTCGGCAATGTGGCGCACGAGTCAGGACATCATCTATTACGGCGACAAAGCCGACATGAAGCGAGTGCTGTCGAACTTCGATTCTGCGCAGCACTCGACCGCCCAAAGCCCGGGCCACTACAACGATCCAGACATGCTGATCGTCGGCATGTCGGCTTTCACGTTGGCGCAGAACCGCACTCACATGGCCCTGTGGGCGATCTCGGGTGCGCCGCTGTTGGCGGGCAACAAGCTCGACGCCATGAGCGCCGAGGTCAAGGGCGTGCTGACGAATCGGGAGGTGCTCGCCATCAATCAAGATCCGCTGGCCAAGCAAGGCACGAAGGTCAGTGATAGCGGGGGTCTGCAGGTCTACAGCAAGGTGCTCTCCGGAACCGGGCGGCGCGCGGTCCTCCTGCTCAACCGGAGTTCGGCGACGGCGACGCTCAGCGTCAAATTTGCGGACATCGGGCTCGGTGCGAGCGCCACCCTGCGCGACGTTTGGGCCGGCAGTGATTTGGGCAGCAAAGACACGAGCTATTCAGCCAGCGTTGCCACGAATGACTCGCTGCTCCTGCTCGTGACCGATGCGGGTCAGAAGTAACGGCGATCCCTTCGACGCTGTGCCTCTCACCGTGCGGGCCTGACGGCCGTGCTAGCCGGCGACGCCGGCTTGCGGGAACGTGAACACCCACTGCGTGCCCCTGCCCGTGTCGCTCTCGACCGAAATGGCGCCCGACAGCTCGCGCACCGCCTCTGCCACCGCCGCCATGCCAACCCCCCGGCCCGAGGTCTCGCTGACGTCGCTGCGCGTGGAGAACCCGGTTGAAAGCAAGGCTTTGACGAGATCATCGCGAGAGGCCGCCGGGCGCCCGCGCGCCACGCAAAGACTCCGCACTCGAGCCCAATCCACGCCCCGACCGTCGTCGCTCAACTCCAGGCGGTAGCCCTCGGAGACGCGATGGGCGCTCAGGCGGAGGCGGCCACGCTCGGGCTTGCCGATGGCTTCACGCTCACGCGGTGGCTCCAAACCGTGGTCCACCGCGTTTCGAACGACGTGAACCAACGCGGACCAAAGCGGCGCCCAACGCTCGGGGTCGAGCCGCGAGCTGTCCGTGTCGACCTGAACGTCCAGCGCGCCTTTGCCCATCCGGAGCGCCAAGGCGCTGGCCTGCCGTGCGATTCGATCCAGCGTTCGAGCGACGGGCTCCCAGCGCAAGTGCTCTAGATCTTGCACGATTTGCAGCGCGCTCGCGCCACCCCTGGCGCGCTCCTTCAAGCGTTCCAGTTCCGAGTCGGACAGCTCGAGCAGCTTCTCGAGACCCTCGGGAGCCAAGGTGCGCAGCTCACCTGCCACCGCCACCCAACGTTCGGTGAGCGGCTCGATGCTCTCCGGGGTCAGCACCCCTTGGCGCTCCCGCTCCGACTCGGCGGCGTGGCAAAGCTCGGCGATCACCCGCAAACCGAGCGTCGCGGCGTTTCCCTTGAGCGTGTGCAGCAACTGCATGCGTCGCTCGTCGCTGGTGCTCGAGCGAAGCTCGGCCAACATGCGCTCGACTTCCTCGAAAAAGCGAAAGAACCCGGCGCGATCACGCATCAGCGCGGTGCAAGCGGCGACCAACTCGCGCTGCTCGGCCTCTTCGCGCGCGCGTTTGAGCTGCTCGGTGACGTCGTCGATCACCAGCAACAGCGACACCCACCGCCCTTCTTCCTCGATCGGCAGATAACGACAGTGAAAATGGCGCGCGCCAATGCGCAGCGTGTCGGGGAACTGCCCCAGACTCACCTCCCGCGGCATGAAGTCCTCACGAAGCGCTTCCAAACCCAGGTCGAGCAAGTCGGCGAAACGGCGATCGGCAGCCAGGTACTCGAACAACGGAACGTCGGCAGCCGCACCGAACCAACGCTCCACCGCACTGGAACGTTCCAGCGCCATGCGGCCGTGCAGATCGACGATGATCAGGCCCTGGTCGACGTTGTCCAAGACCAGCCGCAGCTCGGCGTTCTTGCTCGCGAGGGCAGCGGTGCGCTCGCGAACGCGTTGTTCCAGCGTGTCGTTGGCGACGAGCAGCTCTTCGGTCGCCCTGGAGAGTTCACGATCGCGTTGTTCGAGAGTCGTGATCGCGAGTTCGAGGTGAGTCTTCTCGCGTTCGAGCTCGCCAACGAGCAGGTAATTGGCCAGCAAGGCCTCTACCTGCCGTGCGGCGTTACCGAACTGCGCAGCGTCAGTGTCACCAAACGGGGACTGAAAGACCGCCTTCGTTGCGTCGAACCCAGCCACGAGCAGGACGGGCAGGTCGCGCGTGCGTTCGATGCGCGTCCACATGAAGCGGTGCAGGTTCAGCGCCTCGGCGAGCGGCGGAGCCGAGCTGGGTTCGTTGCAAACGCCGTGGGGCTGTGTCGAAAGCCAGGCTCGTGCTTCCGCCGAGAGCTTGCGCGGGTCGCCCGCCGGCGAAAGTGGGCGCAGCTCGTCTTCGGCCAACTCGAACCAGCAGACGCGCTGCAATCGCAACTTGGCGATGAACAGCTTGCGGGCCCGATCGAGGAGTTGCGGCAGAGTTCGCCCGCGTTCGACGAATAGTTCGGGCAGCGCCTGCCCGACCGAGAGCCAGACCGATAGCTGCTCGAACTTGGCGCGAAGGTCGAACAGCTCGCGCTCTCTCTGCAAGAGCAAGCGAGCCTTTGCTAGGAGATCTTCTTCGTCGGGCAAGGGCTCACCGCGCGTGGAGGCCGAGCTTACCGCAGATTCAAGCGCGCGGCTCCGTGAGTACCATGAGCGGATAGGTGTAATTGTGGAACGCCGGGCGTCCAGCGGCGGGGCCGACCTCCCCCCAAGCCATCATTCCCAACCAAGGCGCGTCCGGAGCCACGGCCGCGCGCAACTCTTCATGTTCGGCCCGCGTGTTGGTTCCGCCCAAAAACGGGAAAGTTCGCGCGGCACACTCGAAGCCGAGGACCGCTCGCGCGGTACGACCCTTCAGACGTTCCGACAGATCTTTGGCCATCTCTCGGGTACCATTCAACACCTTTTCGATCGTCCGATGCTGCAGCATCACGCGCGTCCCTTCGGCAACCGGCGCTTGTAAGATTAGCGCACCCGTCTCCGCGTCGAAGCCAAATGCCCCGCGGATGACGCGCTCCACCTGACCGCCAGCTCCGGTCACTTCGACACCGACCGCCCAAGCGGCCAAATGGCTCTGGTGCACCAGATCTTCGACGGCGCAGCCGGTGGTCTCGCGCCACACATCGACCGCGGGGCGCCCATCGATCTCGAAGATGCGCTGACCCGTGGCTTTGGTGACGACGCTGGCGATACCGACCGGCGCGGTCCCGTGACAGATCCCGACCTCCACGTCGAAGGAGCCGCCGATCGCCAGCGCGAGTGCGCCGTGAGACAGCACTTCGCGTTCCCAGTACTGGAACGTTTGCCGCGGGGGTCCCCAGGGTTGGCCCGCTGCGCCACCGACGACCGGGCAGTCGACCTCGAGCCGCAGACCTTCCAGCATGGACTCGACGTCGATCCCGCACAGCGGGTCGTAGTAGACGAGCACCGCCTTCGGCTGCCCTTGAAAGTCCCGCTTCAACGCCTGTCCCATGCGGCGCCCTTTGTCCTTGGGTGCTTCTTGGACCTCACGCTCGAGCACCGCAGCACACTGCAGATCGGCCCCTCCAAAGCCCATCGCCCCCACGGCAAACCCGTCTTCCGTCAGCACCGCGTTGGAGACCACCCCCTGAACGGAACAACCGAGCAAGAGGACGTCCTCTCCGAGTTCGGTCCGCAGCCCGTCGAGCACGGCTTGCTGGTCATGATTCATGGTCGCGTAGGCCACGACCGCCTTGAGCCCACCTGGACCAAACTCGGCGAGCAGACCTTGCGCAACGGCTCGTCCGGCGTCTAGTGACTCCGGCTCATCGGAATAGAGGCTGCTTGCAATTCGTACCATCTGGGACCTCGTGACGGATAAGCGGCGAGCGCGCTCGATCGACGGGCTCCATGCCGCGAAGTTGAACTGACCGACACACACCAACGGTCAGCAGGTGCCTTCTCTAAAGCCCCGGACTCGCTCAGTGAGTCGAAATTGTCGTGTCCGAGCCGGTCAGTCGGCGAAATTACCGGACCCTCCACGCAGTCCTCAAAGTGCGCATGTGTGAGTGCATATCAAATTGGCACTCGGCAGATGCCTTAACGCCGGCGTTTCAACCCGTTTTGGGGCTCAGGCGAGCACCGCTGGCAGCTGACCCGCGGGGCCAACGCCGAAGTTCTCCATCGTCTCGCCGGTGTCCTGAATGGCGGAACTGATGAGCGCGTTGAGCAGCGGGCTATTGGTCGTGTTGCCAGCATCCACGTACGCGGCTTGCTTCAAGTGACCGCCGCCGTCACCCCAGACGATGGTGGGCACGTTCCTGAACGAGTCGCAGTCCGAAAGGGCGTTGGTCCAGTAGACGAATGATTTGTCCTGCAGGCCGCGAGCTTTGAAATGGTCGAGGCCTGCGGCGAGCGTTTGCATCCTGACCACGTCTATCTCGGCGTGAGCCTTCGCAGCCAACGGATTGTCCCCCGACGCGCCGTCGCTCTGCGTGCCATGACAGATGTAGTTCAGCGGCCACAACCCGAGCTCTTCATTCGCAGGGACATGGTAAATGGTGTGATCCGTGCCGCCCCCCCACTGCAAGGTCGCAGTGCGGTTGTAGTTGCAGGCAAATGCCAGGGCAACGAGGCTCATCTGTAGGCGCACGACGTCCTCGATCATGCCCTCATTGGTAAAATTGAACGTCTTCAACGCGTCGAGCGTACCGACCTCCACACCGCCCCACTCGCAGCCTCGAACCATCTCGTCCCCCATGTTTCCCATGGTGATCTCGGTGTCGCGCACGGCGTCGAAATGCTGCTGCAGGCGTTGCCGATCAGCCTTGCTCATGCGCGGATTCCCCAGCAACGCGCTGAGGTCATCGCGCACGAGGTCGTGAATGCTTTTGCGGCTCTCGAGCAAAAGCTGCTGCGCTTGCGCAGCGCCGGGGTTTGGCGTGCCGTTCGGAGAGACGATGCCGACGAGCTTTTGATAAAGCTGATAGGGATTGTTGCTCGCGCCGGTCACTTTGCCCGCCTCGCTGAACGACAGGCGTTCATCGATGTAGCCGCCCCGTTGTCCGGCAAACAGCGTCAGCGGCGGAAGGTCGCCCTGTACCTTGCGCGCGATGATCCAATCTGCCGAGGGTCCCGTCGAGGTTGCCTGGTTGCTGGCACCGGTCGGGGGGAGTCCCGTCAACACCATGCATAGAGATTGCGCGTGCGAGTCGCCGGTCGAAGCACTCTGTGCCCAATTGATCCCACGCACGAAGAGCAGGTTTTTGGCATGAGCCGATAGTTTGCTCGTGGCTTTTCCCGCGGACGCGAGACCATCGCTGGTCAGCGCTCCCAACTCGTCCGGAAAGAAGCTAGCGGGAACCACGCCGTCGGTCGCGGCGATGAACAGGCTGAAAACTGGCTCTTTCCCTGCGGCCCAAGCGGACCGCTCCGGCAAGCTCTCCAAAAAAGGCAGCCCCAGCGCCACGCCGGCAGTGCCGCGCAAGAATGCCCGGCGATTGATGCGTGAACGCGCTGAGTGGAGCAAAGACCGAGTCACGGTTGTCCGTCCTTTCGCGTACGAAACGCTGGCTCGCGTACGAGCGCGACGATCACTTCTTTCAACGACTGTGCGCGGCTCACCTTTGCCAGCGACTCGAGCAGCGGGCGATCATTCTCGACCAAGTCACGCCCGAGCGCGTAGCTCGTCACGTGCTTCGAGTAGCAGGTGTGCACTTGCGTGCTGTTCGCCAAGATGTTCATCAGCTCCGTGCCGTTGGCGAACGACGCGGTGCCCTCGGCGAAGGGATAGCTGCCCGTGGCGTCGATGGCGAAGCCGTTGTCAATTTCACGCGCTCGCCCCAAACCGTCGAAGTTCTCGAAGGCAAAGCCGAGCGGATCGAAGTAGTTATGACACGTGGCACCACAGCTCGCGTCGAGTTGAGTCACGCGCTGACGATTCGTTTGGTTTGGAAGCCGATCGGGGAGCGCCGGGAGCACGAAACCCGGCGGCGGTTGGCGGACGGGCGGGCACAATAGGGTCCTCTCTACGTGGAAGCCGCGCTGGATCGAATTTGGCTCGCCGTTCACGGCCCAGAGCGTGAGAAAGGGCAGCTGCATGAAATAGCCCGTGCGTGATGGACCGATGTCGCGCAGCTCGAGGCCCGCCGCAGGCGCGGGCAGGCCGTAGAACGGAGCTAGCGCAGGCCCCACATAAGCCTGCTTGGAAGTCAGCAGCTCGCGTAACCCGAGGTTCTGCTCGAAGACGAGATCGAAGAAGGCGTTCGATGCCTGCACGAGCTCTGGATTGACGGTCGAGTCGTACTCAGGGACGCCCTGCTTGGTGATGCTCGCCAGGAAGCGCACGTCCAAGAGTTGGCCGTGGAAATCGCGCATGACGGCTTCCGCCCGCGGATCTTCAAGCATCCGTCGCGCCACGCTCACCAGCTGGTCGTCGCTCGCGAGCTGTCCACTAGCCGCGGAGTCGAGCAGGGCGTCACTCGGGGTGGTCCCCAGCAGCCAAAAAGATAGCTTGGACGCGAGCTCGTACGGAGTGAGTCGAGCGCCCGCCGCCCCGAGCTCGGTCCGATAGAGAAAGTGCGGCGACTCGAGCATTGCTCGAATGACCAGCGCTGCGCCGTTCGCAAAGCCCGCGCCATAGAGACGCTCGCCGAGCGCGAAAATGTCTTGGTACTTGGTCTCTTCGTCGCCGCTCAGCGGCCGACGGAACGCGCGCCGCCCGAAGACGCGCACGAAGCCCGCCGCGTCATCACCCGCATAGAGCGCGGCTAGCGCCTCGGGCGAACCGGTCGCCAGCGCAGCCGCCGCTTCGGCTCCGGATTCGAAATCGTCGAAGCGTCGCGGATCCACGAACAGGACTTGCTCGTTGTTGTCGAAGGTCGTGGAGCCCAACAGCGGTGACGCAAACTGTGCCGAAAGCCCGGCGGGCTTTTGCAAACGCAAGATATCGGTGACTGCGTTCTCCCACTGGTTGTTGGTCAGGCGTTGAACGCGGGTGTAAATCGGAGTCCCGGAGAGATCGACGTAGCTGAGCTCTCCCCTACCACCGGAGCCGCTGAAGCTGCCGCCAGCTGCGGGAGCGGCACCCGTGCTGGCACTCGTACCGGCGGTCGCCCCTTCATTCGGTCCACTGCCGCCGGCGTGGCTTCCGGCTGCGTTCGCGCCGGGTGCATTCCCATCTTCCGTGGTCCGGCCGCAGGCGAGGCCCGAACACGAGAGCAGCAGTATTGTCAGCCCTTGGTGCAGCAGGTGCTGACCTCGCGCTCTGCGGTCGCGCCGGTTCATGCGCGCACGACCGCGAGCTGCCCAGTCGGCCCGTCTCCGAAGTTTTCCATCGTTTCACCCGTATCCTGAATGGCAGCGCTGATGAGCGTGTTGAGCAGCGGGCTATTGGTGGAGTTGACCGAATCGACGTAGGCCGCTTGCTTCAAGTAACCCCCGCCGTCTCCCCAGATGATGGTGGGCACGTTCTTGAACGAGTCCGACGGACATTCGGCAATGGCATTGGTCCACAGCACGAATGATTTGTCCTGCAGGCCGCGGGCCTTGAAGTGATCGAGTCCAGCCGCCAGCGTTTGCATCCTGACCGCGTCGATCTCGGCGTGAGCTTTTTCTGCCAGAGGGTTCATCCCCGCGCTGCCGTCGCTCTGGTTGCGATGACAGATGAAGTTCAAGTTCCACATGCCGAGCTCTTCGTTCGACGGCACTTGGTACACGGTGTGATCCGTGCCGTCACCCCATTGCAAGGTCGCCGTGCGGTTGTAGTTGCAGGCAAAGGCGAGAGCCACGAGGCTCATCTGCAGCCGCGCCACGTCCTCGATCATGCCGGTATTGGTGAACTTGAACGTCTGCAACGCGTCGAGTTTGCTGATCTCGACGCCGCCCCAGGCGCAGCCTCGAACCAGCTCGTCGCCCATGTTGCCCATGGTCACTTCCGCGTCGCGCACGGCGTCGAAATGCTGCTGTAATCTTTGTCGATCGGCCGAGCTGATGCGCGAATTGCCCATCAGCGCGCGCAGCTCGTCGCGCACGAGATCGTGAATGCTCTTGCGGCTCTCGAGCAAGAGTTGCTGCGCCTGCGGCGCGCCAGGCGTCGGAGTGCCGTTCATTGACACGATGCCCACGAGCTTTTGATAAAGCTCATAAGGGTTGTTGCTCGCTGGCGTCACCGTGTCGGCCGCGCTGAACGACAAGCGCTCGTTGATGTAGCCCTGCTTGAGACCGGCATACAGCGTCAGTGGCGGCGTATCGCCTTGCACTTTGCGCGCGATCACCCAGTCCGCCGAGGGCCCACCGGCCATCGCCATTTGTCCGTGACTGGTGGGCGGCACCGCTGTCAACGCCATACACAGCGATTCCGCGTGCGGCTCGCCCGTCGGATTGCCCGGCCAGCGGATGCCTCGCACGAAGAGCAGATTGTTGGCGTGCGCCCACAGCTTGCTCGTCGCTTTTTCCGAGGTGGCGAGACCGTCACTGGTCAGCACCCCCAGAGCATCCGGAAAGAACCTTTTCGGAACCACGCCGTCGACCGCGCAGATGAACAGGCTGAAAACCGGCGCTTTCCCTTCGGCCCAGGCAGAGCGCTCGGGCAAGCTCTCCAAGAACGGCAGGCCCAAAACCACACCCGCCGTGCCGCGCAAGAAGGCGCGGCGATTGAGCCGCGAGCGCTGCCCGTTCAGCAACACCCGGGTCACGGTTGCCCGGACTTTCGCGTGCGGAACTCGGGATCACGCACGAGCGCGATGATGACCTCTTTCAAGGACTGCGACCGGCTCACCTTCGCGAGCGACTCGAGCACCGGGCGGTCACTCTCGACCAAATCACGACCGAGCGCGTAGCTCGTGACCTGCTTCGAGTAGCAGGTATGCACTTGGGTGCTGCCCGCCAACACCTTCATGAGCTCCGGGCCGTCCGCGAACGACACGTTGCCCTCGGCGAGTGGATAGCTACCCGTGGTGTCGACGGGAACCCCATTGTCGAGTTCGCGCTGTCGGCCCAGGCCGTCGAAGTTTTCGAAGGCAAAGCCGAGCGGGTCGAAGAAGCGGTGGCAGTTGCCGCCGCAACTCGTATTGAATGAAGTGATGCGCTCACGATTGGTTTGCCCCGTAGCGATGGGTACTAGTGGCGGGATCTCGGGCGGCGGTGGGCGGGCCGGACCGCACAGCACGGCCGCCTCCATGCGGAGCCCGCGCTGGATCGGATCGGGACCGACGATGTTGCTCCAGCGCATGAGAAACGGCACTTGCATGAAATAGCCCGCGCGCGCAGGACCGATGTCGCGCAGTTCGAGAGCCGCCGTTGGCGCAGCCAGCCCATAGAGCGGGGCGAGACGAGAACCGACGTAAGCTTGGTTCGAAGTCAGTAGCTCCAGTAGGCCGTGATTCTGCCCAAAGACGCGATCGAAGAAGGCGTTCGAGGCCAGCACGAGCTCGGGAATGATCGCCGGGTCGTACTCCGCCAGGTCGAACTGTTTGATGTCTTGGAGCGACGACACGCGCAGGAGCTGGCCGTGGAAGTCACGCATCACCACGGTCGCGCGCGCGTCTTCCAAGATCTCGCGCGCGGTGGCCTCGAGCGCGTCGTCGTCCGCGAAGCTACCGGCAGCCGCGGCGTCGAGGAGTGCGTCACTCGGCGTTGTCCCAAGCAACCAAAACGAGAGCTTGGACGCCAGCTCGTAGGCGCTGAGCGGGTCGCCAGCGGCCCCGAGCTCCGTCCGGTAAAGAAAGTAAGGCGACTCGAGCATGGCTCGAATGACGAGCGCTGCTCCGTTCGCAAAGCCCGAGCCGTATAGACGCTCACCGAGCGCAAAGATGTCTTGGTACTTGGTCTCTTCGTTGCTGGTGAGCGGACGACGGAACGCGCGCCGGCCGAAGGCGCGAACGAAGCCCGCCGCGTCGTCACCCGTGTAGAGCGCGTCGAGCGCCTCCGGAGAACCGGTTGCAAGCGCGGCCACCGCTTCGGCTCCCGACTCGAAGTCGGTGAACCGTCGTTGATCGACGAACAACACCTGCTCGTTGTTGTCGAAGGTGGTGGCGTTCGCGATCGGCGCGGCAAAGTCCGCCGCTAGGCCAGGCGCTTTCTTTAGACGCAAAATGTCAGTGACTGCGTTCTCCCACTGAGTGTTCGTCAGGCGCTGAACTCGGGTGTAAATGGGAACGCCGCTCAGATCGACGTGGCTGAACTCGTCGAAGCTTCCGCCTTCGCCGAGCCCGCCCGGAGAGCCGCCCCCCGCAGTCGAACCGCCCGCGACCGAGCCATTGCCTCCGGCGTTGCCTCCCGCTTCGTGCGCTCCGGCAGCGGGCCCGTCTTGGGAGGCCTTGCCACAGGCGAGCCCCAAGCAAGAGAGCAGTACGATTCCTAGCCCTGTTCGCACCAAGCTACACCTCGCCACTGCAATGATCCCTACGCCCCGGAAGGATGGCACTCAAGTGAGGGTTACTGCGCCCGCGGGCGCAGAGTTGTCAGTATTTCCGAAGGCGGCGCGCGATTCATCGTGCGCGCGGATTCGCAGTGAACGAGTAACCGAAAAGTCCACGGCAGGCGGCGCGCTCGAGTTTCGTGAGGGGCGGCGCGGGCATTCCTGGACCATGCAATTTCGCAAACAATCCGTGCCAAAGCGCCTGTAGCCGTGCGTCGATGCAAGGCCCATGTTGTGACTCGTGGCGGCCACTCCGGCCGTTTCGGAGCAGAAAAACACATGAAATCCAAAGCAATGACGGCAATCGTGGGCGGAACAGGCAAGACCGGGCGCCGCGTGGCGGCGCGTTTGGCGGCGCTCGGCGTGCCGGTTCGCGCGCTGAGTCGCGCCAGCGACGTCTCGTTCGATTGGGAGCAAGAGCATCGCTGGGCGCCGGCACTGCGCGGCGCCCAGGCTCTGTATCTCACCTATCATCCGGACTTGGCGTTCCCGGGTGCATCCGAACGAGTGCGAACGCTCGCCGCGCTCGCGGTCGAATCGGGCGTCGAGCACATCGTCCTGCTCTCGGGGCGTGGCGAGCCGCAAGTCTGGCCGAGCGAGCGCGCGGTTCGCGAGTCGGGCGCGTCATTCACGATTTTGCGTTGCGCTTGGTTCAACCAAAACTTCAGCGAAGGCCATTTGCTGGGCCCGGTGCTCGAGGGTGAGCTCACTCTGCCTGGACCCGACGCGCGTGAGCCGTTCATCGACGCAGACGACATCGCCGACGTGGCGGTCGCTGCACTCACCGATGCGCGTCACGCTGGGCAGATCTACGATCTCACCGGCCCCGCGCTCGTGAGCTTCAGTGAAGCCGTGCGCGAGATCGCCCAGGTGACAGGGCGTTCGGTTCGCTACAAGCGGGTTTCGAGCGAAGCTTACGGCGAAACGCTGGCTCCTTACCTACCTCCGGCGCAAGTGACGTTCCTGGTCGAGCTGTTTGGGCTCCTGCTCGACGGCCACAACTCGCTGTTGAGCGACGGCGTGGAGCGCGCGCTGGGCCGCAAGCCTCGCGCCTTCTCGGACTACGTGCGCGACGCGGCGCGGGCCGGCGCGTGGCGGGCGTGAGCTGGCTTGGGTTCCCCAGCGCGCCGTGAGCGGCGGAGTGAGAAATCAGCTGTTTTCGGCCGTCGCTCGACGACCACCCAAGGCCCTTTTCGCGAGCGGCCTTGCCGGGTTGGACGGGCGAACCGAGCCTGACGACCGTTTGACGATCCTACCTGCCGCCGCTATCGTCGCTCAGTGAGTATTCAGCTCGGCCGTCGTGGGAGTTGACGTGGGGAACGCCTCGCTCTTCGACACGGCGGTAGAGTTTCATCGCTCCGGGCAAGTCGATCGCGCGGAGCCGCTCTATCGCCGGGTGATCGAGCAAGCGCCGCAACACGGCGACGCCATGTTTCTGCTCAGCGTGCTGCTGCAGAATTCCAATCGACTGCAGGAGGCGTGCGCGCTGCTCGAGCGGGCCGTCCAGCTCGCGCCGAACAACGTTTCTTTCCTCTCGAATCTCGGCGGCGTGTACGCGCGGCTCGGACGCAACCGCGAAGCGCTGGGCGTGTTGTTCATGACCATCGCTCGCAAGCCGGACTTCGCCCAAGCGGTGGTCACCCTCGCGCTCACGTTCGAGGGCTTGGGGGAATTGTCCGCGGCAGCCGAGTGCTATCAGCGGGCTCTCGATCTCGATCCGAGCCTGTCGCAGGCCGCGCAGCGGCTGAAGAGCGTCCGGGCCGAGCAGAGCGTGCGGGTCACCAGGGTTCCTGCAGCGCGCACCCCTGACTCGGACGAGGATCCGGCGGAGTTGTTCACGGCGCTCGGCGTGACCCTGCGCGACGCTGGCGCAGTCGAGCACGCCGCCAGTTGGTACCGCGCCGCGCTCGCACTCAATCCGCACTCGGCCTACCTGCACACCGCACTCGGCGCGCTTCATTCCGACGCGGGCCGCTTCGACGAGGCAGTGATCGAGTTTCGACAAGCGCTCGAGGTCGACGCAACTTTCGATCCGGCCCGCGGCTGCCTCGACACGGCGCTCGACGAGGCGGGGCGCCACATCGAGCTCGAGGCGGTGAACCGTGAGGCCATCGCGCTGCGTCCGGACGACCCCCTCGCGCACAGCGTGCTGCTGTTCAACATGCAATTTTGGCCGCACGTCAGCGCGAGCGACATTCTCGCCGAAGCGCGCGCGTGGAATGCCCGGCACGCGCGCCAACTAACGGCCCAAGCCTTGCCGCACCGCAACGAGCGCTCGCCCGAACGCCGGCTGCGCATCGGCTACGTGTCACCGGACTTCAAAAGTCACGCCATGTCGCTGTTCGCGATCCCGCTGCTCGAGAACCATGACCACGGGCAGTTCGAGATTTTTTGTTACTCGAGCGTCGACAAGCCAAGCACGGAGACCGCGCGCTTTCGCGCTCGCGCCGACGTTTGGCGCGAGGTCGCCGAGCTGAACGACGCGGCTTTGGCCGACCTGATTCGACGCGATCAGATCGATATCTTGGTCGATCT
>Ga0134124_10000889_pt1 | contig 23963 bp, 17 predicted proteins | sample KB304_FD_96880 | JGI IMG/M metagenome (GOLD analysis project Ga0134124, IMG submission 96880) | Terrestrial soil microbial communities without Nitrogen fertilizer from Kellogg Biological Station, Michigan, USA - KB3-0-4 | ecosystem: Environmental > Terrestrial > Soil > Unclassified ... | reverse complement strand
CTACGCTTCGAGCGACACCTCACGATGTCTCCCGCAAGACTGAGGGCCAAGATGGAGTCGCTGTCTCCTTTCTTGTAGGACTCTTTCATTCCTTACAACATGCCGGTTTAACCCGGCGCTCCCCGATTAACGCGGAACTGGACCAGTGGAGTTCTGTCACAGATGAATGGTAGCGAGTGGTCGTTCAGAAGCCCATTTGAGCGCGCCCGAGATCCGTCAGATCCGCCTCGGTCGCACGACCTTTGAAGTCGACTTCGAAGTCCATGACGGCGAAGTCAGGGGCCGAACGTCCTTGGAGAAAGGCTTGCCTTTGTTTTGGAAGATATGCGCGATTCTTCGGGCAGTCGGGCGCAGAGCCGATGTAGATGACACTCGCGTACTCGCTGCCGGTGTGCTCGTCGGCGACGGCATGGCAGATGTCCGTATGCCAGAAGACCGTGTCGCCGGGCATCACCTCCGGGATCGAGACTAGGCCGGCGATAAGATCGGGATGCCACTCCGGTCTGACCCCGAGCGCGCGGCCTGGGGCCGCGCCGCACAGATCAGCTTCGTCCACGTCGTCTTGAAGCGCGCGAAGGAGCACGTAGGCGATGCCCTGCGCGATCGGAATGAGGCGTAGCGTGCCGTCTTTCGGCCCTTGGCGTGTCAGCGCGGTCCAGCCCTGATAGGTGCGGAACATGCTGCACACCGCCGGCGATGGAATCTCACGGGTATTCAACCGGTGCGTGGCGTCGAATGGGTCATAGCCGCGCCAGTCACCGGCGAAGATGTTCTCGTACACCTTCTGATAGCCAGGGTCAATCCAGCGCTCAACAGTGCCCGCATCCATGTGTGGGGAAAGTCCAAGCGTCTTGTCTCCGGGCTGCCGCCGGCGCACTCGGTCAGCATACGTGCACTGCCGGTCGGGATTGAAGACGCCTTCGTATTTCCACAGGCGATCGAGAAAAGCACGCGTCTCGGCGAGCCCCGCGTCCTGCCGCGCCATGACCTGCGGCCTGGACCAGTAGACGTTGAAGACTTGCGGCTTCCCAGCTTTCAGCGCGGAGAAGTACTTGTCGAGACTCCGTTTCTCGACTTCCAGCTGTTCGTAGTGGTTCGTCTCGAGATACTCGCCGACTTCCGCGAACCAGTCGCGCGCGAGATCGGCCCGGAACACTCCGCGAACTACCGCACAACCGGTTTTCCGGATCGACTGACGGATTGCCTCCGGTACTGTGTTGTTCCTTATATCGGGGTAATTGAGCTCCGGCACCACGGCGCGCCCTGCAGCGACCTCCCTCAAGACGATGTCGACAGCTCGCTTGACGTAGTCCCTCACGTCTTCATAAGCACGGTTCAAGACCTCGCGACGCGGCGCGAGCTTGCGCTTGAACGCGATGATCTGGTCTCGTACGTCGACCTCTTCCCCCGCAGCCGCTCCGCCGATAGCCATGATGTATTCCCCCCGTCTCAACTCCGCGAAGCCATTCATCCGGGCCGACGAACGACATTCTCCGAACATTCCTTTACCGTGATTTAGATGATTCTACTCCTGAATTTCGACGGGCGTCGCCAATCTCACGTTTGGACATATCGGAATCTTGAGATCTTATCGAGCGGTGGGCACGCCAGGCACGGACGTCGACTGCAGACCCTTGCGCTCCAAGGGGCGCCAAGTCATATCGCCGCGAAGATATTGCCACAATCCCTGAAGGCGCCAGACCATGTGAAGCTGCCGATAAGGAAAGTGCTCCAGAAAGCAGTAACTCACCAGTCCTGCGACATCCTTCCAGTCGTTATAACGCTTGTAGGTCAGTTCTTCCTGAAGTACGGAGCCAAGGGAAATAACGGTCGCGAAGGCATAACCAAAAATCATGAACTGAATGAAGAAATCGCGACTCAGCATACCAAGGGATGCCGCCAGCAGAATGGTGAGCAATCCTCCGATTTCGATCACCGGCGCCAAAAGTTCGAAAACCCACAAATAGGGGAGCGCGAAGCTGCCGATGCGGCCGTAACGCGGGCGGAACAGCATGTCCCTGTTCGGCAGCAATGTATCCAGCAGTTCCTTGTGCCAGCGAGCACGCTGACGGCCCAGTGACTTCAGATCCGAAGGCGCTTCTGTCCAGCAGACCGGGTCTGGCACGAACTGAATACGATAGTCGGCGCCTTTTTCTAGAAGGTGGCGGTGAAGTCGCGCGACCAGATCGAAATCTTCACCGATTGCGTTCGGCCGGTATCCGCCTACGGCACGCACGAGGTCCGTGCGGAATAGCCCGAAGGCCCCAGAAATGATCATCATCATGTTGCCCTGCGCCCACGCTTCTCTTCCGATTAAGAAGGCCCGCAGGTACTCAATCACTTGGATGACCTCGATGCCTTTCCTGGGAAGTCGCACGTGTTGAAGCTGTCCCCCTGCAATATCCGAACCGTTCAGGATACGGATGATCCCTCCCACACCGACTACGCGCTTGGGGTCCGCCAGGACGGGAATCATGATTCGCAGCAGCGCATCCTTTTCCAGGACCGAGTCTGAGTCCACGATGCAAACATACGGCGAAGTAGCCGCGTTTAGCCCGGCATTTACAGCATCAGCTTTGCTGCCTCCGGCCTCCTTGTCGATGACGAGTAGACGCGGATCCACGTCGCTTCGGTAAAATCTGCGAACCGGGGCGCTCCGCAATTCCTTAACATAAACCGCGCGAACGGGCCGCAACTTAAATTCCTCGTGCAATTCTTTGAGGGTGTAATCTTTCGAACCATCGTTCACAACAATTAATTCCAACTCCGGGTAGTTCATTTCCAGAAGGTTGCGCACGGAAATCCGGATTGATCTTTCTTCGTTGTGCGCCGGGGCAATGAGAGTAATCGGGGGAACCAAGGGAGAATCGCTGATCCATTCAAGCCGGTAGCTCTCGAGCCGGCGCTGATGTGCAGCGGTGGTCTTTAGAGCGATAATTAGACAGGCCAGATATGCCAGATTGCCAGCCAAGTAGTAGAAGAAGAGCGTGTAGTTGACCGCATTAAGGAAGTGGACCATTAGTGCGCCACGGGCTGCGCCCAGCTGGTTGTGGCGGCCACAGCTTCTTGCTCTTGCTCCGGAAATTTGCCAACGTTTCCAGAAGCCAGCGGCATGCGGCTCTGACGGCGCTGGAGCAAGTGGCGAATGTGCAGTTCGTGTTCCTCGAACTCGCACGCAAAGCCATTTCGCATTCGCTCCAGTTCTGCATGCAATTCCTGAAGATTGCTCGCCTTATTCTCAGTGATCGAGAACCTTTTCCGGGCGGAGTTTTTCAACGCGTCTAACACACCGCAATTTGCTTACCCCGACCAATACCTCGGCGACGGGGCGTTTGGCCAGATCCAAAGCACGGCATTGCCCCATCGTGTTCTACAGTTCGGGTCGAAGTATAAGTTTTAGGACAGGTTCGTCCACATGACTACACGCGCTAACCCAAGCGCGTCGGACGAGCCTCCAAGAATCTAGAACGTAATTCTCAGCCGCAGCCGCACGGTTCTGCGGCTGTCGATACCTTCCTGAGTAAAGCTGCTGATCAGCCGGCCAAAGTCCGGATTGGGCGTTACGTCCTGGGCCGGATCAATGGGCAAAAGTTTTCCGGTGACGGGATCGACCCGGATGACGAAGTCCCCGAGCAGGGCGAACGACCCACCGCCGCCGCCGGCATCCGCATTGGGCGAAAACAGCGGATGGTTGAAGACGTTGTTGATGTCTGCACCGAATTGAAGGGTGAGGCGTTCAGTTGCCCGGAAGTCCTTGTGGACGCCCAGGTTCAAGCCCCACGTGCCGGGTCCCCACAACATGTTGCGCTTCGCGATTTGGGAGTTGCTGAAGACATCGGAGCCGACAGGTGGCGGACCGAAGGCCGCGGGATTAAAGATCTGATCACCATTGTGCTTGTTGAAGTCACTGCTGAGCACAACAGGCCGATAGGAAGGTTCGGCGTTGAAGTCGCCGACGGCGTCGACAGAGGAGATGCCGATGTTACCGGGCTCAATGGGATTGCAGTCGTCGCAGATCCAGAACGGAGTGAAGCCGGTTCCTGATTTCGCGAACATGTTGAAGCTCGTCTGCCATCCGCCGACGATGAAATCCGCCCAGCGAGACATGGAGGCGCCGTAACGACGGCCCCGTCCGACGGGTAGATCGACCACGCCATAAGCAACAACGCGATGCTTGGAAACGTATCCATCGATGCCATAGTCACTGTCTGGCGTCAGAGGATTATAGGCAATGCCACCGAGGCTGGAGTTGCCGGTATCGAGCGCGGTCGATTTTTGATCCAGATATGTATAAGAGAAGTTGAAAAGAAAGCCGTGCGTGTATTTGTGCTCCAGGTTCACCTGAAAGGCGTTTGATTGAGCATGACCAAAGTTTCCGTAGCTCAACAAGAAATCGCCCAGCGCTGGGAACCGGTAGCGAGCAGCGTCTTCGTTGGACAGGCCGCAATCTGCATTGTTTACAGGATCACAGATTCCATTCGGCTCGCCGTTGTCATCGACGGTGTTGGTGCCGAAGGGAGTGTCGTTGGGCGCGATTAGGTTCAGATCCTTGCCGGCGATGAGTCCGTGCATGGTCGAGCCGAGATAAGACAGGCGCACCGCATTGCCCCATCCGATTTCACGTTCAAATGTGGCGTTGTACTGGTGGATGCGCGGCTGGCGGATGTCGAAGGGCACGAGATTTACGGCAGGTGTGCCGCCAAAGCCGGCGGTTACTCCGCCGCCGGACAGAGGACTGATGCCATCCACGCCATTTCCGGGCCATCCCTGGAGCGGGTTGCCCGCGACACTGCGCTTGGTGATGCCCTGATTGAAAGGATTGGTGGCGATGGGATCGCGAATTCCCTGGGCTGCAGAGGTGGGATAGTAAATTCCGTAACCGCCGCGAAGGACCGATTTGTCACCGATTCGATAGGCCAAGCCCACGCGTGGAGCGAAATTGTGCTTGTCAGCGCGCACGGTGCCGCGTCCCAAGCTGTACTGGTTTGCGAAGGCAAAGCCGAAATCCACGATGCGAGTGTCTAAAAACTTCAAAGTTTTATCGGATGGGATCACGAAGCGGCCTTGCTGGCCGGTGGTTGGGTCCACGAAGTCGGGATCGAAGTTGGCAATCAGGTCGTTCTTGTCGGTGTACGGAGTGATCAGCTCGTAGCGGAGGCCGAGGTTGACGGTGAGCCGGGAATTAATTTTCCAAGTGTCCTGAATGAAATAGCCGTGCTCCCAGTTGCGAACATCCATCGGAGGACGCGGTTGAAGGACATTGGACGTGCTGGTTGCCGGAAGGCCGAGTAGAAATGCGGTGAAGGGATTCGTTCCGGTGCCGGCGTAAGTCACCAAGCCGCGAGGGTTGCCTCGATTGAGGGCAAAACCATCGACTGCGGCGTTGCGCACCAGGTCCCCACCCATGCGGAATGCGTGCTTGCCCTTGATCCAGGTGAGCGTATCGCCAAAGGTGACGAGGTTCTGGGTCAGCGGGCGAAAGGTATTGCGGCCGCCGTTGTTGAAGGTCGTAAATGTGTTGCTGAAATTGATGGCCATGTGACCGAAGGTGGAAAGTTCACCGGGACCGACGGCGGCGCCGTAGGCGGCGATGTCCGAAGCGTCAAAGCCGATGCTGCCGAGGAAACTCTCCAGGGTGGTGTTGCTATGCAGTAGCAGTTCCTGGCGATTGAAGCCACCACGAACTTCGTTGATGAAACTGGAGGAGAAGGCGTGAGTGTACGAAAGGGAGACCGTATGGTTGCGCCGTTCACTCTGTGTGAGACCCAGGCCGGTGTATTCGGCGGAACTTCCGGCGACCGCGGCGGTCGCGCTGGGCTGCGAGGAAACGTTGTACACGCCATAAACGTGATCGTTCTGGTTGAAATCGTGATCAATACGCAGCGTGCCGGTGTCTGTCACCGAGCGTGACGGCAAAATGGTGTGAAATCCGCCCACAAGGCGACCGTTGGTGGGATTAATGGGAGCAGTCAAGCCGACTTTCGGAAAATAGTTGTTAATCAGCGCCTGCACCGTGGGATTCAGAAGCCGTGAAGGGATGGTCACGAAGCGCATGTCTCCGTCGGCGTCGGTGATGGTGTTGTTGGCGATTTCATCGGGGGTGAGCGTGATGCTAGCGGGCACCAGGGGCTTGGCAGAGTCGTTCAGCTGCGAAAAATCTCCGGTGTATAGAGCGGGATGAACGGCACGAATGTCCTGAATCTTGATCTGATCGATAGTCCAGTCGCGCTCGTAGGCGGCGAAAAACCAGGTTTTCTTGAGTCCCGGGATTGGACCGCCGATCGAGCCACCGACGTCGTTGATATTGAAGTACGGATTGGGATAGGTGGATTGCGTTGCGTTGGGGACGAAGTTGGCTTTGGCGTTCAAGTCATCGAGCTTCCAGGCGGCTAGGGCGGCGTTCTTATTGTTGTAGAAGGCCGAGCCGTGATAGGAGGAGCCACCACGCTTGGTGTTGACGCGAATGTTGGCGATCCCCGCGTATTCCGCGCTGAAATCGGTAGTCAAAATATTGATTTCGCCCACGGCTTCCAATGACGGCTGGCTCTGCGTCGGTTGCCCGAAGATACCGCCGTTGGAGCGTTGGCCATCGAGTGAAAAACTGGCTCCATAGCTCTGCGCACCGATGAATTTGAAATTGCCGTCAGAATCCGCCTGCGTGATGTTGGGATTGAGGTAAAGGAAGGAGTAGACATTGCGACTGTCACGGGGGAGATCGATTACTGCGTTGTTGTCGAGGGTCTGACTGATGGTTTGGTCTTCCGTATCGATCGCTGCAGACTCAACGTTGACGACGATGCTTTCCTGAGCAGAGGAAATCTTGAGAACGGCATTGGCGCTGACGGTATCGCTGCCCTTGATCAAGACGTTCGTGATCTCGGTTTTGGACATGCCCGTCGCGGTCACGGTCACTTTGTAGGTGCCGGGATTGAGGCCGAACATTTCGTAGTAGCCGTCGCCGTTCGTTTGGCTAACGCGATCGCGGCCGGTGAGCACGTCGGTGACAGTCACGCTGGCGGCCGGAATAATCGCGCCGCTGGTATCGGTGACGGTTCCGCGGACGGTGCCAAGATCGGTTCCCTGGCCGTGTGAGCCGGCGGCGGTACAGAGCAACACCAGCATCATGAATAGTGGCAGATGTAGAGACCTGGACATGGAGGACCTCCCCAAAAACGACGTGAAAGAGAAATACCACGATAAGAAAGCAAACGCAAGTAAAACGAAGTACACAAAAGCGTAGAGGAAAGCATACGAAAGCGTAGTGACATTCCTGGGAGGCGCGGCTCCGCCGGTGGTTGGAGGTGATCGATCGCCGCCTTTGGTTCACTGCGGCAATTGCATTGATGAATGCGATACCGCGAACTTCACGGGTGCACTTCGCTAGAAAGATGTTGAGGCTATTGAGGCGTGACAGCAGCGATCGCGAGGCGGGCAAAATGATGTGACATGAGGGTATCAGGCTGCAGCAGGGCTTCTTCTAATGCTCTCTTCCCTTCTTCCGTGCGTCCCGCGGCAATCATCAGGGCGCCTGCATTGTAGTACCACCAACCCGGATACGCACTATGCTGCGCGTTGGCGCCGGCTTGCAAAGCAGCTGAGAGTAGCCGGCTTTGCCATTGCGTTGCGTCGAAGGTGCTTTGACTTTTTGCGGCACGCCAGGCCCAAAGGAGTTCGCTGGCGCTGGTCGCCCGCGAGGCAGCCTCAAACTTCTTTATCGCTTCATCGCGTTTTCCGCACGCGGCATAGACCTCGCCTTCGGCATCGTTCGCGCGCGCTGAATTCGCGAACTCGTCCATTCCATCCTGCGTGAACGCAACATCCGGGACCGGTGATGCGATCTCCTTGATTGTGCGGACCGCCTGGTCGCATTGACCTTTCTTCGCGAGTCCTTGCGCCTGCAGAAGCCTTACCTCGATCCATACTTGGCGCACGTTGGTGCCACCCTCTTCTCCGCCAAAGAATCGACCCTTAAACAATGGTGTCGCCGCTTCGGCATTTCCAGCCTCGGCGCGATTCAGCGCCAATTCATATACAAGCGGCGTTGGCATTGCTTTCGCGTGCGGATAGCGCTCAAGTGTCCGGACACGATTTTCAGGAGGTTTTCCAAGAAGCGTGGATGCCGAACTCGCACCGAAATAGTTAACAACATTCCGTGGATCGGACTGAATTCCTTCTTCAAATACTTCCAGTGCTCCGGCGAAATCGTGTTGCACTCTCAGCAGCGCCAAGCCCAGGCTGGCCTGAAGAGCGGGGAGTTTCGGGTTCAACTTGCGCGCCAACTGCCATGCCCTTAGTGCTTCGGGGGTTTTGGCTCGCGAGAAATACCAAGTTCCAAGTAAATAATGAGCGGTGGCATCATTTGGGTTCGAACGCAGCGCCGCCTCAAGAGCCTGTTTGTGTTCAATCGTATTCGGGAACAAATATAAGGGCGATAGCCGCGATGCGATCGCATAGTCATCGGCGCCCGCTTGTCCCAACTTTTCACGACAGTATCCGCGAAAGTAGACAACGAAGGAATTTTGCTGCGGCAAAACCGCTCCAGGCTCGCTTTGGTCGGAATCCACCGGCGGGTATTGGCGCGATAGAACTGCCAAGGCTTTACGATATAGCCCTAGCCGAGCGTATTCCGCAGCAACATCGAGAACGCGATAAGGATCAGCTGCAAGATGGGCGAGGTCGGGCTTGCCGATTTCTTCGCGTATTAAATCACTCAGTGGCTGGCGAGCTAGTGCTTCGTTCGCAGCTGTTAGAGTCACCGGTCGTTTGGGGTCGGCACTTGCAACCGCAAGTTGTTCTTCTGAGGCCCGGAAATCTCCATGGGTCAGTTTAACAGTCTCCGACAGGAGATCTGCGGCCTTCGCGAGGTTTCCCTGACGTGCGGAAAGTTCGGCGAGACGCATTGCGGCAGCGCTTCGATGCTCCGGTGAACGCATGGCCGATTCGTACGCGTCGATAGCTTCTGGCTCGCGCCCGAGTCCTTCGAAGGTGAAACCCAGGTAGTAGGAGACCTCGCCATCGGTGGTGTTGCGTTGATGCGCAGCGACCAGAACGGGAATTGCCTCGTCGAAGCGCAGCAAGCTCGCATCCAGGCGGCCGGCCGCCTTCATCAGCTCATAGCCGCCGGGAAATTTGGCCAGAGCGGCGCGATAGGTTTGCACGGCCGCCAGCAGATTGCCGTTCAATTCCTCGTTGCTGCCGGCTTGTAGCCAGTCGTCTTCGCTCCTGGCAGCCTCGGGAGGAACAACGTAATTCTGTTGGGTCCCAAGTTTTACTTGCGATTCGGGGAGCCAGTCGTATTCTCCTTCGGTCTGTCGCAACAACTCTTTTCCATCGACACTCGAAAGTACGAATGTGTATTTGCGTTTCTCATCCCTCATGCGGACTAGTTTCTTCCATGTCTTCTCCGGTGCCAGATTTTCATTTTCCAACAGAAGTCTGGTCTGACCATCGAGCACCTGGATCTGCGCCTCGGGAATCTGCCGACTAACGTTGAGCCTGACCTCCAGATCGGCATTCCTTCTTTGCAGATGCACTACGCCATGGACATTGGCACGCGAAATTCCACCGGTATCGCGGACGGGCATCCAATACTCGCTAAACTCAATGCTTTGGCGCGGTTCGAGGAATGCATACGTCTCCTGATTTCGAAAAAGACCCGCCTGAACCTCAGCGTAGGCGCTGTTGTCATCGGACAACACTTTTCGCCACTCCAGGCCCTCGGCATCGACGCCCCACGACCAAATCTTCTTGGCTGGCAAAGAAGCATAGTCCGCCACGTGCGCGGTTCCAGTGTTGGTGCGAGGATTCCAAATCCCCATGAAATCCTCGCGGCTTCCATGAACAAAGAGAGAGACAGGTCCGTCGGTTTGATTCTTAATGATGCTTATATCTTTTCCTGTGGAATCTACCGGCCAGGGCTGCACTTCTGCAAAGCCATGGGCTGCGGCGAAGCGCATGGGATATTCAATGTGGGAATCATCCCAGACGCGCACGGCAGCATTGTTCCACCAATAGAATCTACGGCGCACATCGCTTCGATTTCCGAGCTTGACATGCTGCTCGAGCACGGTCGAGCCTGGACGCAAGATCAGTTCCACGGCCCATTCCATTCCGTAGACTCGATCGATGTTCCCAACAATGACCGACGCACTGCCATCCGCTAGGTTGCTGTATTCGAAATTCACGGGCGACATCGAAACCCAATTGTGCGAGACGGGAAAATTGAACTCGATTCCGAAAGCAGCCCACGCACCGCGATATCCGATTCGTGCCTTCTTGATCGACGAATTGTCATAAAACATGGGCTGGCCGCTGATTTTGTCGATGCACGTATAGACGTGGCCGCCGATATCAGGCAGCACCGAACACTTCAAATATTCGTTCTCCAGATAAATCGCTCGCAGCTTCTTTAAGACTCGGCGGTCGCTGACTTCGGTGCGAAGAGTGTATGGATAGTTGAAACGGTTGCCGGCGAACTGGTCGAATGGAGGGTTGGAGTCGGGGACTCCTTCCTCATACACCGGGATTTCCAGAACACCTTGCCACACTCGCACCTGAGCGTCAGCGTTCGTGCCGGTGACCAGCAGGACGATGATCGGCAAAAACGCAAATCGGATCCTTGATCCGAACAGATTGGAAACAATCATTCCGGTCCTTAAACTCTCCACCGTGCTAACACTTCGAAGGTGTCTCGGTATCGGGAATATACTCTCTCACCGTGGGCTATCCAGCAGTTACCGCACCTTATTTTCCGGGCTGCAATTCGGGCGTGGCGATATCTACGAAACGGCTTGGCCCATCCACCGAGCCGTGCCACACTCCGCCGCCGAAAGTAGTGATATAGATTTTTCTCGAATCAGCGGGATCTGGAGTCACGCGGTGCCCCCACTTGAAATTGAAACCGGGGATGCGAGTCCAATGCTCGCCACGGTCCGTGGATCTCCATGCGGAGGACTCGAACCCGGACGCATAAAGAATTTTGGGATCGCGAGGGTCGATGGTGACGTCGTAAACGTGCTGGTCACGATCCAGACTAGGCCGCCAATCTTTGCCGCCATTGTCGGAAATGTAGATCCCGCCGCCTTCTCCGTGCTGGCCTTTTTCGACGGCCCAGGCGGCCAAATACAAACGCTGCGGATTTTCGGGATCAATTGCCAAGCCGTTGGGGGCATTGCTGCCTTGCGGAAGCGTGATGGGGCGCCAGTGTTCCGCTCCATCGATGGAGCGGTAGAGCGCGCCGTCGCCTTTGGTCCCGATATCGCCTTTTTCCGATCGGCGCGCGATCAGCACATAGAGCGTACCCTTCGTGTCGCGAACAATTCTCCAGGCAAACGGCTGTTCTTGTGTGATGCCCGTGTTCTTTAGCGTCCAGTTCGTTGCACCATCGACGCTCTTATAGACGCCGCGCCCGAATCCGGCAACATAAAGGACACGAGCCTCCACGGGGCTGGCGGGATCCAGCAAGATGTGAGTGGCCGCCGTCTGTTCCATCCCCTGATTCGATTTCGTCCATGTTTTTCCGCCATCCTGACTGATGCACACTCCGCCGCGATATTTTTCGACGCCACCGCGGCGCCACATCTTCGGCCGGGGCAGATCATGAGTCCAGCTGTTTACGCTCCACATTCGCCCGCGAACCTTGGGATCAAACTCCACCCAATAGGTTGTGTTCGTCCATTCTGCCGGCACGCCTTTCGTGGAGCTGAGCCAGGACTTGCCACCGTCTTCGCTACGGAAAAGGCCGATATCGGTTGTCGAGATGAATTGGCGGTCGTGATCGAACGGATCGAAGTGGTAGCCATAGGAGGTGGTGACATCGAGCCCGGTCGTGGTCCAGCCTTTTTCCCCATTTCGATTGGAATAAACAGCGGTCCAAGTTGCGCCACCATCGGTGGTTCGCATCGCTCTTCCAAGGTCAGTGCCGTATGCCAGGTTGGGATCCTGATCGACGACAGTAAGGTCCAGTGGATTTTCTCCCCAGTCGGAACCAAAGCGCTCTGTGATCCAGGCGTCCTGAATGTTTGCACCTGGCTTTGCAGCTTTGTTGACATTCTCTTTCCAGACCAACTGCCAACTGTGGCCAGCGTCAGAGGTCTTCGCAACGCCCATATATTTCAAGCCGTCTTCTGCAAAATCGCGATACGAAAGGTAGGCGGTCTCCGGATTTCGCGTGCTGGTGGCGATCGCGCGTACTTTCCCACCACCTGCGCCCAGGCTGATTTTTTGCCAGTGTGTGCCTTCGTCGCCGGACACGAATCCCGAATCGTCCGCAATGGCGTAGATCAATGACCGGCCATCGGCCCGAAATCCAGCGGAAACGGCGGTCATCGACTTTGCCCAAGGACTACCGGTCTTATGGATCCCATCAGGGGTTTTGATTTGGATTCCATGCGCACCAGCAAGAACCAACGTCCGGTTGCCTGCAGGTGAGTGTGGATTGACCCAAAGATGTGTCGCGGGTTCAGCGAGATCCGCTGTTCTCTTCCATTCGCGGCCGCCATCTTTTGACTCGAAGAGCGCGACTGTACTCTTTGCCCTATCCGACGTCACAGCGTACAGCGTCTGAGAGTTATCAGGATCGATAGTCATAGCCGTCATACTTCCGAGCGACGTGTCCGATATCAATTCCTCGTCGGCATGGTCGGAAGCCATCATGACGCCCTCAATGCCGGCCGGTTGAGGGTAGATGAGATTCCAGGTTTGGCCGTTGTCGTCGCTACGCCACAAACCGGTGGCATAAGCGTAGATTCGCTGGGGCAATTTTGGATCAAAGGCAAAAAATTGCACTACTCCACGCAAATTAAACATGCGCCATGATTTGCCGCCATCGTGACTAATGTAAGCGCCGGTCATGTCGCAGTTCAGCAGCACCGTATTTGCATCGTGCGGACTGACTGTGGGGTGGAACATCGCACCTCCTCCACCCGGACCGATGATGCGAAAATCTCCCGGGCGATCGGGCGCTGCGGCCGCAACTGTGGCAAGAGCGGTGAGCACAACTGCCAAGAGCCAATGCCTCATGTCTGCTTTTCCCTCTTCGCCGTCATTTGCTCGCCATTTCTCTGGTGCTAGATGCTGATCTTCAGAATCCGCGCCGCATTTTGGAAATAGACCTTCTTGAGGATCGAATCCGGCAGGCCGATACCGTAAATTCGCCAACGTCCTTGCGGCGGCACCGGCGCGGGTGCGTAATCGAAGTATTCGTCCTCTGTTTGGAGAAAGCGGTAGTAGATCTCATACAGCTCCTCGCCGAAGATCTGCTGCGGAGTGTCCGTTCCATTCGGCACAGCATCTGTGCCAAACAAAATGCGATCCTGATACTTGTCGAAGAACTTTCGCGACATACGCGGTTGGCGGCCCAGTTCTCCAATTCGCGCTCCCAATTCGACGCTCATGTTGGGATAGCGGTCCATGCACTCACCGACGTGTGACAGATTTTCCGCATTGTTGCCCACGTGCAGGACGATAAAGTGAGTCTTCGGATGCCTGGCAATGACGCGATTTCGCGCTTCCAGCAGCTGCGCATTGCTCGGAAAATCGTGGCCGTGAAAAGACCAGTCGGGGTGATTGTTGAGCTCATCAAAGCGCTCATTGAACCGATCCGTGGGCAGAAAAAAAGCTTCGGGGTCAGAAACGTGAATGGCTACCGGGATTCCCAGCGATCCGCATGCATCCCACATCGAGTCGAAACGTGGATCGTCGATCTTCACCAGCGGACCTTCCGAAACATTTTCGCGAAGATAGAGTCCCAGAGTCTTTAAGACCTTCAGCCCGCGAGCGCCGGCTTTGCGCGCACGGGCAATTTCCTCTGCCTGAAACTTGCTGTAGCCGGGTTGATTCGTACGCTCCCACCACGGTTCCGTAAATGTCAGGAATCGATCGGGATGCGCTCGCTGAAACTTTTCCACGGCCGCGTCGAGCCCCGCTCCGGATCCGCCGGTAAGGTTGACCATCATGCGAATATTCTTGCTGTCCATCACGGGCAGCAGAGTCTCGGGCGTGGCCAGGAAATCCATCTGCTCACCGATCCCGACTCCATTCACCGATTTGGCGGTGATCGAAAGATGGGTATGGATGTCGATCACCGGATACTTGGCACGCGGTACTTTTGTCTCTGGCACATGCAACATGCTCTTCGGCTGGAACTCGGAAAGATCCAGTTTCATTTTTCCCGAACCTTCGGGAGAGGCCAGTTGGGCGGCAGCCTTCGGCACAGGAATGGAGCCTGCGGCCGCCAGCAGTCCCATGCTTTCCAACCAGCGCCTGCGGTTAAGTTTAGTCATCCGGCCCCCTTGAAATACGCACTGCACTTTATTTTCGTTTGACTTCTTTCTATATCGTTTACTTTCGCTTGTCAAAGTGGCATTTTCTAGCACAGTTTCAGATGAGCGGCCAAAGTGAATCCCCCAGATCTCAGGGAGCAGCTCGTGAACTTGAAAATACATTTTGCCATCACGATTTTGATGGTCCTGACCTGTCTTTATCCGATCCACTGCATGTCCTCGGCTAGCACAGACAACCGTCCCACATACTCCAGCCAAATCAAGACTCGCGCGAAGCGAGCAGCGGCAGACTTTGCTGTCGATGCCGACTTGGGTAAAGAGGTTTGGAAGAACGCGCAGTGGGCCGAATTCGATCATGATGCCTCGGGCCAGTACCACTATCCAGATTTGGCAACGGGCGTTGCATCGGCGTGGACCGAGAACTACGTGTACTTCGCCTTTTCCTGTCGCTTCGATAATCTGAATGTTTACGAAGGCGAAGACAGCTCAAAGGAGCGATGGGAATTGTGGAATCGAGACGTCGCCGAGGTTTTTATTAACCCTCAGCCTAACCGCATTACACATTACTATGAGTTCGAGGTGGCCCCCAACAATCAATGGATCGACCTCGAGATCGAGAAGACGAACAATCCGTTTAACGACGCCGCGTGGAATTCAGGATTTTCGCACGCGAGCAAAGTGGATTCACGGAACCGCACTTGGGCTATGGAGATGCGCATACCCTTACAGTCCATGAAGGTTGCTGCACTGCGCGCCGGGTCGAAATGGCGCGTCAATTTCTTCCGCGCTGCGGGACAAGGGACCGATGACCATCGCAAATTTCTGGCCTGGAGCACGATCCCGTCGGGAACAACTTTTCACGTGCCCGAACGGTTCGGAATCCTGGAGTTTATCGACTAGCCCGGACATCAGTGAATGTACGCGCCGCCTGGCAACAAATACTGAATGGGCCACAACTCCTGTTTTCGCTCCACAAGATCCGACCACTTGAGGACTTCTATGGAATCCGGCTGCAGGACTTTCAGTCTGGGATCCACCTCGGCGATGGCATTTCCCAAACTATTGGCCATCCCGAAGCCAACGACAGCGGTAACCTGCGTCTGCAATTTCTGCTCCGCAAAACGGATGGCAATCTCTGCATCGTCGATCATCTGAAGAAAATACGGGCGGCCGGTCAGAAGTGAGCTATACACGTGATTTGCAAGCACGCCCGATAAAGGACTTACATACCCACGATCGAAATCGACCTTCGACAGCGCAGGATCGTCAGGCGACATTGCTGTGTAGCGCATGCGCGTCTCACCCAACCCACGAAAATCCAATGACACAACATCATAGCCCTGCTGCAACCACTTACGGATCTCGGGCCAATCATCTGCGGTGGCTTTCCCGTTTTCCTGGAACCACAACAGCGAATGACGACTTTCGCCTGAAGCCGCACGAAAATAAATCAGCGGCATTTGCAAACCTCCGCTGTGATGGAGAACGTACCGGTCCACGACCGTCGAGCTGTCCTTCACACTATTCGCATCCTGCCAAGCAATCGTTCCTTCGTGGACGTCCATGCCCTGATACGATGCGATCTTCCACTTTTCGATTTCAGGCTTGCGATTGCCGGAGTATTCCTGTCTCAAGCTGCGCGCCACGCGGCCTTTGTGCTCTCGGTAATATTCCCTGACTACATCCATCAAAGACCGCGCACCGGCGAAATCAAGTGCCACTTGGCCACTTCTTGTACACCACAGATCTTTCTCGGCGATCTCCTTGGGCGTCACAAATTCGTTGCGGAGGGCAATCCCGTTAAAGTGATCCAGAAAGTGAATCGCGGCTTCCTGATTCTCAGCTGAATATTGGTGCGTATGATAGCCCTCCGCAATCGCGACGCGATCGCCATGCCCAAGCCGCTCGTATAGATCACGAGTCTCTCGAAACGTCTTGCGCGCCCCTTCGATGGGGAAAAAGTCCAGCACCGCAGAGACGACCATCACCGGCCGGGGATACATCAACAAGAGCAAGCCGGCGTGATCGATACCCTCCGACAGCATTCCGTAGAGGTCCTGCTCAGGATCACTGTCTGGATCAACGAAGATGCGATTCGAGATACGCATCGGCAGCGCACTGATGTAGCAAGATGGCGCCGCAACCTTGATCCGCGAATCAAGTGCCGCAGTCAGAGCGGCCTGCGTGCCACCACCACTCGTACCCGTGATGGCGATGCGCTCGGGGTCGACATCTGCTCTGGTCAGCAGGTAATCCACGGCGCGAATGCCGTCCCAGATTTCCCAGCGTGCGAGATTTGTGCCCGCAAGGTACGCAAGATTCCCCATGATCGCGTGCTCACCGCAAATCAAGTTGTAGCGGCTCTTTCCAGACTTCGCGTCCCAAAACTGACTTCGTTCTCCTTGACCGACGGGATCCCATGCGATGACCACGTAACCATGGCTGACGAGCCGCTGGCACAGCGCCTGATAGTGAATTTTTCCGTTGGGCGAATGCCCCGCAGGAACCAGCACTGCGGGATGCTGGCGACTGCCACCTGCCGGAACGTAGACGAGCGCAGTAACATAAATTCCAGGCAAGCTTTCAAAAATCAATTTTTCGATGGAATACCCGTCCATCCGTATGGTTCCGGTGATCCGCGCATGCAAATCTGTTTTTTCTGCCGGCAAGCCTCCGATCAAACGCAGCAATTTCTGCCGTAGGTCTGCCTGGACTCTAAGAAGGTCGCTCTCCGACCGAATGGTGCGCCACAATCTCTGCCGCTCCTCATCTTGTTTCCACGCTTGATCCATCTGGTATTGCAGGAACGGCGTGATTCGAGCTCCTGCCGGTGCCGGTGTGGAAACTTGGAACGCTTCCTTTGGCGGAGCGTCTTGTGCGCCGCCCTGCGACCCAAAGCCCCCGTACAACAACCCGCTTAGTATGACGATGACTACTCTGCACTTCCGTTTCATCGCTGCTTCACATTCAACGAGCCCATCGCATACCAGCCGTCTTCCTGTCTTCCCTCATTGGCAAACCGGATCGCGGGCTGGTCAGTTCGCCGGTCAAGCATCCCAATGAGCACCTGGTAAGTTCCTGCGGCCAGCCCTTCCGGGACATAAACCGTGCCATCGAACACTGCATCCCCCGGCAACCATTTGCGCACATCCACTGGTATTCGAATCAAAGTAGAGCTCTGTGAGGATCGCAGTTGCATCGCCAAGTCGTATTCCGCATAGATCGGCGCGACGCCGGCATTGAGCCACCACATGTGCACGGGCATCATCGTGCCGGCCTCAACCGTCTTCGAGTATTCCAGGCGTCGCAAAATGAACCGATAGCCCATTTTGCGCTGGAAGTCGTCGAATTTTTGTTTCCATTCGACAGGGATCGGAGCTGACTTGATATTCGCGGTGCTGACATGCCATCGCAATCCCTGTTCGATGATGTAGTCCACATCGTATCCGCGTTCCTTCCAACCCGGCACCGTGTGGCAGGTTTCCAGCGAGACCGGACTCCGCTGCCAAACGTCCTGAATTCCGGTCCGGACAATCTGCTGAGGGTAAATCTCCAGCATTTCGGCCGGAAAATACGCGTCGGTCGAGCTGGTGCGCATGTCGCCCCAACAATCGAGCCGCCAGCCTGCACCTTGTTGCGTACCGTAGGCGAGCGCTTCGGGTTCGTCAAAGTTCATCAGCAACCGTGTGTGCTTGAATGCCTGAAGCCAGATGTCGATCAACGCCTTCTGAACCGTGAACGCGGGCATATAGGGACTCCAGCCTTCTCCCCAATACCCGACCGACGAGATGTCCACGCTGTCCAAATATGGATTACCGTCATAGCGTTTTCCCGCCTCGCCAACCAGTTCGCCCCAATACTTCAAGTACAGCGGATCGCTGAAATCGGGCTGCCAGATTTTCCCATCTTTGTCGGAATCCTTGTTCGCGCGTTTCGCTCCAGACTTGCGGAACCATTCCGGCAATGGATCTTGATTGGAGTACGGCATCAGACGAATCACCAGCGTTTGCCCGTGCGCTCGCGCTTCGTCAATCGCCAGGTCCACGATCGCCCAATTGAACTTGCCCTCCTCCGGTTCCAAGACGTTCCAATACCAGCGGCAATAGGAGACTGACGCTTCGGGAAAATCTGGCCTATTTGTGGCTTGCGGTAGTCTCTTCTCGGGTCCGACCTCGGACCACTTGAGTGGCGGATTCGGCTCTTGCCCGTTAAATCTTTGGAAGGTCGTGATGCCCATTGCGGGGTTGACCAGCACATCGTGGATCTCTTTGGGTCGCACCACCACTACGTTTCTATCTTCCGCAGCGATATGTGTGGCCGCGCCTAGCAAAGAAAGCAAGCCGAACGTCGATATTCCTAATGCCCGGCGAGCGCGGCGCGCGCAGCGAAAATCAATGCCCGCAAACTTCGCTGGAGTTCCCCAAGAGACCATACGTTTCATTTTATGAATCGCCCTTTTCATGTCGATCCCAAGGCTCACAGGCCCGGATTGTGGGATTGTGTGCCCCTTCCGGACCGACAGTACGGAAGTACCATTGTTGCTATCTTCCACTTGTGATTTCCTGTACGGCACCCTGCCCGGTCGAACTTTCTGATAGGAGAACGGAGACGATGCTATTAGCTCGATTGCGTCTCTCAGGATAACTCCGAAGCGCAAGCGGGCCATGCGGTCATTTGCCATCAAATCTTCAGTTGGAAAGCCATCAGCGCTTCAATCTCCGCTTCTTATCACACGGAGGTATTGCTGTGAACTTTCTCTTCGGCGCTCTAGGAGAAATGAGCGATCCAGTTTTTCCATGGGCTAGGGGTACTGGAGACCCAGGGCGAGGGGTGTCTCCAGGTCTGCAAATATTCCACAATAATACATGGCGACGCCGATGATCGGAGCCGAACGCCGCCTGACTCGCAGGGCGCAATGGATCAACGACATTATTTTGGAACCGAACAACGGCGGCATCGTGTTGAATGTCTCCGAGGGAGGGCTGTGCTTTCATTCCATCGACTCCGTTCAACAGGAGAGCCCGATACGGTTCTCGTTGTCGTTACACAATCAGCAGATCGAAGCAGCCGGTGAAGTAGCCTGGCTCGATGCGACCGGACGAACAGGGGGCCTGCGATTCACGACTTTGCCGGCGGAGATTCACGAGGAAATCCGCAGGTGGGTAAACCAACCGGCAGAGTCAGTGGCCACTAACGGGACCACACTACCGCTCTTCCCATCCGTGCGCTCATTTCCAGTCCCTGGTGTTGGCGTTGGGACCAGGGAGATGGCTCGTTCCACGCAAGTGGTCTCACAAGAACTCACAGCACCGGCACCATTGAAGAGTTTTTCAGGTGGTTTAGCGGTCGGACTTTTCATCTCGGCTCTCGTGACCGCCGCGCTCCTGTTTCCTAGCTATCGAAGGCAGTTTGGCGATTCGATCATCGAGTTTGGAGAACAGGTAGCGGCAAGACCGAAACCTCAGTCCCGAACGGGACCGCCAATAGAGCCCGCTGCGTCGTTATCACCGCAATCGATCTCATCAGATCTTGCGTCGATTCCGGTTGCACAGCAACCGGAATCTGTGGTTCCGCAGGCGATGCAAAACCCTGGAACCTTAGAGAATGCGAATTCAAAGCGCATACAGCCGCCGCCAACCACACCTGTCGCGACACCTGCCTCTATCCCCAGAGTTCCGCCCAGCGGTGCTCCGACTTGGCCGACACCTCCACCGCTGGCGTTCTCAAGCGTCATCGTTGCACCTAACTCCTACCTGATACCGAGCGAGCTCGGCCCATCTCCACCGCTCGCCCCGGTCAGTCCTCCTGGTATCGACACCGAGTTCGCTGAAAAAGAAAATGCCGTAGTTACATCTGCAATGTATTTTGAGATCGGGAAATTTAAAGACGAATCCTCGGCCAAAGGGACAACCACCAAACTGACATAACTCGGCTTTCCGACCGCAGTCACTCAGAAAGGTCGACTGTGGATGAACTTCTATTACGCGCTCGTTGGCCCGTACAACAACGACCGAGAGGCCAAAGGCGCACACAAGAGTCTGGTTTCCCACGGCTTCAAACCGCGCCCCTTTGAAAGGGGGTCGCGATACTTCACGTTAAGCTCTGGTTTGGCAATCAACGGGAAGCACATGCCTGTAGGGGAATGTACGATACGATGGGAATCGTATAGCAGTGATGTAATTGTGCAATTTGTTCAAGACAACGCAGTGATTGCGACGGTGGACGGAAAATGGGTAAAGCGAGAGGAACGCTACAATCGCGGTGCCATTGCATACACCAGGAACCGTGATGGATCACGGAACCTGCGGGAAATTCGCTTTGTTGGGATGAACCGCGCGCTCGTGTTTTAGCGCAGCCCACCTTCCGAGCCTCATTGTCGGATCATGCCAGGGAATGCAGGTAATCGTAGTCGATCTTGATGGCTTCCATCGCCGGCGTCGTCGTGAACGGAGGTTCCTGTTCCACGTAATACAATTCGACTTCCGTCTTCCTTGCGGCCGCGAAAATGGGCTTGTAGTCGACGTGCCCGCGCCCCAATTCGGCGGGCTTCGGTCGCACAGATTCGTCGAGACCCACGGAGGGACTCGCTGTCCGTTGGAAGTCCTTGATGTGCAGCAATCGATAGCGGCCCGGATACTTTTGCAGATACGCCACCGGATCGTGCCCCGCAGCAGCCATCCAGCCGCAATCAAGCTCAAATTTCACCAATGACGCGTCCGTCTCCCGTAACACCACGTCATAACCGATCGCGCCGCCATCCAGCGGCTTGAATTCAAAATTGTGATTGTGATATCCGAACTGCAGTCCCGCTTTCCTCGCCTGGTCGCCCATTTGATTACATCGTTCCGCGATCTTCTTGTAGTCGTCCAGTGTCAGCAACCTCAATCGCGCTATGAACGCCTCCAGATCAAACTTCCCGGGTTTGGGCGCCTCTGGCAGCGTGACCGAGGAAATCACATACCTTGCTCCGATCTCCTTCGCATAGGGCAAGGCGTCTTCTATCCCTCCGAGGCCCATGTGTAAAGCCTGGCAGCCCAGACCTGCGTCTCGCAGCGATTTCCTGACCTCGCCCGCCTTTTTCTTGGGCGAGACTCCGGTCTCCACTTCCTTGTACCCAATGGCCGCAATCTGGCGTAGCGTGCCGTCGTAGTCCTTGTCCAGTTCCGCGTCGACGGTGTAGAGCTCCAATCCAATCGGTTTCCCCAAAGGATTGGCATGGATTTCGGCCGGCCGCGACAATGCAAATGCCGCTGTCGCCAAAGTTCCGGCGCCACTAATCAGGAATTCGCGTCGCGAAGATGCCATAGGACCTCCCGGTCACTCCGGTCTGGGGTGCCCGATTGTACCCGAGTTCTTGAGTGCGGATGTAGTGGAAGCCGAGGCAATCCGCCGTCACATTGGGCCGAAGCGTCGTGAGGAAGCGTTGATCAACGGAGGCCGGACCAGTCGTCGGCGACAAGAATCGAGTCGCTGGGATTGGCCGGATCGTACTTGATACTGGCGGGCTGCCCGGTGACCAGGCGTTCGAACCGAACCTGGCCTTCAAGACCGGTAATGTCCTGGGCAGTGTGATAAGTGACGCCAGAAATGGCGTAACTGTAAGAGACGAGATGCCGTGGCCCACTGTGAGCAACCGGGCGCACGCGCGAACCAAACGCAACCTTCTTGGTCGCAGGTGGCTCCGGGGCATGCTCGGCGAATTCCACGACTTGCCCTTCCGCGATTCGCCCAATCTGGTTCAAGTGCAAGCGGCGTTTGCGCTCCGCGTCTTCGGGATGTTCTGTGGGCCGCAAGAAAGCGTAAGCGATCATGGAAATCGCCGCGATCGCAGCGACCCCCATCGTCAAGATAAGTTTCCAATCTGAAGCCAGAATCTTCAACGAAAATGCTCCCTCGAAGTGTGCGAATTGACGAGCCTTCGACCGCATTGCGCGCCATAGCAAGCGGCCAACGTTGCGCGCCGCGAACGACTCCTGAATACAACCAATCCTCTAAATCCGTATTCTATCGAAAGCTGGAAGGAGAAAAGCACTAGGCTTGCGGGGGATGCACCGCATTACGCAACACTCCAATTCCGGCGACGCGAACCTCCACCGTATCGCCTGCCACCAGCGGACCGACACCCGCCGGCGTGCCGGTGGAGATCAGATCGCCGGGATACAAAGTCATCATGCGTGAGAGCCAGCGCACCAGGAAATCGCACTTGTAGGTCATCAGCGCGGTGCTGCCAGATTGCCGCCGTTCCCCATTGACGTAGGTTTCCACCAGAACGTCCGAAGGATCGATATCCGTTTCGATGTGCGGTCCGACCGGGCAAAACGTGTCAAAGCCTTTCGCCCGAGTGAATTGGCCGTCCGATTTCTGCAAGTCACGCGCGGTGATGTCGTTGACGCAGGTATAGCCGAGAACATTTTCCAGCGCGTTGTCTGAATCGCTGAGGTGCGCGCAACGCCGGCCGATCACCATGGCGATTTCGCCTTCGTGCTCCACTCGCTGCGAATAACGCGGGAGGACGATGGGATCGCCCGGGCCAACGATTGAAGAAGACGGTTTCATGAAGATGAGCGGCTCCTTAGGCATTTCGTTGCCGAGTTCCGCAGCGTGCGCGGCATAGTTCCGCCCGACGCAGACGATCTTTGCCGGCTCGACCGGGGCGAGGAGCCGCACGCCGCCCAGGCCTGATCGGCGATTCGTGCGCGACCAGGAATGCCACGGCGCGCCGGAGATCTCGATAACCTCTTCTCGCTCGATTAGTCCGAAGACGGGACCAGCACCCTGTGCTTTGGACGAATCCACAGCGGCGAAGCGGCAAAATTTCATAGCTGATGATTGTGCGGGATGTGTGATTCGTGACTCGAGTGCGAAACGTGCGGACCACGAAGTCTCCAGAGGCACGTGCCAATCCAGGAGAGCGTCGCGAGAATCATGAATACGACCGCGCCAAGCGCGAAGATTTGCATGGCGCTATAGCGTTCCCCCAGGCGCGTAAAATGCACCGTGAGGCCCCGATACGTAAACGCCAGGATGCTCCAGGCAATCAGGCTGGCCACTAGCAAATTGCCGGGCGCGCGAAGAAATCGCAGCACCGGTATGGACGCGATCAAGGCCAAAGCGATCGCCGCAATTAAATTTCGTTCCAGCGCGACATTTTCCAGCGATGGGACACGATTCGCGGCGTAAAGCCAGGTGGCGAAGCCCAGCGCCAGTGCCACGCCGGTGAATACACCGGTACGAACGCCCGCGTTATGAAGAACCAGAGCCAGTTCCTGCGACAGCTGCGATGGCGTGCGGATCGACATTACGGCTGGGCTACCAAGTTCCACTGAATTGAACCCGAGGCTACGGCGAATGTTGCGCGACGTCGGCGAGAACCGGAACGCTGGGAACGCTTTCGTTTCCGGCGCGGTCGACGGCGGTGATGCGATACCAATAACGGCTGTTGGGCCGTACAGAAGTATCACGATACGCAGGTGAGAGCAACAAGTCGGTCGCCACTGGCTCACCTTTATCGCTTTCCTGCTCACTACGATAGACGCGGTAACCGGCCAGATCGGTTTCACTGTTGATGGACCAGGACAGGTCGACTTCGGGGGAAGCATCGGATGCGCCCGAGGTTACTGCCGCAACGACGTTTTGCGGCGTGGCAGGCGCGAAGGTGTCAACGGGCGCGACCACCAGAGG
>Ga0134124_10000887_pt1 | contig 23968 bp, 20 predicted proteins | sample KB304_FD_96880 | JGI IMG/M metagenome (GOLD analysis project Ga0134124, IMG submission 96880) | Terrestrial soil microbial communities without Nitrogen fertilizer from Kellogg Biological Station, Michigan, USA - KB3-0-4 | ecosystem: Environmental > Terrestrial > Soil > Unclassified ... | reverse complement strand
GATGTTGGGCAGCGTCACGTAGCGCGGCTCGTTCAGGCGCAGATCGGCCGTGACGATGGCCGGCAGGCTCATCGAAACGGTCTCCATGCCGCCGTCCACTTCACGCGTGACCTTGGCCTGTCCGTCGGCGATCTCCACCTTGGAAGCGAAAGTGGCCTGCGGCAGGTCGCACAGCGCGGCGAGCATCTGGCCGGTCTGGTTGCAGTCGTCGTCGATGGCCTGCTTGCCCAGGATCACCAGGCCCGGTTGCTCCTTGTCGACCAGCGCCTTGAGGATCTTGGCCACCGACAGCGGCTGCAGTTCCTCGGTGGACTCCACCAGGATGGCGCGGTCGGCGCCGATGGCCATGGCCGTGCGCAGCGTTTCCTGGCACTGCGTGGGTCCGCAGGAGACGGCAATGACCTCGGTGGCCACGCCTTTTTCCTTCAGCCGCACCGCCTCTTCGACGGCGATCTCGTCGAACGGGTTCATGCTCATCTTCACATTGGCGATATCGACGCCGGTGAGGTCGGACTTGACGCGAACTTTCACGTTGAAGTCGACCACGCGTTTGACGGGGACGAGAATTTTCATAGTTTCCTGTTCCAAGAACTTGATGACTTTAGAGATCCGGGCGCCGCCTCATTTCGCGCTTGATCTAACGTTCGGTTGCCGATCCGGCGCGAGCTGCTCGAGACACAGACCAGACTTCCTTTGATCCGACAAGCCCACCAGGCTTCTCGCCGCGTAGAGTGCATGCAATATCGTCGGCGGCAGCAAGTGACAGCCGGCGAGACGCGGCGTTCGTGTAGCCCGCGACATGGGGTGACACAACAACGTTTGGCAGGTGCAGCAATCGGTGGTCAGCGCCCAGCGGCTCTGGGTCGAACACATCAAGTCCCGCCCCGCGCAGGTGCCCCGTATGAAGAGCCGCGTGAAGCGCGCTCGCGTCAACCACGCCGCCTCGTGAGGTGTCGATCAGCAAGGCCCCGCGTTTCATCGCAGCCAGCTCTGCCTCCCCGATGAGGCCGCGCGTCTGGAGCGTCAAGGGAGTGTTCACCGAGACGATATCGGCCCGGGCGACCGCCTCACTAAGCGTCATAGTTCGTTCGACGTCCGGGCTGTCGGCGTGCCGTCCGTCTCGTGTCACCGCGATAACCTTCATGTTGAAACCACGATAAGCGATGCGAGCGAGTTCACGACCAACGGACCCAAAGCCGACAATCGCCAGCGTCGAGCCGCTGATCTCCTCGTAGAGGTGCCCGTGGCGCTTGTCGATGAACGGGCGCCCGGCACGCACATGCGCGTCGTTCTCAACCAGCCGCTTGGACACAGCCAACATGAGGCCAATGGCATGCTCGGCTACCGAGAGCGCACCGAACCCGACTGCATGCGTCACAATCACACCAGCAGCCTGCGCTGCTTCAACGGCGATGTGGTCGACACCGGAGCCAGCCGCGGCAATGATCTTCAGTCGCGGTGAGCGTGCAATCATCGCAGCGTCAACCGTGAACGGACGATAGGTATAGAACGCCTCGGCCTCGCCAATGTGCCGGCCGATTTCGTCCATGTCGAGAGTCTCAATCACTCGACAAAGCGGCTCAATCGCTTGGCGTCCAGCCCGGTGCAGGAAGGGAACGCCGACTACAAGCGGCCGTTCAGAAGTTTCGTTCATATTTGTGCTGGAACACCTAGGCAGAGGACCGAATGGCCGAGCGTGGCAGCGTTCAAGCTAGACTGTTACGCAATTTTCCCGGCGGGCGTCGGCCGTGGGCTCCTTACTTACTACTCGCGAATTGGGCCGGAAGAACAGACATATCGGGCTCTTCATCCAATCGGACCACTACACCCTCGAGTTCCGGACTGGCATCCGGGTACATCTGCATTACCAGGGGATCATGACCCGGAATCATGCGATCGACTCCACCTGCCAATGTCAATATGCGGTCGAATGAATCAACCATCTCGGGCATATTGAGAACTGCTGAAAACGGCCGACAGGAAAGGATATTCTCAAAGTAGTGAGCTGCATCTGACAACAGCACAACCCATCCGCGTTTGGTGTGCACGCGCACCATTTGTTGCCCAGGCGTATGCCCCGGCATTGGCTCTAACGTAATTCCGGGAGCCAGATCGACCCTTCCACTGTAAAAGAACACCCGCTCAGCATAGTTCAGGCGAACAACATCCACGATGTCCTCAACTTCGTAGGCTCCTCGGAAGAAAGCATTACGCATGTGGCGCCCAGCCGCAAAATTCATTTCCGGCTCTTGAATATGAAACTTTGCAGCGGGAAGCAACTTGAAGTTTCCAGCGTGGTCGTAATGAAGATGGGTAATGACAACATCTTGAATCTCATTGGGGTCCAATCCAATCAGCCGAAGCGAATCGATAGGACAACGCAGCAATTTTCGATTCCTCTTGTCCCCCGTCGCTTGAGAGAAACCGATGTCGACCACAAAACTACGCTCCTCACCAACGGCAACCCAAATGAAATAGTCCACATCCATCGGGCCGTCATGAGGATCGCCATGCGCAAAAAGATCCTTGCGTCGGGCAGCCAGATGCGCATACCGTATTGCATACAGTTCGTATTCGGGCAGGGACTGGGATTGTTTGGTCATAAACGTCATTCCTCTCTTCTCTGGAGCATCGTGCGTTGCACCGGGGTTTCGGTTGAAATTCGGGAGTGGTGGCTCATAGGAATTCTCTATACACCTTCCCCGCCAAGGTATGCGCTCTGCACCTTGTCGCTCTGAAGCAGATCGACACTCCTGCCCTGGAGTGTGACGCAGCCTGTTTCAAGCACAAATGCGTGATCCGAGATCTTTAGCGCGAGCTTGGCGTTCTGCTCGACCATGACGACGGTAATCCCCTCGCGATTGATCGTCCGAACGAGTCTGGCAACTTCGTGAATCAGTTTCGGCGCGAGACCGAGCGTCGGCTCATCCAGCATGAGTACGCGCGGCCTACTGATCAGTGCGCGAGCAATTGCCACCATTTGCTGCTCCCCCCCAGAGAGACTGGAGGCGATCTGTCTTCCGCGCTCTGCGACGATCGGAAATATTCCGTGCAGAAATTCAAGGCGTTGGCGAAACTGCCGGCTGTCGCGCATACGATACGCGCCCACCCGGATGTTTTCGAAGACGGTGAGTTCCGGAAATAGCCGGCGCCCTTCTGGACAAAGCACAATGCCGCGGTCGAGTCTTTCGTGTGGCCTGAGGCCTAAGATGTCCTGTCCATCCAGTCGGATCGAGCCGCTGTTCTGTCGGACAAGGCCCGCAATCGTCTTGAGCAAAGTGGATTTGCCGGCACCGTTCGCGCCAATGATGGCGACGACAGCCTTTTCGCGAATCTTGACAGAAACGTCGCGCAGTGCATGCACGCCGCCATAGTCGACGGAGAGATTGCCTATTTCAAGCAAATTCGTAATCCTCCCCGAGATAGGCTTCGATGACAGCCTTATCCGCCTTCACTTCGGCAGGCGCTCCCAGTGCGATTTGTTTGCCTCGATTGATGACTAGGATTCGATCGCAAATACCCATGACCAGCGGCATGTCGTGCTCGACAAGCAGGATGGTGATGCCAAGTTCGTCTCGCAATCGGCGGATCAGAACAGCAGCGGCTTTTTTCTCCGACGGATTGAGACCCGCCGCCGGCTCGTCCATCAGAAGCAGCTTGGGCGACACCATCATGGCCATACCAATGCCGAGAAGCTTCTGCAAGCCGTAGGCCAAACTGCCAGCCGTGCTGCCGAGACAATCCGAAACGCCAACGAATCGTGCCACTTCATTCAAGTCCGCTCCGCCTTCTCGAATTCGAGCGTCACGCGTGAAGTAAGCGAAAGGATTGTGACCGTGGCGAATAACGCCCCCGCGACGCAGGTTCTCTGCGGCCGTATGTTTGCCGAACACCTGGACGGCCTGAAATGTTCGGGCAATACCTTGCCGAGCAACTCCGTCGCTCGAATGACCGGAAATATCACGACCGTCGAAAGTCACGGTTCCGGCGCTCGGCCGATAGTGGCCGGCGATCACGTTGAAGAGGGTCGTCTTGCCAGCGCCGTTCGGCCCGATGATGCCAAAGATTTGTCCCTTCTCAACTGCGAAGGAGACGTCTGCGACGGCGATCAGACCGCCGAAACGCCGGAACAGGCCTTGCACCTCAAGCAGGCTTCCCATCAGGCGGTCCTAAGATGATGTTGAATCAGCGATACAAGACCTTTCCTCATGAAGATGAGAAAGATCATCAGGCAAAGGCCATAGATCAGCAGCTGATATTGGCGCGCATCACGCAGCACCTCTGGCAGAGGCACGACGAGGATCGAACCGAGCAATGGGCCCAGCACCGAGGTGGCGCCGCCGATCGCGTTGATGACAATCAGGTCGACCGAAAGGCGGAAACCGAACGCATCGGGCGACAGAAAGCCAAGGTAGAAGGCGTAGATTGCGCCGCTGATCCCCGCGATGAAGGCGCTGAAGGTAAAGGCGGCAATTCGCCAGGCGAGCGCATTGGAGCCGATGGAGCGGCTCAGCATCTCATTCTCGTTTAGTGACTGAAAGAGGGCACCTATATCGCTCCGCTCGATGGCACGCATGGCGGCGTAAGTGAAGGCGGTGAAGAGAAGCCCGAAGACGTAGTACTGCTGGACCGCAGCCAAGCGCAGGCCGAAAATCGAAAACTTCGGAATGCCATAGAGCCCCCCGTTGCCGCCAAAGAGTGAAGTCCACTCCTGAAACACCAGATTGACGATCTGTCCAAAGGCATAAGTCAACAGAACAAAGTAGACACCCTTGATGCGCAGGAAGACGGGTCCCACGATGACGGCGGTGAGCGCCGAGAAGACAGCGCCCAGGCAGAGGGCGAGCACCGGCGGCACGCCGAGTCGCATCGTCAGCAGAACACTTCCATAGGCCCCGATGCCCATGAAAGCGGGTTGCGCCAACGACAGCTGGCCGATCTTTAGCATCAGGTTCATGCTGAGGGCCATCGGAACCATGATCGCAATCATCGTCACGATGTGAAAGACGTACTCGCTCTGCAGCCCCCATGGGAGAAGCGCCAATGCGGCGACCACAAGGAAGACGTGAACCGGTTTCATCGCACGCTTTTTCCCATCAGGCCGGTTGGGCGCGTCACGACGACCAGAAGCACAATCACGAAGGAAGCGATCAACGCTGCAGTTGAATCAAGGAACGTTGTGAGAACGGACTCACTCAAGCCGATGAGCAGACCCCCCATGACTGCTCCAGGAATACTTCCCAGCCCGCCGAGGATCACCACCACGAACGCCTTGAGCATCGGCAGTTCTCCCATATACGGACCGACCGTGTAGATCGGCGCCATCAACCCGCCGGCCAGACCTGCCAGAAGACCCGCAATGCCAAAAGCCGCGGCGTAGACCACACCGGACTCAATTCCCATGAGGCTTGCAGTTTGCGGATCCTGCGCCACCGCTTGCATCGCGAGTCCGAGCCGGGAGAATTTCAGAAACAGATAGAAGACCGCCAGGGTGGCGAGCGCGCAGAGCGCAACGACGGTCCGGTCCCAAGGGACAACAGCGCCGAAGAGGTGCCAAGTCCCCGTGAATGGACGCGCTGCAGACTGCTCGGCCGGCCCGATGGCGATCAGCACGACTGATTGCAGGATGATCCCCACCGCGAGGGACATGATCATTCCGGACAGTTCGTCACCAACCAGCGGTCGGAAGAGAACGCGCTCCACGACAACGCCCAGAATCGCGCTCACCATACCTCCAGCAGCGACCGCGATGAAAAAAGGCCAGCCGAGCGTTCCGAAAAAAAACAGAACGATCACAGCACCAATCATGTAGAACTCGCCATGCGCGAAATTGACGATACGCATGATGCCGAAGATCAGCGTAAAGCCCAGCGCCATGATCACGTAGATCAGGCTTGCCAGGACGCCATTGACGAATATCTGCTCAATCATGGCTGATCACTGCCCATGGTCTTCGTTTCGGGCTAGAGCCCGCCCGACACCCGACGCAGCTTTCTGCGATTATTTGATCTTGCCGACCGTAACCGACTCGCCATTCTTGATGACGCCAACGTAAGCGACGGTCATGATCTGTTGATTGACACCGATTGTCTTCTTGCCGCCGAGTGCGAGTTCTTCGCCCTGGACCGACTTCATGGGCAGCGCCTGAGCAAAGGCTGCCGCGACTTTGGCCGTGTTGTTCACATCGCCGGCCTTCTGAATCGCCCGAACCAAGACTTGAATACTGTCATAAATCGGAAGAATCATCTCGTTCGGCTCCTGGCCAACTGATTTCTTGTATTCCGCGGCGATGCGCTGGTACCCCGCGTTGACCGGATCAACACCAAGCACGCCAATCATGCCCTCGGCCGCTTCCTTACCAGCGGCAGCGATCACCTCTTTGGGCGCGGCGGCGCCGGTCTTGACGATGACGCCCTTGTAACCAAGTTCGCGTACTTGCCGGGCCATGAGGCCAGCCGTTGCCGGCGGCGCGCTGCCGAGATCGATGATGTCCGGTTTCGTGGCGATGATCTTGGTAAACATCGGCTGGAAATCCTTCTGAGTCCGCTCGTACAGTTCACGACCGAGCACCTCGAACCCGTCGCTCTTGAAGGCTTTGTCGCTCACTTGGTCGTGATCCCAGCCGGTCTCGTCGTTTGGATTCACGAGGTAGATCCGCCTTTCCTTCCTGTTGGCTTTCATCCAGGAAACAAGGGATGGAAGGTAATCGGCAGGAATGCTGTAGATGCGAAACAGGTATTTGGTGTTCGGATCGAACATCTTGGTTGAAAACGCCGCCGTCAGTGCAACGACCTTGTCGTCTTCGAGGTTCTGCTTCAGCGCCATTCCAGCAAGCGCCGTTAGAGTGACCATGTACTTGACGCCGTCCTGTTTGACAAGACGGGTATACCCCGCCAGTGCATCTGCTGCCTTGTACTGGTCGTCGTAAGGGACGACTTCAATCCGGTATTTTTTGCCGCCAACCTCAAGCCCGCCTTTGGCATTGATTTCTGCTGCGGCAATTTTCGTTCCTTCCGCCGCTGCCATGCCCCAAGGTGCGCCACCGCCGGTGAGCGGCGCTATGACACCAATCTTCAACGTCTGAGCGCTCGTGACTGCGATCAATCCCATAGAGAGCGCTAGACCGACGGCAATCGACCTCAAGATATTCTTGTGAACCACTTTAGTCTCCTCAATGAGTAATAGCGCCTCAGTCTAGACCGAGCCTCTTCCTCGATCTATCCTGCAATGCAAGAAGCTCTTTCGCTGAATTCGCAAAGATCGTGCATCGCTACGATCTCCGACACGCCCGACCATTCGCGTAGTAGCTTCGCCCGTTTCAGCTCCTGCAAGACCGAACGAGCAGCGAAACGTATTTCTACGCCAGGGCACCGCTCGTGGAACATCGGGCAGCGTTTGGGCGAATCGCGCGCTCAGCTCGTTGGCAATTTCCAAACGACTAGCAGGTCTTTGGAGAGCACGCGATCGCCTTGTGACACCAGAACTCGTTCGATCACACCGTCTCCCTCTGCCACCACGGTCGTTTCCATCTTCATGGCCTCGAGCGAAACTAGCGGGCTGCCGGCACTAACTTTCTGACCGGCCCGTACCGCCACTGAAACAATTTCCCCAGGCATGGGCGCGCCGACATGCAGCGCATTGCCTGGCTCGGCGACTTCACGCTTGCCGCCGGTCTTGCTGCCCTTCGAAGTGCCCTCTGCACGTGATTCGACATGCACCATGCGAGATTGGCCGTTGAGCTCGAATTGCAGTTTGTGGCCCTCGGCTTCTTCGCTGCGCTGGATCGCCTGCAGCGTGATCAGCAAAGTCTTGCCTGGATCGATCTCCACAGCAGCCTCATCCTGCACGCGCAGGCCGTAGAAGAAGGTAGGCGTGCTTAGAACTGACGTGTCGCCAAAATGGCTTCGATGCTTGATGTAGGACATCGTGACCTTGGGGTACATCAGATAAGAAGCGAGCTGCCGGTCGTCGAGCTTGACGCCGCAGGCCTGCTCGCCCTGCGCCCGCACCGCGGCCAAGTCGATCGGCGGCAGTTGGTCGCCGGGCCGATAGGGCGCAGGGGGCTCGGTCTTCAGTACCTTGCGCGAGAGCGCGGCCGGGAACCCGTCCGGTGGAAAGCCCAGCTCGCCCTTGAACAGCGCGACGACTGATTCGGGGAAGGTGATCTCGCGAGCCACGTCGGCAACTTCGGCAACGCTCTGATCGTTGGCCACCATCATCAACGCCATGTCTCCGACCACCTTGGAGGTGGGCGTGACCTTGACGATATCTCCAAAAAGGTGGTTGACCTCGGCGTAAGTGCGCGAGATATCGGCCCAGCGAGGCTCGAGGCCCAGGGCACGGGCCTGCTCTCGCAGGTTGGTGTACTGTCCGCCGGGCATCTCGTGCTGGTAGACGTCAGCGGTGCCGGCGCGGATGTCGCTCTCGAAAGGCGCGTAGAACCGACGCACTCCTTCCCAGTACATCGAGGCCTCCTGCAACGCCTCGAGTCGGATCTCACTTTGTCGCTCGGTACCGACAAGCGCGGCGACAATGCTTGAGAGGTTCGGCTGCGAGGTCATGCCGCTGAGCGCATCGAGTGCGCCGTCCACCGCGTCGCAACCGGCCTCGATCGCCGAAAGCACCGAGGCCGCGCCAATGCCACTGGTATCGTGGGTGTGAAAGTGAATTGGCAGACCAGTCTCCTCCTTCAGCGCCTTGACCAACGCCGCGGCGGCACGCGGGCGGCACACTCCGGCCATGTCCTTGATGCCGAGCACGTGCACGCCGGCGGCCTGCAGTTCCCTGGCGATATTCACGTAGTATTTCAGGTCGTACTTGGGCCGGGCGGCGTTGAAGATGTCGCCGGTGTAGCAGATGGCGCCTTCGCACAGTGCGCCGGCCTCTACTACTGAATCGATTGCCACGCTCATGTTCTCGACCCAGTTCAGCGAGTCGAAGACGCGAAATAGATCAATTCCGTTTGTCGCTGCTTGCTGCACGAAGAAGCGCACAACGTTGTCGGCATAGTTGGTGTAGCCCACCGCGTTGCTTGCACGCAGCAGCATCTGAAAAAGCACATTCGGGACCCGTTGACGCAACTGGGCCAAGCGCTGCCACGGATCTTCCTTGAGGAAGCGCAAGGCCACGTCGAACGTGGCGCCTCCCCAGCATTCCAGAGAAAAGAGCTGCGAGATCCGGCGCGCATAGTAGGGCGCAATCGGCAGCATGTCGGCGGTCCGCATCCGAGTAGCCAGCAGCGATTGGTGCGCATCTCGCATCGAGGTATCGGTGAACAGCACCTGCTTCTGCCCCAGCATCCATTGCGCGAACCGGCTTGGTCCCAATTCACGTAGTAGGTCGCGCGTTCCCGGCGGGATGGGCTCCTGCATGTCCACCTTGGGCAGTACGGGCTTGGGCAGCGGAAGCTCGGGCAGCTTGCGGCCTTTCATTTCCGGGTGGCCGTGCACGCTGACCTCGCCCAAATAACGCAGCAACCGAGTGGCGCGGTCGCGCCGGCGAGTGAAAGCCAGCAACTCGGGCGTCTGATCGATGAATCGGGTGCTCACCGAACCGTCGGCGAAAGCCGGATGGTTGATGACGTTTTCCAGGAACTGCAGATTGGACGCCACACCTCGGATGCGAAATTCGCGCAAGGCTCGATCCATCCGGGCGATCGTCTCGACTGGCGTGGGCGCCCAGGTGGTGACTTTGACCAGCAGGGAGTCGTAGTAGGGTGTAATCACCGCTCCCCCGTACGCGGTACCTGCATCAAGGCGCACGCCGAAGCCGGCTGCGCTACGGTAAGCATTCAACCGCCCATAGTCTGGAAGAAAGCCGTTTTCCGGATCCTCGGTGGTGATTCGACATTGCAGCGCATGGCCGTTCAGTCGGATATCGGCCTGCGCCGGAACTCCCGTGGCGCGCCGGATCAGCTTGCCGTGGGCGTCGCGTTCGTCTTCAATCAGACCGATGTGTCCACCTTCGCTGATCCGGATCTGCGCCTTGACAATATCCACACCGGTGACCTGCTCGGTCACTGTGTGCTCGACCTGAATGCGCGGGTTGACTTCCATGAAATAGCAACGGCCGCTGTCAGCATCGAGGAGAAACTCGACCGTACCTGCATGCGTGTACTTGACCGCCCGCATCAATTCCAGGGCGCTTTGGCAAAGGGCTTCGCGTTGAGTGCAACTCAGGTAGGGGGCGGGAGCACGTTCCACGACCTTTTGGTTGCGTCGCTGCACCGTGCAATCGCGCTCGAACAGGTGCACCAAGTTGCCGTGCTGGTCGCCAAGGACTTGCACCTCGACATGGCGAGCCCGGGTCACGAGCGCCTCAAGATATACCTCGTCATTGCCAAACGCGGCCAGTGCCTCGCGGCGTGCAGCCGCAACCGCGGTGTTCAGGTCGCCTTCGTGCTCGATGACGCGCATACCGCGCCCGCCCCCTCCCCAGCTAGCCTTGAGCATCAGCGGATAGCCGACATCGGCAGCTAGGCGCCGGCACTCGATCGGATCAGTAGGCAACCGCGGTGTGGCCGGCATCACCGGGACGCCGGCCGCCACCGCGGCATGGCGCGCCGCCACCTTGCTGCCCATCGTGCGCATTACCTCGGGTCGCGGGCCGATCCAGAGCAGGCCCGCGTCGATCACGGCCTGCGCGAATTCCGGGTTTTCCGACAGAAAGCCGTAACCCGGATGGATCGCGTCCACTTTTGCCTGCCGTGCCACGCGCAGGATGTCGTCGATGTCGAGGTAGGCGGCAAGCGGTTTGCGCCCCTCGCCCACGAGGTAGCTCTCGTCGGCTTTGAACCGGTGCAATGCGAGTCGATCCTCCTTCGAGTAGACGCCCACTGTACGGATCCGCATCTCTGATGCGGCACGCATCACCCGAATGGCGATTTCCGAGCGATTGGCAACAAGCAGCGACTTGATGGAGGGTGGCTTCACGTGATATTCGTTTCTGCGTGATCAAATCCGACGGACTGCTCGCCGGCCGTCGGCGGAGTACGCGATATCGAACTCGGAGGTACGGCGATTGGCAGGGGCTCCACGTTGCGGCGACCGGACAGGGTGGCGCGAATGCGTGCGATGTCGAGCGATCAAACCGGCGGCGGATCACAGTACACGCGACGGATCACCCGCCGCATGCTCTTGGAGCTGCGTGTCTTCCGCACAGGCCGACCATGTGTGCCGCGCTGGGTCCTCCACGGCCGTCCGAGACGCGTTTCGACGTTCCGCTCATGCGCGCTCGAAGATCGCAGCGATGCCCTGCCCACCGCCGATGCACATCGTCTCCAGGCCGTAACGGCCCTCGCGCCGCCGCATTTCGTGCAGCAACGAGGTCATGATGCGTACGCCAGTCGCACCCACCGGATGGCCGAGTGAGATGCCGGAGCCATTCACGTTGAGCCGATCTTCCAGCTCGTTCATCGAACTGCCCCAGCCCTTGACGCAGGCGAGCACTTGGCAGGCAAATGCCTCGTTCAGCTCGATCAAGTCCATCTGGTCGAGGCGCAAGCCGGTACGCTGCAACAGCTTTGCGACCGCCGGCACGGGCCCGATCCCCATGCGCGAAGGCTCGCAACCTGCCGCGGCCCAGCCCACGAGCCACCCAATCGGCTCCAGGCCCAGCTCGGCGAGCTTGTCCTCGGCCACGACGAGGCAGGCGGCCGCCGCATCGTTCTGCTGGCACGCGTTCCCCGCGGTGACGATGCCTTCCTTCATGATCGGCTTGAGCTTCGCAAGGCTTTCGAGCGTGGTTTCGCCGCGGATGCCTTCGTCGCGATCGACCACCACGGCATCACCCTTGCGCTGCGGCACCCGCACCGGCACCACCTCCCCGACGAAGCGACCCTCGGTCCAGGCGGCGGCGGCGCGCTGCTGGCTTCGCGCCGCAAACGCGTCGGCCGCCTCGCGCGAGACGCTGTAGTCGCGGGCCAGGTTCTCGGCGGTTTCGATCATGCCGCTGATGCGGCCGAACCGCGACTCGGGCTGGGAGCGCTCACGCCCACGGTCGAGGCGGTCGTGCAGCGTCACCGAGCCGGCGCGGCTGCCCCAGCGCATGCTGGTCGTGTAGTACTCGACGTTGCTCATGCTCTCGACGCCGCCCGCCAACACGACGTCCGCGGCGCCGGTCTGCACCATCATCGCGGCGGTGGCGACGGCCTGCAGGCCGCCGCCGCATCGGCGGTCCAGCTGCATGCCAGCCACGCCGATCGGCAATCCCGCCTGCAGCGCGACCCAGCGACCGGTGCAGGGCGTCTCGCCATTCGTGTAGCTCTGGGCGAAGACTACGTCGTCGATCCGTGCCGGGTCGATGCCGGTGCGCTCAACGACGGCGCGCGCGACGGCAGCGCCCAACTCCTCTACCGGAACGGTCTTCAATGCGCCGCCGAACGCACCGACAGGCGTGCGCAACGGGGAAACAATGGCAGCTCTTTTCATGATTTCGATTCCTTCGCGTAAAGCGCCCTTCAACCGTAGCGGCCGCCCGTAAGGTGGACCACCTCGCCCGTGATGAAGCCCGCGCGCTCGCTCGCCAGGAACGCCACCGCGTCGGCGACGTCGTCTGGGCGGCCAACGCGCTTGATCGACTGCGCCTGCACGGCGCGTTCCTTGATGGTCTCGTAGGTGGGCAGCGCCTGCACCATCTCCGTTTCCATGAAGCCGGGTGCGATACAGTTCACCGTGACACCGTAGCGGCCCTCCTCGATCGCCAATGCCTTCGCCATCCCTATCAGGCCGGCCTTCGCAGCCGAGTAATTGGCCTGCGTCGCGTTGCCCAGGTGCGCTCGCGAGCTGATGTTGATCACTCGGCCCCAGCCCTGCCGGATAAAATGTGGCATCACGGCCTTGGTCACAAGGAACGCGCCCTTGAGCATTACTGCCATCACGACGTCCCAGTCATCCTCGGTCATCTTCACGAGGTACTTGTCGCGCGGCAGCCCGGCGTTGTTGACGATGACGTGCACGCGGCCGAAGGCGGAAACCGTTTCGTCCACCAGCCGCTGCACGTCGGCAGCCTTGGTGATGTCGGCGATCACGCAATGCGCAGCGAAGCCCTGGGCGAGCAGCGCCGCCGTGGTGGCTTCCGCCCGCTCTCGCTGGATGTCGGTCACGACGACGCTCGCGCCCTCTTCGGCGAGGCGCTGCACCATGGCCGCGCCGAGTCCGCGCGCCGAGCCGGTGACGATGGCCACCTTGTCCTTCAATCCTAGATCCATCTGTCTTTCCTTTCGTGTCAGCGCAGGTTAACGCGCGCATTGTTGAGGACGACAGCGTTGCGCTCCAGCGCCGTCGTGCGTAGAGAGACGACTTTGCCGTCGGACCAGAGCTCGGTGCGCAAGGTGTCGCCGGGCAGCGCCGGAGCCGTGAAACGCACTCGCATGCCGGCGAAACGGCCGGCGTCGTAGTCCAGCAGAGTGCGCAGCACCGCGTGCGCGGCCATGCCCATGGTTGCCATGCCATGCAGGATAGGCCGATCGAAGCCCGCCGCGCGCGCGACCGCCGGATCGGCATGCAGCGGATTCAGGTCGCCGCTGAGGCGGTAGATCAGGGCGGCCTGCGGAAGCGCCGGCAGATCGCAGACGGCATCGGGGCTCCGTTCCGGCATCGCATGCGGGGCGGGCGGCGAGCCCGCGCTACCGCCCCCACCAAAACCGCCGTCGCCCCGCAGCAAGGTGAGCTGCGTCACGGTGGCCAGCAAGGCCTGGCTGGCCGCATCGCGCACTTCGCGCTGCTGCTGCATCAGGGCGCCCGTGCCTGGGCCTTTGTCCCACAGCGCGCTAACCCTGTTGTGGCCCACGACGCGGCCGCGCGCGGGCAACGGAGCGTGCAACACGATTTCCTGTTCTGCGTGGACCAGGCGGCGCCAGTCGATGCCGGCGTCGGGCTCGCGCGCCCAGAAGCCGGGGTAGGCAAGCACGTTGGCGAATGTCGGCAGCGCCAACAGCGAGCCGCCCTCCTCCCCCTCGTACACGAAGCGCAGCTGGCCGGGGTCCAACGGGTCCGCACCGAGGCCGAGGCCGAGTGCATACAGCTGCGTGTCGCGGTGCTCGTAGGCATGCTCAACCGGTGCGAAGCGACGCGCGAGCAGGCTGCGGGGATCGAATTGGGTTTGCATCTTGGCAGAACGATGCGACAGAAGGAACGCGAGGTCAACGGACACCGCCAGTTGTTCCGCGCTCCAAAACTGTTTGCACCTGCGGAACTACCTGCAAACCACTAGTGTCGACGGGCTCCTTTGTCTCAAACTGCGAACTGGCAAGCACACCATTGACCGACACGATCCGGCGGCGCAGCGTAGATTGCGCTACTGCACAGGGCTGCGCACATGATCCGAGACAAAGAAACGCTGAACATTCTGCTGGACAACATCGCACGCTTTGTCCGCGAGCGCCTGATCCCGAATGAGGAAGTTGTAGCCGAAACCGACGAGATCCCGGTCGATATCGTTGCCGACATGAAAGCCATGGGCCTTTTCGGCCTCACGATTCCGGAGGCGTATGGCGGGCTGGAGCTCACCATGGAGGAAGAGGTGCTGTCGATGCTGGAGCTCGGGCGGGCCTCACCCGCCTTCCGGTCCCTGATCGGCACCACAGTAGGCATCGGCTCGCAAGGCATCCTTCTCGACGGCACCGAAGAACAGAAGCAAGAGTACCTCCCGCGTCTGGCGACCGGAGAGCTGATTGCGTCATTCGCCCTGACCGAGCCCGGCTCGGGATCGGACGCCGCGTCGCTGCGGACCACCGCCGTCCGCGACGGGGACCACTTCGTCGTCAACGGGACGAAACGTTTCATTACCAATGCGCCGCAGGCCGGGATCTTCACGCTCATGGCGAGAACCAACCCCGCCGACAAGGGCGCGGCAGGCATCTCGGCATTCATTGTGGATGCGAAAACACCAGGCATCAGCTTCGGCAAGCGCGATAAGAAGATGGGGCAGAAAGGTGCGCACACCTGCGACGTGATCTTCGAGAACTGCCGTGTGCCCGCGGTCAATCTCATCGGCCGTGTCGAAGGACGCGGATTCAAGACAGCGATGAAGGTACTGGATAAGGGCCGCATCCACATCGCGGCCATCTGTGTCGCTGTCGCCGAGCGCATGCTGGCCGACGCGTTGCGCTATGCCACCGAGAGGAAGCAGTTCGGCCAACCCATCGCCGAATTTCAGCTCATCCAGGCCATGCTGGCCGACAGCAAGGCGGAAATCTATGCGGCGCGCTGCATGGTGCTGGACGCGGCGCGCCGGCGAGACGACGGATTGAGTGTGAGCACTGAGGCGTCCTGCGCGAAATTGTTCGCATCCGAGATGTGCGGCCGCGTCGCCGATCGTGCGGTGCAGATTTTCGGTGGCGCCGGGTACGTCAGCGATTACGGCATCGAGCGCTTCTACCGCGACGTCCGGCTGTTTCGCATTTATGAAGGCACCACTCAGATCCAGCAGCTCGTCATCGCGCGCAACATGGTGCGCGAGCTGACTGGCTGAACCCAATCGATCGTGACCACTCGCGCCGTCAGCCCAGTAGATTGTCGCAAACTCCAGCCGCTGGCGCGGTAATGAACGTCTAATCAGAAGTCTCCTGACGTCCAGAAGGGCTACACGGTCTTGTCTGTTCCCGTATTGCTCATGCGGCCGGCCGTTGCCATCAGCAGCCCGTTGACCCAGAACACTACCAGTAAGCCCACTAATGAAGCCACTCCGCCAAAAAGTGCCGGTCCAACGATACGCGCGACATTGTTTCCGGTCATCCGCAGGCCGATCGCCTCTCCGGCACGGCCTTCCTCGGCGCTGTTGAACATCAGCATCATCGTGAGCGGCAGCGTGCAGCCCAGAGAAGCGCCAAACACGACGGCCAGGATCGACAGGATGAAAGAGTCTGTCGCCAGTGGAATAAGTACTAAGACCGTCGCTCCGCAATAGAACGCGAGGGCCAACAGCCGCCTTTCTCCAATCCAGGCAGTAAGGCGAACCATCCCGATCCGCACTCCGAACGATCCGACGGACATCGCCGAGAGTACGACACCAATTGCGGATGCGGACAGTCCGACTCCATGGCCATAGATGGGCAGGAAGATCTGGAAGATGTCGTTGCCAAGCTGCGCGAGGCTGCTGATGGCAAGCATTCCCCAGAGCCGCCGGTCGGCGAGAGTGTGCAATAGGTTTCCACTGGTTCTGATCTTGCGTTCGCTGCGCGGCAACGCTTTCCCCCAGATGAGCAGCAACGCGACGCCCAACAGCAGGACGAGGGAAATCCCGGCACAGGTGAGCCCGTAGCCGAAGTGGTCGATCGTGAAGCCGGCGACCAGCGGGCCGAGGAAGATGGACGCGGCCCCTGTCATCGCATAGTTGCTGAAATTCCTGGTTCGCACCTCAGGCTTGCTCAGGGAGCCGATCAGGCTTTGCCCCATGACAGCGGCGAACGCCAGCGACACTCCAAGCAGAGTCGCCGCGACGTAGAGCGATGCCAGGACCGGGAAGAGATAAGGAACCAGCATGCCACAGGCGCCGATTGCCGTGCCGCCGGCCAGCAACCAGCGCGCCTGGAAGCGGTCGGAGAGCACGCCGATCGGCCAGGAGAGAAGCAGCGGAAAGACATACAGCATGGCCATCACGCTGCCGACGGCGGCGGTGCTGGCGCCGAGACTCAGGCCGTATAGGGAGAAGATGACCCGCGCCGCTGTGATTCCGCTGAAAACGAGAACGTTGAGCGCGAGGATCAGGAAAATTGCCATCGTGGACCGAGCAGCCCCGGAATGTAGCCAACAAATTCGGATCGGAGCCAGCACCGTGCCTGACCGCCCGTGCCGCCTCAGCAAAGGGCGGCTGTCAGCACCTCTGCTGCATTCAGGAGTCGCGGCGCAATGGTCCGCTCGACCCTTTCGGGGTAGAAATCCGGCGCGCGCATGCCACAGGCGAGCACGAAGATGTCATTGCTCCTTGCCCGCATGATCGGCACCGCAATGGCTCCCACGTCCTGAGACAGAATCGCCACCGAGGTGCAGTACCCGTTTCGGGAGTACTCGTGCCTCTTCCGATCCATGTACCGCTGGACACTTTCCCAGCGTTCGCCGTAGTGCGAGCGCAGACGGCCGATCAACGGGGATGCTTCTCGTTCCGAAAGCGCGGACATTGCCGCAAGGCCGGATGCGGAGCGGCAAACGGGAAGCAGGCCCCCGACGTCCATGACCACAGCGTCCGGGTGAAACGGGCTCGCAACGTTCTCCAGGATCTGGATCTTGTCGTCGCGTCGGATGCCCAGCGCCGCATAGACATCGAGCTCACGTGCGAGCTTTGCGAGCTCGGGCTTCACCATGGACACGGCCGCTGCGGCAAGCGCACTGCCAAAACCCAAGCCCAGGGTGGAAACAGTCAACCGCAAACGGTTGCCCTGGTCGGGGTCGCGAGCGAGATATCCAAGATCGACGAGCACAGCGGTCAACCGTGACACGGTCGATCGTGTCAGTCCGGAGCGCTCCGCGAGCGCAGAATTTGTCAGCCAGACGTCGGCGCCCCGCCAGCACTCCAGCAGCCCCAGTCCATGGCCGAGCGCTTCCACGAAGTCAGAGCCTGGCTGCTGCCTTGGAGCGGCAGTCTTCCGCGCGGAGGTTCTCTGCCTGGTAGCGGCGCCCTCTGCGTACACGCGTCTAACTATGCCCGCAAGGTCGGGCCTTGGGGACAATGGGGCCGAATCTCTCCACACGGTTTCAAGCGGATGTGTCGCCATCTTCGCCTCCATTCAGCTCAAGAGTTTCACTCGAGATCGCGCCGGCCGCGCGCAGCAATTGGGACCCGACGCTTGCCATGCGCTCCACCGAAGGAGGATCAGCCTGCGGCAGGCGCGCCGACAACACGAAACACCCGACCGACCTGTGGCGAACACCTGTGCAAGCGACCAACTGGCCCATCGGCTCATCCCATTGGTGGCACCAGCGGACGCTTGACAACTGCCGGATCGTGACTTCCCGAGCGGGATCAGCGGCCGTTGCCAAGTCTCCGAAAAAGAAGTCAAAGCAGACGCGCGTGAGCGCGTCTATCGAGGCCGTGTCCGCGCAGAGCCCGCTGGCCAGAAGCATGGCCCCTTCGGTGGACCACCGGAATACCGGCACCATGCTGCCGGCGATCCGGGCCTCCAGGCACGCGAGGGCGCCAGTCTCTGCAAGCAGGTCGTGAAAACAAGGCGCGTAGCGCTGCAGCCTCAGGCCGTCAAGCATGGCGCGCCCGGATCGGGCGCTCGCCTCCCCAAGAACATAGCTGCCCTGGTCGATACGGCGAAGATAGCCCATGACCGTGAGCGTATGCATCAGCCGCGAGGCCGTCGCTTTCGGCAGTCCCGTGCGGGCAACTACCTCCTGGTTGCGCATGGGCCCGTCGCCTTCGCGGACCACTCGGAGGATGGCCAGGCCCCTCTCGAGGGAATTGACCTTGTAGGTTCTCACAGATGCGCCTGCTCAGCGGGTTCAGAGGAGTGCGCGTTTCACCGCGCTGCCTAGATCACCCCCGCGGCACGGAGCGCGCCCAGTTCGTCCCGTGACAGCTTGAGCAACTCGCCGTATACCTGCTCGTTGGCGGCTCCGAGCTCCGTTGCCGGCTGATCGAACTTGGCCGTGCTCCTGGAGAACTGGATGGGCAGGCCCATCCCCAGGGCGCCGATCTTGCCGAGCGTGGCATGCTCCAGATCCACGACAGCGCCGCTCTCGCGCATATGGGGGTCGTGCAGTACTTCGGTCGGGGTGCGCACGCGGGCGGCAGGAACATTTCGCTTTTCGAGCAGTTCGCACACGATTTCGTCGGAGGTGTGACGCCGAGTCCACGCCTCGATAATGGCGTTCAACTCGGCGGCGTTCTTCACGCGCGGACCGCGGCTGGCGAAGCGCGGGTCATCCATCAGATGGGGCTGGCCCATGGCATCGAGCAGGCCTTTCATCCACTCTGGAGTCAAGGCCACAATTGCCACATAGCCGTCCTTGCTGCGGTACGCGCCGAAAGGAACGTGTCGATCCTGAGAGTTGCCCGAACGCGTCGGGAATCCTTCCTTGCCGAATACGTCGAAGTGTTCCTCGGCGATCAGTGAGGCCATGCAATCGAGCATGGACACCTTCACGTGCTGCCCCTCACCCGAGCGGCCGCGGTAGATAAGCGCGCACAGGACGCCGTTGACGGCGTACAGCGGCGCGACCAGGTCGGAGATCGGTATCCCGACGCGTGTCGGTGGCCCGTCTGCGAACCCGGTCACCTCCATGAGACCGCTGAGGGCTTGGATGATGATATCCATTCCCTTCAGCGCCGGATAAGGGCTCGGTTCTCCAAAAGCCTTGATGGAGGCGTAGATGATCTTCGGGTTGGCGCGCTTGATGTTTTCGTAATCGACCCCAAGCCTTTCTGTGGCCCCCTCGCTCAAGTTCTCCAGGAAGACGTCGCACTCCCTCGCCAGCTTCATGAGGATTTCACGTCCCTTGTCGCTCTTGAGATCAAGCGTGATGCTCTTCTTGTTCCTCGCCCGGTTGAGGATCGAAATGGACACCTCATCACCCTGCTTGGCACCGAAATTGAGGCCGTTGTCGCCCGCGAAAGGCGGGTGACCACGCGCGATGTCACCGCCTCCCGGGGCCTCGATGCGAATCACTTCCGCTCCCAGGCCGCCGAGAAGCATCGACGCGTACGGCCCAGCAAGTGCGACCGTCAGATCCAGTACTCTTATGCCGTCGAGCGGCCGCGAACCATTATTTGGCATGTTCGTATTCCTTCTGCGTGTCAGACCTAGTCGGCGAGATGATGAGGAAATTTCACTCCCACGCCGCCGTCGATACTGAGTTCCCTGCCGGTCATGAATGTTGATTCATCGGACGCAAGATAGACAGCCGCTGCAGCGATATCTTGTGGCGTGCCATACCTGTTCAGGCTGGTGACTGCCGCCCTCTTGACCTTCAGTCTGTCGAAGGTGTCCGGACTAAGCTCCCTGGCTCCAGGGGTCTCGATGAATCCAGGCGCAATGCAATTCACCCTGATATTGTTTTGGCCAAGTTCTTGGGCGATGGTGAGTGTCAGACTGTTGATTGCCCCTTTGGACGCAGAGTAGGCGGACATGGTGTGATCCGGGACCCACGCGGCCACTGAAGAAATGTTGATGATGCTTCCCCCTGTGCCCTGCTTGATCATCTGCCGGGCAACCGGCTGAGTGCAGTTGAAGACGCTCTTCAGGTTCAGCGCGATTAGATCGTCCCAATCCTTTTCGGTGTAGTCGATAAACATCTTCCTGAAACCGCCGCCCACAACGTTGACCAGGACGTCAACTTTGCCTAACTCCTGAACGGTCTTGTCTACCAGCTCTCGAGCCTTCTCATAGACAAGCACATCTGTAGGAATGCCTATGGCCTTGCCGCCCGAACCGTTGACGGACGCGTTGACCTTGGCAACGGCATCATTGACCGAGTGCTCCTTTCGTCCCACGACTACCACTTTGGCCCCCTGCTTGGCCAGGGTCTCGGCAATCGACAAACCCATGCCGTAACTGCTGCCGGAAACTATTGCCACCTTGCCGTGAAGTTCAAACATCTTTTCTCCTGATACTGGACGCGTCCATTTGCGCCCGCCCCTTGTCCTGCATTCGGCTCATTGGCCGGCCTTCCAACACCTGCTTGTTCAGCCGAATCGACAGCGGCCCGGGACTAAGCGTTGCACCGCCACCATCCACGCGTCAGACCTGGCTCAACAGGTTGCGATGATTTTAGGAGCGGGACACGGCGTCCCACATCCAAACGCAGCGACAAGGAGCTTTGCGCAGGACAGGAAGATGCGGATCGGCCGTGGGTCTGCGATCCTCGACGCAACTGATGCGCTGACGCCACGCATCGGCAACAACATGGACGTCACAGTGCTGGCAGGGCATACAAAGGGCTTGTGGCCGTTCATCGCTACCACTTCCGGCTAGTCCTTGCGAAGAGCGGCAAACACCTTGCCGTTGGACGGTATTGATGGGCTCGGTCCCGGCACCTAGTATTCGAAGCCGCAGCCCATTAATTGCAAGCAATAGGCGAATTCGCAACTCGATCTGGTTCGATTTCGGGGCCCGGAGCTGGTTTGTCTATTTGGAGCGCTATTTAAGAAAGTGTATCCGCATGAACAGTCTGAACAAGTCATATGACGTGGTGGTGGTCGGATGCGGCCCCGCCGGCGCCATGGCAGGGAAATACGCCGCACGCAACGGCGCCAAGACACTGGTGGTCGACAAGAAACGAGAGGTCGGCTTGCCCGTTTTTGATTCTGCGTCCGTCATCTACGACCTGGCCGAGCTTGAAGCTGCGGCTGGATTCAAGTTCGATCGGGCAAAAGTCGCCGAATACAAACTGGCCGGCAACGCGTTCATTTCCCCATCCGGAAAATACGGCGGAATGCAGGAATGGGTCGACGGGTACGGAGTGCGCAGACCCGACCTTGAAAAGGCCCTGGCCGTATCAGCTGGAAGAGACGGCGCGGAAATCTGGATGGATACCAAGTTCCTCGACATCATTCGGGAGAACGGCAAGGTTGCAGGAGTCGTCCTTCAGAAAGGAGCGGAACGTTTTTCCGTTGCTTGCAAGGTGATCATTGCGGCGGACGGTGTGTATTCCCGGGTCTCGAAGCGCACGAAATTGAAGGTGCCCGGTGACACGTTCGTCTCGCTCGGGAAGGACCTCGTGGGAGTCAAACGCCTCATCCCGGTGGAAAAGGCGTTTTATGAACTCTACTTGGTGCCGCAACTGGCCGGCTTCTTTTGCTGGGTCGCGCCGCGCGGAGACGACAGATTTGGGGTAGGCGTTGCTTACCAGCTGGAGCTGGTGAAGACGGGCGAGACGGCGCGGGAAATTCATGCCAAATTCATGGAGCATCTCAAGTCAATCGGCAGGTACGACTTTTCAGGAGCGGCCGAGGTTTCGATGATGTCAGGATCGTCGACCACTGTGAAACATGCAGCCGAGAAGCTCGTGGAGGACGGCGTCATGCTGGTAGGCGACGCAGCTTGGCGGCCCCTGTTCGGCTCAAACTGGGGATCGCCGGGCGTGCCCACCGCGGTCATGACAGGTCGAATGGCGGGTGAAACCGCGGCAGAAGCCATCAAGAAAGGTGATGTCAGCGAAAAGACCCTGGGCGGCTACCCAGCAAAGCTCGACGCAACTTTCAAAGACCATACCAAGGCGGAAATCGTTGAGGCGAGGGAGTACTACTTCAAGTTGCTGCATTCCGATCCGAAGAAGCAGGACGAGGCGATCGCTGCCATCGGCGATCAGTACTCCAGGCTGCATCTCTATTTGCGCGGCGCCATGCCCCTTGCTGATTGCGTGCCGAAGATCAAGGAATGGTGGGCAAAGAACCCCACTAGTACGCCAAGTGCGGTGAAATAGGAGCAGATTAAGTGATCAACGTCATCATTAATGCGGATCTGTGCATCGGTTGCCGGTTTTGCGCCATCGCGTGCCCCGAGGAAGTGCTCGATTTGCGCTCAGACGTGCTGGCCTTTGTGGCCGACCTGCCGAGTTGCACCGCTTGTGGCATCTGCGAGCGATGCCCAGAAAAGGCGATCATCGTGACCGGGAAAAAGAAGCAACGGAAGACGGAGCATGCATAAGCTCAGAATCCGGGCCATCAATACCGGATCGATTCGAAACCTCGGAAAATCACACATCAACTATCTGGCCATGGCGGGCGAAGCCAGCCCCCTTGCCTGCTAGGTCATTCTGGGGCTTGCGCCACAGTGGAGGTCCTGACCGGCATGGGAAAGCGCGTGCACTGCTTTCGCGGCGTGCAAAACGACCCTTAAGGCTCATTGGGACCTCTCGGAGTGTTAGTCAATTTCGATTGGCTTACCGCTTACGTGGCCGGCCCCGACAGTCTGAACCTGCTCGCCAGAGCGCACCGGATGGCCTGCTGATGCGCCGTGATCTTCTGCGGATCAGTGCGGGTCCGTCGCGTTCGCTGCTCGACAAGATGCTGAAGATCTCTTGAGACACAGTCGTAGCAGGCTTGCCAAAGGCATTGATCAGTTTCAACTAGTTAAGGGATTAGGATGAGAGTGTTCCGCGCATATGCCGCCGCAGCATGCCTGTCTTTCTCGTGCTTTGGATTGGCGAGCAGTGCTTTAGCGCAGAACTATCCATCAACAACGGTCAAGTTGGTTTCGCCTTTTGCGGCTGGTAGTCCAACAGATGCTTTGGCGAGAGTTGTTGCGACTCATCTTGCGAAACGCTTAGTGCAAACCGGTGATCGTCGACAACAAGCCTGGCGCGACGGGAATGCTTGGCACCGATTTTGTCGCCAAGTCTGACCCCGATGGATACACCATCCTTTTCGGCACCAATACCACGCAAGTCGCGAACCGCTTTTTCTTCAAGAACATGCCATACGATGGGGAAAGGGATTTCATTCCGATCGCGGTTGTTGGCGGAGTTCCTCATGCACTGGTTGTGAATTCCTCTTTTCCAGTCAATTCCGTCCAAGAGTTAATCACTTACGCAAAGTCGCATCCCGGGAAGATTTCCTTTCCGTACGCTAACAGCTCGACGCGAATTACGGGAAGTACATTTCGTGCGATGACGCAGACGGACATCCTTGAGGTGCCCTATAAGGCATATGGACAAGCCGTTTCGGAATTGCTTGGAGGGCAGACCCAGATGATGTTTATTGACTTCACAACTGGCTTGCCACACATAAGCTCGGGAAAGCTAAGAGCGCTCGCAATTACTCCGGATCGCTCGGATAAGCTGCCCGGCGTGCCCGCGATGAAGGAGGTTCTGCCTGGATTCGCGATCGGCAATTGGGTTGGATTCTTCGCGCCAGCTGGCACTCCCAAGGATATTGTGGAACGGCTCGGGCGCGAAGTTACCGCCGTTTTGGCATTGTCAGAAGTTCAGAGGCAGATTGACAGCATAGGTTTCGTGCCAATCAACAAAATGACGCCGGCCGAGTTTGCTAAGTTCATCGCGGACGAGCGCATTCATTGGGGTAATCT
>Ga0134124_10000886_pt1 | contig 23972 bp, 23 predicted proteins | sample KB304_FD_96880 | JGI IMG/M metagenome (GOLD analysis project Ga0134124, IMG submission 96880) | Terrestrial soil microbial communities without Nitrogen fertilizer from Kellogg Biological Station, Michigan, USA - KB3-0-4 | ecosystem: Environmental > Terrestrial > Soil > Unclassified ... | reverse complement strand
GACTCCACCAGGCGGTCGTCGGAGACCGCCATCAGGTCGGGATCGTGATAGTCCGCCAGCGTCCGCGTCTCCGCCGACGGGTGCGGGAGCGAGACGAACTCGGGATCGACCACGGCCGCGCGACGCGCCTTGGCCAGCGCACGCTCGGCGCCGGCCACGCCGAGATCGCTCGGCTCGCTCCCGAAGCCGAGGCGACGGCCATCCGCCGCCTCGAACACCGCCTGGATGCCGAGGCCGTAGGAGTCGACGGACTTCGGCTCCTCGACGCCGTTGCAGGGGATGTGGGAGGTGTAGTTGAGCCGGGTCAGCAGGCTGCCGTTCGCCGCCGCGAAGACCTCGACCTCGGAGATATCCGGCTGGGCCCGCGCGAGGTCGAACGCGGCCTGGACCGCGCGGGCGAGCTCGGCCGCGCTCCGCATGGCTCAGTGGCGCGGGTTGTTCGAGACGGCGGTGCCCTGCACGGGGTAGCCCTTGGCGTGCCAGCCGGGCAGCCCTTCGTCGAGAACGCGGTGGTTGCGCCAGCCGAGTGTGTAGAGGATGTTGCTGGCCCCCCGGGCCAGGGCGTGGGGGCAGGTTCAGTAGAAGACGACCAGGCCCGTCTTGGAGATCTCCTTCGCGCGGGCCTCGACGGCCCGGATCGGTATCGAGCGCGCGTTCGTGATGTGCATCTCCTGGTAGGCGTCCCAGGCCCGGACGTCGATGATGTCGGCGCGCGTGCCGCGGTCCACCAGCGCCTTGAGCTCGTCGACCGTGATGAAGTTCACGGGCGCGTCCGGCGGCGCGGCCGGGGCGGCGCTGCCCAGCAGCACACTGGCGGCGACGAGCGTCATCGCGAGGCGGCGCACGGCTCAGCCCCCCGCCAGGCGGGCCCGGCTGCGCATCGTCGGTCCGCCGTTGCCGAGCTTCTTCGTCTGCATCGGTTGCCCCTTGCCACAGTTCGGGATCGGGTAGAGCGCGAAGTCCGAGCCGACCGCGTCGACGTTCATGAGGTACTCGCGCGTGTCGGCCATGATGCCACCGTCGCGGTAGAGCCGGCCCAGCCGGCCGTCGCGGATCTCGTAGACCTTGCGCGCCGAGATCCGGAAGTTCTCGCGGCTCTCGGCGATGGACGGGATGCGGTGGCCGACGAGATACCAGCCGCGCTCGACCTCGCCGATGATGTCGGCGGCGTCGCGGTCGCCGCCGGCGAACACGGTGTTCGACATGCGGATCAGCGGGACCAGCGCGGCGTCGGTCGCCTTGAAGTGGCCGTTGGGGGCGCCGCCGAAGATCGCCGCCGTCTGCCGGCTGTTCATGAAACCCGTCAGCACGCCGCGATCGATGTGCATGACGCGCCGGGCGGACGTGCCCTCGTGGTCGTAGACGTAGTGGCCGTAGCCCGGCAGCGCCGGATCGGAGTACGCGGTCACCAGCGGCGAGGCGATGGGGCGGCCGACCTGGTGGTCGTCGAGCCCGGCCAGCAGCCACGAGCGGCCGGCGTAGGCCGTCTCCATCTTGAGCGCGCGGTCGAGCTCGACCGGGTGGCCGACGATCTCGTGCGAGACCAGCGTGTTGTAGTGCGGATCGGTCACGACCACCTCGGGACGCTCGCTGGTCGGCAGGGCCGGCGCCCCGGCCAGCTCCACGCTCTCCCGGGCGAGCGCCAGGGCGAAGTCGACGAACGGCGGCGAGTGCAGTGGCGGCTCCTGCACGCCCTCGGTGAGGATCTCCCAGCCGCGCTGGTGGCCGACCACGTCGTACAGCTCCTGGCTGACCTCGCCGGCCACGCCGACGACCATGCAGAGCCCCTGGGTCAGCGCGAAGGCCTGGTCGATCAGCGAGCCCTCGCTGGAGGCGAAGAGCTCGCGCGTGAGCTGCGTCAGCGTCGACGCGTAGTTGTGCTTGATGGCCGGATCGACGGCGGCCACGCGGCGCGAGACGTCGGTGGTGAACGTCACCATGTCGCCGAGCGGCAGCGCGCGGGGATCGATCGTGTAGGTGGCCCGCACGGTGTCCTCGCGCACCTGGATCGGATGCAGGCGCGTGTCGGCCAGCGACTCGCCGAGCGGGCCGAACTTGCCGCGCGCGGAGGCCTTGAGCTCGCCGTTCACCATCGCCCGCCGATAGGCCCGCTCGATCGCCTCGCGCAGCAGGCGGGGGAGGTCGCCGAGGTCGGCGGTGCCGAGCGTCAGCCCGACCCAGCCCGGCGCCACCGCGCGCTCGCCGGCGAGCACGCGCACGCCCACCGAGAAGCCGTAGTCGTCAGCAGAGGACTTGCTCTCGCCGTTCTCGGCCGTGGCGAACTTGCCCTCGCTGACCTCCAGTCGCACGTCGGCGTAGGCCAGATGCGGCAGGCGCCGGGCCGCGTCGCGCACGAGGTCGCGGACCTCGGCCTTGAGGTCGTCGATCAGATCGACCGTGATGCGCGCGCTCATCAGAACGGCTCCCCGAACGGCTCCACGGTGACCGTCTCGCCGGCGGCGACGTCGCCCCGGTCCTCTTCGAGCACGATCAGGCAGTTGCCGGTGACCATCGAGGACAGGATGCCCGAGCCCTGCGGCCCGGTGGTGCGCACCTCCCAGTCGCCGTCGCGATAGGCGAGGACGCCGCGCTTGAACTCGCGCCGGCCGGTCCGCTTGCGCAGCGCCTCGGTCGTCCGCGCCTGCCAGCTGGAGGGCACCAGCCGCCGGCGGCCGGCCAGCTTCCACAGGGCCGGGCGCACGAAGAGCATGAACGCCAGCAGGGAAGCGACGGGGTTGCCGGGCAGGCCGAAGAAGATCGTGGTCCCGATGTGGCCGAAGGCCAGCGGGCGGCCCGGCTGCATCGCCACCTGCCAGAAGTCGATGGTGCCGAGCTCGCCCAGCACGATCTTCACGAGATCGTAGGCGCCGACGGAGACGCCGCCGGAGGTCAGCACGACGTCGGCCATGTCGGCCGCCTCGCGCACCCGCGCGGTGAGCTCCGCGTGCACGTCGGGCACGATGCCGAGGTCGAGCACCTCGGCGCCGCACTGCTCGACGGAGCCGCGCAGCGCGAAGCGATTGGCGTCGTAGATCTGCCCCGGCCGCCGCGGGGTGCCGGGCTCGGCCACCTCGTCGCCGGTCGACAGCAGCGCCACCCGCGGCCGGCGGTGCACGCTGATCTGCCAGATGCCGAGCGAGGTGATGAGGCCGATCTCTTGCGGCCGCAGCACGGTGCCGCGCTCGACCACGACGCCGCCCGCCTCCACGTCCTCGCCGTGCATGCGCACGTTGACGCCCTTGTCGAGCGGGCCCACGCGCACCCGATCACCGGCGCGCTCGACCACTTCCTGGGGATAGACGGTGTCGGCGCCGGCGGGCATCGGCGCGCCCGTCATGATGCGCAGCGCCTGGCCGGGCCGGAGCGCGTCGACGAAGACAGCCCCCGCCGCCAGATCGCCGACGACGTCGAGCTCGCGACGGCCGGCCAGCGGGATGTCGGCGCTGCTCACCGCATAGCCGTCCACCGCCGAGTTGTCGGCGGGCGGCACGTCGAAGGGCGCGGCGACGTCGCCGGCGAGCACACGCGCCAGCGCGCGCGTGACCGGCACCACTTCGGGTGGGACGGGCGCACCGATCTGGTCGAGGATGCGCTCCTGCCCCTCGCGCACGGGCATCATGGGTGCCATTATACGTTCCATGGATGAGGCGCCAGCCCCACGGCCGGCCGGCTTCTGGATCCGGGCGGTGGCGTTCGCGATCGACCTCATCGTGTTCGCGCTCGTGCAGAGGTCGTTCGGCATGCTGGCCACGCTGCTGATGGGGCCGAGCCCGGACGGCGACGGCTCAGCGCACGGCTCGGCCATCGTGTTCACCCTGCTGTTCACCGCGGCCTACACGACCGTGCTCCATACCGTCGCCGGGCAGACCATCGGCAAGAGCCTGGTCGGTGTTCGCGTCGTCGGCATGGACGGCGCCCTGCTGACGGCGGGGCCCGCGCTGCTGCGCTACCTGTCCTACTACATCTCGCTGATCCCGCTCGGCTTCGGCTTCCTCGTGGCCGCCCTGCGCCGCGACAAGCGCGCGCTGCACGATCTGATCGCGGGCAGCCGCGTGGAGCGGTTGCCGTCCCGCCGCCGAGTCGCCCGGCGCGGGGCCCCGGCGCGTCCCCCGGTCGGCACGCTGCAGGAGCCGGCCGTGCGTCACGCGAACGACCCCGAGCCGGGCGCGTGATCCCGACGCTGCCACTGCGCCTGCGCAACCGGCTGGCGGAGACGATCCTCACGGCGCTGCACGACAGCGCCGCGCGCCGCGAGCTGGCCGCGCTGGCCGGCGAGGGCGGCGCGCGGCGCTGGCTGGAGGGCGACGAGATCCGCTGGGCGGACCCGCTGGCGGCGCGAGCGCGGGTGGCGTGCGCGGCGCTGGCCGATCGCCCGCTGCTCGCGGCCACCGCCGACTTGCGACAGACGCTGGAGGCCGCGGCGTCGCTGTTCGACGCGGGGCTGTACTTCGAGGTGCACGAGGTGCTCGAGCCCCACTGGATGACCGCCAGCGGGGCGGTGCGCGAGACTCTGCAGGGGTTGATCCAGGTCGCGGTCGCCTGGCAGCATCTCGCCAACGGCAACCTCTCCGGGGCCCGGTCGCTGTTCCTGGAAGGCAGCGGGCGACTGCACGGTGCTCGACTCCTGGGCGTCGACCTCGAGCCGTTCGCCCGGGCCGCCGCGGAAGCGGCTGAGCGCGTTGCCGGCGGCCTGCCCGTCACCGCACCACCATTCCCTCACTAACCAAGGAGGTTCCATGGATCTCGAGCTGAAGGACAAGGTCGCGCTCGTGACCGGTGCCAGCAAGGGTATCGGCAAGGCGGTGGCGCTGGGGCTGGCCGCGGAAGGCGCGCGGGTGGCGGTGGTGGCGCGCGATGCCGCCATGCTCGACAAGGTCGCGGCCGAGTGTCGTGACCGCTCGCGTAAGGACGCCGTCGCCGTGACGGCCGATCTCTCCCAGCTGAACGAGGTGGAGCGGGTCGTGCGCGAGGTGAAGGACCGCCTGGGCCGCGTGGACATCCTGGTCAACAACGCGGGGGCCATTCGCGGCGGCGCGTTTCTGACGATCCCGGACGAGCAGTGGATCAACGACTGGAACCTCAAGCTACTGGGCTATATCCGCATGTCGCGCGCGGTCTTCCCGCTGATGCAGGCGCAGGGGGCCGGGCGCATCTGCAACGTCGTCGGGGCGGCTGGCCGCAATCCCACGGCCGTCTATCTCACGGGTGGCGCCGCCAATGCCGCGCTGATCAACTTCACCAAGGGGCTGGCCGATCTCGGCGCGCCGTCCAAGATTCTCGTCACGGCCGTGTCGCCGGCGGCGACCAGGACCGAGCGGTGGGATTCCCTCATCGCTCAGCAGGCCGCCGCCAGCGGTCGCAGCGTGCAGGAGTTGCAGGCGGAAGCCGAGGCGCCGTACAAGCTCGGACGCATCGCGACGTCCGAGGACATCGCCGATATGGTGTGCTTCCTCGTATCGGCGCGCGCCTCGTTCGTGACGGGCATCTGCATCACGGTCGACGGGGGCTCCACCCGAGGCGTCTATCCGTGATGTGGATGGGGGCCCCGATATGGCCTCCAAACCCCCCGGGCGGCTCGGGAGCCGTGGCATCCCTCGAAATGCCGTGGCATCCCCTCGAAAAATGGGCTCGAGATTCCGCCGGACTCCTAGCGGGAAACGGCGAATTCGTGCCTTGACATGCGTTACCTCCTGTAACTACTCTCTGTGCCCATAGCGCAGGCTCGGCAGTGTCCCAATAGCCCCTAGCACTAGGGCAGGAGGTCGCGCGATGTCCGCTAAGCTCTTTGTCGGGAACCTCTCCTTTCAGGCCACCGAGGAGGATCTTCGGGAGCTCTTCGCCCAGGCCGGCAACGTGGAGACCGTGCGCATCATCACGGATCAGTTCACGGGCCGACCGCGCGGCTTCGGCTTCGTGGAGATGGCGACGAAGGAAGAGGCTGTCAAGGCGGTCGAGATGCTGAACGGTCGGCTCTTCCGCGACCGTAACTTGGTCGTTGACGAAGCGCGACCCCAGCCCCAGCGCGGTGGCGGTGGTCCCAGGGGTGATCGGGGCGGCGCCCGTTCAGGTGGAGGGGGCGGCGGAGGCTGGCGCAGGTAGTCTAGAGGCTTATCTCAGCCGGCCAGTTGTAACTCGCTAAAAAAGCGAAAGCTGGGCCTCGTCCTCTGCGCTCTCGTCTCGATAGGGGACGAGGCCCTCGCTCTCCGTGAACCGACGGAACCGATCCCAGATCTCGAGCACCTTGCCCTGATAGTGCTCGACGTTCTCGTCGGGCCGGGCCGGATCCCACTCGCTCGCCAGCCTGGCCTGCTCGTTGACCACGACATTGCGACTACGCCCGGCGACGTAATAGGAAACCTGGTCGCCCGGCTGACAGGCGCGCCCGGTGGCGATCATCAGCTCGTAGGCCGCCGACGGCGCCCGCAGGCTCGCCTGGACCCGCTGACGATAGACATCGACCGCCTCCTGTAAGGTCTCCGTTCGCGCGAACTGCCGGATCGGGACCTGGTGCGTCGAGAAGGCCGTCAACCAGCGATCGATGACAGCCCGCACCTCGCCGCGCTTGCCCTCGAGCAGCAGCCGGACGACCTCCTCGATGACCCGCCGCTGGAACGGCTCGAGTCCCCGCGAGCGGAAGCCGGAGCCCTTGAGCTGGACCCGGCCGCGGTCGTCCAGCAGCGCATACGTTTTCATCTTGTAGGAGAGCATCGCCGCGTGGCGGGCATCGAGCTCGAGCGCGATGCCTTCGGGCAGGCCGGCCGCGATGGTCTCCAGCAACGCCGCGTCGTCCGCGGCGAGGTGGCCGGGCGGCGCCAGGAAATAGACGCCGTCGGTGTCCGCCTCGATCGGCGTGGCACCCAGCTCGGTGAGCCGGTCCACGATGGCGGTGACGACACGGCGCCCCTCGGTGGTGACGCGGTCGGCGGCCGCGAAGTCGTTGAAGTGACCGCTGCCGAAGGCCAGGTAGCCGTAGAACGCGTTGATCAGGATCTTGAACGTCTGTTGCATGGCGTGCTGGTGACGGCGCTCCTCGGCCTCGGCCGCGGTCCGAGCCAGGCGCTTGGCGCTCACGCGCACGTCGCGCAGGTGGTCGAGGAGCGCCAGGAACACGCCGAGCTCGTCCGAGGCCGGCGCCACCCGCTCGGCCAGCATCAGCGATGGATAGAGCGAGGTGACGTCGACGTGGAGCACCGGCCCGCCCACACCCTGGCGCCAGATCGCCGTCAGCCCACCGCTCACCGACTGGCTGGCGCCCGGCGCCGGGATGGCGTGGCCACGACGCAGATACTCGCGGACGAGCAGCGCGTCGATCTTGGCGGCGGCGCCGCGCAGCGCCGCGGCCTGGTAGTCGAAGGGCAGCAGCTGCGCCTGCACGAAGTAGGGCGGGGCCAGGATGGCGCCGATCGCGAGCGTCTCCACCGCGTCGTCGGCGGCGTACGCCATCAGGCGCTCGGGCGCCTCGGCCAGCTCGCGAGCGATCGCCGAGGCGTCGATGTAGGTCCGATCCGCGGCGGCGACGCCGAGATGCCGGGCGATGTCCTTGAGACCGAACGAGGGGAGGTCGCGGGCCCCGACGTCGTGCAGCTGGGCCAGCATCCAGGTGTCGGCGATGTGGCGGCCGGCGATCTCGTAGCGGCGGTAGCCGATGCTGCGCTCGGCCACCTGCAGCCGGGCGGGCCGGCTGCGCAGCTCGCTGCCGTCGCGGCCCCAGGCCAGGCGTACGCGGTGGCGGCGCGCGCGCGCCTCCATGTACTCGAGGTCGAAGCGGAAGATGTTGTGGCCCTCGATCACGTCGGGGTCGCGCTCGAGGATGATCCGGCTCGCCTCCTCCAGCAGCGCGCGCTCGTCGAGCCGGTCGCCCCGCACGACGTGGCGGAAGCCGGTCGTGTCGGCGAGCGCGACGGCCACGATGCGGTCGGCCTCTCGCGCGGCGTTGGGGAACTCGTGGCCCTCGCCGGTCACCACCTCGATGTCCAGGGCCAGGCGGCGCAGATCGCCGAAGCGCATGCCGCCGAACGACGTGCGCCCACTCGTGAGCAGATACTGCTGGACGGGATCGGGCACGAAGCGGTACGGAGCCACCGGCAGGTCGGGGGCCAGGCCGCTGCGCTGCCGGCAGAGGTCGCGGGCGGCGAGCGCGTCGGACCAGGAGGCGAAGCGCGCGCGCCAGCGCAGCGCGCCGGCTCCTTCCAGCGGATCGATCGCGAGCAGTCCGGCGGCGTCGCCGACGAGGGCTGGATCGGCCAGGAGCAGGAAGGGCGTGAACGGCACGACCTCGGACACCGTGCCGTCGCCATCCCGGCGCCAGACGCGGATGCGGCGGCCATCGTCGGCGAGGGCGAAGGCGAGGAGCCCGGGTGCGGGATCGGCGCCGAAGAGGAAGGGCGCCTGGTCGCTCAGCCCGCGGCTTCCTCGATCGCGGCGCGATAGACGGCGAGATCGGCGAGGCCGACGATCGCGCGTCCCGTTTCCGGCAAGATCACGGTGGGGATCGCCCGCACGCCGTGCTCGGTCACGGCCGCCTCGTAGTCGGCCACCACCGCCGCCGGCGCGAACCCGGCGGCGAGGTCGGCCTCGAAGCGGGCGACGTCGGCCCCCGCCTCGCCGATCACGCGCGCGAGCACGACGGGATCCGAGATGTCGAGGCTCCGCGTGAAGTACGCCTCGAAGAGGGCCTGGTGGACGCGCTCGAACACCTCGTCACCTTGCTTGGCGACGCACTTGGCCGCCTCGAGCGCCGGCAGGCTGAAGCCTGGCATGCTCGCGTGCGGCCATGGTGTGAACGTGATGCCATCGGCCACCGACATCTGCCCGCAGCGTCGCCAGCCCTCTTCCCTATAGGTGCCCTTGAACGCCGAGCGGGGAGCGGGCGAGGGCCGGAGCGGAAACGCACGGTGCTCGACGACGAGATCGGGGCCCCACGCGTCCTGGATCTTCCGGAGGCGGACCGCCGCCGGGTAGCACCACGGTCAGAGGTAGTCGCTGTAGACGATCGCGCGGACGGACGATGGCATGGGCGAATTCTATACCCGCCGTCCGGTGTATGCTCGACGCATGCCTCGCCATGCCTGGGCGGTACTTGCCGCCTCGGTCATCCTGTCAGCCTGCGCGGGTCCCTCGGTGTCTTTCCCGAACGCCACGCCGGGAGCACCGCGCGTGATCCCGGCCGCCGAGGTGCGTCCCGAGGGCGTCGGTCCGTTTCCCGCGGTCGTCCTGATGCACGGCTGCCACGGCGTCTCCGCGTCGACGCGGCAGTGGGCCGGATGGTTCCGTGATCACGGCTACGTGGCCCTGATCGTCGACTCGTGGGCGCCGCGCAAGATCCGGGACGGCTGCGTGCCGGGGCCCGACATCGCCAGCTCGGAACGGTTCGACGACGCGGTCGGCGCGCTGCGCTGGCTGCACGCGCAATCCTACGTCGACCGCCGGCGGGTGGGCGTGATCGGCTGGTCCAACGGCGGCGTGTTCGCCATGGCCCTCGTGAACGGGCCGAGCCTCGAGCGGGCGCGGGCCCGGGGCGTGGAGATGCCGCAGCCCGGCTTCGCCGCGTCGGTCGCGATGTACCCGGGCGGCTGTTACTCGCTGGTGAACGAGCGCGTGGTGCGACCGCTGCTGGTGCTGATCGGCGACGCCGACGACTGGACGCTGGCCGACGAGTGCGCGCGGATGGTGGAGGCGATGCGCGGGCGCGGCGCCGACGCGCGGATCGTGCGCTACCCGGGGGCCGTCCACTACTTCGACGTGGTCGGACAGCCGCGGGTCGTGCTCCACGAGGTGGAGAACCGCAACAAGCCGGGTGGCTGCTGCGGCGCCAGCGTGGGCTTCGACGCCGACGCCGCCGCCGACGCCCACGCCCGCGTCGAGGCGTTCTTCGGGCGTCACCTGGGGCCGCGCTAGCGATGGATGCACCGGTCGAGTTCGTCAAGCAGCTGCTGCCCAGCGTGGTCAACGTCCACGCCACGGTGCCCAAGCAGCACCCGTCCACGCGCATTCTGGGCGAGGAGCGCATGGGCAGCGGCCTGGTCGTGGATCCGGCCGGGCTCGTGCTCACGGTGAACTACGTCGTGATGGGCGCCAGCGTCATCGACGTCGCCCCGCTCAAGGGGCGCCGCACACGGGCCGAGGTGGTGGCCCAGGACTTCGAGGTCGGCCTGGCTCTGCTGCGCGTGAAGCGCCAGGGACTGGCGGCGGCGACCCTGGCCACCCGGGCGCCCGAGCGCGGCGATGCCGTCGTCTCCATCGCGTCCCCGGGCGTGCACGAGGTGCGGGTGAGCGGCGGCATCGTGACCTATCTCGGCGAGTTCGAAGGCCAATGGGAGTACATGCTCGACCGCGGCATCGTCTCCAGCGCCGCCAATCCCGGCTTCGGCGGCGGCGGGCTCTTCTCGATGCGCGGCCACGCCGTCGGCGTGGTCTACCTCAACCTGAACGAGGTGGCGCGCAACTCCCTGGCGATTCCGGTGGACTGCTACCGTGAGCACGCCGCCGAGCTCCTGCGCTACGGACGCGTGGTGAGCCGACCGCGGCGAGCCTGGCTCGGCGTGTTCGCCCACGCGCTGGACGACGGCGTGATCATCGCGGGCATCGTGCCCGGCGGCCCCGGCGACAAGGGCGGTCTGCGCGAGGGCGACCTCATCGTGTCGCTCGACGCGCAGGAGGTGCCCACGCGCCGGGAGTTCTACACGAGTCTCTGGCGCCACGAGCCGGGCGAGCGGCTCACGTTCGAGGTGATGCGCGACAATGCCGTGCGCCGACTCGAGATCACCGGGGGCGATCGCGCGGAGTTCTTCAGGCAGGTCTAGCGTGGCGACGCGCTGCCGGTCAGGCGGCTCGCCGGTGGGGCCCCCGGCGACCACGTGGCCGGAATCGTATCGAGACCGCCTTGGCAGGGCTCCATCGGCGCGGGGGGCGCGCGGTGAGACGCGGAGGGAAACGGGTCCCGGGACCCCACCAGCGAGCCGCCTGACCGGCAGCGCGTCGGCATACTCACACATCTCGGCCTGCGGCCGAGCGGGAGGTAGAGGGATGGATCTGGGATTGAAGGGGAAGGTGGCGTTGGTGACGGGGGCGAGTAAGGGGATGGGGAGGGCGTGTGCGCTCGGGCTGGCGGCGGAGGGGGCGCGGGTGGCGATGTGCGCGCGGAACGAAGGGGATCTGAAGGCGGCGGTCGACGAGGTGAAGGCGGCAACGAAGGCCGATGTCGTGGGCGTGGCGGCGGACGTGACGAAGGCGGACCAGGTCCGCTCGCTGGTCGCGCGCGTGAAGGACGCGCTCGGGGCGCCCGACATCCTGATCGCCAACTGCGGCGGGCCGCCGCGCGGCTACTTCGACGAGTTCGGCGACGACGCCTGGCTGGGCGCCGTGGAGGTCTCGCTGATGTCGACGGTGCGGCTGGTGCGCGAGGTGCTGCCCGGCATGCGGGCCAAGCGCTGGGGCCGCATCCTCACGATCCAGTCGGTGTCGGTGAAGCAGCCGCTGCCGGAGCTGCTCCTGTCCAACGCCGTGCGACCGGGCGTGGCGGGCATGATGAAGACGCTGGCGCTGCAGCTCGGCAAGGACAACATCCTGATCAACACGCTGTGCCCCGGCAAGATCCTCACCGACCGGCTCCTGGGCGGCCTCAAGCAGTCCGGCCTCTCGCGCGAGGAGTACCTGGCCCGACAGGGGGCGGAGGTCCCGATGGGGCGGGTGGGGACGGCCGAGGAGTTCGCCAACGTCGCCGTGTTCCTGGCCTCGGAGCGGGCGTCGTACGTGACCGGCGTCTCCATTCAAGTGGACGGCGGGCTGGTGCGCGGCCTACTGTAGGTTCGTGCTCGGGCTGCGAGGGGCGGTCTCGCGTTTCATCGCCGAGAGCGGGTTCTTCCTCGCCGCCGGCCTGGCCTTCTTCTTCCTGGTCTGCGTCGTGCCGCTGCTCCTGCTGGCCGCCTCCACGCTCGGCTTCGTGCTGTCGAGCCAGGAGGCGGCCCAGGAGGCGGTGAATCAGCTCACCCGCAACTTCCCCGTCTACCGGCGCGAGATCTCCAACGCGATCCTTCACATCATCGAGACGCGCGCGGTGTCGGGGCTGGCCGGCACCTTCACCCTGATCTTCTTCTCGACGCCGCTGTTCGGCGCCACCCGGTTCGTGCTGCATCGCATGCTCGGCGTCCGGGCGGGCGGCGGCTACGTCAGCAACCTGCTCCTCGACAGCGGCATGGTGCTGGTCCTCACCGTCCTGCTGTTCGCGTCGACCTCGGTGACCTGGCTGTTCCAGTGGTTCCAGGATTTCGTCGTCCGCCCGAGCCACGTCAGCCGGCAGTGGGCCTACGCCATCACGATCGCCTTCAGCGTCACGCTGTCCAGCCTGATGTTCTACTTCGGATATCGCTACGTGCCGCGCCGGCGGCCCCGCATGTGGACGGCGCTGGTCGGCGGCGTGCTGGCCGGCGGGCTGTGGGAGGTGGCCAAGCAGCTCTTCCGCCTCTACATCCGCAACGTCGGCGTGTACGACCAGATCTACGGCCCCCTCGGCGTCCTCGTCGCCTTCGTCATGTTCATCTACTACTCCGCCATCGTCTTCGTCTTCGGCGCGGCGTACGTGGCGTCCCTGGACTCGCGCCGCCGCTGACGTCCTGGCCCGAGCTTGATCCTCCCGGTCAGTCCGTTGGCTCGCCGTCTTGTCCGCGGGCGAGTTCGCTGGACTCGCCGCCGCTGACGCCCCACCGCCCGGGACCGCCTCCCCTGGTCGCGCCAGCGGTTCGCCTGTAGAGCGCGAGCGGGTTCGCTCGGCCCCCCATCCGCCAGAGGGGGCTCGGTTTGCCGCAGCCGATCGTCGGCGGCTCGCTCACCCCGCCCCGATAGAGCGCCGGGTGGCACGGCTCACCGCAATCGGCGCGACCAGGGGAGGCGGTCCCGGGCGGTGGGGCGTCAGCGCCAGGGGTCGTGGCCCCCTGTGGTATCGTGGCGGCGCTTTTTAAGGTGGTCCCGGGGGTGGTCCGATGATGCTCAAGGGCAAGGCGGCGGTGGTGACTGGAGCGGGGCGGGGAGTGGGCCGGGAGATCGCCATCCTGATGGCGAAGCACGGGGCCCGGGTGGTGGTGAACGATTACGGCGGCAGCGAGGTCGGGACCGGGTCCGACCGGAAGCCGGCCGATCAGGTCGTGGAGGAGATCGCCAAGGCGGGCGGCGATGCCGTGGCCAACTACGACTCGGTGGCCAGCATGGCCGGTGGGCAGTCGATCATCAAGACCGCGATGGACGCCTTCGGCCGGATCGACATCGTCGTCAACAACGCCGGCATCCTCCGAGACCGCATGATCTTCAACATGACCGAGGAGGAGTGGGACGCGGTCATCAACACCCACCTCAAGGGCTCCTTCGCGGTCACCCGGGCGGCGGCGCCGATCATGCGCGAGCAGAAGTGGGGGCGGGTCATCAACATGACCTCCACCTCCGGCCTCATCGGCAACGTGGGCCAGGCCAACTACGCGGCGGCCAAGCTCGGGATCTTCGGCCTCACGAAGGCGACCGCGCTCGACATGGCCCGCTACAACGTCACCGCCAACTGCATCTCGCCCTTCGCGTGGACGCGGATGATCGGCACCATCCCGACCGAGACCGAGACGCAGAAGGCGCGCGTGGAGAAGATCAAGAAGCTCTCGCCCGCCCACATCGCGCCGATGGCCGCCTTCCTGGCCTCCGACATGGCCAAGGACATCACGGGCCAGGTCTTCGGCGTGCGCGGCAAGGAGATCATGCTGTTCAGCCACGAGCGGCCGATCATGCGCGTGCACCACGACGAGGGCTGGACGGTCGAGCGCCTGGCCGAGATGTTCCCGGGCACGCTGCAGCACCACCTCGTCCCGATGGTGACCTCGGGCCAGTACTTCAACTACGATCCGCTCGTGTGAGTCCCCGACGCGACGCGGGCCTGGTCGCCGTCGTCGCGCTCGCGGTCCTGGCGGCGGCCGGGTGTCGCGGCGCGGGGCGGATCGTGCTGCCGGTCACGCTGGAGGAGCCGGCGCCGGCGCTGCACTACCCCGGCGATTTCGGGAGCCACACCGCGGTCGTGCGCGGCGTGGCCACGATTCTCTCGCGTGACCTCGGCCTCGCCGTCCCCGAGCAGGTCACGGTCTACATCTATTCGTCACGCGCGGTGTTCGAGCGGGGGCTGATCAGCGACGGACGCCTGCCGGTCGTGCGGGCCGCCGAGCTCAGCGAGTTCGCGGTGGGCGTCGGCAAGCGGCGTCAGCTGCTCCTGCAGGACAGCGGGGGTCCCCCGGCGGGCCGCGAGTGGATCAGGCTGGTCGCGCACGAGCTGACGCACGTCGCCCAGATCGAGCTGGCCCAGGGCGAGGGCCGGGCCGAGCAGTGGCTGGCCGAGGGCATGGCCGAGTGGGCCGCGTTCCGCGTGCTCGAGCGCCTCGGCGTCGACTCGCTGCTGGAGCGGCGGGCGGCGGCGATGGGGCACGTGCGCGATCACCGGGCCCTGCGCGAGCGTCGCCTGGATCTGGACGAGCTCGGAACCTCGCGGGGCTTCACGGTGCGGCACCTGCGCGACGGCTCGCTGGCCACGTACCAGCTCGCCTTCCTGATGACGGACTACCTCATCCGCCGCCACGGCTTCGAGGGCGTGCTCGGCTACTTCCGCGAGCTCGGCGCCGGGCGCGGCCGCTACGAGAGCTTCCGGATCGCCTTCGGCCAGACGTTGCCGGAGTTCGAGCAGGACGTCCTCGAGCACTTCGGGCAGGTGCGGCGCTGAGACGAGCGCGTCGCGCGCTGGTTCCGCTCCTCCTGGTGCTGCTCGCCGGGGCGGCCCCGGCGCCGGCCCGCCCGCTCGTCACCGTGACGGAGGTGCGCTCGGCGGCGGCGATCGTCTGGGCGCGGGCGAGGAGTGCCGGCGTGGTCGGCGTCGAGGTCGGGCCGGCGGGCGGCGGTGCGATGCGGAGCACGCTCGCCCAGGCGACGGCGGAGGCGGATCTCATCGTGCGGGTGCCGGTGGACGGGCTGGCACCGGCGACCCGTCATCGCTACCAGGTCACCCAGAACGGTGAGCGGGTGGAGGGCGAGTTCACGACCGCGCCGGCGCCGGAGCAGGCCTCCCGCGTCACGTTCCTCTGGAGCGGCGACCTCGGCGGCGGCGGTCACTGCCGGCCCGCCGACGGCGAGTACCGCATCTTCCGTACGATGACCCGGCATCCGGCCGACTTCTTCCTGTTCGTGGGCGACACGACCTATGCCGACGTCGCGTGCAACAAGCCGGACACGGCGCCGGGCGCGAACTTTCGGGCCTCGACGCTGGCCGAGTATCGCGCGCGCCACCGCTACAACCGCGAGGATGCCGCCCTCCAGGCGTTTCTGCGCCGCACGCCGGTCTATGCGATCTGGGACGATCACGAGGTGAAGAACGACTTCGCGGGGACGACCGAGCCGCTCATGCCGATCGGACGGCAGGCGTTTCTCGATTACTGGCCGGTGGCCGCCGGCGACGATCCCACCCGGCTCTACCGCAGCGTGCGCTGGGGGCGTCTGCTGGAGATCTTCATCCTCGACACGCGGCAGTATCGCAGCGACAACGGTCTGCCCGACAGCTCGCGCAAGACGATGCTGGGCGCGGCGCAGCGCCGGTGGCTGCTCGACGCGCTGCCGGCCTCGACGGCGACGTGGAAGATCATGGTCAGCAGCGTGCCGCTGTCGGTGCCGACCGGGCGGCCGGAGCGCCGCGACTCGTGGTCGAACGCCAACGTCTTCGGCCTGGCGCCGGAGCAGGGGACCGGCTTCGTGACCGAGCGCGACGCCATCCTGCGCGAGTTCCGCGTCCGCGGCGTGCGCAACCTGGTCGTCCTCGCCGCCGACGTGCACCACGCCGAGGTGATCCGGCATCAGCCGCACCGCGAGTGGGCGTTCCACGAGCTCATCGCCGGGCCCCTGTCGGCGACGACCGGCCGCCCGCGTCCGCTCGATGAGCGGCTGGGGCCGCGCACGCTGTTCGCGCAGGGAGGGATCTACAACTTCGGCGAGGTCACGATCGACCCGACCCAGCTGACGGTGCGCCTCGTGGACGACCAGGGCACCGTGCTGTTCACGCACACGATCGCGCCCGAATAGGAGGCTCCCATGGTCGAGCTGACGCTGGAGATGGCCGAGCAGGCATTGCGCGCCGCCCGGGAACGCGCTCGAGAGCTGGGCTCCCCCATGACCGTGACCGTCGTGGACGAGGGCGGCCGGCTCGTGCTGTGCGCGCGTGGAGATGACACCGGCTTCTTCACGCCCGAGACGTCGCGAGCCAAGGCGGTCGCGGCGGCGGCCTTTCGCCGCTCGACGACCGAGCTGGCCGATCTGGCGGCGAAGGGCTCGGCGTTCTGGAAGACGGTGCCGGTGATCCTCGAGGGCCAGGCGCTACCCACGCCGGGCGGCGCGCCGCTGCTGCGCGGCGGCCGCATCATCGGCGGTATCGGCTGCGGCGGTGGCACCGGCGAGCAGGACCAGCAGTGCGCCGACGCCGGGGCGGCGGCGGTGAAGTAGCCCGCGACTCGATCGCGATCGACCTGGGGGTCAGACGCGCGCGCCCGGATCCGGGCGCGCGTATCGCCACCCCATCGCCCACCATGCGAGGACGCCGACGATCGTGAGCGCGACGCCCGCCCACTCCGCCACGCCCGGTCGATAGCTCAGATCGAGCGTCGTGCTGCCCGCTGGCACGCGAACCTCGAGATCGCCGGCGGCGCCCCGGCGCATCTGAATCCGGGCGCCCCCGACACTCGCCCGCCAGAGTGGGTAGTAGGCGACGTGGGTCGAGGCCCAGCCGTCGGCTGCGGCATCGATGATCACTCGCCACGGTCCCGGCTCGAGCGGATGGGGCAGCGCGGCCGGTGCGCCCAGCCAGATCACGAACGGCGGCTCGCTCGTGCGGGTGGCGAAGAGGGGATTGTCGGCGAGAGCCGGCAGCCGCGGCAGGTCCTCGTCGAGTGCGACGACGGCGCTCACGCCCAGTCGCCGCGCGTACGCGTTGAACGTCTCGGCGTCCAGCGCCTCCAGGGGTCGGCCGAAGAGCGAGCGGCCGTCCAGCCGCTCGACCAGCTGGGTGATCGGCCCGCGGCCGGCATGGCCGCGATAGACGAGTGCGGCGATCGGCGAGGGATGCGTGAACGTGCCGTTGACGATCGCCCGGCCCGCCGTGATCGGCGTGAGGGCGGTGACGTGCGTGTGCGGACGCCACCACTCGGTTCCATAGACGAGCGGTACCGCGGAGCGCACGAAGAGCACGCGGCCCTCGGGCGCACCGCGCAGCACGCTCCACAGCGCGGGCAAGCGGAGCCCGCGCTCGATCGACTCGTACGGGGTCCAGGCGCCGGCGCGCGGCCACAGCGAGAGCGTGTCGTGGCCGAGCAGCGACAGGACGATAGACACGAGCACGGCGCCGAGGGCGGCGGCGAAGATGGGTACGCCGCGCCGCCCGACGAGGCGTTCGAGCAGACGGCCGGCGCCCACGCCGGCGGCCAGCACGATCGCCAGCCAGAAGCCGTCCATGACGCGATCCGACGGCAGCCAGGCCAGGCCGATCGGCTCCAGCACGCCGGCGTCGAGGGCAACGACCGCCGCCATGGCCCATGGCAATCGCGCCAGGACACGCTCGTAGGCGGTATGCCCGACGCGGAGCGCGGCGATCGCGACAACGCCGAGCACCAGTGCCAGCGGATGCGCGCGGAGCGTCTCGCCCATGCTCGCGGGCGTCAGCGCCCCCCACGCGAGGGCGCGCGTGTGCTCGACGCGAATCACCAGCGGCAGCGTCCAGAAGGCGGTGACGAGGGCGGCGACCGCGAGCGCGCCGAGCGCGGCCGGCGCGCGGCGCCGGCGGCGGGGCTGGGCCAGCGCCGCGAGCATGACGAGTACGATCGCCGCCGGCAGGTGCGCCGGGTGCATGAGCACGATCGCCGCCGTCAGCGGAACGACCGTAGGGGTGGGGAACGCGCCGGTGTCGTTGCTCCAGCGGGCCAGCGCGGCGGCGAGCAACGGCACGAGCGCCCAGGCGAGTCGCGCCGGCGCCATGCCGACGTGCACGCCGCCCTCGACTCCGCTCATGAGCGCGGGCCACAGCGACAGCGTCAGCGCCACGAACGCGCCCGGGAGCGCGAGCCAGCCGTGCCCCAGCGCCCGAGACAGCGCCACCCACGCCGCCACGCCGGGGGCGAGATAGGCGAGCCACACCAGCGTCTGGTACGCGCCCGCGACGCTGACGGCCCCCAGCGAGGTGGTGTGGAGCAGCGCTCCGAGGTAGGCGAAGCCCGGTGGATAGAATTGCAGCTCCGGATAGCCGGTCCACCAGCCCCAGTCCCACGCCCACGGCGCCGGTCCCAGCGTGACCACGTGCCAGAGCCGATAGAGCTGGCCCGGGTGATCGTCGAGGGCAGGCAGCGAGACGCCGAGCGCGGCCGACGCGAAGGCGACCGCGTACGCGATCAGCAGCACCAGGGGAGCCAGCGCCGCGGCACGCGGACCGGCCGCTCGGATGGTCACACGCGGAATGATAGCGCGCCTGACTTCCGTTGACTTGTCGCGGCGATGCGTGTTTAGTGATGCAAATGTCGCGCTGGTGCCGTGTCGAGGTGGGGCTCAATTCCCCGATCGCCTGGAGGAGACGCGCATGCCGGTGACCGTTCGCATTCCAACGCCGCTGAGGGCCGTGACCAAGGGCATCGCCGAGGTGCAAGCCAAGGGCGAGACCGTCGACGACGTGATCGGCGACCTCGAACGCCAGTACCCCGGGCTGCGGGAGCGGATCGTGGACGAGACGGGCGAGCTGCGCCGCTTCGTCAACATCTACGTCAACCAGGAGGACATCCGGTTCATGCAGAACCGGGAGACGGTCCTCAAGGACGGCGACGAGGTCGCCATCGTGCCCGCCATCGCCGGAGGGCGCTGAGCCCCGGAGCGCGGTACCTTCCGTGCCGATCTCGGAGCGCGTGCAGGGGTTCACCGAGTCGGTCATCCGCGAGATGACCCGCGTCGTGAGCCAGTGCGGCGGCGTCAATCTCGCCCAGGGCATGCCGAACTTCCCGCCGCCGCCGTCACTGGTCGAGGCCGTCCACCGGGCGCTGGACGGCGACTTCCATCAGTACGCGATCACCTGGGGCGCGCCGAGCCTGCGGCGGGCCATCGCCGACAAGTACCGGACGTTCTACGGCATGGACGTCGATCCCGAGCGGCACGTCACGGTCTGCTGCGGCTCGACGGAGACGATGCTGTCGACGCTGCTGGCCGTCCTGAACCCCGGTGACGAGGTCATCGTCTTCGAGCCGTTCTACGAGAATTACGGGCCCGGCTGCATCATCTCGGGGGCGGTGCCGATCTGGGTGCCGCTGGAGCCTCCGGACTTCTCGTTCGATCCCGACCGGCTCGCGCGCTCGGTGACGCCGCGCACGCGGGCGATCATCTTCAACAGTCCCAACAATCCCTCGGGCAAGGTCTTCTCGCGGGCCGATCTGCAAGCGATCGCCGATCTCTGCCTGCGTCACGACCTGCTGGCGATCACCGACGAGATCTACGAGCACATCGTCTACGACGGCCTCGGCCACACGCCGATCGCGACCCTGCCCGGCATGGCCGAGCGGACGATCACGATCTCGGGGATCTCGAAGTCGTACTCGGTCACCGGCTGGCGGGTCGGCTGGGCGGTGGCGCCACCGGACCTGAGCGTCGGCATCCGCCGCGCCCACGACTTCGTCACCGTCGGCGCGCCGCACCCGTTGCAGGAAGCGGCGGTGAGCGCGCTGACGCTGCCGGGCGAGTACTACGTCGGGCTGCGGGAGCGGTACCAGGCGCGGCGGGACCTGCTGTACGACCACGTCGAGCGCGCCGGATTCGTCACCTGGAAGCCGCAGGGCGCCTACTACATCCTGACCGAGGCCGGTCACTTCATCAAACGGCTCGGCCTGGAGGACGACACCGCGTTCGCGATGTGGCTCATCAAGGAGGTCGGGGTGGCCACCGTGCCGGGCTCGTCGTTCTACGCGCATCCCGAGCTGGGGCGGACGAAGATCCGCTTCTGCTTCCCCAAGACCGACGACGTCCTGATCGAAGCCGGGGAGCGTCTGCAGAAGCTTCGCACACTTGCCGGTTAACGCCCGCGAGGCGGCCACCGCCATCTGGCGGGCGGCCCTGGCCGCCGGCGACGTCACTCCGCTGCTGCAGCGCCACCTCCGGCTGACCGACCACACGCTGAGCGCAGGTCCGCTCACGCTCGACCTCGACCGCGTGGGCCGGGTGCTGGTGCTCGGCGCCGGCAAGGCGGGGGCCTCGATGGCGCGGACGGTCGAAGCGATGCTGGGCCCGCGCGCGCGCGAGGGGCTCGTCGTCGTGAAGGACGGCTACCGGCTGCCGACGGCCCGGATCGAGATCGCCGAGGCCGGCCATCCGGTGCCCGACGCCCGCGGCCTCGCGGCCTCCGCCCGGCTGCTGGCGCTCGCGGAGTCGGCGACCGCCGAGGATCTCGTGCTGTTCCTCGTCTCCGGCGGGGGCTCCGCGCTGACACCGGCCCCGGCGCCACCGATCACGCTCGAGGAGAAGCAGGCGCTGACGCGGCTGCTGCTCGCCGCCGGCGCGACCATCAACGAGCTCAATGCCGTGCGCAAGCACCTCTCGCGCTTCAAGGGCGGGCTGCTCGCGCGGGCCGCGTGGCCGGCCACGGTCCTCACGCTGGCGCTGTCCGATGTCATCGGCGATCCCCTGGACGTCATCGCCTCCGGGCCCACGGCGCCCGACTCGACGAGCTACGCGGAAGCGCTCGCCGTGCTCCAGCGACGCGGCGTCGTCGATCGCACACCCGGCTCCATCCTCGAGCGCCTGCGCGCGGGCGGGCGGGGCGAGATTCCCGAGACACCCAAGCGGGGCGACCACGTCTTCGAGCGCGTCACGAACCTCGTGATCGGCAACAACGCGCTCGTGGTCGACGCGGCGGCGGTGGAAGCGGAGCGCCTCGGCTATCGCCCCCACGTGCTCACGCGTTCGCTGCAGGGCGAAGCGCGCGACGTCGCCCGCGAGCTGCTCGGGCGGGCGCGGGCGATGCCGGGTCCGGCGTGTCTCATCGCCGGGGGCGAGACGACGGTGACCGTTCGCGGCAGTGGTCGGGGCGGACGCTGCCAGGAGTTCGCGCTGGCGGCGGCGTTGCAGCTGGAGGCGGACGAGTCGCTGGTCGTGCTGGCGGCCGGCACCGATGGGACCGACGGGCCGACGGATGCCGCCGGGGGTCTCGTCGACGCGGGGACGGCGGCGCGCGGTCGCACCGCCGGACTCGACGCCGCGCGCACGCTGGCCGCCAACGACGCCTACACGCTGCTGACGGCGGCGGGGGACAGCGTCGTCACCGGGCCCACGAACACGAACCTGCTCGACCTCTATCTGATCCTCCGTCCGTAAGCCGCCATGCCCACGGTGTTCTCGCACGCCGTCGCCGGGCTGGCCATCGCGACGCTCACGCGGGCGCCGGGGGCGCTCGGGCGGCTCGCGCTGGTGGCGGTGCTGTGCGCGGCCGTGCCCGATCTCGACGTCGTCTCGCTCTGGCTCGGCGTGCCGTGGGGCCACGTGCTGGGGCACCGCGGGATCACGCACTCGCCGGCCTTTGCCGCCGTCCTCGCCACGGCCCTGACCCTCACCCTCTTCCGAGGCGCCGGGCGGCGCGGCCACATCTGGCTGATCCTGTTCCTCGCGACGGCCTCGCACGGCGTGCTCGATGCGATGACGAACGGCGGCTCGGGCGTCGCGTTCTTCGCGCCCTTCGACGACGGGCGCTACTTCCTGCCGTGGCGTCCGATCCCGGTCTCGCCGATCAGTGCCAGCCGATTCTTCACGCGGCGCGGCGTCGACATCATGCAGTCCGAGATCTTGCTGATCTGGCTTCCCGCGGCGCTGCTGGCCCTCGTGGGCGTTGGGCTGCGGGCCCGCCACCGGAGTCGCGCGTGACCACGCAAGCCGTGCTGCTCGATCTCGACGGCACGCTGACCGATCCGCGGCCCGGCATCGTGGGCTGCATCCGGTACGCGCTGCAACGGCTGGCGCGCCCGTGTCCACCCCGACGACGCGCTGGCCGCGTGCATCGGACCCCCGCTGCGCGGCACGTTCGGCTCGCTGCTCGGGACGACGGACACGGTGTTGATCGAGCGGGCGATGGCGTTCTACCGGGAGCGCTTCGCGGACGTCGGTCTCTACGAGAACGAGGTCTATCCGGGGATCCCGGCCGCGCTCGACGCGCTGGGGGGTGTCGGCGGTCGTCTCTCTTCGTCGCGACGTCCAAGCCGGCGGTGTTCGCGGATCGCATCGTGCGGCACTTCGCGCTCGCCCACCACTTCGGCGGCGTCTACGGCCCCGAGCTGGACGGCCGCCTCGACGACAAGGCCGATCTGCTGCGGCATCTGCTCGCGACGGAGGGGCTCGACCCGACCGGCGCCGTCATCGTCGGCGACCGCTACGCGGACATCCTCGCGGGAAGTGCGAACGGGGTGCGCGCGATCGGCGTGCTGTGGGGCTACGGCTCGCGCCAGGAGCTGCTCGACGCCGGCGCCACGGCCGTGTGCGCGGCCCCGGGCGATCTCCCCGCGTGCGTCACCCGCGTGCTGGGAATGAGCGGCTGAGGTCGCCCACGCGACGCGGTCAGGGCGAGCGCGGCCAGCGCCCGGTGGCGCGCAGCGCCTCGAACACCCGGGACGGCGTCACCGGCAGCCGCGTGATCTCCACGCCGTAGTCGGCGAGCGCGTCCTCGACGGCGCCGGCGATCATCGCGCCCGGCGCGATGACGCCGCTCTCGCCCACGCCCTTGATGCCCAGCTCGTTGACGGTGGACGGAAACTCCACGTGGATCACGTCGAGCGCCGGGAAATCGGCGGCCCGCGGCAACGCGTAGTCCATCAGCGAGCCCGTCACGAGCTGGCCCTGCCCGTCGTGCACGACCTCCTCGAGCATCGCGCTGCCGAGCCCCTGGGCCGTCCCGCCGTGCACCTGGCCCTCGACGACCATCGGGTTGATCGAGCGGCCGGAGTCGTGGACGACGACGTGGCGAAGGACCGAGAGCGTGCACGCCTCGAGGTCCACCTCGACCACGGCGGCGTGGGCGCCGAACGCCCACGTGACCGAGCCCGGATAGAAGAAGACGCAGGCGCCGAGGCCGGGCCCGCCGGCGTTCGCCAGGGCCTTGCTGCGAACGGCGGCGCGGGCGACGCGCGCCAGCGGGATGCGGCGATCGGGGGCGCCGGCGACCCAGACGTCGCCCTCGGCCACCACGACGTCCTCCCACGCGCACTCGAACAGCTCGGCGGCGACCAGACGCGTCTTGCGCACGACCTCGCGGGCCGAGCGCGCCACGGCCGGCCCGGCCACGGCGGCGACGCGGCTGGCGATCGTCCCCATGCCGAAGCCGACGTGATCGGTGTCGCCGCCCCGCACGGTCACGCGCTCGATCGGCACGCCGAGCTCGGCGGCGCAGATCTGGGCCAGCGTCGTCTCGTGCGCCTGGCCCTGGGCGCCGACGCCGACGTCGACCAGCACGACGCCGCTGGGATCGACGCTGACGTCCGCGCCCTCGAACGGCCCGATGCCCGTGCCCTCCACGTAGGCCGACAGGCCGAGCCCGATCGGCCGCGCAGTGCCGCGGCGCTCGGCCTGCGCCTTGCGCCAGGCGGGATAGTCGAGGCGCTCGAGCACGGCGTCGAAGGCGGCGACGTAGTCGGCCGGATCGTAGGTGATGGGCACGCCGTCGCGGTAGGTGAGGCCGGTGGCGAACGGCATCTGCTCGCGGCGGATCAGATTGTGGCGGCGAAACGCCGCTGGGTCCATGCCGATGGCCCGCGCGCCCCGGTCGAGCAGGCGGTCCAGCACGAGCGCGGCCTCGGGCCGGCCGGCGCCACGATAGGCCGCCCCGAAGCTCTTGTTGGTGACGATGTTGTCGGCGCGCGCGCGATAGTTCGGCACGCGGTAGGGCCCCACGAGGTGGTTCATCGTGTTCG
>Ga0134124_10000885_pt1 | contig 23997 bp, 28 predicted proteins | sample KB304_FD_96880 | JGI IMG/M metagenome (GOLD analysis project Ga0134124, IMG submission 96880) | Terrestrial soil microbial communities without Nitrogen fertilizer from Kellogg Biological Station, Michigan, USA - KB3-0-4 | ecosystem: Environmental > Terrestrial > Soil > Unclassified ... | reverse complement strand
CGAAGTCGACCGCGGCGTCAACATCTGGTCGCTGCATGCCTTGCGCCTACCGCCGGACGAGCGCGATTCCGTCAAGCGCGCCGAGGCGCTGAACGTACTCATTGCGCCGTTCAAGGTGCTTGATACGGCGGTGTCACAGCAGCCTTATCTGCTTGGCGACGACTTCACGATCGCCGATCTCAATGTCGCCGCCGTCATCAGCCGTGCCATCGATATGGACTTGTCGGCCGTGCCAAACCTCACGGCATGGCTCACCCGCTGCCTCGAACGCCCCGCTGCGCGCGAAGCATTGGCGCTCAAGACCAAAGCCGACAATGAGACGCCGGTCGAGGTGACGCGGCGCATTGCCAAAATCAATCGCCTATAAGGCAAGATAATGATGGACCGCGATCCGCCGCGGTTTCAGGGTCGCTCCGGCATCGGCGCCGCGAGATTTCAACGATGCTGCGAAGCTTCGTGCCTATATGCGGTCAATTCGTGCTCGCGCTTTTCCGCCAGAGCCTGCCAGGCCTGCGCCATTTGGAGGAGGCGCGCTTTATCGCCGGCATCCGCTGCGTGTTGGGCTAGTTGCAAGCACTTCGCAGCGTAGTCGCGATAATTCTCTGCAGAATCCATGCTACGGGAGCCCCTACCGTCAGAGCCCAAACCCATAACGAGCCGATTCGTTCCTGCTCTCGTGCCCATCACATGCTTGTGGCAGCCCGGACCTGAGTTCCGTCCGCAACGTTGTCCCGCGCACAAAAGGAGCGGAACTGGGAGGGCACATGCAGGACGCAAAAATATACAGACAATACGCCGCCGATTGCGCGCGCATGGCGCGCAAATTGAGCGGCGATGACAGGGAGGCCTTGCTGAAAATCGCGCAGGCGTGGGAGGAACGCGCCCTCGAAGCCGAGCGGCAGACAAGCAAGCGCGAAAAAAAATGACGTCACCTATGCGGCGAGATCGGCAATTTCTGCCGGGCTGCCCGGCCCCTTAAAGCTTCGCAAGCCGCGTATTATTTCAGCGATATCGTTCGATCCTGCAAATGCGCACTTTTCGCGGCCTCACGTGTAACCAAAAGGTTAGCAAAAACGCGGCAAACATTTGCCTATCAGCGCGACGTGCTTAGGCAAATTTTAAGTCGCGGCGCGTAGTTTCAGCAGTAGTCGCAGTCAGTCGAGTCTGTGCTTTGTGAGTATGCCAATGACCGAACCCCACCGCCCGAGGGTCAAGTATGTCATCGGGCCCGATGGCAGCCCGCTGACGATTGCGGACCTGCCACCGCCAACGACCAAGCGCTGGGTCATCCGCCGTAAGGCCGAAGTGGTCGCGGCTGTGCGTGGCGGCCTCCTCTCGCTCGAGGAAGCCTGCGCCCGCTACACGCTGACCGTCGAAGAATTCCTCTCCTGGCAATATTCGATCGACCAGCACGGCCTGGCCGGTCTGCGTACCACGCGCATCCAGCAATATCGCCAGTAGACGCTGCCCGAATTTCTGACCGCACGCCGGCCCTCGTGGCCGGCGTCGGCGTTTTGGCGACCGCTCCCGCAAAAACCGCAGGTTGTTCATCGCGTTAACCGAACGCTAACCATAAACTGGGCAAATCTTGCCGGGTGAAGCGCGAAACCTTCGCGCTTCGTGGGAAGACACGCCGGTGCAAGCTTTCTTCGATTTCGTGAAGTCGCTCGGTGCAGCGCGGATGGCGGCGATGGCCGCCGTAACCCTCGCCTTGGTCGGCTTCTTCGCATTCCTCATGGTCCGCATGACGTCACCGCAGATGGTGCCGTTATTCACCGACCTGTCGGTCGAGGATTCGGCCTCGATCGTGAAAGACCTCGAGCGGCAGGCCATCCCCTACGAACTCAAGGCCGACGGCGCCATCGTGATGGCGCCCAAGGACAAGGTCGCCCGCCTGCGCATGAAGCTCGCCGAGGGCGGCCTGCCCAAAGGCGGCGGCGTCGGCTACGAGATCTTCGACAAGTCCGACGCGCTCGGCGCCACCAGCTTCATCCAGAATATCAATCACTTGCGGGCGCTGGAAGGCGAGCTCGCGCGCACCATCCGCGCCATCGACCGGGTCGCGAGCGCGCGCGTCCATTTGGTGCTGCCGGAGCGGGCGCTGTTCTCGCGTGACAAAGCGGAAGCCTCCGCTTCCATCGTGCTGAAGGTGCGCGGTACGCTCGAACCGCAGCAGGTCCGTGCGATTCGACATTTGGTGGCCACCGCGGTCAACGGCATGAAGCCGGAGCGCGTGTCGGTCATCGATGAGACCGGCATGCTGCTCGCCGACGGTGCCGCGCGCGACGGCGCCACCGGCGGCGTCGACGAGCGCAAGACGGCTTACGAGAACCGGCTGCGCAGCCAGGTCGAAGCCATCGTCACCTCGGTGGTCGGCCCGGGCCGCGCCCGTGTGCAGCTCACCGCCGATTTCGACCTCAACCGCATCACCCAGACCTCCGACAAGTTCGATCCGGACGGCCGCGTGCTGCGCTCCAGCCAGACGCGCGAGGAGCAGTCCTCGAGCGGTGAAGGGGCCGCCGGCGGGCCGGTCACCGTCGGCAACGAATTGCCCGGCAGCAACGCGCAGGCTGCCAGCGGTCCCCGCGACCAGAATCGCAAGACCGAGGAAATCACCAATTACGAGATTTCCCGCACCACCAAGACCGAGGTAATCGAGGCCGGCCGCGTGAACCGCATCTCGGCGGCGGTGCTGGTCGACGGCAATTACAGCAAGAACGACAAGGGCGAGACGGTTTACGCGCCGCGCGCCAAGGAGGAGATCGACCGCATTTCCGCGCTGGTGCGCTCGGCCATCGGCTTCGACGCCAAGCGCGGCGACCAGGTCGAGGTGGTCAATCTGCGCTTTGCCGAGGGCAACCCGGTAAGCGCGGGCGAGCCGACCGGTTGGATGAACAACCTGCTCAGCTTCTCCAAGGACGACATCATGCGCGGCGCCGAAGTCGGCGTGATGGCGCTGCTCGGACTGATCGTGATGTTCATGGTGGTGCGCCCGCTGGTGCGCCGGATCGTGACGCCTGAGGGAATGGAAGCCGGCGCCGCGGGCATGGCGGGCGTCGCCGGTGCGCTCGGCGGAACCGTCGTGCACGGCGGCCCCGGCGGAATCGTCATTTCCGGCAACGGCGGCGGCAGCGGCGGCATCATCAACACCGGCGGCACCAACATCAACATCGCCGGCGAAGAGGCCGTCACCATCTCCAACCGCACCTCGGCCATGATCGACGTCGCCAAGGTGCAGGGTCAGGTGCACGCCGTGTCGGTGCAGAAGGTCGGCGAGCTCGCCGAGAAGAACCCGCACGAAGCCGTGTCCATCATCCGCAACTGGCTGCACGAGGACGCCGCCTAAGCCATGCCATCCGCCTACAGCGAAGCCAAATCGGACTCAGCCGCGCACGTGCGCGACGACATCGGCGGGCTCATGGCCGAACTCGCCAGCCGTCCGCAGGTCAATCCCGGCAAGCGCAAGCTGACCGGTCCGGAGCGCGCGGCGGTGCTGATGCTGGCGCTCGGCGAGCAGTACGGCGGCAAAATCTTCAGCATGCTCGATGACGATGAGCTGCGCGAAATCTCAATCGTGATGTCGTCGCTCGGCACGATCGACGCCGATACCGTCGAGCAGATGCTGCTCGAATTCGTCGGCCGCATGTCGGCCTCCGGCGCCCTGCTCGGCAACTACGACGCCACCGAACGCCTGCTGCAGCAGTACCTCCCGCAGGACCGCGTGCACGGCATCATGGACGAACTGCGCGGCCCCGCCGGCCGCAACATGTGGGAGAAGCTCGGCAACGTCCAGGAAGAGGTGCTGGCGAACTACCTCAAGAACGAATATCCGCAGACCGTCGCCGTCGTGCTGTCGAAGCTTCGGCCGGAGCACACCGCGCGCGTGCTGGCCATCCTGCCCGAGGATCTCGCGCTCGACGTGGTCAACCGCATGCTGCGCATGGAGTCGGTGCAGAAGGAAGTGATCGAGCGCGTCGAGCAGACGCTGCGCACCGAATTCATGTCCAACCTGTCGCAGACCCGCCGCCGCGACCTGCACGAGGTGATGGCGGAGATTTTCAACAATTTCGACCGCGGCACGGAAACGCGTTTCCTCAGCGCGCTGGAGGCGGACAATCGCGACGCCGCCGAGCGCATCAAGGCGCTGATGTTCACCTTCGACGACCTGATCAAGCTCGACAACGCCTCCGCGCAGACGCTGATGCGCAATATCGATAAGGACAAACTGGCGGTCGCGCTCAAGGGAGCGACCGAGACCGTGCGGCAGTTCTTCTTCAGCAACATGTCGACGCGCGCCGCCAAGATGCTGGTCGACGACATGCAGGCGATGGGGCCGGTGCGTTTACGCGACGTCGACGAGGCGCAGAGCCTGCTGGTCAATATCGCCAAGGATCTCGCCGCCAAGGGCGAAATCCTGATCGCCAAGAGCCGCGGCGACGAGGAGTTGATCTACTAAATGAAGTCGACCGCCAAATTCATGTTCGACGAGGACTTCGCCACCGGCGAGAAGCCGACCATTACGGTGATCGAAGCCGAGCGCCGCCGGCAGGATGCCGAGGCGCTGGCCTATCGCAACGGTTTCGCGGCCGGCCAGGCGCAGACGCAAGGCGAAGCCGCCCAGCGCGCCGCCGCGGCGCTCGCCATCATCGCCGATGCCATGCAGCGGCTGCACGGCGCGCTTTCCGGCATCGAGGCCCGGCTGGAAACCGAGGCGGTGGAAGTCGCCGTCGCGGTCGCCGCCAAGCTCGCGCCGCAGCTCATCGCGCGCCAGCCGTTCGAGGAAATTTCCGCGCTTGCCACCGAGTGCTTTCACCAGCAGGTGGCGACGCCGCATATCGTCGTACACATCGCCGCCGACATCTACGACATCGCGCAGGCGCGGCTCGAGGAGATCGCCCGCGCCCGCGGCTTCGAGGGCCGGCTGATGATCAGCGCCGATCCGGCGATGGCGCCGGGTGACTGCCGCATCGAATGGGCCGACGGCGGCGTGATCCGCGATCAGTCCGCGACCATGACCGCCATCGACGAGGTGGTCGGCCGTTACGTCGCCGCGCTCGGCGCGAGCGCTTGAATTTGAAGGTTTCGGGAGAGCAATGCGATGAGTGACGAAGCAAAAGTGCCGCTGCCGGACCTGGAAAACGGCGGCATGCAAACGGTCGAGGACTCCGGCGTGCTGGCCACGTCCGAGAGCAACGACCTCAATCGCGGCGCCGCCGATCTGGAAGCCGTGTTCGACGTGCCGGTGCAAGTCTCGGCCGTGCTCGGCCGCGCCCGCATGGATGTCGGCGATCTCTTGCGCCTCGGCCCCGGCGCGGTGCTCGAACTCGACCGCAAGGTCGGCGAGGCCATCGATATCTACGTCAACAACCGGCTCGTGGCGCGTGGCGAAGTGGTGCTGGTCGAGGACAAGCTCGGCGTGACAATGACGGAAATCATTAAGTCGGAACGGAACTAGCAAATGAGACTTCTCATCGTCGGGACCCTCGGGGGCCAGCTCACCACCGCGACGAAGATCGCGATGGATCGCGGCGCCAGCGTTACGCATGCCGAAAGCAACGAACAGGCGCTCGCCGTTCTGCGCTCCGGCCGCGGCGCCGACCTGCTGATGGCCGATGTCAGCCTCGATATCCGCGACCTTGTGGCGCGGCTCGATGCCGAACGCATCCATGTGCCGATCGTCGCCTGCGGCGTGACCAACGACGCGCGCGCGGCGGTCAATGCCATTCATGCCGGCGCCAAGGAGTACATCCCGCTGCCGCCCGACCCGGATTTGATCGCGGCGGTGCTGGCGGCGGTCGCCAGCGACACCCGCGAGATGATCTATCGCGACGACGCCATGGCCAAGGTGGTCAAGCTCGCGCAGCAGATCGCCGGCTCCGACGCTTCGGTGCTGATCACCGGCGAAAGCGGCACCGGCAAGGAAGTGCTGGCGCGCTACGTGCACGCGCGCTCGCACCGCGCCAAAAAGCCCTTCATCACCGTCAATTGCGCGGCCATCCCGGAGAACCTGCTCGAATCCGAATTGTTCGGCCACGAGAAAGGCGCCTTCACCGGCGCGCTCGCCCGCCGCATCGGCAAATTCGAGGAGGCCAACGGCGGTACGCTGCTGCTCGACGAAATCTCGGAGATGGATGTGCGCCTGCAGGCCAAGCTCCTGCGCGCCATCCAGGAGCGCGTCATCGACCGCGTCGGCGGCAGCAAACCTGTGCCGGTCGATATCCGCATCATCGCCACCTCGAACCGCGTCCTCACCGAAGCTGTGCGCGAGGGCCGCTTCCGCGAGGACCTGCTATTCCGCTTGAACGTCGTCAACCTGAAGATTCCGCCGTTGCGCGAGCGGCCTGCTGACATCCCGGAGCTCGCCGCGTATTTCGTGCAGAAATATTCGGAAGGCAACGGCCTCGCAGTGCGTCCGCTGTCGGCCGAAGCGCGCAACGCGCTCAACGTCAATCGCTGGCCGGGCAATGTGCGCGAGCTGGAAAACACGCTGCATCGGGCGGTTCTGTTGTCCAGCGGCGCCGAGATCGGCATCGACGGACTCCTCACGCCCGAGGGCGGCCGCCTCGACGGCGCCGGCGCGACCGGCATTGCTGCGCAGGCCGCGATGGCCGCCGAACAGGTCACCCGCAATCTGGTCGGCCGCACGGTCGCTGAGGTCGAGCGCGATCTCATCCTGGAGACGCTCAAGCATTGCCTCGGCAACCGCACGCACGCGGCCAATATCCTCGGCATCTCTATCCGCACGCTGCGCAACAAGCTCAACGAATACTCACACGACGGCGTCCCGGTACCTCCACCACATGGTGGAGAGCTGCGCGGCGCGGCGTAAAAGTTTTCAAAAACAGCCCAGCAAAAACGCAAAATCCGGGGCCTGACAGGCCCCGGATTTTTTTGTCAGCACCGAACGTGACAATTCAGCCCGATTGTTTCCGGCTTCTTTGCCTCGCCGTTTCGATCTCTACCGCCTTCGCCAGAAGGTTGTGCCGCATGGCCTCGAGATCGGCCACTAACTCGCGTCCGGCACGCGCCAAACGGCCGCATGCATCGGCGGTCTCAATGAGATAATCCTCAGTCGTCGACATCACAGCTCCATTAAATCCAAAACGACATCGCCACTCATTGCGAAATGTCGGAGTTCTCGTCGCACGTTGGCTCGATATGTGGCGATAACGAGACAAAACACTACTTGCGCCCAATAATGTGATCTGTGTTCTCTGGCGTACATAGCCATTGCCACCTATCCGTGCATGCTGGAAAAGCGAGCAACTCTGTTCATGACAACCCTCTACAAAATTGTTCCCGCTGCGCTGTGGCGCGAGGCCGAACGCGCCGGGCGCTTTCGCGGCTCACCGGTCGATCTCAAGGACGGATTCATGCATTTCTCCACCGCCGGGCAGGCCGAGGAGACCGCGGCCAAGCATTTTGCCGGTCAGCACGATCTGCTGCTGGTCAGCGTCGATGAAGGCGCGCTCGGATCAACGCTGAAGTGGGAGCCGTCGCGCGGCGGCGCGCTGTTTCCACATCTCTACGGCGAGCTAGCACTCGACGCGGTGCGCAAGGTAGAACCGCTGCCGCTCGGGCCGGATGGCCGCCACGTCTTCCCGCCGCTCGAGCGCTGATCGCCGGCCCTTTCTCCCGTGAGGTCGATGCCTTAGGCTTGCGCATCGCCAGCCCTGGGGGGAGCCATCATGCATCGTCTTGTCGTCGCCACCGCCGCCGCCGTCCTGTGGTGCGCAACCGCATTCGCAGCCGATCCGGTGGGCAACTACAGCGTCGAAGGCACCAATCCGGGCGGTGGCGGGCTCTACAAAGGCACGGTCGTTGTTACCCAGACGGGCGACACCTACCGCGTCGTCTGGAACGTCGCCGGCACGCGCTATATCGGCACCGGCATCGGCAACCGCGACTTCATGGCCGTGTCCTACCGCTCCGGCAGCGACACCGGCCTGGCGCTCTACGGGTCCGACGGCGGCAACTGGAAGGGTCTGTGGACCTATGCCGGCGGCCAAAAGGTCGGCGCCGAGATTTGGAAGCGGGAATAACCGTCCGAATCATGGATGCCGATGCGAACCGCAGCCTGATTACTGCCGCGCTCGCTCGCATCCCGGCCGGCGACCGAACGGCCCTGCAAACGGTCTATCGCCTCACCTCGGCGAAGCTTTTTGGCGTCTGCCTGCGTATCTTGAATGAACGCAGCGAGGCCGAAGACGTGCTGCAGGATGTATATGTGACGATCTGGCGCAAGGCTGGCGATTTCGACGCCAGCCGGGGCAGTCCGATGACCTGGTTGATCGCGATTGCGCGGAATCGCGCGATCGACCGGCTGCGCGCGACGCGCGTTGCCCGGCGGATGGAGCCGATTGACGCTGCCGCCGAGGTGCCCGACGGCGGTTCGGCCGCCGACGGCCTGCTGGAAATGTCGCAGGACGAGGCGCGCCTGCATGGCTGCCTCGACACCCTCGCCGCGCAGGAGAAGGCCGCGCTGCGCGGCGCGTTCTTCGACGGCAACACTTATGAGGAACTGGCGACGCGCATGAGCGTGCCGCTTGGAACGATGAAGAGCTGGATCCGGCGGGCGATGTTCAAACTGAAAAGTTGCCTGGAGAGATGAGCGACACGACCGACCATAACGGCCTCTCCGGCGACGATCTTCTCGCCGCCGAAGTCGCGCTCGGCGTGCTGGCCGATGCCGAGCGCGCCGATGCGGTTGCACGGATTGCGCGCGATCGTGTTTTCGCGCGTCTGGTCGCGCAATGGGAAGAGCGGCTAGCGCCCTGGGCCGGGCAGATTCAGCCTATCGTTCCACCGCCGGCGGTGTGGGACCGCATCGCGGCGACGCTCCCGGCCGAGCGAACTCAGACGACCGGCTTCCTGCAAAGCCTCGCGTTCTGGCGCGGGCTGACCTTGGCGACCGGGACGCTCGCCGCGGCCTGCCTCGCCGCGCTCATTTACCTCAACTTGGCTACGCCGGGCTCCACTTTGGTTGCCGGCCTGGATGGCGGCGGCCATCGTCATTTTGTCGCAACGGTCGACGTGGCGCGCGGCAGCATCGCCGTGGTGCCGGCGGCCTTCAGCGCCGACGCAACGCGGGTGCCGGAGTTGTGGCTCATCCCGGCCGACGGCAAGCCGCGCCCGCTCGGGCTGCTCCGCGCCGACAGCACCGTGGTCATCACCATCCCGGCCGCGCTTTCCGGCTTAACAACCGGCCAAGCCACGCTTGCTGTATCGCTGGAGCCGCCGGGCGGTTCGCCCACTGGTCAACCGACCGGACCGGTCGTCGCCGCCGGCAAGCTCACGAGCCTGTGACCAGCGCGCGCGCATCCCGACGCCGCGGGCCTCCGTAGCTTCGAACGTCTCCGCCACGGGGACGCGACAACGAGCAACGGAGTTTACCCATGAAACGTCTCCACAGCCTGGCCTTGGCCTCGGCCGCCGCATTGGCGCTGAGCCTGGGCATGAACGCCTTCGCGGCCGAGCAGACCAAGATGGTCGGCGGCGCGGAAATGTACCCGTCCAAGAACATCGTGCAGAACGCCGCCAACTCGAAGGACCACACCACGCTTGTCGCGGCGGTGAAGGCGGCCGGCCTCGTCGACACCCTGTCGGGTAAAGGTCCATTCACGGTCTTCGCGCCGACCAATGCGGCCTTCGCCAAATTGCCGGCCGGCACGGTCGACACTCTGCTCAAGCCGGAGAACAAGGCGCAGCTCACCAAGATCCTGACCTGTCACGTCGTCGCCGCCGATGCGATGTCGAACGCGATCAAGAAGATGATCGCCGACGACAAGGGCGAGCATCCGGTCAAGACCGTCGGCGGCTGCGTCTTCACCGCCAAGCTGAAGGGCGACAAGATCGAGATCATCGACGGCAAGGGCGCCATCGCCACCGTGACCATCGCCGACGTGAAGCAATCAAACGGCGTCATCCACGTCGTCGACACCGTGCTGCTGCCGGGCTGACCTCCTCGCCCGTCGGCCCTGGGCGGCTCTGTGGAGCGCCCAAGACGTCCTCTCTCCCCAAGTCCCCGGGGAGGGAGGACTTTTCGTAGGGCTTTCAGGGGCAAGCGGCCCCTATTAACCGGCTGCTAACCATAAACTGGGCAAATATTGCCGGGGCAAGCCTCCGTCCCGTCCATTCGTCACGCGCGGGTAGCATGTTACCCGCCAGCAGATCGGCCGCATGAGCGACATCACCGCCACACCGACCCGCTCCATCGGCAACGTGCAGATTCCCACCCTCGGCGAGGTCGGCGCTTTCCTCAAGCGCGGCGACATCGCGCTCGCGGTCGGCGTGCTCACCATCCTGGTGGTGCTGATCCTGCCGCTGCCGCCGATCCTGCTCGATCTGGCGCTGGCGATCTCCATCATCCTGTCCGTGCTGATCTTGATGACGGCGCTGTTCATTCACACGCCGCTGGAATTCTCCTCCTTCCCGACCGTGCTGCTGATCGCGACTATGCTGCGGCTGGCGCTCAATTTGGCATCGACGCGCCTAATCCTGGCCCACGGTCATGAAGGCACCGACGCCGCCGGCCACGTCATCCAGGCCTTCGGCAACTTCGTGATGAGCGGCAATTTCGTGATCGGCATCGTGGTCTTCACGATCCTGGTGATCGTGAACTTCGTCGTCATCACCAAGGGCTCCGGCCGCATCGCGGAAGTCGCCGCCCGCTTCCACCTGGACGCCATGCCCGGCAAGCAGATGGCGATCGACGCCGACCTGTCGGCCGGCCTCATCGACGAGAAGAAAGCGCGCGAACGGCGTCAGATCCTCGAGGACGAAGGCGGCTTCTTCGGCGCCATGGACGGCGCCTCCAAATTCGTGCGCGGCGACGCCATCGCCGGCCTGCTGGTGGTGTTCATCAACGTCATTGGCGGCATGATCATCGGCATCGCCCAGCAGGGCCTCTCGTTCAGCGAAGCGGCGCACTCCTACACCATCCTGACCGTCGGCGACGGTCTGGTGACGCAGATGCCGGCGCTGATCGTATCGACCGCCGCCGGCCTGCTGGTGTCGAAGGCCGGTATTTCCGGCGCGGCCGACAAGGCGCTGCTGCGGCAGCTCTCCGGTTATCCCAAGGCGCTCGGCATGTCGGGCGGCGTGATGCTGGTAATGGCGCTCTTGCCCGGCATCCCGATGCTGCCGTTCCTGTTTCTCGGCGGCGGCGCCACCGCCTTCGCCTTCATCATCGACAAGCGCGTCAAGCTCGCCGCCTCGGTCGAGGCCAAGAAGACCGACGCCGCCAAGGCCGATGCCAGCGACGAGCCGATCTCCACCGCGCTCAAGATGGACGACCTCAAAGTCGAAATCGGCTACGCGTTGCTGCCGCTGGTCAATGGGCCGGACGGCCAGGACCGCCTCACCGAGCAGATCAAGGCGCTGCGCCGCTCGCTCGCCACCGAGATGGGCTTCGTCATGCCGGCGGTGCGCATCCTCGACAACGTGCAGCTCGACTCCAACAGCTACATCATCAAGGTCAAGGAAGTGGAGGCCGGCAGCGGCAAGGTCTGGTCCGGCCAGTACATGGTCATGGACCCGGCCGGCGGTCAGGTGAACCTGCCCGGCACGCACACCACCGAGCCGACCTTCGGCCTGCCGGCAACCTGGGTTGATGCCTCGCTCAAGGACGAGGCCACGATGAAGGGCTACACCGTGGTCGACGCCGCCACGGTGCTGTCGACGCATCTGACCGAACTGCTCAAGAGCAATATGTCGGAGCTCTTGTCCTACGCCGAGGTGCAGAAGCTGTTGAAGGAGCTGCCGAAGGAGCAGGCCGAGCTGATCAAGGACCTGGTGCCGAATCTGATCACTACGTCCGGCATCCAGCGTGTGCTGCAGATCCTGTTGGCCGAGCGCGTCTCCATCCGCGATCTCTCGACGATCCTCGAAGGCATCGCCGAAGGCGTCGGCAGCTCGCGCAACCCGGTCTCGCTCGCCGAGCACGTGCGCGCCCGCATCTCGCGGCAGATTTGCGCGCAGCACACCGCGCCCGGCGGCTATCTGCCGCTGGTCGCGCTGTCGGCGAAATGGGAGCAGGCCTTCGCCGAAGCGATGATCGGGACCGGCGAGGAGCGCCAGCTCGCCATGCAGCCGTCGAAGCTCACCGAATTCATCACCGAGGTGCGGCACAAGTTCGAAGCCGCGGCGCGCGAGGGCGAAGCGCCGGTGCTGGTCACATCCGCAAGCATCCGGCCGTTCGTGCGCGGCATCGTCGAACGCTTCCGCTCGCAGACGCCGGTGATGGCGCAGAGCGAAATCCATCCGCGCGCGCGGCTGAAGACGGTGGGGGCGATCTAAGCGGATCGCAGCGTCTGCTTCATTTCCGCGCGTCGAGAGAGCGGGGCCACATTCGTTAAAAGAAGGCTCCCCTTACGGATCAACCGCGAACAGCGATGCAAACGCTCGGGGTCCTTACATCAAACTTATGCTGCACGCGCCTTTTGACCTTATTGATTTCCGCCTGCAACCGGCTGCCAAGACCGGCCTCGTCGATCTTGGCGGCGTCGCAATATTTCTTGATGGCGCCCGCAACGTCACCACTTTTCAATAGCGCGAGCCCCTCCGCCTCGAGCAGACGAACGTGAGCGACACGAAGCGCGTGGTTAAACTCCTTGCTGTCTCGAACGTGGCGGGACATGGCCGCCGTTAGAGTTGCCGCGGTCTTGATGCAATAGTCCGCTTTTGCCCTGTCACGTTCGTTGACCGCGGAACATTGAGCATTTTGATCTGCATATTTTTGGCGCAGGTCGCTGCGTTGCCGCTCGATCGCCGCACGATGGCTGACGAGAGGCGGCTGGGCCTTCGCGACGTCTGCCGGGATCTCCAACAGCGCTGGCAGCACGCCCTGAGCCGTCACCGGTGCCACTGAAACAAACCCTGTCAGCGCCGCGACCAAAAGCAGCGCCGGAAGCTTCGGCGGCACCGCCGACAAACGCCATGTCTGTTCTGATGTCATCGTTGCGCTCCAGGCGCCTCGACGGGGCTCGGACCACCGACGGTCCCTGAGGTCGGAGCGGTCGGCGGGGACGGTGTGGCTTCACCCGGCCAAGACAATCCCATGTTGATCATGCGATCCTTGATCCAACCTTTGGCCCTGCTCTGATTGGCTTCGAAATCCTTGATACTGTTCGTAATCGTTCCCTTTTCTGCATCCAGAATTTGACGATCGCGCTTTCCGGTGGCGATTTCCTTCTCGATTGCCGCGAGTTGAATGCGCTTCTCCGTCAACTGGCGATCCAGCGACAAATACCAGTTCAACCAGCCGCCAATTTTCTCGTCCATAGCCAGTTCGTTCTTCGCCACATGGTCGGCCAGCGCACTCGCTGCCGGTGTCAGCGGGATTGCAACGGGCGGGACCGCAGGCATGGCGGCCGGCGGTGCGCAGGGTTTGTTGTCGAAGCCGCATCCGGCTTGGACCTGCGCCGGTTCGCCGGTCGCGGCAGCCGCGCTTTGCCCGGACGCAGCGGCGCTCTGCAGTTGTCCGATCGCCGTGCCCGGTGTCACGGTTTGTGTCGGCTCGACCGGTTTCAGATTGGGCTTGGGCGGCGTGCCCTGTGTGCCAAAAAACGCTGTGCCTGCGGCGGCGCCCGTCGTGCCGCTTGCCGGCGGCGTTGTGGGCTTGGCTTGCTGCTGAGCTCTCGCCCGACGCTCGGCCTCAGCTTGCTGCTGTGCTTTGAGCTTTTGCTCCGCACCAGCGATATCCTCGCGTATTCCTTTGGAGTCCGGGAAGGCTTTTTGCGCACGCTTAAACTTGACTATGGCGCCCGCATAGTCGCCGCGTTCGGCCAGGGCGAGGCCCTCATGATAGGCTGCCCCACCTTCTACCTTTGCAAGGTTGGAACGGATGACCTCCGCCGTCGGATAAAGCTTCAAAGCGCGCCGGGTTTTCGCCAAAGCCCCGGCCCAATCGCCGGCGTCGGCCAAGGCGGTTCCCTCTTCATTCAGAACCGCGGCTTCCCCTCTTGCGACATTAGTGCGGACAACCGAACAATTGGGACATAGCCGGAGCGCTTGCCTGTATTTTGCCAAAGCGCCCTTATAGTTGCCGCGGCTGAATAAGGCAGCGCCCTCATTATTAATGGCTATTGCTTCTGCACGGACGAGGTTCGCCCGGATGGTTTCGCACGTCGGGCAATGCGCGAGTGCTTGCCTGAACTTCCGTGCCGCGGCGACGGGGTTGTTGCTCCTGAATAGCGCGAGTCCCTCGACATTTAACATACCCGCTTGTCTTATCGACGTTTGGCCAACGTCTTCTTCGCTGCTACTCCCACCGCCACCCCCGCCTCCTCCGCCAATCGGAGGGTCACCAGGGCACCAATAGTATGGCGGACCTCGGTAGCACTCGATCCCTTGCGCTAATGTCGGAGCAGGAAAGACAGCGGCCGCCGATGCCAAAATCAACAAACCACCGGCAGCGCTCATGCGAAAAAATTTCGGCATGGCACTCTCCAATAATTTTATCGCGTAGCGCAAAACAGACGAACGTGCATTGACCCACCTCAATGCTTTTTGTTGCCTATAGCGGCACTAAGTCACATCCTTCGCTGCACAAACGCGCGCAGGCGCTACGAGCACCACGCGACATGAAGCCGATTTTGCTAGTAGTTGCGCTAACATTCATCTCCGCTGCAGCAATCGCGCAGACCTCGCTGGCCGGTACAAACTGGCGCTTCGTGGAGGTTGCCGGCGTGGCCGTTCCCGCCGATATTCGAACGAACATTGAATTCGAAAAAGACGGCGTATCCGGCAGTTCTGGATGCAATACTTTCTTCGGCGACTATGCCGTTGCGGGCTCGGCCTTATCGTTCAAGACGATGGGCTGGACAAAGATGTTTTGTGGCGGGCCGCAGATGAAATTTGAAATCGGCATCCAAACGACGTTGGCCGCAACGAACACCTTCCAGATTGTGGATCGGCAGTTGCGATTTCTTGCCGTCGACGGCTCGCCCCTCGCTCGTCTCGAACAGGCGCCGCGCTGAGGACGGTTGCGACCGCCTCACTCCGCAAGTTCCTCTGTCGCCGATCAGGAACAGCACCGATGCCTCTGAGTTGACTGCGCAAGGCCGCCCGGGACCCCGCGAGGAACCCATGCGCGGCTCAACGCACATGGAGGCATTTCATGAAAAAGGCTCTCACCTATTCGACTGCCGCGGCTCTCGCTCTTGCGCTCGCCGTCGCGTCGGCGTCGCCGGCTGCGGCGCGCGATGGACGCAACGCCGCTGCCGCTATCGGCTTCGGCGCCGGCGCGCTGGTCGGCGCGGCCGCCGCGAGCTCGGCCTACAACAGCGGCTACTACGGCCCGGGCTATGGATATTATGACTCCGGCTATGCCTATGGCCCCGGCTACGCCTATGACCCGGTCTACGCCGAGCCCGACTACGCGTACGAAGCCGCTCCGGCGCCCGCGTATAGCTATCGTGAACCCGCTTATCGCGAGCCGGTCTATAGCCAGCCGGCCTATCAGGCCTACGGCTACGCGCAGCCGGCCCCTGTTCCGCAGAACTGCTGGGTGAGCACCGATAATTCGCGCAACTTCGGCTACTACGGAAACTGCGCCTCGCAGAACAAGGACACCGACGAACCGACGCTCGGCCAGTCCCGCTCGAACAAGCGCGCGGTCCGCTAAGCCGTAGCCAAGCAACGACACGATGCGGCCGGTCCTATTGGACCGGTCGCGTATCGCGTTTAGATTTTCGATTATTCCGCCGCTTCGGCACGCGCGACGGGCGTCGCGTGCGTATGATCCGTATGCGCGCGGATCGCTTCCTCGCGGTACTTGCGCTTGAGCGCGGCCTCTCCGCCGGTAGTGGCGTGGTAGAGGTCGAGCGCCTCGAACTCGTCGGCCTTGGGGGCTGCGATGGCGAGATCGGAATAGCTCCAGCGGTCGGGCGCATTGAGCGCCTTCTTCAGCAGCGCCTTGCAGCGCAGGAAGACGCGCGCGTAGTTGAAGGCCTTCACGACGATGCCGCCCCAGTACTTGGGATAGAACAGCAGCGGGTTCTCGCGCGGCAGGCTCGAGCGGCGGTCGCGCCGGTATTTCAAACGGAACGCGCCGCTCTCGAGCGGGTGCACGCCCTCATAGAGGATGGTCAGGTAGAACCAGAGAATAGTCGACAGCGTCGTGCCCGGCCGGCCTTTCGGGCAGGCGCAGGTGCGGCGCAAAATCGTGTAGATGTGCTCCGGCGTGTAGAACGTCTCCCACGCCGCGCGGTAAGCCTCTTCCCACTCCGCATCCGACATCTTGCCGCTGTGATGCGCGACCCGATGGTTGAGGTCGTACTTGTTCATGTCCGGGTCCATCCAGGTGCCCTTGGCTGAGAGCACCTTGTGGTCTTCCGAACCCGGCAGCGGCGTCAGGAAGAAGAACTCCAGAATATCGATCGGCAGTTCGCGCTTGATGATCTCGATGTCGCGCAGGATCGACTCTTTGGTGTCGGCGGGGAAGCCGAGGATGTAGCCGGCATAGGTGATGGCGCCGTTGTTGCGCCACTTCTGCAGCATCTCGCGATATTCGGTGATCTTGTTCTGCCGCTTCTTGGCGGCGATCAGATTGTCCGGATTGATGTTCTCCAGCCCGATGAAGGCGCGGCGCACGCCGGCGCGCGTCGCCTTCTCGATGAAGCCCGGGATCTTGTGGCAGAGCGTATCGACCTGGATGGTGAAGCCGATGTTCATCCCCTCGCCTTCCCGCATTTCGATCATGCGGTCGAACAGCTTCTCCCATTCGCTGTTGCGGGCGAAGTTATCGTCGGTGATGAAGAAGCGCTTGATGCCCTCGGCATAGTTCTCGCGCACGATCTTTTCCAGATCGTCGGCCGAGCGGATGCGGCTCTTGCGGCCCTGCACGTTGATGATGGTGCAGAACGAGCACTGGTAGGGGCAACCGCGGCCGAGATCGATGCTCGACAGGTTGCCGACGGTGCGCTGCACGTGCTTGCGCGGCAAAAACGGCGGCGGCTCGCCGGTCAGGTTCGGCAGCGCGTCCATGTAATTGTAGAGGGGCTTGAGCGCGCCGTTGAAGGCGTCGCGCAGAACATCGTCGAGCCGCAGCTCTTCCGCCTCGCCGGCGAAGAAGCAGATGCCCATGGCCTGGGCGGCTTTGATGTCGGCCGGCAGCTCCGGCAGCATGGCGATGCAGCCGGAGACGTGGAAGCCGCCGATGCAGACCGGCAGGCCGGCGTCGAGAAAGGGCTGCGCCAGATCGACCGCGCGCGGAAACTGGTTCGACTGCACGCCGACCAGCCCGATCAGGCAGCGCCCGCCCTCGCGGCGGATCATCTTGATGATCTGGTCCGGCCGCACCCGGCGGTTGGTCTCATCATATGTATGCAGACGAATATCGACGCCCGGACCCAGCACCTCGCGGCGCGTGGCGTCCATGGCGAGCGCGTTCAGGCAGGCCAGCGTGTTCGAGGGGATGGCGGAGCGGAACCACTGGATCGGGTAGCCGTCGTCGTCGTAATGCGACGGCTTGATCATCACGAAATGGAATATGTCGGCGCGTTCAGCAGTCGGCTTTCGCACAGCGATCCCTTCCTGCTGATGCATTGATAATACGCCCCACATTTACTGAATCTGGCGGGAATATGCCTGTATTGACCGCGAAAGTCGAGCTTTCGAGGCCGTTGCACGTGTTCGCTTTCGCTACAAGTGCCGCCGAAATTGACCATTCGGGTGGCAAAATGACGCCTTCATCCCCACATACAGTAGACAATGCATGGGGCCGGAATGCGGCCAGTGAGGAGATTGTAATGGCTTTGAATCATAGTGACTTCAATTACAGCGCAGCGGCGGAGCTTTTCCCCGCGCGTAATCGCAAGACCCCTAGCCGCATTAAGTATCGCCGTTTCGATCGCGCAGCCGACGCCATCCGCTTTGCGGTAGAGGAATTGCCCGAGGCGCAACTGCTCGGCGCCTACATTCAGGTCGACGAAGAGCGTCTCGGCCACAGCGACATCCGCGCGCTGTATCAGAGCGACGGCTTTCCGCTGCGCAAGGACGCGAAAGAACGCGCAGACGCTTGATATGTTGCTGCCGCATGATCTTTGCCGAAAACCGGTTCCCACTTTTCGTGATCATGCGGCGGTTTGACGTTATGTGCCGTTTCGTGTATGCAACTCTCGTTGAAACCAAAGGTTTTTGGTTCTGCTTTGCTGCGCTGCCCGTTAGAGGGCGCTTAACAACGCACCCCTGAAAACTGTCACGTTTCGATCGCACAGGCGATGTCCGCTTGGGCGCATCTCAACGCAAGCAGCGTTAGACACAAAGGTACGACTACGATGGCTACAGGTACTGTGAAGTTCTTCAATACGCAAAAGGGCTTCGGCTTCATCACTCCGACCGACGGTTCGCGCGACGTGTTCGTGCACATCAGCGCCGTCGAGCGCGCCGGCATGAGCACGCTCAACGAAGGTCAGCGCGTCTCCTATGACGTGATCACCGAGCGCGGCAAGCAGGCAGCGAGCAATCTGCAGAACGCCTAATTGTTCGAAGGCCATGCGCCGATGAACTTACGGAACGCCCGGCCGAAAGAGCCGGGCGTTTTCGCTTCCACCGGTCTGCGCGCTCACGCCGCGGCCGGATCACGAAAGGCGGGCACGGACATGAACCACAAGTTTTCACCGGGCACGAGCGTCTACTATCAGCCGTCGCACGGCCAGGCGGCCGCCCGCGGCCTCTATAAAATCGTCCAGCGGCTACCGGTCGAGAACGACAACCGGCTGGCCTACCGCATCAAAAACGTGGCTGAAACCTTCGAGCGCATCGCCGAGGAACACCAGCTCAGCCGCAGCGAATAACGGCCGCTCCCTGCCTCGCCCCGCCGCCCAATGGTGCGGTGCGGCTAAAATCGCCGCGAATCCGCCTGGAACCGGCCTAAATCCCGGTTCGCTCGCGCCCGATCACGTCTTTTCAAGCGACCGTGAAGCCACATGCGGAACTGTGGCGGCCTCCCCACGTTAGTCGTCCGAACACTTGAACCTTTTTCAAGGCCGGCCCGACTAACAGGCAAGCAGCCTGGGAGGACGACATGAACTGGTCTATGTACACCGCGGATCGCAGCACCCACCTGAAGGTGGTGGTTGTTGGCTTGGCGGCCGCGCTGCTCATCTCGATCATCGGCATCTCGGCGCGCGAGTACAATCTCGGCACCGACATCATGGCGGCGCAGTCGCCGACCATCATCAAGGCCGGCGGACCGGTGATCTTCACCGACGGCCGCGGCTCGACCGTCCGTTAAGTTTTGTGCAGTCGCGTTAGCGTCGAGCGCTCCGCACCCGCGGAGCGCTTTTTTGTGGCCGGTTGACCGGCCCGGCGCGGATACGCCATCAAGGCAGACATGATTCGTCCGCGCGCGGTTGCGATTGCACTCATTTGCGCCCTCGGCGCGGCTCTGCCGGCGTCAGCGCAGACGGCCGATCCCGCGGCCATTGCCGAGTACCAGACCAAGCTCGCCCGCTACACGCAAGCGCGCGCCGCCTATGACGACGAGGCTTCCGCCTACTGGGACCAGGTCGTCGAAAAGCGGCGCGAACGCAACGCCAAGCGCCGCGACGGCCGCCCGATCGGCATCGACGATTATGTGCTGACGCAGCCGCCGCTCTATTCCGGTCCGCCGCGCCCGGTCGATCCGCGCGCGCCGACCGCGCCGCCGCCGGACGACAGGCCGCCGATCCCGGTGCTCGCCGATTTCCTGCGTAACGCCGCCGAGCATTTTGCCTTCGTGCCCGACCGGCCGGCGAATGAGTTCGAGTTCAAGCGCGCCTATGCCAAGGCCGCGCTCGAGGCCGGCCTTACCCGCGAGCAGATTGTCGGCGTCTACGCCTTCGAGACCGGCGGCAACGGCACCTACGACATGCAGGCCGGCATTACTCCAACGAGGACTCGTGCGATCTCGCCGGCCATGGGTTACAAGCAGTTGCTCAGCACCAATTCGGTGTCGCTGCTGGTCGAGCACGGCGGCCGCCTGCTCGGGCTGCTGCGGCTGAAGGCGGCGAGCCTCACCGGCGCGCCGCGCATCGCCATGGATCGCAAGATCGAGGCGGTGAAGCGCATGATCGCCTATTGCCGCACCGTGCCTAACAACTGGAACGACCACGACCGCCTGGCCAAGACCACGCCGGCCGGCATCGGCGTGCACGCGGTGGTGCTCGACCGCGACCTAGGCCCCATGCTGCAGGTGCAGAAGCTCGCCAACTCGCTGCGCTTCGCCCGCGCCAAGCATTACACCGCGCCGCTGTCCGCCGCCGAGCTCGAACTGATGAACCTGACCGGCGACGGCAACGGCTTCGACATGGTGACCATGCCGGCGGAGCTGCGCGCGCGCGTGCCGACCTCCAATTTCTTCCAGCAGTCGGGCTACGAGCGCAACCCGGTCGCGCGCCGCACCGGCACGGTGGCGAACTTGATCGCCGACATGGAGAGCAAGATGCAGCGCGGCGCGCAGGCGCCGGGCGCGCGCGAAATGGCCGCGGCGTTCTAGCGTCGCGTCGCTTGCATCCGTCTGCCGATCGGGTGCAGTACACCGATCCTGCACATGGGGTTCGAATGGCGGCAGCGTCCATCAACATCGACGTCTATAGCGACGCGTTGGTCGTGCTCGGCACCGCCGGTATCGTCGTTCCGGTCGTGCGCCGCCTGGGGGTGAGCCCCGTGCTCGGCTATCTGGCGGCCGGCGCCCTGCTCGGACCGCTCGGCCTCGGCTCGCTGATCAACACGTTTCCCTTTCTCTATTGGCTCACCGTGGTCGACGCCAAAAACGTCGCCGGCATCGCCGACCTCGGCGTCGTGTTCCTGCTGTTCCTTATCGGCATGGAGTTGTCCTACGAGCGTTTGAAAGCCATGCGCCGGCTGGTGTTCGGGCTGGGCAGCCTGCAGATCGTGCTGTCGGCCGCCGTTATCGGCGGCATTGCCGTGCTGTTCGGCAATACGCCGGCGGTCGCCACCATCCTCGGCGCCTGTCTGGCGCTGTCGTCGACGGCGATCGTCGTCGAGGTCTTGTCCAATCAGGGCCGCCTCGCGACCACCGCCGGACGCGCCAGCTTCTCGGTGCTGCTGGCGCAGGATCTGGCCGTCATCCCGATCCTGCTCTTTATCTCGACGCTCGCCGGCGGCTCGGGCGGCTCGGTCTCCGCGAGCCTGCTGCTGGCGCTGACGAACGCCGCCGCCGCCGTCGCCGCCATCGTCATCGTCGGCCGGCTGCTGCTGCGGCCGCTCTTCCGCCTCGTCGCCTCCGCCGGCAGCAGCGAATTGTTCGTCGCCGCCGCATTATTCGTGGTCATCGGCACCGGCGTGGTGGCCGCCATGGCTGGGCTTGCCATGGCGCTCGGCGCCTTCATCGCCGGCCTGCTGCTGGCCGAGACCGAATTTCGCAAGGCCATCGAGACCACGATCGCGCCGTTCAAGGGCCTGCTGCTCGGCCTGTTCTTCTTCACCGTCGGCATGAACATCGACGTGCGCGAGCTGGCGCGCGAGCCGCTGTGGCTGTTCGCGTCGGTGATCGGCCTCATCGGCATCAAGTCGATCCTGCTCGCCGGCCTGGCGCGCCTGTTCCGCCTGCCGACGTCGGCCGCCATCGAGACCGGCCTGTTGCTCGGACCGGGCGGCGAGTTCGCCTTCGTCGGCATCGGCATGGCGACGACATTGGGCGTCATCGCCGCCGGTGTCTCGAGCTTCATGCTGGCGGTCACCTCAATCACCATGGTGCTCATTCCGGTGCTGGCGCACGTCGCGCGCCGGCTGGCGCCCAAATTCGCCGACCATAAGGCGCTGGCGCCCGAGCTTGCGGTCGCGCCGCACGGCGGCAGCGGCCATGCCATCGTGGTCGGCTACGGCCGCGTCGGCCAGGTCGTCTGTTCGATGCTTGAGCGGCACAATTTCCGCTACATCGCCGTCGACCACGACGCCGACGCCGTGCCGCAACACCGGCGCAGCGGGCGCGAAGTCTATTACGGCGACGCCAACAGTCCCGACTTTCTCAAGTCCTGCGGCCTGGGCGATGCGCGCGCCGTGATCGTCACCGTCGCCGCGGAGGCCGCCATCGACGAGATCGTTCGCGAGGTACGCGCGCTGCGCAAGGACGTCGTGGTGGTCTCGCGTGCGCGCGACGCTGCGCATGCCCGCCACCTCTATGCCATTGGCGTCACCGATGCGGTGCCGGAAACCATCGAAGCCAGTCTGCAGTTGTCCGAGGCGACATTGATGGGTCTCGGTATCGCGGCTGGGCTGGTGATCGCCTCGGTGCATGAGAAGCGCGACGAATTCCGCCGCGAGCTGCAGCAGGCCGCCAACCGGCCGGATGCCGATCCGCCGCGCGCGATCCGCAGCAAGGCGCGCCGCGCAAAAACACCGAAGCCCGGCGACACAACAGACCTGCCGTGACCCCGTTTCGCCGGTGCGGGCGACATGGCATGATCCGCGCCGCGGACAAGGGGGGTAGCATGCTCCGGACGATCACGATTGTTGTCGCGGCCGCGCTCTGGTGCTCGGTCGCGCAAGCCCAGCAGATCACGTCGATCGCCATCGTCGACTACGGCATCTACACCGCCGATGTGACCGACAGTCACCGAGACGCCCAAGGCCTTCTTCAGAACACCAGCACCAATATCCGTCACGCAGCGACCACCCGCACAATTCGGGCGGAAAAGGGCCTGCGCTTCGGTTTCCGTTTCCGTCTCGGTGGCACGCCACAGGGGCGCGAAGTTACGCTTAAGAAAATCACGATCTACCCGCCGGGCGGCGTAAAACCACCGACAGCGACAGCGCCCTTGAAGAGCGACACCATCACACTCTCGCCCAGGATCGGCGAGACGAGCTATACCGCCTATCGATTTGACGACCCCTGGGAGATGGTGCCCGGCCCCTGGGTCGTTCAGCTCTGGCATGGGCAGCGATTGCTCACCGAGCAGAAATTCACGGTCGTCGTGAAATAGGTTTGCCTTTGCCGTGACGCGTATCGCCAGCCCGTTCGTGCTGCTCATCCTCGCTGCCGCGCCGCTGCACGCGCAGGACATCCGCGGACTGGAAGCCTGCATGGCCGAGAAGCAGATGGAGCGGCGTACCGGCTGCCTGCAAGCCAACACCGAATTTTTGCAGCAGGCACTCGCCAAGCAAGCAAAGGATACCACCGAGAAGCTCGCCGCCGCCGCCCGCGATCTCGCCGCTGCCAAGGCCGAAATCGCCGCGCTCAAGGCAGCGCTTGCGAAGCACGACGCCGAGCTTGCCGCGCTGCGCGCCAAACCGGACAAAAAATAGTCATTTTGGCGCATGATCTGGTCCGAAAACCGGTGTCCACTTTTCGGGATCATGCGCTGCACCGCATATTGACCGCCCGCGCGGCTTTGCCATCATCGGCGCGGGGACAGCCATGAGTTCGATATCCGGAAAAGCCGATCCGATCGTCGCGCGCGTGAGCGCCGGCGACATCGTCGAAGCCTTCGGCAAAGGTCTGCGCGATTTCCAGGCGCTGCCGCTCTACGGCCTCGCCTTCGGCGCGCTCTATGCCTTCGGCGGCATCGCCATTGTGCTGTGCATCTCTTGGCTGGGCGTGAGCTACCTCGCCTATCCGCTTGCTGCCGGTTTCGCGCTGATCGGGCCCTTCATCGCCGCCGGGCTGTACGAAGTCAGCCGCCGCCGCGAACTGGGGCAATCGCCCTCGGTCGCTGGCATCTGGGCCGCCATCACCAGCCGCAGCGAGATGGGCTGGATGGCCTTCGTATCCATCTTCATCTTCGTGATGTGGATGTACCAGGTACGCTTCTTGATGGCGTTATTGCTCGGCCTGCACGCCTCCTTCTCAAGCATCCAGCAATTCTTGACCGTCGTGCTCACCACCAACGAAGGCCTGCTGTTTCTCGCCATCGGCAATTGCATCGGCGCCGCATTGTCGCTCATTTTGTTTTCGCTGACGGTCGTCTCCTTCCCGCTGCTGCTCGACCGCGACGACGTCGACTTCGTCACCGCCATGATCACCAGCGTGCGCGCGGTGGCGGCGAGCCCCGG
>Ga0134124_10000883_pt1 | contig 24023 bp, 21 predicted proteins | sample KB304_FD_96880 | JGI IMG/M metagenome (GOLD analysis project Ga0134124, IMG submission 96880) | Terrestrial soil microbial communities without Nitrogen fertilizer from Kellogg Biological Station, Michigan, USA - KB3-0-4 | ecosystem: Environmental > Terrestrial > Soil > Unclassified ... | reverse complement strand
CCTCCCACGGCCGCGGCGGACGTCGGCGCGGCGGACGTCGGCGCGGCGCCGGACTGTTTGAGCCTAGCGCGTCGCGGTCAAACTCGAGACGCCGAAGCTTGCTTCTTGAAGCGCGCGGAGGGCTCCGGACTGGGCGCAGAAATGGCGTTGTACGAGGTGGCGCGCCTACGCCGCGACGTTCTCGGAGACGCGGCCGGCGCGCTGCGAGTGCTCGCGGAGTATCGAACGCGATTTCCGTCCGGTTCGCTGCGCCGCGAAGCGGACATGTCGCAGCTGGAGCTCCTGGTGCAGCTCGGGCGCACCGACGAAGCGTTGAAACAGAGCGATGAGCTGTTGTCCTCCTCGGCTTCCGGCGAACGCGCCGCAGAGCTACGCCTCCTGCGAGGCCACATCCTGCGCAAGACGCGGTCGTTCGCTGCGGCGGCGCACGAGTATGAACTCGCGGAGCGCGCGCGCCCGGGCCGCGGAGACGTGAGCTACTTTCACGCGCTCTGCCTCGAGGCACTCGGTCGCGGGCCAGAAGCGGCCGCCTTGTTCAAAGAGTATCTCGAGCAGCCCCAGCGCTCCTATGCTGAAGACGCTCGACGACGGCTGGAAAAGCTCGAGCCGTGAGGCGCTGACGAGCGCCAAAGACGACGGGAAATGGGGGCCGTGTGTCGAGCGACACACCGAGCTACGCGACGCCTTCGGCCGTCCGCGCCCGCTAGCCAAACTCACTAGCCTAGGCGAACCTGTCGGATCAGCTGAGGTTCGACTAGCATCTGCGAGAGCATGGTCTACGACGAGCAGCTCGCCGAACGTGTGCGGACCGTCCTCGGCGAGCGTCGTGGGGTGACCGAGAAACGCTTGCTGGGCACGTTGGCCTTCATGGTCAACGGCGCCATGTGCTGCTCCGTGGGGCGCGAAGGCCTGCTGGTTCGCGTCGACGCCGATCAACGAGCAGCGCTGCTGGGTGAGCCGTTCGTGTCGCCGATGAAGCTCGGTGCTCGGACGATGAAGGGCTTCGTGCAGGTTTCCCTCGAAGCTTTGCGAACCCGCGCCGAGGTCGCGCGGTGGATCGAACGCGGCATCGAGGCGGGGATACGACGCAAGGAAGGCGCGAGTCGCCGCGTGGCCAGCGCGCCGACTGATCGTCGGCGTAAAAGGTAGCGTCGTCTTCTTTTTACGGGCGATATTTCGGGGCAGCGGCAAACGCTTGGCCCAGAGCGGTCATGGTGTTCGAGGAATACACTTCGTTGTACGTATTCCACGGGTACCAGGCGTAGCGTTCGACCAGCGGATGCTTGGCCAGCATGGGGATGGCGCTGTTGAAGAAGTCGAGCACGGTTTTTTCGTCGGGGTTGCTCGAGCCCATGCAGCCGAACTCGGTAACCCAGACGGGCAGGCCCCACTTCGAGGCCCAGTTGACTGCGCCCTCGAGCTGGCTCGCGACGCACGAGCCTTTGTTCCAGCCGTACCAGTGCATGGCGATGAAGTCGACGCGCAGGCCCTTGGTTTTCACTTGGGCCATGAAGTCCTCGAGCCACGCGCGGCCGTCGTCCGAAACGGCGGGGCTTCCGACACGGATGCTCGGATCGCTGGTGAGATCGGGCCAGAGCGCGATGGCTTCGGCGACGGTCAGATGCGCTTGATCCGTCTTGTTGGGTTCGTTGAAGCCCAGCACGGTTTTGTAGCCCGCTTTGCCGATGCTCTGGAGCGCGCTCGCGACATTCCCAGAGCCCCAAATCATCGGCACGAAGTAGGGGTCCGCGCAGTCGGTGCTCTTGGGCGTCGTGCCCCAGTTGTAACACCAGGTCGCTCCCAGCGCGTTGATCTGCGCAGCGGGGGAGTTGGCGATGCCTTTGTATGGCGCATCGAGCGCCGTCGCGCCGCCCGCGTGAGTGCCAGCCGCGCCGCTGGCGCCCGAGGCACCGCCGACGTGAGTGCCACCTGCAGCAGCGCGAGCTCCGCCCGAGCCAGGGTGGCCACCTGCCGCACGCGCTCCGCCGGAGCCAGTGACGCCACCGGTGGTAGGACCCGCGCCGGCGACAGAGCTCGTACCCGCAGTTGAGCCTCCGCTCGAAGTGATGCCCGAACCGGCAACGCTTCCGCCTGTCAGTGCGCCGCCGCTCTGGCTCGACCCGCCGAGATCATTCGCACCCGTTGCCGCCTCAGCGGAGGCCGCTCCGCCGCGCGAGTTGGAGCTTTGCGTAGCGTCGTCCGTGCTCGAAGAGCAGCCTGTCGTCGCAAAATGGACCAGCGCAAGAGCTCCCGCGAGCAGCACAGTTGACGAGTGTTTGAAGTCGGCGATGCTTCTATTGTTGCACGGGGCGCGTGGCCCTGGCCGAGATCTTTTTGGCCGAGTGGCTAGCCGTTCATCATGCGAGAAAACTTTTCGGTCAGCACCGGATCCGCGGCCATCTTCGCGCCCCACGCCGTGGCTACCTGTCCATAACTCATCATGTCGAGGCCGTAGCGGCCGAGTGCGCCCATCATGTCACCGCGCTGCATGCCCTTCATGATGCCCACGTAGTCGCTGAGCTTGGCCACTTTTTGGCCCGGGAACACCACTGGATCCGGATCCGAGTTGCCTTGGTTCAAGGCGTGCTGCGCTTGCTGAGCCTGAGCCATGCGCAGGTGCATGTCCATGTTTCCGTCGCGGATCTCGTCGAGCGCTGCCTTCTCCTCCGCGTTCACGCCCAGCTTGGCAAAGCTTTGCAGCTCCTGCAGTTCGATGAAACGTTCGTGTAAATCGCGATTGTTGTTCAGCGCCTCTTGCCATTCGGGGATGTAGAGGTTGAGCTTGCCGCCGTTGTCCGTGCGCAGCGGCAGCTTGAAGCGCTCGAACAGCTTGACGAGCTCCGGCGGCGGCGACGAAATGGCGCCGAGCATCGCACCAGCGCCGCGCTGACCGACCGAGCCCAAGATGCGATCGCGCTCGGACGAGAACTCCGCGTACTCCTCCAGCGTGAGCCCGCCGTAGCGGCGCGTGGGCGGCTTCACACGGTTGCTCTTGGCGGGATCTTCTTCGAGCTGCGTGAGCCACGCGCGGAGGCCATCTCGAGTGGCCGGCTGGTGATTGCCGAGGCCGAGCCAAACGTGCGCGAGCACCGTCTCCCAGCCCGTGAAGCCGCGTGCCGGCGCTTGCCCCCGCAGCCAACCGAACAATTGCTCGACCTCGGGTCGCAGCGCAGGGTTTTCTTTGGCGCGGAAACCGAGCGCGATGATCGCCGCGCTGGTCGTCCAATCCGAGGGCCCGAACACCAGTGAGTACAGCGCGCCCCGGCCCGGCCCGCTCTCCCACGCACCGAGGTGCGAGAGCACGAGCGCGGTCGCCACCTGACAGCGGTAGGTCCAATAGAAGCCGTCGAAGCCGGAATCTGGGGGCGGTAGCGGCGGATCCGTCATCACGGCCAGGAACGCGTGCAGCCAATCCACGCCCCACTGCTGCGCCACGCTGCGCGCCGCGCCGTCCCACACGTCGCGACGAAAGAGCTGTTGGGCAATACTGGCGATCACCTGCTGCGCCCGTGGATCGGCCGCTGGATAGACCTTTTGCGGCGTGGTGTCCTGGTAGCTCCACAGCCGGTACTGCACTTGCGCCTTGTCGGCGCGCGGATCGGGCAGCTGGATCTCTTCGACCTTTAACTCCAAGGAGCCGCGCGCGCCCATGTTGCGCATGGCCAGATCGAAAGCCAGGTTCACACTCGGCGCTTCCAGGAACTTGCTCTCGAGACCAATGCTGCACGAAAGCCCCTGCCCGCAACAGCGCAAGATGGGGGCGAGCTCGCGCGCAAACGAGCGTGCGGCTGCGGCCGTCGCGTCACCCGGGCCCTGCAAGAAGGTGTAATACACCTCCATCGGCTCGAGTTCCTCGCACAGCCCGCGCGTCAGCTCGCTCCACCACTCACGCTCGCGCAAAACGAGCAGCGCGTGCTTGTCCTCGGGCGTGTTGTAGCCGCGGAAACGCGCGTAGTGAAAGGATGGCCGCGCGTCCTCGTAGTCCGGCTCGCGCGAGAGCAGCTCGTGAAAGAGGTGCGTGGCGCGGTCGTAGCGCTTGGCGTCCAAGAACGCCCAGCCCAAGTCGAACAACGGGGAGTTGTCCTTGGCGTCGATGCTCAGCGCTTTGCGCGCGTGCGGCTCGGCTTCGTCGGGTCGACCCGCTTGACGGTAAGCGTTGGCGGCCGCGGTCTGCACCTTCCAATCCTCCGGAAAACGCCGCACACCCTCCAGCGCGACGGACAAGGTCGCGTTCGGATCCCCCAAACGGCGGCGCAGCAGCGCTTCACCGAAATACAGCACTGGCTCGTTGGGATAGCTGTTGCGCAGAGAGGCAAACAGCTCAGCGCCCGCGCGCACATTGGCCAAACGCGGATCTTCCGGGTCCGGCTGGGTCGGCACCTGAATGCCTGCGCGCAGCGCCGTGCGCACCGGGTGCTTGGCGAATACTTCCCAGCCCAGCCGCGCGATCACCTCGGCATTGCACCAGCGCGTCAGCCAAGGCAGGTACGCCAAATCCGGCGCCACGTCGATCACGTCACAAATTAGCTCGATCGCCTCCGGCAGGCGCTTCTGCATCATGAGGATGCGCGCGCGCACCGCCGCGGTCGCCACGTGAATCGCGCCCGTCGCGACCGGCGTCGTCGACAACGGATCGGGCGAAGCGAGCGCAATCTCATCCACCAAGTCCAAATAGGAGCGCTCGTTCGGAAACAGCATCAGCGCGTCCGAGGCGAACAGCATGGCGGAGATCAGCTCTCCGCGCTGGAACGTCTCGCGGGCGCGCCCTTTCAGTCGCTCGCCGAGCTCCGTGCGCGCTTGCCCTTGGTTCGGTAGTTCCGTCGGATCCAGCTGAGTCGGTTGCATGCGTTTCTCCCTCGAGGCGAACCGACGAGCCTAGCCCGAAAGGGGGGCGTGCGGAACCGTTCAGCGATTGATCGTCACCGTCACCGCCTCGCCCGGCTTGATCTTTTTCCCAGCAACCGGATTCTGAGCCAGCACCACGAACGTCGGCGTTTCGCCGATTTCGGTCCATTGGATTTTCAGCGACAAGCCGAGCTCCTTGGCTTGGGATTTCGCTTTTTCGAGGCCTTGGCCGAGGAGCTTCGGCACCTCGATCTCGCCCGGACCGGCAGACACACGCACGATCACTGGCTTGTCGGTTTCTTGGGGCGCGTCCGCCGCGGGCAGCTGCGACACGATGCTGCCTTTGGGGACTTGAGGGTCCGCGAGCGGCTCTGCTTGTTCGAGCTTGTAACCAAGCGGAGCCAAAAGCGCCGTGGCTTCGCTCAGCGTTCGATTCACGACGCCGGGCACCTTGGGCAGCTCGCGTGCCAGCGAGACACTGATCGACCCGTGTGGTTCGATCTGTTGCCCGGCAGCGGGCGATTGCTCCACGACGGTTCCGGGCCCGGCTCCTGACACCGCCTTTCGCTCGCTCACCAGGAACACCAAGCCCAGCGCCTTGAGGTTTTGGCGAGCGTCGTCCTCGCTGAGCCCCTTCAAGCTTGGCACGCCCACCTTCGCCGGCTGCTCATGCGTGGCGGGAGGGGCAGCAATCAGCTTCAGACGTTCCATGCTCAGCACGGTCGCGACGGAAGTCACGATTGACACGAGCACGGCCGCAACGAGCAAAGCGAATCCTCTCATGAACCAGCATTACCCCTTTCGACACCAGCACAGCCTGCCGCGGCCAGCTTGGCAAGCGGCTTAAAAATGCACTGGCACTGGCCGCGCATCAAAACGACGCGATTGGCTTCGGGAAATAAGCTGCCCCGCGAAGCGACCGTCGTCTCCGACTTTGGTCGGTCAAGAGCCGCTGCAGTTCTCGAACACGACCGTGCTGAACGAGCCGACACCGCATGTCTGCGCTGTCGAAGGCGAAGAGATGCTGGGGCAAGCCAGTGTCGCCCACAAGGCGCCGGGTTTGACATTTGCGCCGACTACGACAAGCGTGCAGTCGGTCCCACTGAAGGTGCTGGCTAGCTGCGGGGTGTTCACGCTGACTGACGCGGTGCCGGTCTGCTTGTCGGCGTTGATCACGCCGTCCGTGAGGATGAACGTGACTTGATCACCCTGGTAGGTTTGTGCCCGAATGGTGCCGGAGACCGTGTACGGTCCGTTGCCCAAGACTGAGCACTGGATGCTCGCGCCGTTCTGGCCATCGACCAGGCGATCTCCCGGGGATACGGTGCTGGGTCCCTGGGGATCGCCGAGCACGTAGGTCATTCCGGGCTCGGGGCAACTCGCTGCGCCCGACACTGATGATGGTTGAACGGCCAACTTGAGATTGCCGCGTGCTGGCAGCGAACCACCCGCGCCACCCAGATCTGTGTCGGCACCACCCGAACCGGAGCTCGCGCCACCCGACTCCGGGGTTGAACCTGCTGACGCGGGACCAGAGCCACCCGTGTGAGTCGAGCCTCCGATGGGAGAGGAGCCACCTGCAGGACTCGCTCCGCCCGATGCGGGTCTCGAGCCACCCGACGCAGGCGCCGCCCCACCCGATGCGGGTCTCGAGCCACTCGACGCAGGAGCTGATCCACCCGATGCCGGCCCCGATCCACCCGACGCTGGAGTCGATCCGGCGGATGCGGGCCCGCCGGCTTCAGGGACGGTCTTGCCCGAGCAGCCCACCGCGAGGACCCCCACACCCGAAAACACCGTCAAAAACAAGAATGCTCGATTCATCGAAAAAGCCCCCGCGTTCCGCTTCTTCCGTTTCGTAAACGTGCCACGTCGCTTCGTCAACTCACGCTCAAAATCCGTTGATCGTCTCCACCTTGCCGCCTCCAGCCCCGACCCAGCAACGCACGCTGCCGCCGCGGATCAGTGCGCAGGTTTGGCTGTAGCCCGCGGAGACCGCGATCGCGTTGCTGATGTCTGGGGCAGGGCGGTGAGTGGGGGCTTTGGTCGAGCCCGCGGGCGCTTCCGGCCAGCATTCGACCGTGCCGTTGTCGAGGAGTGCACAGGTGTGCTCGAGACCTGCGCTCACCGCGACCACCGAGTGCGCGAAGCCGCCCACGGCAACCAGGTTCACGTTGCCCTGCCAACATTGCACGCCGCCGCTCGCCGTGACTGCGCAGGCGTGATTATAGCCAGCGGACAAGTGGTTCGGAGTGGTGAGCACGCCGAGGACCACGAAGGGCAGGTGGTCAGATGTGCCGTGCATCATGAACGAGCCCCAGCACGCGACCTCTCCCGTGGTTAACACGGCGCAACTCCCGTTGGAGCCTTGGCCCGAGATGGAGGTCACGCCCTTGAGGGCGGCAGGGACCGGGATGGTGCCGATCGTATTCGGCGGACATGACCAGGGTTTGCACGTCGTCACCACGCCGTTGCCGAGCTCGCCTTCGGAGGCGTCACCCCAACACTGCACCGAGCCGTTAGCCAGGAGTGCACACGCGTGCCAGTTGCCCGCGGCAATCGCGACGACGTCAGTCAGGCCTGCAATCGTGGCTGGTCGGGGAGAGTCGGCGACTGACTGATCGTAGGGCCGACCGGGGAATCTGCCCCAACATTTGACGCTGCGATCGGCCAGTAGCGCGCAGCCGTACGCGGAGCTTGCAGCGCCCTTTCCGCCGGCGGTCCAGGTGCCTCCGGTCGCAATCGCGGTGGCGTTGCTGATGTCGGGCACGCGCACCGGTGGGCTCGAGCCAGTGCTCGTGATCGTGCCGTCGCCGAGCTGGCCTTGGTCGTTGCTGCCCCAGCAACGCACACTGCCGTCGCTCAGCAATGCGCACGCCATGTCAGTGCCGACGCTGATCGCCGTCGCGATGGGCGGCGTCGAGCTGATGGCCCCCCCGCTGCCTGGTGACGCACCCGCCGCGGCATTTCCGGCACCCCCGTTGCTCGCGCCGCCCTGATTCGAGCTTCCGCCAGCACCGAGTGCCGGCGAGCCCGCGGTGCTCGGCAACTCGCCGTAGTTTCCGCCGCCGAAGGTCCATGCTTCGAATCCGGAACGCGCCCCACACCCGGAAGTGACGAGCACCCAGCCGAACCCTGCAAGCGCCACCCTCCGCATCGAGGCCCGAGTATCTCGGTGAACTGCCCGTGGGGCAAGTGGCTGGGCACGCGGCGACGCTGCCGCGCTCGTTTACTTGACTACGGTCTCGCCGCAGTTGGTGACCTCTAGGCTGGTCTCGATGCGGAGGTTCGAGCCGGTGACGTGGCGCTCGCACCAAAAGAAGGCGAGCGGGTAGGTTTGGCCCTCGGTGAGGCCCAAGCTGTCGAGCATCACTTGCCCGGTCACTTCATTGTGGGTTCCGCCCAGGTCGAGAGCGAGTTTGTTGTCGACGAAGACCCAGATGTCGTCGTCACCGATGAACGTGAAGACACCACCCGCGTGGTACTTGAACTCCAAGTGGAGCTCGAAGGTCATGTGATAGTTGTGCCGGTTGCCCTCGTTCCCGAGCAACTGTCCGTCGATCGGAAAGAAGCCGGGGCAGGTCGCGGTTGTGCAGCCCATCTTGCTGCTGTCGTAGTAGTAGGCGTTTGGATCGGTGGGCTTCGCGGGATCGGGCAAGAACTGGAGCGTGAGGTTCTGCGCCATGTTCACGTTGGCCGTGTCGTGAAACCAGGTCGCGAAGTTCTCCGGCCCCGTCGTGGTCACGGTGCCTTCCGCCGGGCCCGCGTAAATGGGGGTTTGATCAGCGCCGAGCGCAGCTTGTACCAGCCCTGGGTCGGGACCGAAGCGCTTGCCGGTCGCCGTGTTCGGGTTGAGCATCGCGTTGGCGAATTCGAAGTCTGGGCTCACGCGGTAGGACACGCCGCCGATGGTGTCGGCGATCGGCGGGACCGCAGTCGGGTCCAAGGGTTTGCCATTCGTGTTTTGGCCAACGGTGAAGTCGCGCAGGCGACCGGTGAACCTGCCATTGCACTGGACCGCGCCGTTCGCGCCGCCGCTCGGCAATTCACTATTGCCGCTACCACCCGATGATGGGTCGATAATCAACTGAGGCGCGCCGCCAGTGCCTGGATTCGTCACGATGCCGGTCGAGCCGGCCTGGTTCCCGACGGCCGCAGCCCCGCCCGTGATCAATCCTTGCCCCGACGATTCCGACGAGCTGCACGCAAGCAGGCACGACAAAGCGACGAGAGGGCTGAATAAGAGCACATTGGAGTTGGACATAAGTTCCAGTGGGTTGAGGTAGGTCGCCGTTTTCGAACGGCACGGCTGCTTTGGATCCGAGTAACCGATCAGTATCGTGGGCAGGCAGTCCGGCGCCGAATGCGTTCCGAGCGACGCGGAAAATTCCTCGTGCGGACCATTCGCGGGAGGCAATTCTAGCGGCTCGGCGCATCAACGAAGCATTGCGCATCTGTTGTAGCAGCTGCGGGCTCACCCTTCCATGTGTCCAGCGCCTTCAGCTCTCGCGCGCCACGCTGCCTCAGCGCTCCGAGACGTGGTCGCTGAGGCGATAGCCGTGACCCGTGACGGTCTCGATGATCCCTGCACGCGCTCCGAGTTTCTTTCGCAGCGATTTGACCACCGCGTCGACGACGTTGCTGCCACCGAAGCTCTGATTCCAAACGTGACGCAGCAGATCGTCGCGCGGGACTACGTGGTCCTTTCGATCATGCAGATAGCGAATGACGCCGAATTCGAGTTTGGTGAGGGGCACGCGACGGCCGTCGAGCAGGAGGGCGCGCGCTTTCTCGTCGAGCGGGCAAGCGTCGAATTGGGCGTCGATCAGGCCTGCGAGCCAGCCCAGCACACCGCGCGTTCCGAAGTCGAGGACCAGGCTTTCGAGCGGCGCGTCACCGCACGGGACTTGCAGCCTGGTCGGCGCTTCGAAGCCCAGGGACGAGAGTGTCGTGAGCAGTTCGTCGGCCTCCCGCGTGGCGACGTAGATGCGACGCGCACCGGGATACTCGAGGTAGGTTCGCTTGGCATCGAGCCAGATCGCCGAACGCAACGCGGAGGGTCCTTCACCCGTTTCGTCGACGAGTGCCCGCCGCGAGAAGAGAACCGGACTCTCGCCGGGCACCTCGGCGGTTCGAACGTCGGCCAGCCATGCCGCAACGACCGGATCGCGGGTCGCGAGCTGCGCCGGAATTTCTCGCGCTAGAGCCAGCGCACAAAAAGCGCGGACGGCTCCCGAGCCGTCGCGCAGGACGCGGAACGCACGCGGCAACGCCTGCCACCAGTCTTCGAGGTGCTGGAGGTCGTCGGCATCGTGCCGACGAACCAAGTCGAAGATTGCCGCCGCGTCGCTGGGGCGGGCGGTTTCCAGGCTGTAGATTTTGCTGTCGCCGGGGAAGAATGCCTCGCGAATTTCGGGGCGGTCGACCAGGTAGAGCGTGTCTGCCATGTAGCGCCACAGCTGCTGTTTGCCCGCGTGGGCGAGCTCTTCGCGCAAGCAGCTCCACGCGCGACCGCGCAGCTCTTGATAGCGGCGTGGGTCGAGCGCTCGCAGCGAGCGCGCGAGCGCGCCGCGGACCGTTTCGTGAATCACCAAGCCGTCGGGCGCTTCCTCGACGAAGGGCAGGGTCTGCAAAGCGTCGAAGCGCGACTCCTCGAACACGTCGGGGACCATCGCGGCGAGGACCGACTTCGTTGCCCGGCGACTCACGCACGCGGCTTCGAGTAGGGTGCGCAGCGCGCTGTCGTGCACCGCGCGCAGCAGCATCGGGGCCAGGCTTTCGATCAGGGGCTGGGTTTCGAGGCTCGAAAAAGCCGCGTTCGGCTGCTCCTCGAGGGCGCGCGTGGCGAGTTCGAGCGCGAGCGGGTGACCGCCGGCGAGGCGCGCGAGCTCGGCGCGTGCCGGCGATGCGACGCCGCGTCGTTCGAGCAGCGCCAGCGCAGATGGTTCGTCGAGCGGGCCGAGCCTCAGCAGTTGGACGAGCGCGGCCCAGCCTGGCGTGCTCGTCCAAACGTCCACGGCTGCGTCGCGCGCGAACAAGAAGATGCGCACGGTGGTCGGCAATGCGGGCAACAGCTCTTGTCGGAGCCAGCCGTCGAGCAGGCGAAACTTTTCGTACTGATCCAATGCCAGCACGACCGGCGAGCCGAGCTCGGCGATGGCGTCTGCCGCCGCTCGCACCGACGGCAACGGGCGCCCGAGCAGTTCGGCGAGCGTGGCGAGGAAGCCCGCGGGGGTCGGCGGGGTGGCCTCGCAATCGATGATTCGGTAGGGAACGCCGCGCGCTTCGAGCCGCGCCGTGAATGCGCCGAGCAAGCTGGTCTTGCCGATGCCGCCAATCCCCAACACGAAGGTGATCAGGGTGCGGTCATCACTCAGGCTGCGCAGCAAGCGTTCGAGTTCGAGCTCGCGTCCGATGAACCTGGCGCGCCGTTCGCTGCGCAATCGGTCACCGATGGTCAGGCGAGTAGTAGGCGGAGTTTTCATCTCTTCTTCACCCGTGGCTCATGCGCCGCTTTCGGTCGCTCGCTATTCCAACTTGGTAGCTCGGGCGCTGCAACCCGAAAACCAGGAGAAAGACCGATGATACCCAACGCAGACAAGCTGAACGATTTTCTGAACAAGTTCGTGAATGACCTAGGTGCGGCCCTGCACGCCGGAATGGTCGTGATCGGTGACAGGCTCGGCCTGTATCGGGCGCTCGCCGACGAGCCGCTGACTTCGGCGGAACTCGCGCACAAGACCCAAACCGACGAGCGGTATGTGCGCGAGTGGCTGAACTCACAGGCTGCCGGTGGATACGTCGAGTACGATCGGCAATCACAGAGGTATGGCCTGACCCCTGAACAGGCGTTTGCGCTCGCGATCGAGGATAGTCCCGCCTTCATTCCAGGCGCGTTCGTGCTCGCCACGGGAGCGCTGGCGTCCGTCGAGCGGCTCACGGGCGCATTCAAGACCGGAGCTGGCATGGGCTGGCACGAACATCACACGGGGGTGTTCGAAGGCTGTGAAAAGTTCTTTCGCCCGGGTTACGCCGCCAACCTGGTGAGTGCTTGGATCCCGGCGCTCGATGGCGCCGAAGCAAAGCTCGGCGCCGGAGCGCGAATTGCCGACGTCGGCTGTGGCCACGGTGCGTCCACGATCCTGATGGCGAAGGCCTATCCCAACTCGCGCGTAGTCGGTTACGACTATCACGAGGGCTCGATTCAGGCAGCGCGTGCGGCGGCACACAAGGCGGGCGTTGCTGACCGAGTTCACTTCGAGGTCGCGCGCGCGAAGGATTATCCCGGCGAGGGCTACGATCTGGTGACCGTGTTCGACTGCCTGCATGACTTGGGCGATCCCGTTGGGGCTGCTCGGCATGTGCTTGCCTCCTTGAACCAAGACGGACACTTTTTGATCGTCGAGCCCTTCGCCCATGACGACGTGGCCGATAACCTGAATCCCGTGGGCAGGGTTTACTACGCGGGTTCGACGCTGCTCTGCACGCCGTGCTCCCGCTCTCAAGAGGTAGGGCTTTGCCTCGGGGCTCAGGCCGGCGAGGCGCGCATCCACTCGGTCATCGGCGCCGCCGGCTTCAGCCGCTTTCGCCGGGCGGCGTCGACTCCCTTCAACCTGATCTACGAGGCGCGGCCCTAGAGGGCGCGCGTGACCGTGCTCGGTGCCGTGAGGACATCGAACAGGCGCACGCTGACGTGCCGAAACGCCGGGTTCGCTCGCAGCCCGGCAACAATCGGCCCCTCGAGATAGGCGTTGGCGGCGGCGCGATCCGAAAACAGATACGCGCCGCCCGCGCGTCGTTGCTCTTCATCGACGATCCAGAGCTTGGAAACGAGCCCGGGCACGCTCGCCAGGGTCGGCGCTCGCTGCGCCGCGAGTTGCTGATATTCATGCGCGGCGCAGGTGAATTCGAATTCGATTTGCAGGTGGGTATGACTCATGGGCTTCTCCTTGGTGAACAGCCCATATCTGCAGTACGAACCCGTCTTTCGCATGATTGCGGCATGAAAAAGGCATGAGATTTGGGCTCGCGGGCTGCGCAGAACGCCGGCCGGAAGCTCGGCGCTATCGCCCCAACAGCTGCGCGAGCTCACGGAACCAGATCAGCTTCTTCTGGAACCCGGGGTAAGCGCGGTTGAGTCCGCTCGGGTTGGGCAAGACGAACACTCGTGAACCGGACACCGTGTCTGTTTTGAGTCCCGGTCCGCGCTCGGTGCCGGTGGGGAAGAAGATGGGGTAAAGCGTGAGCCCGAGCAGCGCGACGTAGCGGGGTCGTAGGGTCGCGACGATGCGAGCCACCCGCTTGGCGCCGAGCTGCTGTTCGGCGCGCGTGAGCTCCGCGGCAGTTCGAGTGGCGCCGGACGCCGCTGGCCAGGCCGACGCCGAAATCGGTCAAGCGCGCTCCTTCTTCGGGCCTCAGCAGGACTTTGGTCAAGCCGGACTCGTGCAGGAGGCGCCAGAACGGGTTGCCTTTCGACGCGAAGGAGTAGCCCGCCGCCGCCGAACGAAGCGAAGGATTGATGGCCACGATCAGCACGTCGAGATTCGGTGCCACGATGTCTGGCAGCGGTCGACTCTTGGCGGGGAGAGCAGGCGTCGAACGCATGCTCGAACGCTAACAGATTGCCGCCGCTCGGTGGCGAGCTGATCAATCCGGCGCTTTGGCATCAACCCTTGAAGGTTGGCACGATGGAGCGAACGCGCTGGCAATACTCTTCGTACGGATGGCCCAATTGGCGGCGCAGCGAGCGTTCTTCGAAAAATACGCCAATCCACACGTAGAGGGTGGTGCCGATGGCGAACAACAGGTGATCCGCGGTCATCGTCGGCGTCACCCACGAGGCAATCAAGATCCCGGACATGATCGGGTGACGATCGAAACGATACATCCAGCGCACTTGAAAGGCCGACTGAGTCAATGGGCGGTCCTGAAGCAGGCGATACACCTGTTGCAACCCGAATAGCTCGAAATGGTTGATCGCAAAGGTGGCCGCCAACAGATAGACCCAGCCGGCCAGGGCGACGACGATCAACGGCCAGCGCAAGGCGGGCGCTTCGACGGACCAAACGACCGTCGGCATGGGTTGCCAGAGCCAGAGCAGCGGCAGCAGCGTCAGCGCGGTCGCCAGCAGGTAGATCGAGCGCTCGGCGTGGATCGGAACGACTCGCGTCCAGCGCGCTTTGAAACCAGGACGCGCCATCACGCTGTGCTGGAGCCCAAAGCCGAAGAGCAGCAAGAGATCGAGCGCTAGGGCAGGGCCGAGGGGTAGCTTTCCGAGCGGGCCACCCGTGAACGGAAGGATGCCGAACATGGCCAGCATCAAGGCGACGAGTGTGCAGACTCCCAGCGCGTAGGCCGTCACGCCAAACGCGAAGACGGTCGCGCGAAAGGCCAGCGGGTGGGGCCGTTCGTGAGAGGAATGTGTCGTCATCATCACGCAATCCGCCGGTTCCACCCTCGTTACCTCATGTGTCTCAGTTGCACGTCGGGGGCGAATCGTTCAGGGCAATTGCCTTTGCCTACTGTGCATCGCGGGCCGAATCAGCTTTGCCTAGGATTCCGGCGTTCGATACGGCATCGGTCCCCAATAGGCGTAGAGGCCATCGTCGGCCTTCTTCCAGCCCGCGGCGACCTCCGGCATGTTCTCGTCGATCCAGCGCTTGAAATGCGGACGCGTGCCGTCGGCATCATCGACACCGTACTCCTGGGCGAGATCCCAGGAGGCAAAGACTCGGCCGTTCTTGGGCATGACGTTGGGGTCGGCGGCGAGCGCGGCGATGCAGCGGCCGACGAACAGGGGAGTCTCCGAGGCGATGAACTCTTTCACGTGCTTGGCGGCGTCTTGCCAGTTCGCTTCGGTGACGCCCATTCGGTCGAGCATCCACTCCGAACGCAAAAAGCCGGGGGTGACCGCGATTGCGGGGATGCTTCGCTCCTTCAACTCCTGAGAGAGCGCGAAAGCCATGCGAATGATCGTGGTCTTGACCAGGTCGTAGAAGAAGTGCCCGCGATAGAAGAAAGCGTCGCCGTCGGTGATCTCGATGACGAGGCCACCCGAGCGCAAGCGTGGCAGGCCGTGATAGCTGGTGATGATGTGCGTCTTGATCGCGCGATCAATCAGCGTGAGACCATTGTCGAGCGTCGTTTCCCACAGCTTTTTGCCCCATTCGATCAGATCATCGCCGCCCCAAATGTCGTTCACGAGAATGTCGAACTCGCCGACGCGCTCGAAGAGGGCGGCGACCTCGCTCGGTACGGTGTGATCCACGCGAACCGCAATGCCGCGACCGCCGCGCGCACTCACGATGTCCGCAGTCTCGTGAATCGTCTCCGGTCGGTTGCTCATTCCGGCGTTGCCAGCAACGCTACGACCCGTGCAGTAAACGGTGGCGCCGGCCTCGCCGAGCGCGGTGGCAATGCCCCGACCAGCTCCGCGTGTCGCGCCGGCAACGACGGCGATCTTTCCTTCGAGCGGCTTGTTCATCCCTTTCGGCTACCATGCTGCGCGCGGACTCGCTACGGGCGCCGCGGGACGATGCTGATCGAAGTCGAAAGTTCGTGTACACTCGCTGGGAGTACATGATGACGAGCGGGCGGCGGCTTCGTAGTCAAGGCTTCAGAGTGGTATCCGTTACTCTCGCGTTGATTTCGACCTGGGAGGTTGGCTGCAGCGCCAAGGACTCATCGCGAAGAACGACCGAGGCGGCAGAGAGCTGTGAGCCCGGCATCCGCAATGACGAATGGAACGTGGACTGTTCCGCCGCATGCAATCACGTGCTGGCCTGTCGAGCCTCCACGGGTGATTCGGACCTCGAGACGCTCAGCTGCGGTGATTGCCTCGGCAGCTGCGTCGCGGGAGTGAGCCTGGGCGGCAATGATCTGGTCGAAGGCAGCGATGAAGACCGGCGCTCGTGGCTGTGTGCGGAACTCGTCGAGGGCTGCAGCGCGCTCGATCACGACTGCGACATTTTCTGAGCGGAGGCGCTCGGGTTGCCTGCGGGCCTGCGGCAGGTAGCATCTTCGCGATGAGTCTCAGTTACGAGCAAGCGGTATCGGCGCTGTACCAGGCCCCGTTCGAGTCGTTCGTGACCGAGCGGAAACGGCTTGCCGGCGAGCTCAAGGCCGAAGGCGACAAGGCGGGCGCCGCGGGGCTCGCCAAGTTGGCGCGTCCGTCTATCTCGGCTTGGGCCGTCAATCAGTTGTGGTGGCACGCGCGCGAGGCGTTCGAAGAACTGTTCGAGACGGCGGCCGCGCTCAGAAAAGGCAACCTTGCCGCGAACCCCGCACACCGGAAAGCGCTCGCAAAGCTCGGCGCACGGGCTCAGCAGCTGCTGAGCGATGCCGCGCACAGCGCGAACGACGCCACGCTACGCCGAGTCACGATGACCTTGTCGGGCTTGGCCGCCGCCGGAAGCTTCGAGCCCGACACACCGGGAGCGCTCACGAAGGATCGCGATCCGCCGGGGTTCGAGGCGTTCGGCATTGCGAGTTCGAGCCCTCCCGCAGCCGAGGCCCAGGAGCCGTCGCAGACCAACCGTCGCGAGCCCGCCGATGACGAGCGACGTCACCAGGAAAATGCCGCCGAACGCAAACACCAGGCCGAGGCCGAGGCAGCCGAACGCAAACGCCAAGCCGAGGCCGAGGCCGAGGCGGCCGAACGCAAACGCCAGGCCGAGGTAGAGGCCAAGCGCCAAGCTCGCCGCAAGCAACTGGAAAGCGAGATCGCTGACGCAAAAGCGGCCCTGGCCGAACGAGAGCGCGAACGCGAACGCATCGCGAAGCAGCTCGCGACGGCAGAACGCGATGTCGAGCACGCTCGCGCAGTGGTCGATTCAGCGCAGGCAGAGTTGGACGCCGTCTGACACCGAAGCGCGTGCGCCGTTCGCTCAATCACGAGTGCCAGTGAGTATTCGTGTATCAATTGGTTACTCGCCGCGAATGGCTCCAGGCTCCCGTCATGCAGAACCGGAAGCGCGGCGATTCTGGCTGCTTGGCGCAAGCGGGCCGAGCCCGATCCCCTGATTGGCGCCGCGCTGCCGGCGCTGGGCTCGCCTTCGCAAAAGTCGCCCAAGCTCTGAGCAGGTGCTTGGATGTTCGCTGAATAGGAAACTGTTGGTAAACGTAACGTTTTAAAGAATGTCCGTGTAAATAGGTAAAATTGGTTGACTAGTGAGCGTTTGGTTACGTATTGTGGCTCGTCGAACGCCACCATGACCGCTGCCCAACGCCACGACATCTTCCGCGCCATTGCCGACCCCACTCGCCGGGCAATCCTCGATCGCTTGCGGGCCGGACCCGCGCCGGTGAACGCCCTTGCCGACGCGTTCGAACAGACGCGCCCGGCGATTTCCAAGCACCTGCGTGTCTTGCGCGACGCAGCTTTGGTCTCGGAGCAGCGCATGGGGCGCGAGCGTGTGTACCGACTCCACCCGTTGCCGCTGCAACAAGTTGCCGGTTGGGTCGAAGGCTACCGCGCGTTCTGGATCGACAGCCTCAACAACTTGAAACGACACCTGGAGAGTGAATGATGACCGATTTGAAAAGCAGTACCGCCCGCGCGATCGCAGACGTGGCTGAAGGAATGATCCTGGCAACGATTGACATCGCGGTGCCAGTGGAGCGCGTATTTCGCGCGATCACTTCTGAAGAAGTCGCGCTCTGGTGGGGCTCGCCAGATCTTTACCGGGTCACGAAATGGACAGGAGACGTGCGCGTCGGGGGAGCGTGGCGGAGCGACGGAGTGAGCAAGGACGGCAAGCCCTTCTCGGTACGCGGCGAGTTCCGCGAGGTCAGCCCACCCAACAAACTCGTACAAACCTGGCAATACGACTGGGACACGACGAACAGCATCACCACGATCACCTGGCGTCTGACCACGATCGAAGGCGGCACTCGGGTCGTCATTCGTCACGAAGGTTTCGCTGACGCGCACGAAGCTTGTGCTGGTCACGCGAACGGTTGGGAACGCGTGCTCACCTGGCTCTCGCTGCATTGGGGACAATCATCATGAAGAACATCACCGCCTTTCGCAGCGCGAGCGTGCTGCTGTTCGTCTTTTGTCTGATGCACACCGCTGGCGGCATGCTGGCGCAAAAGAGCCTGGGGCCCGAGTCCGACGCCGTGTTCGAGGCGATGAAGCGCACGCACTTCGATTTCAACGGCGCCGACTGTACCTGGTACGGTTTCTGGTTCGGCTTCGGACTCACCGCGTCGCTCTTCCTCTTGCTCTCGGCGATCGTGGCTTGGGAGCTGGAGCGCATCCCGAACGAGCTCTGGCCGAGTCTGAAAATCATCGCCTGGGCATTCGTGGTCAGCCACGTCGCGAACACCGTGCTCGCGTGGAAGTACTTCTTCGCGGGGCCGGGCGTGTTCGGCATCCTCATCTCGCTGTTGCTCACAGTCGGCACCGCACGCAAATCGCGGCGCGCGGTCGAGAGGCGTTTGGCCAATACCTGAGCTAACCAGAGACCGATCGGCAGCGGAGGGGAAGCCGCGCCTTCGGCGCGTGCGACAATTGGGGTTGTGAGGTGGGCCAGAGCCACGGGGCAGCGAAGCGGTTCACTTTCGGGAAACATTCGCATCGAGCTGCACTCCGTGAGGCCTGGGCCTGCGTGGCGGCACGGGGCCTGGCGTTTTTCGCCACACAGGGCGAGCTGAGCCCTGTAGAAATGCAGCCCGTTGCGATAGATCGGCGGGAACGCTGACGTTGCGGTAAGCTTCGCGCTCAAGAGGAGCGTGGAGGGCGTCGCCGTTCGATCCTCCTTTCGCCCCTGTTTGCCCCGTCCATGGCTGGTCAGTTCGGTCAGTACCGCGTGTTTTCGAAGTATCGCCTGATTGCTCGGCTGGGCAGCGGCGGAATGGCTGAAGTTTTTCTCGCGATCACAGGCAATCCGCGCGGTTTCAACAAGCTGCAGGTGTTGAAGGTGCTGCGTTCGGATCTGCCGGAGCGCGAACGCGCCGACTTCGTGCGCATGTTTCAAGACGAAGGCCGGCTCGCAGCCCGACTCAGCCACCCAAACATCGTCCAGTCGCATGAAGTCGGCTCTGAGGAGGGGCACGAGTTCATCGCGATGGAGTATCTGGAAGGCCAGCCGCTCAGTAACGTGCAAGAGCGCGCGTGGGGCCAATCAGCGCCGGGCTTTCCCCTGGAAATGCAGCTGCACGTCCTGTGTCTCGTGCTCGAGGGCCTGGATTATGCGCACAATTTGGCCGACTACGGCGGGCGCAAGCTCGACATCGTTCACCGGGATGTCTCGCCTCAGAACGTGTTCATCACGTACAGCGGGCACGTGAAGCTGGTCGACTTCGGCATCGCGAAGACGCTGGAGTCGAGCAAGACGCGCGCCGGGGTGGTCAAAGGCAAGGTGCCTTATATGTCGCCCGAGCAGGTGCTCGGCGGCGCTATCGATCGGCGGGCCGATCTGTTCAGCGTGGGCGTGATGATGTGGGAGGCGATTGCCTGCCAACCGATGCACGGCACGGCGTCCGTCTACGAGATCTTGCGGCGGCTCGTGCAAGGCGAGCTGCCGCCGATTCGCGAGGCCGTGCCCGATGTCGCGGAACCGCTGACGAAAATCCTCGATCGCGCACTTTCACTCAAACCCGAGCATCGCTACGCCGACGCTGCGGCGTTTCGCGAAGAGCTCGCGAGTTACCTCGAGGGTCGAAAGGTGAGCACGCGCGTGATCGGCGAGCAAGTATCACTGCTATTTGCCGAAGAGCGCCGCGAGATCAATGAAGTGATCCGCTGCGCGTTGACTGAAGCGAGCGACGAGCAGGGTGCGATTCCGGTCGATGCCGTGCATTTGCTGCCCACGTTGAAGGTGCTTGCCGCTCGCGTCTCGACTGCGCAGAATACGGGCCCGACCACGGCCCCGAGCACGATGCCGCCGGTGCAACCCACCACCCCGCCTCCTATCCAAATGGCGCCCCCAGAGCCAGCAAAAGCTCCGGCCAATCGGGCACGAGTCGCCGCCTTGATCGGCGTTGCCGTGGCCCTCGTCGTCGGGCTGAGCCTCGTGTCTCGAGGCTCGAGCAAACCTCCCGTTTCTTCGCTGAATGCGGCGACGCCTGGCCCTGCGAGCAGCGCCGGGGCGGAAGTGCGCGTGAGCATTCGTGCCCAGCCGGTCACGGCGGCGCTGGTGTTGGATGGCAAACCACTCGGGCAAAATCCGTATTCGGGAACTCAGGCTCGCGACCAAAAACCGCACGAACTGGTGGTCAGCGCCGCCGGATACCAAGCGCGCACCGTGAACGTCCGTTTGGATCGCGACGTCGATCTGGAGGTCGGGCTCGCAGAAGCGGCAACATCGCAGCCCGCCGGCCCCACGCCAACTCCGAGCGCGAACGCAAACGCACGGAAGAACGCGGTGCCTAGCGTGCCGCGTCCGCACGCGCCCGCGGTTTCGAAGAAGAGTGGTGAGGTCGAGGCAGACCCGTATCGTGACTTGCCCGCACGGAAGAGTGCAGGAAACAAGCTGCCACCGCTTGACACCAGCGAGTCCCCTTGGTGAGCTCCGGTTTGCGTTAGTCCACCTCTCAATCGCTGGGCTCGTCTCGATAATGGCAAAATACGAACCTTTTGCTTGGGGTAGCCTACTCGCGCTGCTCGTTTGCTTGAATGCGGGCGTGGCACGTGCCGCAGATGACCCCGACCGCGAGGCGCGCGAGCGCTACGAAAACGCGGTCAAGCTCTACGAAGAGGGCGCCTACGATGCGGCCTTGGTCGAGTTGAATCGCGCCTCCGAGCTGCGCCCCTCGTACAAGATCTATTACAACATCGGCCAAGTGCGCTTTGCCATGCACGACTACGCAGCGGCGATCGACGCCTACCGTCACTACCTCGACGAGGGCGGGGACAAAATCCCGGCCGCGCGGCGCGATCAGGTTCAAAAAGAGCTCAACTCTTTGAATCAGCGCGTGGCAAAGCTGGTGATCGAGACCGACGTGTCCGGCGCGGAAGTGTTCATCGACGACGTTTCGGCCGGCTTTACGCCGTTGAACGCGCCGGTGGTCGTCAATTCGGGCATCCGTCGGATCAGCGCGCGTCATCCGGACTACCTGCCCCAGAGCCGCAAACTGAGTATTGCGGGCGGAGGGCAGGACACGATCAAGTTCGCCTTGACCAACCGCAACTCTGCCACAGCAGACCCTGGCGCTGCAGCGGCCGCAGCGGCAAGCGGCGCGGCGCGCCCTGCAACGACTCCGTCCAAGCCGAGCGCCGGACCGACGACCGCTGCAGCTGACCACCAGCTGTCCGCCGACACATCGGCGCACAGTGCGTCCGCGCATCCGATCCCGTGGGCGGGCTGGGCCCTGACCGGAGCGTTCGCCGCTGGAGCCGCGGTGACCGGCGTGCTCGCGCTCTCCGCCAACTCGAAGTTGGAGGATGACCGAGGTAATTTGGACGTCAGCTCGGGCGACCTGGACTCCCAGGCCTCCAAGGTGCGAACGCTGGCCACGGTGACTGATTGCTTGATCGCGGCAGCGGTGGTTTCGGGTGGTGTCAGCCTTTGGCTAACGCTGCGCAGTCCCTCGCAGCCCGAGACGCCCCCTGACGCGAAAAAGGCCGGCATGGACTCGCTCAAGGTCGGCTTCGGGCCGAGTGGCATCAGCATGAGGGCTGCGTTTTGAGCACGAGAGCGCCGAGCGTTTCTTCTGTAGGCCAAACCCTGGCTGCTGCCGCGCGGCGTGCCTCCTGGCTGCTGGCATTCGCCGCGAGCCTGCTCGCCGCTTCGGGCTGCAGCGTGATCGTCAACACCGATCCTCGAGACGCCTGCACGAGCAGCAAGGAGTGCACGGCCCGCTTCGGCGAACCGAGCGCTTGCGTCAACGCCCAGTGCACCAAGCTGCTGACCCCAGAGTGCACTGAAGTTTGGCCGGCCAACGCGATGTCCCAAGACAACGTGATGTTGATCGGGTTCATGGGGGCGCTCGCGGGTGAGTTTGCGAGCTACGGCACGCCCACCAAAGAAGGCGCCGAGCTCGCCCTGCAGGAGATCGAGGTGCTGGGCAACGGCTTGAGCGCCCCGACCAACTCCAGCGGGCAGCGGCATTTGGCGATGCTGGTTTGCGATCACGCGTCGGATCCGAGCCGCGTCGCGCGCCACTTGGTCGAAAGCGCGCACGTACCGGTGATCATCGGTGATTCGTTCAGCTCTGCCACGCTCACGATGTTCGACCAGGTGGCGCGACCAGCGGGCGTACTCGTGCTTTCGCCCTCCGCAACCAGCCCGGCGCTCACTGCGCATGACGATGCCGGCCTGCTCTGGCGGACCTCCCCCTCGGACGTGGTCCAGGCCGAAGCGTTGAAGTTTCTGGTCGTCGATGTGCAAGACGCCCTGCGCAAGACGGGCGTGTTGAAGGAGGACCAGCGCGCGACCATCGCGATGCCCACTAAAAGTGATAGCGCCGGGCTGGGCCTCGCGAGGGCAGCAACCGCCGTCAACACGGAGGTGCCGAATCCGGCGCCCGCGGTCAATCCGGACGTGCCCGACGAATACGCCGACCCCGGCAAAGAAACGGTGAATTGGGACGATCACATCCAGAATATTTTACGCCGACCGCCGAATATCATCCTCGCCATGGGTACCGGCGAGTTCGTCTCGTCGATGATGAAAGGCATCGAAGACGGCTGGAATCCCTCGCTGCCTCGTCCCTGGTACCTGCTGCCCGAGGGCGACCGCGTGACCGAGCTCTCGGATCTGGTCGCGAAGAGTCCCGACTACCGTCTGAACGAGCGCATCCTGGGTACCGCGCCTGGCGCGCGTCGCTCGGACCTGTACAGCAGCTTCGAACGCAGCTTCCGTGGCGCATTCGGCAATCGCGATCCGGGGAATCTGGCCGAATTTGGCTACGATGCCGCGTACTTGGTGGCGTACGCCATCGCCATTGCCAACCGCGCGTCGCCCACTGGCCAGGAGCTCGCGGCTGCCATGCGGAACGTGAGTTGCAAGGGTAAGACCACGGTCCCCGCGGGCTCGACTGGCTTCAGCGGCTATTTCAAGACCGCGGAAATCGACGGCTGCATCGACTTCGAAGGCGCGAGCGGGCCGCTCGACTTCAATCCCGACACGGGCGAGGCACTGAGCGACATTGGCATGTGGTGTCTGCGTCGCAATGGCAGCACCTTCGGCTTCGAACCCCCGCTTCAAAGCTTTTACTCGGTCAAGGCCAGCGGAATCAAAACCGACGACAACGCGCTCCCGCTCGATTTGAGCCAACCCGGCTGGTGCGCGGACCAGTGAGCTAGCGACGCGCCTTTTGCCCTATACTGTCCCTCCGATGGTACGGGACCAATGATCGACACGCTCGCGCGGCCGCAGCCGTTACTGGTGAATTACTCGAAGATCCGGGTTACGGTCCTTCAGGGGCCGGACGCCGGTGTGACGCGCGAGCTCGTCAGTGACACGCTGCGCATCGGTAGCTCATCGGACAACGACCTGGCGTTGACCGACAACACAGTCTCCCGTCGCCACTGCGCGATCGAGCCTCTGGCTTCCGGCGTGCGGATTCGAGACGAGGGGTCGACGAACGGCGTGTTCATCGGAGGACTGCGCGTGTTCGACGCGGTGGCAACTGGCAGCGCGCAGATTCGAGTGGGTGACACGCTGCTTGGCATCGAGCCGCTGTCGGAAGTCGTGGCCCGCGAGCAAGCCGCCAGCGAGCGCTTCTGCAACATGATCGGGCGTTCGCCGCGGATGCGCGAGCTCTTTGCCGATTTGGCACGCATCGCCCCGAGTGATGTCACGGTGTTGATCGAAGGCGAGACGGGCAGCGGCAAAGAACTGGTGGCTGAATCGGTGCACGCTGCCAGCTTGCGGTCGGAGGGACCGCTCGTGGTGTTCGACTGCAGTTCAGTGGCACCCACGCTCGCCGAAAGCGAGCTGTTCGGGCATGAGCGCGGCGCGTTCACTGGTGCCGTGGCGACTCGTCCCGGTGTGTTCGAGCAAGCCGATGGTGGCAGCATCTTCTTGGACGAGCTCGGTGAGCTGCCCAAAGATCTGCAGCCGAAGCTGTTGCGCGTGCTCGAGCGCCGTGAGGTGCGTCGACTCGGTTCCCAGCGGACCATTCCGGTGGACGTGCGCCTGATCGCCGCGACCAACCGCAACTTGGCGGCTGAAGTGCAACGCGGCAACTTTCGCGAGGACCTGTATTTTCGGCTCGCACAGGCGCACGTG
>Ga0134124_10000882_pt1 | contig 24050 bp, 22 predicted proteins | sample KB304_FD_96880 | JGI IMG/M metagenome (GOLD analysis project Ga0134124, IMG submission 96880) | Terrestrial soil microbial communities without Nitrogen fertilizer from Kellogg Biological Station, Michigan, USA - KB3-0-4 | ecosystem: Environmental > Terrestrial > Soil > Unclassified ... | reverse complement strand
CATCGAGATCGGGCTGCTTCATCAGCCAGTGCGAGGTTCGCCGCAGCAAATCGAGGTGCGGCCCGCCGCCCTCATAGCCGCGCGCCCACAGCCAGATGTGGTCCGACAACAGCAGTGCGACACGGCCTTCGCCCTGGCGCGCCAGCACGAGCAGCGGCTTGCCGTCCGCGCCCTGCATCACGTTGGTGCCGCTGGTGCGCTTGGTGTCGACCACCCTGAACCACTGGCTCCAGTGCGGCGGATCGCTGTCGGCACCTTCGAGCCCGCGCGTCACCGGATGGCGCTTGCCGAGGTCGGTGAGCTGCGGGCGAAAGCTCTTCTCCGTGACCTCGCCGGACGGCTCGGCCGGCAGGATCACGTCGAGCGGCGTGCGCCACAGGCTGGTCGGGCTGGCGTAGTCGGGGCCGGCGGCGATCAGCACCGCGCCGCCTTCGTTCACGTAGCGGGCGATGTTGTCAAAATAGACCATCGGCAGCACGCCCTGGCGGGCGTAGCGGTCGAAGATGATGAGCTGGAATTCGCCGATTTTCTGCTGGAACAGCTCGCGCGTGGGAAAGGCGATCAGCGACAGCTCGTTGATCGGCGTGCCGTCCTGCTTCTCCGGCGGACGCAGGATGGTGAAGTGCACGAGGTCGATGGAGGCATCGGACTTAAGCAGGTTGCGCCAGGTGCGCTCGCCCGCGTGCGGCTCGCCGGACACCAGCAGCACGCGCAGCTTGTCGCGCACGCCGTCGATCGAGATCACCGCGCGATTGTTGATCGTGGTCAGTTCGTTCGGCAGCGCCGCCGCCTCGATCTCGACGATGTTGGCGCCGGCGTGCGGGATCGGCACGTTCATTTTCACTTCGCGGCCGACATTGACGGTGCGCTGCTCCAGCACCTCGCCGTCGCGCCGCACGGTGACCTGCGCGGTTCCGGCATTGGCGCCCTGATCCTCGACGCGGAAGCCGATGCTCTGTGCCTGGCCGACGATGCCGAAGCGCGGCGTTTGCGTCAGCACGACTCGGCGGTCGATCTCGTCCTTGTGGCCGGTGACAAGGGCGTGCAGCGGCGCGGCAAAGCCCAGTGCGGCGGCGTCGGCCGGCACGTCGTGCACGCGGCCGTCGGTGATCAGCACCGCGCCGGCAACGCGGTCGGGCGGTACGTCGGCGAGCGTCGAGGACAGCGCCGAGAACAGGCGGGTGCCGTCGTGCTCGCCGTCGGCCTCGCCCGCTTCGGCGACACGCACTTCAAGTCCCGGGATGCGTCCGAGCCGCTCGATCAGCGCCGCGCGTGCGGCTTCGGTCTGTTGACGGCGGTCGCCGAAGTCCTGGCTCGGGCTCTTGTCGACGATGACGGCGGCGACCGAAGGGATCGGGTCGCGGTCTTCGCGCGTGAAGGAGGGGTTGGCGAGCGCGAGCACCATCAGCAGCATTGCGATCGCGCGGATCGCGGCGCCGCGGCTGCGCGCGAGCAGCAGCAGCGCGGTCATCGCCAGCGCGACGCCGAAGGCTACCCACACGACGTAGTCGGGCACCAACGGCGCGAATGCGATGCCGAGGTTCATGGCGTTACTGCCCAAATCTTCATTGGCCAAGCCGTTCGAGCAGGGCGGGGATGTGCACCTGGTCGGCCTTGTAGTTGCCGGTCAGCGCGTACATCACGATGTTGACGCCGGAGCGGAAGGCGTATTCGCGCTGGCGCGGCTCGCCGGGCACGAGCGGCAGCATCGCCTGGCCGTCGGGCCGCGTCGCCCAAGCGCCGGCGAGATCGTTCGAGGTGATCAGGATCGACGAGACGCCGTCGCCGGCGCGCGCCGGACGGTCGCTCTGCTCTTCGCTGTCGACCGCGGTCGCCTCGACCCAGAGCTGGCCGTTGGTGAAGCGGCCGGGGAAGTCGCGCAGCAGGAAGAACGTCTTGGTGAGCACGTGGTCGCGTGGCACCGGCTCCAGCTCCGGCAGGTCGAGCGAGGCGAGGATAGAGCGCAGCTTGACCATGCCCGGTCCCTGCATCTCGTTGCCGGCCGGCGCGTCGACCGCGTCGCGCGTGTCGAACACGACGGTGCCGCCGCGCTTCATATAAGCGTCGATGCGCTCGAGCGCGGCCTGCGACGGCTTCGCCGCACTTTGCGAGATCGGCCAGTAGATGATCGGGAAGAAGGCGAGTTCGTCGCGCGCCGGATCGAGACCGATCGGCTCGCCGCCTTCGAGCGCGGTGCGCTGGGCGAGGAAAAGCGTGAGCGCGTCGAGGCCGGCTTTGGTGATGGCGTCGACTTCGGCGTCGCCGGTGACGATGTAGGCGAGATGCGGCTGCTTGGTCGCGTTGAGCGCGAACGTCTCCTGCTGCGGCGACGCCTTGGGCGGCTGTTTCGGCGCCTGCGCGTGCGCCGGATCGAGCAGCGTAAGGCCGGCGAACAGAGCGCCGAGCAGCAGCGCCGCGGTGGCGCGACGGCGCGGACGCAGAGCGCTCAAGCCGCCGGACAGCCAGAACACCACCAGCGCGTCGAGCAGCAGCAGCGCAAGTGCGGCGAGAAAGATGAATCCGCGCAGGTCGACCGGCTCGCCGTGGCGGTAGGCTTCGACCCGCGCGCCGAGCGGCGACAGGTCGAGCGGCAGCAGACGGTCGGTAGGGGCGAGGGTGTTCACGGCCACGAGGCCTTCCGGCGGTCCATAGAAGCCGGGCGGATGATCGGCGGTGGCGCGCTCATTGTAGCCGGTCGGCACCGGGCGCGCGGTCGGCGGCGGCGTGGTGAAGGCGCCGAAGCCATCGAGCACGCGCGTCGGCGGCACGGCCTGGACTGTGCGGCTGCCGCCTTGCGCGGTGGTGCCGTCGGCCGTGGCGGTGCTGGAGCCGGCGAATGAGACGATATGGCGGAGCATGTCGACGAAGGTGCCCGACAGCGGCAGATCGGACCAGCGCGTATCGGCGGTGACGTGGAACAGCACCAGCAGGCCTTTGCCGCGGCGCTGCGCGGTGACCAGCGGTGTGCCGTCGGTGAGCGTCGCCCAGGTGCGTTCGGTGAGCTGTGCGTCGGGCTCGGCCAACACTTGGCGCGTGACGGTGACGTCGGTCGGCACCGGCATGCCGGTGAACGGGCTGTCGCGCGAGAACGCCGCCAAATGTTGCGGCTTATCCCAGCTCAGGCTGCCGCCGAGGATGCGTCCGCCGCGGCGCAGCCGCACCGGCACAAGTGCGGCGTCTTCGGTGCCGGCGAGATGGGGACCTGCGAAACGGACCAGCACGCCGCCGTTCTCGATCCAGCCGTTCAGCCGGTCGGTGGCTTCCGCGACATTACCGACGTCGGCCAGGATCAGCATCGGAAGCTGCTGGTCCAGGAAGCGCGCGGTGGCTTCCGCCGGCGCGGCGCCTTCGGCCAGCCGAACGTCGGCGAAGGGCCCGAGCGCGCGCTGCAGGTAATAGGTCGCACCGAGCAGCGGCTGCGAGCGGTCGGCGGCAGAGCCGGAGATGACACCGACGGTGCGCCGCCGCCAGCGCTTGTCGAGCAACTGCACCACGCCGGCGGAGCGCTCGCCGGCGATCTCCAGCCGCGCCACGTCGTTGCGAATTTCGACCGGCAGGTTGATCGTGGCGTCGGCTTCGTGCGCGTCGGATTGGAACGCGAACGGCGCCTCGCCGAGCGCGAGGCCCTTGAGGTCGCTGGCGTGCACCACACCATTGTCGGCGGTGCCGGTATGCGCGCGCAGCACTTTTACGGTCAGCGCGCCGGCGGCGTTGTCGGCGGCAGCGAGCGCGTGCGCGGTCCGCACGCCGCCGGTGATGACGGTGAGGGAACGCGAGCCAACGGATTGCTTCAAGGCTTCAATAAAAGCGCCACCTTTGCCGAGATCGATGCCGTCCGACAGCCAGACGATCTCGACGTCCTTCACGTTGGCGATGAAACGCTCGATGAGAGGCAACACCTCCGCGCGCTCGACGCCGTAGGGCTTCGGCTTGAGCTGCGTCGCCTGCACGCGCGCGGCGCCGGCGATCTGCAGCGAAATATCGCGCGCGGTCTCCGACAGCGGCAGCAGCGCCACACCGCGGCCGTCGGCCTCGGCGCGCGCGATCAACTCATCGGCGGTGCGAATGCGCGCGTCCCATGAGGCGGCCGCGGGCCATCCGTCGTCGAGCATGATCAGCAGCGGCGCGGCGCGGTTGCTGGAGGCGACCGGCGGATTCCACAACGGCCCGGCGGCGGCGATGATCACCAGTCCGGCCAGTGTCAGCCGCAGCAGCGTCAGCCACCAGGGCGTGCGCGCCGGCGTCTCCTCCTTCGGCGAAATCGCGAACAGCAGCCGCGTCGGCGGGAAGTCGATGCGCTTGGGGCGCGGCGGCACCAGCCGCAGCAGCCACCACAGGATCGGCAGCGCCAGCAGCCCCAGCAGCAGCAGCGGTTGCGCGAAGCCGAGGGGGAGGGAGCCGATCATGCCACGTCCTCGCGGATCGCGGGCGCGTGGCGCGCGGCGACGGTCGGCGTGTGCGCGCTGGCGCCCATGCGGGCGTGGATGGCGAACAGCAGTTCGGTCGGGCCGCGGTCGGTGCGGTGGACGGTGAAACTCCAGCCGACCTGATCGCATTCGGCGCGCAAGGCAGCGCGGTGTTCGGCGAGCAGGCGCTGATAATCGTTGCGCCAGGTTTCGGCACGGCCGGCGGTGACGCTACCGAGGCCCTCGGATTCGATGAATTCGATGCGGCCGGAATAAGGGAAGCTCTCCTCGGCGGGATCGACCACCTGCACGACGTGGCCGCGCGCGCCGGTTCGCGCTAGGTCGCCGATCGTCTTGCGGAATTCGGCAATCGGCGACCAGAAGTCGGACAGCAGCAGCACCTCAGAGAACGGCGCCGGCGAGAATTCCGGCGGCCGGCTGGGGCGCGCGCTTACGTCGTGGATGATCGCTTCCGCCATCTTCTCGATGACGTTGCGGTTGGCGGTGGGGCGCATGATCTCGGGCAATCCGACCCGCTCGCCGCCTTCGACCAGCACGTTGGCGAGCGCAAAGCCCACGACCAGCGCACGATCGAGCTTGGTCCATTCGGTCAGATGCGAGCTGAAATCCATCGACGGCGACCGGTCGGCCCACAGCCAGATGGTGTGCGAGGCTTCCCATTCGCGTTCGCGCACATAGAGATGATCGTCGCGCGCCGAACGCCGCCAGTCGACCGCGCTGGACGGCTCGCCATAGACGAAGCGGCGGTACTGCCAGAAATTCTCGCCCGGCCCGGCGCGACGGCGCCCGTGCAGACCGTGCAGCAGCGTGGTCGCGACGCGGCGCGCCTCCAGAATGAGACGCGGCACGCGCGCGGCAAGCTTGCGGCTCTTGCCGACGGCTGCTTCTACCGCGTCGTTCTGGCTGTCGCTGAGGGGACGTTCGGCCATCAGCCTATGTTCGCTTTCAGCCTTCGGATGACGCCCGGAATGTTCTCGCCTTCGGCGCGCGCGGCGAAGGTGAGCGCCATGCGGTGTTTGAGAATGGGCTCGGCGAGCTCGATCACGTCATCGATGGACGGTGCGAAGCGGCCGTCGAGCAACGCGCGTGCGCGCACCGCGAGCATCAAGGCCTGGCTCGCGCGCGGGCCGGGGCCCCAGGAGATGAGCTTGCCGAGATCGCCGCCTTCCGGTCCGGGACGCGCCGAGCGCACCAGCTTGAGGATGGCGTTGACCACCGACTCGCCGACCGGCAGGCGTCGCACCAAGCGTTGCGCGGACAAGAGGTCCTCCGCCGTCATCGCCGCTTTGGCGCGGCTTTCCTCTGCGCCCGTGGTGTCGAACAGGATTTTCCGTTCCGCTTCGAGATCGGGATAATCGACGTCGATCTCCATCAGGAAGCGGTCGAGCTGGGCTTCCGGCAGTGGGTAGGTGCCTTCCTGCTCCAGCGGGTTCTGCGTTGCCAACACATGGAACGGCTTCGGCAAATCGTGGCGCACGCCGGCGACCGTGACGTGCTGCTCCTGCATCGCCTGCAGCAATGCCGACTGGGTGCGCGGGCTGGCACGGTTGATCTCGTCGGCCATCAGCAATTGCGCGAACACCGGGCCGGGAATGAAGCGGAAGCTGCGCTTGCCGCCCGGCGTCTCTTCCAGCACCTCGCTGCCGAGAATGTCGGAGGGCATCAGATCGGGCGTGAACTGCACGCGTCGCGCGTCGAGTCCGAGCGCGGTGCCCATGGTCTCGACCAATTTCGTCTTGGCGAGGCCGGGCACACCGACCAGCAGCGCGTGGCCGCCGGACAGCACGGTGATCAGCGCATGCTCGACCACCGTGTTCTGCCCATAAATGACGGCGCCGATCGCGGCCTTGGCGGCGCGCACATGGGCGGAGGTCGATTCCGCCGCGCGCACGATCATGTCTTCCAGTTTCTCGAGGCTCTCGCCGCCTGACGCCGCCATGTGTCGTAATCCCTGTCTCTGCCGCCGGTTTTGGGCCCCAGGCGGGCTTCGGCCTGCCTTCGATCTATGCAACAAACGCACCAGATGCGAATTTGCTGCTGGTGATGGCTCGAATCTGCCGCAAACGAGCCCGGCGAGCTTACGCTATCTTCCGGTGCCCGCGGGGGTGAGTCACGAAGTTGCGAACAGGTGCGGGCGGATCGATTATCCAGTGCAAACAATGGCAAAGACAGGGCAAGTGCCGGGAATTGGCGGCTTGGAGGGGATCGCGGCGGCGGTGCCGAAAAAAGGCCCGCCCCCCGTCGAGCGGTGGAATCCGCCGTTCTGCGGCGATATCGACATGCGTATCGCCACCGACGGCACCTGGTTTTACCTCGGCACCCCCATCGGACGGCCGGCGCTGGTGCGCCTCTTTGCCTCGGTGCTGAAGCGCGAGGGCGACAAGTATTTCCTGGTTACGCCGGTGGAGAAAGTCGGCATCGTGGTTGAAGACGCGCCTTTCCTTGCCGTCGAACTTGCAGTCGAGCGTGGCGACGGCGGCCAGGTGCTGCGCTTCCGCACCAATGTCGACGACTGGGTGGATGCCGGTCCCGGTCACGCCTTGCGCTTTGCGCCGGCCGAGAGCGGCGGCCTCAAGCCTTACCTGCATGTGCGGCGCGATCTGTGGGCCAAGGTGACGCGCGCGCTGTTCTACGATCTGGTCGAACTCGGCGAGGAGCGCGAGGCCGACGGCGCGCGTAAATTCGGCATCGTCTCCGGCGGAGAATTCTTCGCCATGGCGGACGCGGATGCAATTCGGGAATTCGCATGAGCGTGATCCCGAAAAGTGGGAACCGGTTTTCGGACAAGATCATGCGCAGAAAAAAGAAACGTTAGGAGCGCACTTGGCTCAGGACGAAAGCGTGGTGGAGACATTATCATCGGCGGAATTCTTCGCCCGCGTCCGCGAGCGGTTGACGCTCGATGTGCCGGCAGGGCTCAACGATCCGAGCATCACGCCGAAACGCGGCGACCACGACGTCGATCCGGTGATGGAGAAGATCGCCACTATCCGGCCGATCCGGCCGGCGGCGGTTCTCGTGCCGGTCGTCGACCATCCGGAGCCGACGGTGCTGCTGACGCAGCGCGCGCAGCATCTGCCCGATCATCCGGGGCAGGTCTCGTTCCCCGGCGGCAAGATCGACAAGACCGACGCCGATCCGCTCGCCTCGGCGCTGCGCGAAGCCGACGAGGAGATCGGTCTCGACCGCTCGCATGTCGAAGTCCTCGGCTACCTCGACCTCTACATGACGACGCTCGGCTATCGCATCGTGCCGGTGGTTGCGCGCGTAAAGCCGGGCTTCGAGCTCACGCTCAACGTCAGCGAGGTCGACGTGACGTTTGAGGTGCCGCTTGCCTTCCTGATGGATCAGGCCAATGTGCAGCGCCATTCGCGCGAATGGCAGGGCATGACCCGGTCCTATTACGCGATCACCTTCGGCGAGCGTTACATCTGGGGCGTGACGGCTGGTATCCTGCGCAATCTGCACGAACGGATTTACAAATGATCCGCCCGCTCGCCACCGAGATTGTCCTGTTCCTGATGCCGTTCGTTCTCTATGGCGTCTTTCTGTGGGCGACTAAAGCCGGCGTGATGCATCCGGATTCCTGGCCGCTGTCGCGTATCGCCTGGCTGGTGATCGCCGCGCTGATTTTGATGGTCGGCAGCTTCATCTACTTCGCCAATTACAGCGGCGCGCCGCCGGGCTCGACTTACGTGCCGGCGCATATGGAAAACGGCAAGTTCGTGCCGGGGCAGAACCGCTGATGGTCGCCGGTGCGACCGCGCGCAAGCTCGACAACGCGGCATGGCTGACCGCGGGCGCGTTGCCTCGCCTGCTGGAAGTGCTCGACCGCGACGGCGAGGAAGCGCGCGTTGTCGGCGGCGCGGTGCGCAATGCGCTCTTGGGCGTGCCGATCACCGAAGTCGACGTCGCTACGACGGCTGTGCCGGAAGAGGTGGTGCGGCGCGTCGTAGCCGCGGGCTTCAAGGCGGTGCCGACCGGCATCGCGCACGGCACCGTCACCGTGGTGATCGACAAGCATCCGTTCGAGGTCACCACGCTTCGGCAAGACGTGGAGACCTACGGCCGCCACGCCAAGGTCGCTTTCGGCCGCGACTGGGAGGGCGACGCGCACCGGCGCGACTTCACCATGAACGCGCTGTCGGTGACGCGCGACGGTACGATCTATGACTATGTCGGCGGACTCGACGATCTGAGCTACCGGCGCGTGCGCTTCATCGGCGACGCCAACAAGCGCATCGCGGAAGACTACCTGCGCATCCTGCGTTTCTTCCGTTTCCACGCCGCCTATGGCGAAGGGCATCCCGATCCAGCCGGATTGCACGCCTGCATCGCCGGCCGCGCGGGTCTCGACCAGCTCTCACGCGAACGCGTACGCATGGAGATCGTCAAGCTGCTGGTCGCGCCGCGCGCGACGCCGACACTCGCCGACATGGCGGAGGCAGGCCTGCTGCATCGTGTGCTAGGCACGGTGCCGCAGGTCGCCGGCTTCGAGAACATGGCCAAGGCGGAGGCTGCCGCTGGCGTGGCGGGCGGCCCGGTGCGACGGCTGGGCGCGCTCGCGGTGACGACCCCCGAGCAGGCCGAACTGTTGTGGCAGAAGCTGCGCCTCACCAATGCCGAACACGAACGGTTGACGTCGATGGCGCAGGCTTGGCGATCCATCGCGCCCGAAAACGACCAGGCGGCACGCGCGCTGCTCTATCGCCTCAAGGCGGAGAAGTTCACCGACGCCGTGTTGCTCGCCTGGGCGCGCTCGCAGGCGAGTGCGCATGACGAAGCGTGGCGCGCGCTTGCCACTTTGCCCACGCGCTGGAGCGTGCCGGTGTTTCCATTGAAAGCCGCGGACTTTATTGCGCGCGGCGTGGAGAAGGGGCCGGCGCTGGGCGCAGCGCTCGCCGCGGCCGAGGAGGCCTGGACCGCGGCGGATTTTCCGAGCGATAAGGCGGGGCTTGATCGAATTGTGCTGCTCGCGGCAAAATGAAAGCGCGCCGAAAATGCGCGGTGCCGAACGGAGCTTATGACGGCGCGCCAGGAGGCGAACTGTTGCCGACCCGCGACCGCCCGCAAGATATCGCCCGCCGCCTCGCGCAAGCCAGTGCGCGGCGCAAGCTTGAGCGCGCCGATGCTTTCCGGCGCGAAACCTTCGCGCTGCCGCGTGAAGCTGCACGTGCGAAAGCGCGCGAGATGTTTCACCGTTATCCGAAGGCCGCCTACATGACCGTGATTGAAAGCTGGCGCGAATTGCCGGGCGACACGATTGAGTTCACCATGCGGCGCCTGCCAACGGCCGATTAGCTCTGGGGACAGCATGCGCACGTTCTGGCGAAGCATCGCGATCTTCTTGCTGGGCGCAATTCTCGGTACCGGCTTCGGTGTCGCGCTCGGGTTCTTTTTCTTTCCGTTCGTATTTCCGCCGCCGGCGGCCATGGAGCAGCTCACGCAAGCCGACGTCGCGGGATCGTCGTCAAACGTTTCGTCGAAGCAGGCCGCGGCCGCGGCGGTCGCAACCGGCACCTTCATTCATGCCAATCCGTCCGATCCGGTGCATTGGGGGCGCGGCCGGGTGAGCGTTTACGAGCGCACGGTTTTTCTCGAGCCGGACTTCGAGGTCGGGCCGGGGCCTGCATTTCACGTCTATCTGGTTCCCAAAGCCAACATCCGCGACGCGACGGCGGTGAAGGACGCTATGTTCATCGACCTCGGCGGCTTGCGCGCCTTCAAGGGCAGTCAGCGCTATCCAATTCCCGCCGGTGTCGATCTAAAAAATTATACGAGTGTGGTCATTTGGTGCGAGCGTTTCAGCGTGCTTATATCGCCGGCCGATCTCACCCCCGCGCAGTGAATGCATATTCTCGCCGGCTTCGCCGATCTTTCCATTTGGCAGTTACTTCCCGTCGCCGGCGTGGCGCTGTTTGCCTCCATCGTCGGCGGTGTCTCGGATTATGGCACCGGCGCGCTGATGCCGCTGGTGCTGGTGCCGCTCATCGGCGCCGAGCCGGTGGTACCGATCATCGCTATCTCGGCGATGTTCACCAATTCGAGCCGCGTCGCCGCCTTCCGGCGCTACGCCGACTGGCGGCGCGTCGGCATCGTACTGCTCGCCGCGGTACCGACGTGCGTTCTCGGCGCCTGGGGCTACACGCATCTCACCGGCCGCGGCGCCGCGTTAGTGATCGGCGGCATGCTGATCCTGAGCGTGCCACTGCGCCGGCTGTTGAAGCACCATGACGTGACATTCGGCGACGGCGGCCTGGCGATAGGCAGCGTCGGCTATGGCGTGGTCGTGGGCGCCACTGCCGGCTCGGGCGTGATCCTGTTGTCGCTGTTGATGGCTGTCGGCATCGAAGGCGCTGGCGTAATCGCCACCGACGCGGCAATCTCGATTGTCATCGGCATCGTGAAGATTGCGGTGTTCGGTTTCGCCGGCGTGATCACCGCGCAGGTGATTGCTTTTGCGCTGTTGATCGGCATTGTGGCGCTGCCCGGGGCGTTTCTCGCCAAAGCTTTCGTCGAGCGCATGCCGCTGCATGTGCACACCGCCATTCTCGACGTCGTGGTGCTGATGGGCGGCATCTTCCTGGTCTACGGCGCGTTCAAGTAACTCACGCCTCCAGCGCGGCCCAGACTAAGCCGTGCTCGCGCGCCCATCGCTTCACCATGGTGACTTCGTTGGCAAAGGGCAGCCGGTTGGCAAAGCCGCGGCACTGCACGATATGGCCGTCGTACTTGCGCAACTCGATAGTGACGCCGCGGTTGACGCGGCCGACTGGATGTTCCGAGCTCAACGACCAGATCGAACAATATCCCTGCATGCAGGCGGACTTATAAGTCACGACGCAGTGGTGCATGCGCTGGCCTTCGCGGAACAACGCATCGCCGGTCCGGATCTGGCGCATGCGCCAGAACACGCGATTGGCGCCCTCGCCGACGTCATAGTCGATGTCAGGAAGCGGGCTGCCCAGCCACGCGCCGCCGCAGACGGCGGAATTGCGGCGTAGCGTGAGATGCCACTCCTGCATTTTGTCTCGGAGCAACGCGAGCGTCTGTCCTTTGAGGGAGAAATCCGCATCCTCGCGTTTGATAACGACGAGAAAATCCGCCAGATCGTCGATCTCGTGCCTGGCGAGCGGGTTTCGCGCGAAGAACCGCGCCACCTCCTTCCAGAACGTCGACGCGATCGAATAGTTGGCGATCTTGCTGCGTGCGACATTGAACGCAGCATCGGCATGATCGGCTTGCGCGCGTGCAATCGCATACCAGAGCGCCTGCTTGACCGAGGCGATCTCGGAAGGCGGGTTTAGGAAATGATGAGTCTCCCGCCGCGACAGGTAAGGGTGCGTCTCCACTTTATAGAGCGAGCCGCCCTGCGCGACGGTGAGATACCAATGACATAGATCGGGCGCGCCCGGACGGTGCCCGCCCGCGAGACTGGGCGCGGCGACACGGTCGACGAAGTCGTCCTCGATCTCCTCGAGCCAAACCCGCTCGAGATGTGCCGGCACGGGATAACGCGCGAAGACGAAGCGAATAAATTCGAAGAACCGGCGCTCCACCCGCCGGCTCTTCAGGCGGCAACGCCATTCCTCCGGATCGCGTAAGGCATAGCCGCGCAGCGTCTCGACCTTGGCTTGATGGTTCGGATGGAAGTCGCAGAAGCGCTCGACTGCGCGCGGGCGCGCGTCAGTTTGCGAGCGTTGTTTCAGAACGGCGCTGACTTTTGCGTCGATCTCGTGCCGGCGCGCGTCGCGCCATCGTGTTTGTTTGCCCATGGAGTGCTCCGGACATGCAGCGGCATCCTCGCCCTGTCGGGCGGATTGAGAAGCGATGGTCGTTCTCGTGCCGCAAGCCGGTCTCCATGAGACGTTACACGCGCATCGGTGTGCCCGATGCGCGGGCAGTTTGTCTTGAAAATTTGTGGCAGATTTGCGGATGCCGCGGGCGCAGCATCCCGCCGATTAAAATAGGGTTGGCCGCTCTAATCGAAGCTAGCGCGATGCCGGATTAAACAAATACGCCACGCCGACCGTCAGGGCGTGCGTGCGGACCTTGATGTCGTAGGAATCGACAATGTTCGTTGCCGTGCCACATAAGGCCGAAGGCGTCGGCGAACAGGTGCGGGTGTCGGTGGCGTTAAAAGTGCCGAAATCCGAATAGCGATATTCGCCGCGCGCGACCCAGTTGCCGGCCAGCTTGCCTTCGACACCCGCGCCGATGGTCCACCCGGTGAGAACCTTGGAATTGGTAATGTCGGCCGGAGTGAATTCGCCGGGCTGGCAGATGCTGGTCGTCGAAGTGCTGCAGGTCGAGGTGGCATCGACTTTCATCCAGGCGACGCCGGCGGTGCCGTACAGCATGATGCTGGGAGACATGAGATAACCAACACGCCCACGCAGGCTGGCATCCCACCCTGTCTTGACACTGAAGGAGTAGTTGGCGTTGGCGAAATTGACGAACAACAACGGATAGGGGCTGCCGACCGTTGTTGAAGTCTTGCTGGCCCAGTTCCAGTCGGCCTCGATACCGGCGATCCAGGCGGGCGCTATTTGGAAAGTGTAACCGGCGTAAGGTCCAATTCGCCACGTCGAGTTGTCATAGCTCTTCGAGGGTGAGCACGGGCCGGAAGCGCCGCTGATGCAGCCCGTAAGGTTATTCTGGGTAATGGGCCCGATAAAATTTTGATCTTCCCGCGTGGTCGTTCCAGTGACGTCGGATGCGCGATAGCCGAGCGAGCCGCCTAAATAGAAGCCGGTCCAGGAGTTGGCGATTTGCGCTTGCGCCGTTCCCACCTGCGCACACACCGCCACTGCCGCACAAGCAACGGCTTTGCCCAGCCACCAACGCATTGCCATTAACGCCCCCAGTCCAACTATTTACTGGGATTTAATATGAAAAAAACGTCGGAGACAAAAGGGCTTCTGCGAAGTTTTGCGCTCTTCTGGGTAAGGTATTGAAATACTGCAGCTATATGGGCTGCTGGATGGGCCATTACGGCCACTTCACCACCGGCGGCATCGACGAGAGGATCGAGTCGACATTGCCGCCGGTACGCAGGCCGAAAATGGTGCCGCGGTCGTAGAGCAGGTTGAACTCGACGTAACGGCCGCGGCGCACGAGTTGCTCCTCGCGCTCGGCATCGCTCCATGGTGTCGTGAAGTTGCGCGTGACCAACTCGGGATAGATGCGGCGGAAAGCGCGGCCGACATCCTGGGTGAAGGCGAGGGTCGCATCCCAGTCGCTCTCTAGATAGTCGTAGAAGATGCCGCCGACGCCGCGCATCTCGTTGCGGTGTTTGAGGAAGAAGTACTCGTCGCACCACTTTTTGTACTTGTCGTAGGGCGCGACCGCGGGATGCGCGTCGCAGGCAGCCTTCATTGCCGCGTGGAAGGTGAGCGTATCGGGATCATCCTGGGTGCGGCGGCGGTCGAGCACCGGGGTCAAGTCCGCGCCGCCGCCGAACCAGGCTTTGCTGGTGACGACGAAGCGCGTGTTCATATGAACCGCGGGCACGTTGGGATTTTGGGGATGCGCAATCAACGATATGCCGGAGGCCCAGAAGCGCGGGTCTTTGTCGGCGCCGGGAATGTCCTTGCGAAATTCCGGGGCGAACTCGCCGAACACGGTCGAGCAATGCACCCCGACTTTTTCGAAGACGCGGCCGCGCATCATCGACATCACGCCGCCGCCGCCGGGCGCGCCGGTATGGTCCGTGCGGCTCCACGGCGTGCGCGCGAAACGGCCGGCTGCGTTCCGGCCGAGCGGCGCCGCGGCGGGCAGGGAGTCTTCGACTGCTTCCAACGCTCCGCAAATCTCGTCGCGCAGCGTCTCGAACCAGGTGCGTGCGCGCTCTTTGCGGGCTTTCATTTGGCTGACGTCGTCCATGACCAGTCACTGCCGCCGATTTATCGCCGCGTCCAGCCCCACCTGCCGCATCGCCTCGCCGGCGACCATGGCCGCAGCCATGGCGATGTTGAGCGAGCGCAGGCCCTCGCGCATCGGGATGCGCAGGCGGACGTCGGCGGCCTCGCGCACGGCGTCCGGCACGCCGGCGCTTTCGCGGCCGAAGAGCAGGACCTGGTCCTGGCGGTACGTGTGGTCGAGATAGCTGACGCTCGCTCGGGTGCTGAGCAGCACCAGCGCCAGGCCTTCGCGCCGGCGCCAGGCTTCGAAGGCGGCAAATGACGGGTGGCGGACAATGGCCACGTCATCGAGGTAATCCATGCCGGCGCGGCGGAACGCGCGATCGGTCACTGGGAAGCCGGCCGGCTCCAGGATATGGGCCTCGATCCCCAGGCAGGCGCAGAGCCGCAGAATCGTTCCCGTATTCTGAGGAATGTCGGGTTCGTAGAGGGCGATCCGCATCAAGCCGCCGCCGGTGAGGAATGGGTATAAGCCGCGCTAGACGAACGATTTATGCGACCAATGGGCTCGGCGGCGATAGCGGGCTTGCGCTAATACCGCAAGGGTGCCAATAAACGCCACCAACGCGCCGTCCTGCCGTTCCGGAAGGGCAGCCGCAACGGTCCGCCCCGCCGCCAAGGGACTTTCGTGAAAAGTCCCAGGCTCCAGCCGCGGGTGGATGATCCGAGAACCCGGGGGAGAGGGCTCAGAAGTGACGACCGTGTCTTCGGCGGAGCACACGCGCCGCGACTTTTTGTACATCGCAACCGGCGCCGTCGGCGCAGTCGGTGCGGCCGCCTTTTTGGTGCCGCTCATCTCTCAGATGAATCCCGACGCGTCGACCATCGCCGCGGGCGCACCGGTTGAAATCGACCTCGCTCCGATTTCGGACGGTCAGATCACCAAGGTGTTCTGGCGCTCGAAGCCGATTTTCATCTTCCATCGCAGCAAGAAGGACATCGAGGACGCCAAGAGCGTCGCGGTCGCCAGTCTGCCCGATCCGCAGCCGGACAGCGCGCGCGTGAAGGAAGGTCACGACCAGTGGCTGGTCGTGGTCGGCATCTGCACCCACCTCGGCTGCATCCCGATCTCGCATCAGGGCGAGTTCGGCGGCTGGTTCTGCCCGTGCCACGGCTCGCAGTACGACACCTCCGGTCGCATCCGCAAAGGTCCGGCGCCGCGTAACCTCGAGCTTCCTCCCTATTCGTTTGTCTCCGACACCAAGATCCGGATCGGCTGATCATGAGCGGACCATCGACCTACCAGCCGCAGAGCAAGGTTCTGCAGTGGCTTGAAAAGCGCCTGCCGCTTGGCGGACTCATCCATTCTTCGTTCGTCGCCTATCCGACCCCGCGCAACCTGAACTACTGGTGGACGTTCGGCGGCATTCTGTCGCTCATGCTCGGTGTGCAGATCATCACCGGCATCGTGCTGACCATGCACTACACGCCGCATGTCGATCTCGCCTTCAAGTCGGTCGAGAGCATCATGCGCGACGTCAACTACGGTTGGCTGCTGCGCTACCTGCACGCCAACGGCGCGGCGATGTTCTTCCTGGCCGTCTACATCCACATGTTCCGCGGCATCTATTACGGGTCGTATAAGGAACCGCGCGAGGTGTTGTGGATCCTCGGCGTCATCATCTACCTGCTGATGATGGCGGCGGGCTTCATGGGTTACGTGCTGGTCTGGGGCCAGATGAGCTTCTGGGCCGCCACTGTGATCACCAATCTGTTCTCCGCCATCCCAGGCATCGGCGAGCCGATCGTGAGCTGGCTGTGGGGCGGCTACGCCGTCGGCAACCCGACGCTTAACCGCTTCTTCTCGCTGCACTACCTGCTGCCCTTCGTGATCGCGGGCGTCGTGGTGCTGCACGTCTGGGCGCTGCATGTCACTGGGCAGAACAATCCGACCGGCGTCGAGCCGAAGACGCCCGGCGACACCGTGCCGTTCACGCCCTACGCCACCGTCAAGGACGGGTTCTTTATGGCGTGCTTCTGCATTCTGTTCGCCTGGTTCGTGTTCTACATGCCGAACTTCCTCGGCCATGCCGACAATTACATCCCGGCAAACCCGGCCGTGACGCCGACCCACATCGTGCCGGAATGGTACTACCTGCCGTTCTACGCGATCCTGCGCGCGATCCCGGACAAGCTGATCGGCGTGCTCGCGCTCGGCGCCTCGATCGTGATCCTCGCCTTCCTGCCCTGGCTCGACACCTCGCCGGTGCGCTCGGCGCGCTATCGTCCGCTGTTCCGCCAGTTCTTCTGGCTGTGGGTGATCGTCTGCGTCGGCCTCGGCTGGCTCGGCGCCAAGCCGCCGGAGGGGATCTACGTCGTGCTCGCACGCGTGTTCACCGTCTACTACTTCGCTTTCTTCATCGTGATCCTGCCGCTGCTCGGCATATTCGAGAAGACCAAGCCGTTGCCGAATTCGATTTCGGAATCGGTCCTGGGCTCAAAAGCGTGAGCGGGAGGATCGTCATGACCAAGACACTTATCGCTCTCTCGCTCATCGGCTTCATCGCAGCTGCCGCTCCGGCCGCGGCGCAGGACCACAACACCCCGCAGCCGCCGCGCCAGAAGTGGAGCTTCTCCGGTCCGTTCGGAAAGTTCGACCAGGCGCAGCTCCAGCGTGGCTTCAAGGTCTTTCGCGAGGTCTGCGCCAACTGCCATTCGATGGAGCTGGTCGCGTTCCGCAACCTCGCCGATGCCGGTGGACCGGGCTACACGGCGGCGCAGGCGGCTGCCGTGGCCGCCGAATACAAGATCAAGGACACCGACGACCTCGGCCAGCCGGTCGAGCGCGCCGGCCGTCCGGCCGACCGCTTCCCGGCGCCGTTCGCCAACGAGGCCGCGGCTAAGGCGCAATACGGCGTCGCTCCGCCGGACATGTCGACACTGGCCAAGGCGCGCACCTACGAGCGCGGCTTCCCCTGGTTCGTGTTCGACATGATCACGCAGTACCAGGAGCAGGGACCCGATTACATCACCGCGCTGCTCAAGGGCTACGAAGAGCCGCCGAAGGACGTCCAGGTCCCGCAAGGCAGCCACTACAACAAGTATTTCCCGGGCCACACTATCGCTATGCCGCCGCCGATACAGCCGGGGCAGGTGACCTTCGACGATGACGCGCCGGCCACCATCGACCAGTACGCGAAGGACGTGTCCGCGTTCCTGGTGTGGGCGGCCGAGCCGCACATGGTGGCGCGCAAGCGCCTCGGCTTCCAGGTCATGATTTTCCTGATCGTTCTGGCCGGCCTCCTGTACTTCACCAAGAAAAAGGTGTGGTCGGCCGTGCACTAAAACGGCGCAAAATCTCTTGACGCTGGGGCCCGGTTTCGGGCCCCTTCGTTTTTGTGAGCGATAAGGAGCGGCGATGACCAAAGCGGTGCTCGGCATCATCGGCGGCAGCGGCATCTACGATCTGCCGGGCCTACAGAACGTGCGCGAGGAGCGCATCGCCAGCCCCTGGGGAGAGCCGTCGGCGGCGCTGCGCATCGGCGACATCGCCGGCCTGCCGGTCGTGTTCCTGGCGCGGCACGACAAGGGTCACCGCCTGTCGCCCTCCGACATCAACTACCGCGCCAACATCGACGTCTTGAAGCGCGCCGGCGTCACCGACCTGATCTCGCTGTCGGCCTGCGGCTCGTTCAAGGAAGAACTGCCGCCCGGCACTTTCGTGCTGGTCGATCAGTTCGTCGACCGCACCTACAAGCGCGAGAGCTCGTTCTTCGGCAAGGGGTTGGTCGCGCACGTCTCTATGGCGCATCCGGTCTCACCGCGCCTGCGCATCCACATCGCGGAAGCGGCGCGCGCCGAGAATATCCAGATCGTGCGCGACGGCACTTACGTCTGCATGGAGGGCCCGCAATTCTCCACGCTTGCCGAGAGCCTCACCTACAAGCAGCTCGGCTATTCGGTGATAGGCATGACGAATATGCCGGAGGCCAAGCTCGCGCGCGAAGCCGAGCTTTGCTACGCGACCGTCGCCATGGTCACCGATTTCGACTGCTGGCATCCCGACCATGACGCGGTCACTGTGCAGGACATCATCAAGGTGCTGATGGAGAACGCGGAGCGCGCGCAGAAGCTGGTGGCGCGGCTGGCGCGCGATTTCCCGCGCGAGCACGAGGCGTGTCCCATCGGATCGGATCGTGCACTGGATAATGCCCTGATCACGCATCCGGACGCACGCGATCCCGCGCTTATCGCCAAGCTCGACGCGGTGGCGGGCAGGGTGCTGAAGGGCTAGCCTTGCGGGTGAACGGGAGGACGCTATGCGCGGAATGATCCGGATACTTGCGGCGCTATTGGCGCTCGCATTGGCTCCGTTGGCGGCCAACGCTGAGACCCCGCTGCGCCTCGGCGTCGTCTCGCGCACGATCTTCTATCTGCCGGCCTGGACCGCGGAGCAGCAGGGCTTCTTCAAGGCGGCCGGCATCGAGCCGAAGATCGAGATCTACAACGACACGCACAAGATCTTCACCGACCTCAAGGCGGGCACCATCCAGATCGGCATTTCGTCGATCGAAACGGTGATCGAGGACGGCTACAAGGGCGGCAGCCTGCGTTTGGTCGCCGGCTCGGCGCAGCGGCCGCCGCATTTCATCATCGCGCAGCCCGAGATCAAGACCTTCGCCGATCTCAAGGGCAAAACCATCGGCGTCGTGTCGATGCACGAGGGCACGACGTTCTTCGTCAAGGATATCGCCAAGGCCGGCGGCTTCGCGCTCGCTGACGTGAAGGTCGAGGCGGTCGGCGGTTCGCCGGCACGCGCTCGCCTGCTCAAGGAGCGCAAGATCGATGCCGGCCTGCAGCCGTATCCCCTCAGCTACGAGGCGGAGGCCGACGGCTTCAGCAACCTCGGCCCCATCGCCAATATGGTGCCGGATTATCAGTTCACGGCCGTGATGGTCGACAGTGGCTGGGCGGCGCAAAACCGTCCGCTGCTCGTCGGCTTCCTGCGCGCGCTGCGCAAGGGTTCCGACTACATGTTCGCGCATCCGGACGTCTCAGCCGAGCTCGGCGCCAAGGAACTGCGCACGTCGCCGGCCAACGCCAAACGCGCGCTGGAAGACACCGTGCGCATGGACGTCATGGCGCGCGATCTGTCGCTGAACGATCGCAGCCTCAACCGCGTGTTCACAACCATGCAGGACGCCGGACTGCTGAAGCGCGACACGGCCTACGATCGCAGCAAGTTCGTCGACGAAAGCTATCTCGCCGAGAGCCGCCGGTAACACCAGACAAGTCCGAGACCCAACGAATGACCTCTCCCGCCCTCGTGCACGACCTCAAAGCCTCCATCCGCACCATCCCGGACTATCCGAAGCCCGGCATCATGTTTCGCGATATCACCACGCTGCTGGGCGACGCGCGCTCGTTTCGCCGCGCGGTCGACGAGCTGGTGCAGCCTTGGGCCGGCATGAAGATCGACAAGGTCGCCGGCATGGAAGCGCGCGGCTTCATCCTCGGCGGCGCGGTGGCGCATCAGGTGTCGGCCGGTTTCGTGCCGATCCGCAAGAAGGGCAAGCTCCCGCACAAGAGAGTGAGCATCGCCTATTCGCTCGAGTACGGCCTCGACGAGATGGAGGTGCACGAAGACGCGGTGAGCAAAGGCGAGCGCGTCATCCTGGTCGACGACCTGATCGCCACCGGGGGCACGGCAGAAGGGGCGGTAAAGCTCTTGCGCCAGCTCGGTGCCGAGGTGTTGGCGGCCTGCTTCGTCATCGATCTGCCGGAACTCGGCGGCGCCGACAAATTACGCAAGCTCGACGTGCCGGTGCGCACGCTCATTTCGTTCGAGGGGCATTAGGTTTTTCCCTCGCCCCGCTTGCGGGGAGAGGGAAGCTACCGCTTCGGCCCCCACGGCCCGCTGCCGGGCGGCGGGTCGAGCGGCGAGGTACCGGGCAGGAACGGCTTGCCGTCCTGCTTTTCGTCGCCATCCCAGGGGCCGTCGTGCGGCGGCGGGGCGATCTGCGCCGGGTGCTCGGGCGCTGCCAGCTCCAGCGGCCCTGGGTCATGCCCGCCGGCGAATTGCACCAGCGCTGCGACGCGTTTGTCGACCGAGGGGTGGGTGGCGAAGATGTCAGCGAAGCCCTCGCGCGGATTGTCGACGCACATTTCCATGACCGCTGAGTTGGCGGCATGCAGTTCACCGCGACCCTCGATTTTGCGCAGCGCCATGATCATGGCGTCGGGATTTTTCGTCAGCTCTACCGAGCCGGAATCGGCGAGGAATTCGCGCTGGCGCGACAGCGCGAAGCGGATGACGACCGACAGCAACCAAGCAACCGCGATCAGCACCAGCGCGATGACGATGGCGATGCCGGCGCCGCCGCCCTTCTTGTCGCCGTCGCTGCTCGAGCGCCGGCCGCCATAAAAGGCATTCTGAAAGAACAGCCGGAAGATCATTTCGCCGAAGAACGAAATGACCCCGGCGATCACCAAGGCGATCACCATCATGCGCACGTCGCCGTTGCGGATGTGGGTGAGTTCGTGGCCGAGCACGGCCTCGAGCTCCTGATCATTGAGAGCGTCGATCAGGCCGCGCGTCACCGTGATGGAATATTGCTTCTGATTGAGGCCGGTGGCGAAGGCGTTGAGCGCGTCGTCGTCGGCGATGCGCAGCGTTGGCATGGGGATGCCGCGCGAGATGCAGAGATTTTCCAGAAGATTGTAGAGCCGCGGTTCCTCCTTGCGGGTGACCTCGCCGGCGCCGACCGCCGCGTCGATCATCGACTGGTGGAACCTGTAAGCGATCAGGATCCAGAGGACGGCGCCGACCGTGGCGAATGGCGCCGCCTTGAGGAAGTCGAACCAGGCGGCGCGCAGCAGATAATCGAGCGGCGCGTCGCCATAGGTCAGCACCTCGGCGACCAGCGCTCCGGCGAACACCAGCACGTAGACCAGGAAGAACAGACCGATCAGCAGCGCAACCGAGCGGCGTTTGTTCGACTGGATGTGGGTGTAGAGACCGAAGGCGGCCATGGTATTTCCGCTTTTCCCGGGCGCAGCACGGCACGGAGTGCTGCGCTGCAGACCCGGGATCGTTCCGACTGGATCAGAACTTCACGCTGGGCGCCTGCTCGAGTTGGGCGCGGCTTTCACCGAGATCGAAGAACGGACGCTGGCTGAAGCCAAAGATCGAGGCAAAGAGCGCCGCCGGGAACTGCTGGATGCCCGTGTTGTACTCCTGCACCGCGTTGTTGAAGAAGCGGCGCGAGGCAGCGAGCTTGTTCTCGATGTCGGAAAGCTCGCCCTGCAACTGCTGGAAGTTCGCGTTGGCCTTAAGGTCGGGATAGCTCTCGGCGAGCGCGAATAACCGCCCCAGCGCGCCGGTCAGCATGTTCTCGGCGGCCACCTTCTGCTCGACGCCCGGGGCGGCGACCGCGGTCTGCCGCGCCTGGATCACCGCTTCCAAGGTTCCCCGCTCGTGCGCAGCGTAGCCCTTCACGGTCTCGACCAGGTTCGGAATGAGGTCGTGGCGCTGCTTGAGCTGAACGTCGACGTCGGCAAAGGCTTGATTGGTCCGCTGCCGCATAGCGACCAGGCTGTTGTAGATGCTGATCGCCCAGATCACGATGACGACGACGACCCCGAGGATGATCCAGCCGGTGGTAGTCATGGGTGGCGGCTCCTGAAAAATATTTTTGACGATCGTAGCCTAGCCTAGATGGGGGCGGCGCGGGCAGGAACAAGCGCACGGTCCCCAGGCTTTCAGCGGCAGGGAAGCGGGAACTTTTCCATAAGTTGTTGAGTGAAAAAGAAAAAAGGCCCCGAGCCGAAGCTCGGAGCCTTTTCGCCAGACGGCTATTCGGGGGGTAAGGGGGGAGCCGCCCGACTGAAACTTCGCCCTAACAACGTGGCTTGCGGCAGTTGGTTCCTGGAAAGTTGCGGGGGTGGCAAAATTTTTCACCGGCGTAGGACGGCCCGTGGAGGCCGGGCCCGGTTGTCCTGGAATTCGGCGCGTTTGCCGAAAATCTGAGCAATTACGGGACCGGGAGCCGGCTTGCCCGCGCCCGTTTTGATGGCGTGAAAACGAAGTTCTCAGCTCGCTTCGCGGAAGCGCACGGCGGCTTCCAGATCGACCGACACCAGTTGCGATACGCCCCGCTCGGCCATGGTGACGCCGTACAGGCGGTTCATGCGCGCCATGGTGATCGGATTGTGCGTGATGATCACGAAGCGGGTGTCGGTCGACTTGATCATCTCGTCGAGCATGTCGCAGAAGCGTTCGACGTTGTGGTCGTCGAGCGGCGCGTCCACTTCGTCCAGCACGCAGATCGGAGCCGGATTGGTGAGGAACACGGCGAAGATCAGCGCCAGCGCGGTCAGCGCCTGCTCGCCGCCTGAGAGCAGCGAGAGCGTAGCCGGCTTCTTACCCGGGGGCTTGGCCAGGATTTCGAGACCGGCTTCCAGCGGATCGTCGCTCTCGATGAGCTGCAGCTCGGCGGTGCCGCCGTTGAACAGCCGGGTGAACAGCGTCTGGAAGTGCGTGTTGACCTGCTGGAAGGAGGCTAGCAGCCGCTCGCGCGCCTCGCGGTTGAGGCTCTGGATGCCCTGCCGCAGCTTGCCGATGGCCTGCACCAGATCGTCGCGGTCGGCGGTCAACGAAGTGTGCTGCGTCTCGACCTCGCGCAGTTCCTCTTCGGCGCGCAGGTTCACCGCGCCGAGCCGTTCGCGTTCGCGCCGCAGCCGCTCAAGCCGCTCCTCGATTTCGGTCAGATCGGGCAGCGACTCGCCTTCCTTCAGCTCGGCGAGCGCGGCGACGCCCGACGGCTCGATCTCCAGCATGTCGTGGATTTCTCGTGCGATGTCGGCCAGCCGGCGTTTGGCGCCCTCGAACCTCTCCTCGGCGCGCGCCAGTTCCTCGCGGGCGGCGCTGGCCGCTTCGAGCGCGGCGCGGGCGTCCCGGTCGGCTTCGGCGAGCTTATTCTCGGCTTCCTGCAGCCGGTCGGCGCAGGCGCGACGCTCGGCTTCCGCCAGTTCGATTTCGCTGATCAGCGCGCTGCGTTTTTCGGCAAACATCTGCGGCGCGTTTTGCAACTCGGTCAGGTCGCGCTGGGCTTCCGAGATGCGGCTCTCCAGCGTGGCGATCTGGGTGCGGGCGCCTTCCTGGCGCTGAAGCCATTCGCTCTTGTCGGTCGCAAGCTGCGCGAGTCGGCGGTCGGCGATCTCGGCCTCGCGCACGATCGCCTGCTGCTCGGCGCGCACCTCGGCGAGGCGGGCGCGTTTGCCGGCGATGTCGTCGCGCACGGCGGCGAGCCGTGTCTCCAGATCGGCGGCCGGCGCGAGTTCGCCGAGCGCGCGCTCGGCTTCGGCTTTGGCGGCGCTCGCCTCGTCGCGATTGGCGGTGAGACGGGTACGCGCTTCTTCCAGTGCGGAGAGGCGGGCGGCATGGCGGCTCGCCTCACGTTCGGCGGCCTCGTGGCGATCTCGCGCGGCGTGTGCTTCACGCTGGCGCTCGCGCGCATCGTTGCGCGCCTGCGCCTCGGCTGCTGCTGCGCTCTGCACGCCGGCTTCGGCGGCGGCGGCGAGGCCACGTTGGGTCTCCGCCTCAGAACGGGCCGTCTGCAGCTCAGCTTCGATATCGGCGAGGCGAGCGCGCTCGGCGAGCCGGCGCGCGGCGCCGGTCGGCGCATGCGCGGCGGCGGCAAAGCCGTCCCAGCGCCAGAGGTCGCCTTCCGGCGACACCAGCCGCTGGCCGGGCTTGAGT
>Ga0134124_10000878_pt1 | contig 24083 bp, 18 predicted proteins | sample KB304_FD_96880 | JGI IMG/M metagenome (GOLD analysis project Ga0134124, IMG submission 96880) | Terrestrial soil microbial communities without Nitrogen fertilizer from Kellogg Biological Station, Michigan, USA - KB3-0-4 | ecosystem: Environmental > Terrestrial > Soil > Unclassified ... | reverse complement strand
GGGTAATTTTACGCGGCGGATTCAGATCGTAAACTTGCCCGGCAATCCGAACATTCGCCAGATTACAGTCACCGTGCGTTATCCGGTGCCACAGGGCTGGTTCAAGTCGTACCAGGTGCAGGCCCTGATTTCTTCCTATCGTTAATGAGGAGAGATATGCGATCCACCGAACAAAACGCGCGCGGCTTCAGCCTGGTGGAATTGATGGCAGCGATGACCCTGGGCCTGATCGTTCTGGCAGCCACGACGCAGCTGTTCAAGAGCGGTATGGATGCGACCATTCTGGTCACGCAGTCGTCCGAAATGCAGCAGAACGTTCGCGCCACGCTGAATCTGATTGCCAAGGATGTGAGCATGGCCGGGTCGGGCCTGCCTTCGGGCGGACTGGCTCTACCCAATGGCGCTGGGTCGGTGGCTTCGCTGTTTGCGGTGGATGCGAACCGGGCCTGGCTGGCCAACAACGCTTATCCGGGAAAATTTATGTACGGCATCATTCCCGGCGACAACAACGGTATGGAATCCGGCGGGCCGGTCAACGTCACGGCCACGGGCACGGGATCAGATGCGATCACGATCGTCTACGCGGATTATTCTTTCCCACTCAATCAGTACACAACTTCGATCCCGGCCGCCAACCCGAATGGAGATAAGGTCACGTTCACGCCTCCGGTGCCTCTACCCGTGGGCTTTCCCGCCATCCAGTCACCCACGGGAATTCAGGTGGGAGATCTGATCTTGTTCAGCAACAATCTGGGCAGCGCCGTGGGCGAAGTCACCGGCATCACGCCGAACGGCGCCAACACGGACATTTCATTCCTCAACGGCGATCCGCTGCAGGTGAACCAGACCGCAGCCGCCGCCGGAAACATCAAGTCCATCATCGGCGGTGGCGCCACGACCGCTACCCGGATCTGGGCGGTCACGTACTTTATCGAAGTTCCCGCGGCAGCAACGGGACAGCCGCCCCGCCTGATGCGTCAAGTCAGTGGACAGTCTCCGTCTCCGGTGGCCGACAACATCATCGCCCTGACCGTCACCTACGACCTGTGTGACGGGACCAACGGCCCGGCCTGTTCGGGTGTGAACAACCCATTGCTGGCTCCCTTCTCCCCGAGCCAGATCCACAAAGTGAACATTCAAGTCATGGCGCAGACACTGAACGCTTACGGAAACAGGTCCAGGAGTACGGCTCTGGCAACCTCGGTCAGCACGCGCAGTCTGTCATTCAAGGACCGCTATCAGTAGTCGCCATCGAGCAGTAAAGATCGTTATTGAGGAGAAGAAGAGTCAGGAGATTAACTATTATGTGCAGGACTAAGGGCCGATCACGGGGATTTACGCTTGTCGCCAGCTTGCTGGTGCTCGCGCTGTTGTCGGGCATCGCGATAAGCCTTTTATTTATGGTCCAGGGTGCGGGCCAGGTTGGCGGTAATGATCTGGAAACCAACCAGGCGTACTACGGCGCCGAATCCGGTATGGAGTTGCTGACCGCGAATTTGGCTGCGCTCTACCAGCAGTCCCAGTCTCCCACCCCGCTGCAACTGACGGCCCTCGCTAACAATCCGCCGGACAGCACCATGATCTCGTCCATGAATTATCAGGAGAGCATTACCTGGACGCCGGATGCTTTCGGCAACCCGGCGTCGCACACCAGTGTGATCGATCCTCCGTCACCGAACGCCGGTCTTACCGCTGAGATCATTCCGCTTACCCTGAAGGTAGTTGCCACTCGCCCGGGTGGAGCGTCGGTGAACATGACGCGAGGCGTTGAAGTGGCGCTCATCCCGGTCTTCCAGTTCGGAGTTTTTTCCGATAGCGACTTGAGTTATTTCGCCGGCCCTAATTTCAACTTTCAAGGCCGGGTGCACACCAATGGAAACCTCTTCCTGGCCGAAGGCAACGGGAATTCGCTGGTCCTGAACGACAAGGTCACGGCGGTGGGAGAGATTGTCCGCGACCGGCTGGCCAATAACTTCCTCACCAATGCGAACTACACCGGAAGCGTCTATGTACTTAAGCAGAACCAGGGCTGCAACGGGACCGTCGCGACCGCGACCAACCCTGTCCTAAGCCCCAACTGCATACAATTTACCGTGCCCGATGCGAGTTGGAGCGGTGTACTTCCGCCCGTTCCTGCAATCGGGGGCAATTGTCCTGCGGCTGGCGCCGCTTGCAACGCCAACTGGCCGAATATCTCCACAACTGTATCCCCCACCACGTTTGGCGGATGGATCGGCAACGGCACGTCGATGGCGGTACAACCGCTCACTCTTCCTTTCGTGCAGGGCGCGAACAATTCGGCCGGACAGATTCAAATCATCCGCAAAGCCCCGCTGGGCGAAGCTGTGAGCTCGGCGACGGGATCGTCGCGCGAGTTCAACAAGGCCAACATTCGCGTTCTGCTGGCCAGCACGGAAGCCGATCTCGTTGCGGACCGCCCGTTCTTAGTGGGTGATCTGGACAATATCGACTTAAGCGCTCCCAATGCCGCTCCGAATAATGGCTGCGTGGGCACCCGGACTGACAACGTTACGGGTGTTGGAATCACTCCCTGGGCAATGGCCCAAACCGGCACCGCCTATGAAGGCGGGAGATGGGCCGGGTCGCCGACTGGCCCCGGAGCTTGTCCCGCGACCAACCCCTGGCCTCTGATCGACGGCTGGTTGCGGGTCGAATATAAAAACGCGGGTGGGAACTGGATTGGCGCCACACGCACTTGGCTGGCATTCGGGTTCGCCCGCGGAATCGCGATTCCGACTGTTCCTTTGGGTGGCAACCCCGTACATCGCAACGCGATTCTTATTTTCCAGCAGCTTGCTGGCGACCGGAACTTCGACGGAGCGATCACTGCCGCCGACGGACCACAAAACATTACCGGAGCCAATTCACAGTACAGTTGGTATCCGATCAACTTCTACGATCCGCGAGAGGGCTTCCCCCGCGATACCACCCTGTTGGCGGGCACCCAGTGCAACGTTAACGGGATCATGAACGCGGTCGAACTTGACGTAGGTAACCTGAACCAGTGGATCCTGGGAAACCTTCCCGGTGGCCAACCCCCGATCGATTACAGCGGACAGAACGGTTTCCTCGTGTTCTACTCGGACCGCCGCGGCATGCGGCCCGACCCCGACAATGGAAACATCACGTCGGGAGAATATGGGTTCGAAGACGTCATCAACTCGGCCTCGCCTACCGGAACTCCAGATGGGGTGCTAGAGACAGCTGAGGACGTCGATCAGAATCGCCTCATTGACCCTCTGCCTGCGGTGTGGGGTACGGTCAACGTGGGGAACGGTTTGAAAGCTGCATTTCCGGGGATTAACACCGCGGGTAATCCTTATCAAGCGGTGGATTGCCTGAACGGCGGCCGGCAGAACATTGTTACGGGCGCGCGTCATGTATTAAGGCTGGTCGATGGCGGCCTGGGAAATCTGCCAGTACGCCTGGACAACGGCCTGGGAGGCTTTACCGTCGCGGCGGAAAACCCTGTTTACGTCTTTGGGAATTACAACTCCGACAACACTGATCCCTTCTGGCTCAATCCTCCGCCAGCCATTCAGCCCGACATCAATCACGCAGCCGCCGCGGTTATCGCCGACTCCGTGACCCTGCTCTCGAACGCATGGTCGGACCTCAACAGCATGAAAAACCCGGTAACCTCAACCAACCGGAACGCCGCGACAACTTATTACCGCATGGCAATCGCAGGTGGAAAGAACATTAACTTCCAGCAACCTGCGGGCACCGGCCAGGATTTCGGAACCGACGGCGGAGTGCACAACTTCCTGCGCTACATCGAAGATTGGGGCGGCGGACCAAGTCTCTACTATCGCGGTTCGCTGGTCAGCCTCTACTATTCGCAATATGCTACCGGCACCTTCAAGTGCTGCAACCTGGTCTACAGCCCGCCAAATCGTTTCTACTACTTTGACTCGGCCTTCCTGGATCCGACCAAGCTGCCTCCAGGCACTCCGATGCTGCAGGACGTAGTGAACCTGACCTATTTTCAGGATTTCAGACCGTACTAGCAGAAACGAATTGCGCCGGCTCCTGACCTAGGGGGCCGGCGCTTTTTTGCAACCACGCGCGATTTACCCCACCCTAGGGTGAGCAGGCCTTCAGGCTCGCATGTTGCCGCTTCTCTCGCTGGGCTTTAGACCCTGAGGTGCCTTGGCGGCTGAAGCCGCAGCGCAACTAAAGCGCTGTTCCACCCACGATCCGAGTCTATCCACCACACCCGTGGTTTACCACGATCCGCGTAGACCCGGACGCCCTCGTCCGGGTGGGCGACGCGAAGCTCGCCTGGGTTTGGAATTCGGGGCAAGAAAAACCTGCCGGGCTTTGCCCCGCCGGTCGGGGGCACCCGCCCCTACGTGGTGGAGGTTAGGTAGTTCGTTCTTTGGCGGCTTGGCGGGCGGCTGTGCGTTCGTTCAGGGCGAGCGTGACGACGCGCAGCATGTCGTCCCAGGGCGCGGGCTTCCCGGTCCAGATTTCGAACTGCCGCGCTGCCTGGTGGACGAACATCTCGATCCCCGGAATCACTTCCGCGCCGCGGTCTTTGGCCATCTTCATGAGGCGCGTCTCCGCAGGATCGTAAATCATGTCGAAGACATAGCGCGCGTTGATCTCATTCTCATTCAATGGGGACTCGCGTGTGTTGCCCATGCCGACAGGCGTGGCATTAATGATTACGTCGAAGGTGAGCTTTTTGAGATCGGGACGCTTGGCGACCCTCGCCCTGGCCTGATGGGCCAGTTTTTGCGCCTGAGTTGCGGTGCGATTCAGAATGTAGACCTCGGCCCCACGCTCCTTGAGGCCGAAAACCGCGGCGCGCGCTGCGCCGCCCGCGCCCAGCACCAGGATCTTCGCTTTCTCGAGCGGGATGCGTTGTTCGAGCGGCCGCACGACGCCGGCGGTGTCGGTGTTGAATCCGTAAAGTTTTCCGTCCTGCGCGCGCACCACGGTGTTGCACGCGCCAATTTTTGTGGTGTGGGAATCGGTATTGTCGAGGTGCTTGAGGATGGCTTCCTTGTACGGCATGGTAATGGAGAGGCCGTGAATGGGAATATCCCGCACGCAGCTCAGCAGGTCTTTCAACGTTTTGGCATGCAGTGCTAGATAAACGCCGTTAACATTCTCGCGGCGCAGCGCCGCATTCATGATGGCGGGCGAGAGTGAATGCGCGACGGGATCGCCGACGACGCCGTACATTCGCGTGGCCGCGTCCATCTGTTCGATGCGATAGGTGTTGCGCAATTCCTGAGCAGTGACCTGACCCGGCGCCGTCTTCTCATCAGGGCTGACTGCGGCGAAGGTGAATACGCTGCCCGCCCGCACTCCGAGCAACCGGCTGATGATTCCCTGCTCGCCCATGCACAGCCCGACCAGAGAATGGCGGTCGCCAAACTTCTCTAGAAATTTCATCATGGTCACGTTGTCGTGGAGAGTCGTGGCCGTGCTGACGATTTTGTAAAAGTCGGCGGGAATCTTCACCATTTTTTCCAGGGTCTGTTCCAGATTCTTGGTGCCCCGGAAATCGTGATAGGAAAGTATCAACGCGGATTTTGCCCGCAGGCGCTGCACTTGCTCGGGCCTGCACTTGGCGGCGCTCTGCAATTCGATATCGAGCAACTGGCAGCCGGATGCGCTGGCCTTCCCCAGAATGTCGAGCTGGGCCGGCAGGGAGCCCTTGAACTTCCCCCCACTGGCGGCACGCCGGCAGGTGGCGATGGCCATGACGTGGGGATGGTATTCCATAAAGCGCTTGATCCTGGGGAGGGCGAGCGCAGGTTTGGGCAGGTAGTCTAACCTGAACTCTAGAAAGGTGTTATCCCGAACCAGGGCCTCTGCCTTGTCCACCAGCGCGCCAGGATCGGAGTCGGTCACTGCCACGCACACGCGGGGGAGCCGCAGGGGCAGGAATCGAGTCAGGTAGCTATTAGGGGCAGCATTCATGATCGGAGAACGACTCGGGATATTACAGGCGCGTAATTACATATGCAACAACGGATTATCGCAAACGAGGGTTGGCAAACTTTTTAACGTACCCCCGATAACACCAGCGTAACCTTGACCGGCCCCTATCCCCTTGTTACTGTGCGACTTGAAAGCCCTTCCATTCGCAGGAGCTAGTAGGAGAAAGCCGGCCGGGCCCCGGCCTCGATTTTGGAGGTAACATGAAGAAAACAGGACTGTTGCTGTTACTGTGCCTGACGGTGGCGGCAGCTGCGCAGCAAGCCGATTCCACTCCGGCAGACCAGGCTGCTCCTCAGAACACCGAGATTACCACCGGAACCTTTCCGATTGAACGGGTCCAGACCCCGAGCAATGCCGACATTTATTGCGGCGGCTTCGTCAGCAAAGAGCTGGTGCCGAACGCAAAGTTCGTGGGAGGCGGACTGGAAAGTCCCAACACCACCAAGTTTGCCACCAACGACACCATCTTCCTCGCAGGCCAGGGTTATCAGGCGGGCCAGAAGTATCAGATCGTGCGCGAACTCGAAGACCCCAACAAATACGAATTGTTTGCCGGTCAGCGTTCGATGCTGAAGGCGATGGGCCAGCCCTATTCTGAACTTGGCTGGGTACGCATTGTTGACACTCGCGGCAAAATGGCTGTGGCGCGCGTCGAATTCAGTTGCGAGAACATGGTTCCCGGAGACATCGCGATACCTTTCGCGGAAAAGCCGGCGATCGCATTCCACCTGCCGGAAAGGTTTGATCGCTTTCGTCCGAGCAACGGCAGCGCCAGCGGGCGAATTGTGCTGGCTAAGGACTTCGATCTTCTGCTGGGAAATGGTTCGAAGGTTTACATGAACCTCGGAGCCAGCCAGGGAATCAAGGTCGGCGACTACCTCCGCGCGGTGCGCACCTACGAAGCGGATCTGAGAGATCCGGTGGATTCGCTTTCGTTCAAGGCGGCGGCTACCGAAGACACCCAGAAGTATCCGCCATCCATCCAGGGCCACATGTTTTCCAAGACCAAGGGGCCTGGGATTCAGGTTGGCGATATGCCCCGGCGCGCGATCGGAGAAATCGTGGTGATCAATACCACTCCGACCACAGCTACCGGCATGGTTGTGTTCTCGCTGGAGGATGTGCACGTTGGTGACGGTGTGGAACTCGATCCTCAGTAATTTTCCCGCAGCCAGAAACTCTTTCAGGGAGGCTTCGGCCTCCTGATTTTTTGTCATCCCGAGCCATGGAGCTTCGCTTGGCGAAGCAGCTACGGCTCGAAGGATTCCTATAAGAGGAACTGGCGGTGGCCTTCTAAAAGCCGCAAGCAGCAAGAAATTCCCAAGAATCGAAGCTGCCTTTCGCCTCGAGCGGTCTTTCGATCCTCCCCGCCCAGGATGACAATTCTTGGGCGTCATTCTAAAGAGTCAGACATTCACTTTGCGTCGGCGAAAACTTCGGCGGTGAAGGCTTCCAGCCTGGCGCCGGTTTGCCATGCGTTTAATGGCAAGCCCGCTTTCCTGCAGGTTTGTTCGAGAAACTGGATGCGGTTCCATCGGTGTTCGACTGGCACTTGCGGTAGCAGCAGGCCGCGGTGGAGACCAAGACTGATGAGCAGGCCGTGGCGTCCGATTTCCACCTGCTCCGCCTGAATGGGTTGGGGCGGGGAGAGGACGCTGAGGGAGACTTTAAGCTCTGAATTTTCATCGTGAGTTACCGGCGAGAAGCGCGAGTCGTCGAACGCGGCGCCGCGCGCGGTTTCTGCAATGGTGCGATAGAGCGGCGTCACGGGAAACACATAGCCCACGCAGCCGCGAAGGCTACCTCGATAGTAGAGAGTGGTGAAAGCGCCGCGAGGCTCGGCCAGATGCGCGGACGGGGGATCTAGGGACAGTTCACGCTGGTCGAGGGATGCGGCAATGGCGTCATGCGCCAGTCGCAGCAGCAGGTTTCGTTCGTCGGGAGAAAATTCGTCCGGCAAGCGCGAGAACCGGTCATCATGTGGCGGGGACATCGCGCTTTCTCCGCCGGCTGAGGATGAAGGCGCGGCGTCGGCTCTTCACCACCTGGCGATCGATCTTCGACCAGAACGCGACAAAATAATCGAGGGCCGAAGCCAGCGACAGAAAGACCATGAACCAGATGGCGACAATGGCGATCCAGTGGACGGGGAAAATATAAGGACCTACCGGCCACTCTTTCCAACGATGGTCGAGAATGACCGCGACCACAGAAACAATCTGCACCAGCATTTTAAATTTGCCGAGATCGCTGGCCTCGATGGTGAAACCTTCCGAGGCGGCAATCGAGCGCAAACCACTCACCAGAAATTCGCGCGCAATAATCACGACCGCGATCCAGGCAGGAACGAGACTGGGGTTGAATTGAACCAGCGAGATGAAGGCGGCGGCGATGAGAAGCTTGTCGGCCAGCGGATCGAGCAGGATGCCCATGGTCGTGATCTGGCCGCGGCGGCGGGCGAGGTATCCGTCAATTCCATCGGTGATCGAGGCGGCGATAAACAGCGCGGAAGCCAGCAACTCCTGTTCGCCGTCAAAGGCGTGAAAATGGTTGGTAGACAGCAACCAGATCAGCAGTGGAATGCTGAAGATGCGGGTCAGCGTGATGGAGTTGGGCAGGTTCACCGCGGGCACCGACTGTCAGCGCGGTCGAGAAAAGGCTGGCAGCACTTCATTATCCTCTACCATGAAGCCGGAAGCAATGAAGCAAAACCCGGGTTGGTGAGCGCCACCAGCACTCATTCTCGGAGACTGTCATCCTGAGCCCAGTCTTTCGTCCTGCGAGGGACGAAAGCAAGCGAAGGACCCATGCCATCCCCGCCGGCTATATGACTGGGTGGGTCCAGGTATGCGCGCCGAGAAATGCCAAGGCCCTTCGTCGGCATCCCTGCGCTTCGCGAAGCGATACTCTTTCTCGGGATGACAGCGCCGCTTAGTCGGTGCCAGTCCTGCCCAGTCCCAGATTCTTCAGCATGCCCATGCCCTCTTCCAACAGCGACCCACCTTGAGGGACCTGTCCGTTGGGCGTGAGTTTGTCAACCAGCACAGGCAACAACTGTGACAGATGAGAGCTGACGGCATCGGGTGAAATTCCTGCTTTGGCCGCGAGTTCCTTCACCTGTTCGCAGCCCAAAACATGCTGAATCTGATCGGCAGAAATGGGAAGATTCTGGCCGGTGCTGACCCAAGAAGAAACCAGGCCGCCCAACCCTTTGTCGTGAAATTGCTGCAGCAGTCCGGAGAGCCCGCCGGGCTGGCTATTGATCATCTGCATCACTGAGGACGCAAGCGGATTCGAGCTGTTGGCCAGCATGCCGCTGACTTCCTTGCCCGCCATATCTTCGAGAAAACTCATAATACCTCCTGATCGGGAGGGCACGGCCTTCAGTCGCGCCGCAATTGCCGACTCTATCCTTGACACGGCGCAAAGCCGTGCCCTCCCATCGAAATTTGCAAAACTACTTTTGCTTGGCGATGATCTTGTCTTTGATCTTGGCGTAGGTGGCGGCGGGAATGATCTTTTTACGGGTCAAATCCGTTTTCTTGACGTAGGGGCGGCCGTCAATAATTTTCTGCGAATAAGCCGCGCCGATACCGGGCAGGGCGTCCAGTTGCTCCTTGGTGGCGGAGTTGATATCCAACAGATCGGCATCCGCCGGAGCTGCCATGGCGGAACTGGTCTTGGCCGGCTTGGCGCTCTTTGCGGGTGCGGTCTGCGCCATGGAAGCGCTCGCGAGCAGCGCCACGGCGAAAAGTGAAAACAGAATTCGACTCATCAGCTTCTTGCTCTTCATAGTTTCTCCTTAGTCCTTTTGCGACGCTTTGAAGCCGGCGGCCTTGGCATCCGCCTCGCTCATGAATTTTCCTGTCTTGGTTTTACCGTACCAGCGCCCACCCTTGTGGTATACGCCGCTATCGGTGTTGACCCACACCATGCCGCCGGCCTTGGCCGACGCGATTTGCGGATCGGAAGCGGCCGGAGTGGCGGCTGCCTTGGCAGTCTTTGCCGGAGCTGCCTTTGCCGCAGGTGCAGGAGCCATCGAGTTCGCAGGCGCAGCCATGGAACTGGCTGGAGCGGGCGCCGGAGCGGGTTGCCGGGCTGGAGCCGCGCTGGCAGCAGTCGCCTCAGAGGCCGTGGCCGATTTCTTGCTCTTGCGAGTGCTCTTGGCGGGAGCCGCCGGCGTGTCCGTGCTGGCAGCGCCAACAGTAGCGGCCGGCGCGGCAGCTGGGGCTGCGCTGGACTCCGCGGGGGTCTTCTTACTCTTACGAGTTTTCTTGGTGCCGGTGGTGCTGGCCGTAGCCGAAGTGTCAGAGCTGGCGGGCGTGCCATCAGCTGCGGCAGCTTTCTTGCTCTTCTTGGTGGATTTCTTGGCCGTGGTGTCGGTGCTGGCTGCAGAAGTGTCGGAGTCGGCTGCGGCAGCTTTCTTACTCTTCTTGGTAGATTTCTTAGCCGTGGTGTCGCCGCTTGCTGCCGAAGTATCGGAGGTGGCTGGTGTGGCATCAGCCGCGGCGGTTTTCTTGCTCTTCTTTGTGGACTTCTTCGCCGGGGCGGCCGAAGTATCGCTGGCGGCGGTCTTATCGCCCGACGCGGTGGCATCGGTCGCTGCCTTCTTTTTCTTTTTCTTCTTGGTCGTGGCCGTGGCTTGGTCGTCGGTGGTGGTTGCCTGGGGATGAGCCATGGCAGAAATCCCGCTCAGCACGAAAAACATGCAGAGCGTGATTGTCCATGTACCGAGCCTGCTGCGCAGTCTGTTCATGATTTCCTCTCTCGTTTCGGCTGGCCGAAGTCTGCCTCAGGGGCGCTGGGGCGCTTTCCGGCTGGCCAGCGGGGGGCAACATAATGACACTTCGACCCATAGGAATCAACCGGGGAAAGCATGATGGACAGACCGTCTGGGGCAAGCACCTTGGAGATTGCGGGCGATCTCTACGATCTAAGGAAAAAGCAAAAGCGGCGGGCGAGGGCGCCCGCCCCGGACAGGTCGTGGCTAAGCGTAGATCCCGCGTTGGCGAATGGTATAGGCAACGCGATCGATGGCCAGCATATAAGCCGCGATGCGATTGTTGACGCCGTGCGTCTCGGAGAAGCGGACCACATCTTCGAAAGCGCCCTTCATGATGTGCTCGAGCTGCTCGTTGACCACGGATTCCTTCCAGAAGTATCCCTGGCGGTCCTGCACCCATTCGAAGTAAGAGGTGGTGACGCCGCCGGCATTGCACAAGATGTCAGGAATCACGAAGACGCCTTTGTCCGCGAGAATATCGTCGGCGGTTGCCGTGGTGGGACCGTTGGCGCCTTCGGCCAGAATCCGGCATTTCACGCGGTCGGCATTGCGGCTGGTTATTTGATTTTCGGTGGCGGCAGGGATCAGGATTTCGCAGTCCGAGACCAGCAGTTCGGCCGGGTCCTCGGCAGAGGCGCCGGGGAATCCGTGAATACTGCCGTTGCGTTGGCGGAATTCCCAAAGCGCTTCGGTGTCGATTCCGTTTTTGTTGACCAGACCGCCATCGACTTCGACAATTCCGATCACTTTGTAACCGGCTTCCGCCATGAGGCGCGCGGCATTCGATCCAACGTTCCCGAAGCCCTGCACAATGACGCGAGTGGATTCCGGACTGAGATTTAGTTTCTTGACCGCCTCGTCGCACACGATCATGATGCCGCGTCCGGTGGCCTCACGCCGTCCGCGCGATCCGCCTATATTGATGGGCTTGCCAGTGACGACGGCGGTCACGGTCTGGCGCATGTGCATGGAATATGTATCCATCATCCACGCCATGGTCTGCTCGTTGGTGTTCATGTCCGGGGCAGGCACATCTTTTTCCGGCCCAATGAATTCGACCAATTCCGCGGTATAGCGGCGGGTCATGCGCTCCAGTTCACCCTGCGACATTTTGTGGGGATCGCAGATCACTCCGCCCTTCGCGCCACCGAACGGAATGTTGACTACTGCGCACTTCCAGGTCATCCAGCTGGCCAGGGCGCGAACTTCGTCCAGAGTGACGTCGGGAGAGTAGCGCAAGCCTCCCTTGGCCGGACCGCGGGCAATCGAGTGCTGCACCCGGAAGCCGGTGAAGACTTCGAGGTGTCCGTTGTCCATCATGACCGGAATGTGCAGGATGATTTCCCGGGTGGGGTACCGCAGGACTTTCATTAACCCCTCGTCCAGGTTCAACTTCTGGGCAGCAAAGTCAAAACGGGCGGCTTGTGCCTCCCACGGGTTGATTTCCTGCTCGAGGGATATGGTCTTCAATGCCATTGGCGGTCTCCGTTGGTGCGGTCAGACAGTAAGATGCCTGGCCGGCGCCGGGTGATACATCCCGGAAGGGGCGGGCAAACGTTCAAAGTATATGCAGGGCCGGGGCGGGGAGGCAAGTTACGAGGAAACTACGTGTAGTCTAGTTGAAAATAGGCAAAAAAATGTTAAAGCGCAGCATGGTCGCGCGAGAATCTGGGTGCTTTCGGCGGGGCGCGGCGCCGGCAACAACCAGATTCCTCGCCGATAAGGCGGCTTTGCACGAGGAGGCGGGCAAACTGCCTACGACGATGTCGCAAATGTCGCATCACGGCTGGAAGTATCAGCGCCCAAGCAACGCACTTCTCAACGGGGCACCCGGCAGCGTCAACCGAGACGACAAACCGCTCGCCTGACTTCGCCTCTCCGTGGTCCGCAACTGTATCGCCCGGGCCACATGCTCCGCGTCCCTGCCAATTCCGAGGAGCGTTGCCGAGGTCATCGAGTAAAGAAAGTGCAAGCCGACGAAGTACATCCCGGCCGCTTGCCTTACCACTCCGCGTTCGTGAATGGGTTCGCCATCTTCGCCGAAGATGGGAAGGTCGATCCACGAGAAACCGGGATGATAACCCGTACACCAGATCACATTCTGCACTTCGAGGGTGCGACCGCCTTCGAGCAATGGCCGTCCGTTCTGCACTCCTACAACCCTGGGGACGCGCTCGATGCCCGCGTTGATCAGATCCTGGGGTTTGACCCGGACGAGGGGTGCGCCCCGAGAGATGATCTTGGGGCCCGATTTTCGACCAATCGGCGTGTCTACGGTCAGGACGTAGTGGCCGAAGAATCGCAACAGGCGCACCAGGAAGAACCGCCACAGTGCGCTTTCAATGCGGAACGGAACGTGACCCGTTTCCTTTCCGGACGTCCAGGTCGGGTGCGTACGCGCCACCTCGATGCCGATGTCAGCCCCAGAGTTTCCCACGCCTACGATCAGAACGCCTCCCTCCCGCAGTTGGGAGGGGTTGCGATACTCGTGCGAATGCAATTGAACGATGCCGCGATCGAGCTCCGACGCGAACGCCGGCAAACGGGGAGTCTGGTAGTTGGCCATGGCGACGACCACGTTATCCGACTCGAACTGCTGTCTGCCCGCGCTGACGATATAGCTGTCGCCGTGCTTCGAGAGCATGTCCACCTTCACACCGGTCTGCACCGGCAGATTGAAATGCCGGGCATAGGATTCGAGATAGTCCGCGACTTCGTCCTTCGTGGGGAATACGTCGCCCCGAGCCGGAAAGGGCAAGCCGGGCAGCCCGGCATAGCGCGCCGGATTAAACAGCCGCAGTGAGTCCCAGCGGTTCCGCCACGCGTCGCCGATCCTCTGATTGGCGTCAAAGATCTGGAACGAGACTCCGCGCTTTGCCAGGTGGTAACCAACGGCGAGCCCGGCCTGGCCGCCGCCGATAATTATGGTTTGAAGGCGCTTGGAGTGCTGATGATTCATCGTCCACCTCAGTGAGAAGTAGTCTTGGTTTGACTGTTACTCAGGAGAATAGGACGAGCCCGGCGGTCGCCGCATCGGGTGAAATACCCATGCCGGTGCATGAGACCAAATGGGTAATTCTATGTAGGAACGGCTCAGACAAGTTGGCGCTGGTAGGCGTAGGCGGTGGCGGCCGCCCGCGAAGAGAGACCGAGCTTGTTGAAGATGTTGCTCAGGTGGCGGGCTACTGTCTTCTCGCTGATTCCAAGCTTGCTGGCGATCGCGCGGTTGGTTCTGCCCGAGGCGACCAGCTTGAGAACCTCTACTTCTCGCTCGGTCAGCGTGCCGGCATCGGGCAATTTTTTGTGCGTGAGTGCCTCCACGCAAGCGAGAGCAGGCGCGGCACCCAATCGCTGGAAGGCCTGGCACGCTGCGTCCAGTTCCAGGTCGGCGGCGTCGTGATTACCCAGTTCGCGGTAGGCCAGCGCCATCAGTACGCGGACCCGCGCGGCCTCGTAGGGCGCTTCGAGTTCGCACCATGTGATCCAGGATTGCCGCAGAGCCGCCAGCGCTGCTTTGGCATCTCCTTCCGCAAGTGACACAGCCCCCAGGGCGCGGTCTGACACGGCATGCAGCAGGGGCGCATTGAAGCGGCCCGCGATCTCCGCTAACTCGCCGGCGGCGGCGCGCGCTGCGGAGACATCTTTGGCGGCGAGCACAATTTCAACATATGCGTCGAGGGCGCTAGTTCGAGCGGCGGGTTCCAACAACTCCTCCAATATCCTCCGAATTGCCACGTTGGCCGCATCGAGCTGCCCCTGAGCGAAACGAAGTTGCGCCAGGCCGGGCTGCGGCGTGCGCTGCAAGCGGCTGGCCTGCCGGAATGCGTTCTCGGCCTCGGCGAACTGGCCGCGCAGCCGATAGAGTTCAGCCAAGCGGTAGAATGCAGCGCCCGCCTCCGGCCTGGGATTGGGCTGAGAAAACTGTTCGCATGCTTGCTGCGATTCGGCGAGAGCATCCTGCCAGGCGCCGTGCAGTTGCATCAGCTCGGCTCGACGGATCAGGCAATGACCGCGATAAGGAACCAGGTCAGGCTGCGATCTGCACCACTGGTCGAGCGCTGAAGTCCATTCCTGGGCTCGACGAAGATCAAAAATTTCACTACAAGCGTCGATCAGGCTGCAGTACACGCCTCCGGCGACAATGGGAGAGACTTCACCAGCTCTGACGGCAACCATCGCCTCATCGAGCAAGGCCACGCCGCGTGCGGTTTCACCCTGCCGGATCAAGGCGCGCCCTTGTCCCTGCCGGGCCAGAGTCAGAAGATCGGAATCACCGAAGCGCTCGCCCACCGCGGCAGCCTCGACGAAGGCCCCCATAAGCTACGGCGGCATCGCCCCCGTGGACCGAACGATAGCCAACCGGCAGGAGCAGATAGCCCTTCTCCACGCAGTCGGGCTGGCCGTCGAGCAGTCGCTCGGCGCGGGAGAGCCAGCCGCTGGCCTGGGCGGGCTCGCCGCTGACCAGCGATATGAAGCCCAGCCAAAAAGCGGAGCGAGCCGCCGGCCGGGTTTCTCCACGACCCAGAAAACCTTGATGCGCGCGGGCCAGGAGGTCCAGGCTGGCGGTTTGCCTTCCAATCAGGTGGGCTGCTTTAGAGAGTTCCACGAGATCCACGGGTTCGAGCGGCGCCTGGCGGTCGGCCGCCGATAACTGATCAAACGCCGCACGCCAGGCCTGTTTTTGCAGCGACTTCCGTCCGCGATCAAGAGCCTGCATTCTGGTGCTGGAACTTCTTGCCTTTTTTGCGGTGGCGGGGCGGTTCATGGAGAGGACGGAGAGTCCTTCGGTAAAGTTTAGCACTGCCGTTACCGGGCGGCTCGGGAGGGCAAGATTTACGGCTACAGCTCTATTTCCAATCCTTCAGCGGCCGCACGCACCTGGGGATAGTGGTTGCGGGCTTCTTCCACGACTTTGTCGATGCAGGCGTCATCGTGGTCGGGGTCGTGGTGAAACAGGATCAGCTCTTTGGCGCCGCTTTCCATCACTACGTTGACCGCCTCGCGCCAGTGGCTGTGCCCCCAGCCGCGTTTGCGGGCCTCGTATTCTTCCGGCAAATACTGCGCGTCGTAGATCAGCACATCCGCGCCGGCAGCCAGCTTGCGCACGCTCTTGTCGAACTGGGGATCGCCGGGCTCGTTGTCGGTGGCATAGACCAGCACTCCATCCTTGGTTTCGAGACGATAACCCATGCAGCCCTGGGGATGATTGAGCCACATGGCTTCGACCATCACCTCGTCCAAAGGCACTCTGCCTTGCTCAAGGTTGTAGAAACCGCGCTGGGCTTTCATCTCACTCATATCCACCGGAAAATACGGGGCTGCCATCTGTTCTTCCATGACCCGCTTCAGAGTGCGAAAGCGGCTTGAGGAGTGGAAAGAGAAACAATTTTCCGGGTTGTCGTAGAGCGGACCGAAGAACGGGATGCCCTGGATGTGGTCCCAGTGAAAATGAGAGACGAAGATGTGGGCACGAACCGATTTGCCCTGCGAGTCGCGCTGCAGCTGCTGCCCGAGCGCGCGCAGTCCAGTGCCGCAGTCGAAGACATAGAGGCTGTCGCCGATGCGAACTTCGACGCAGGAGGTGTTGCCCCCGTAGCGCAGATTGTCGGGCTGGGGAGTCGGCGTGGACCCGCGCACGCCCCAGAACTTAATTCGCATACTTTCCCATGGAGAGACTTGAGCTGACTCGCCATCTTCCAACGGTTGGGCCCATCCGTCAATCCTTTCGCTGGTTACTCCCGATTGGGCTTTGCCGCAGATGCCAGCCTGTGCACGACGGGCGGGACGCCCGTCCTCCATTGGCCGGACATCTCGTCAGGAACATCTAGTTAAAGACATCCGCATCCCGTGCCGGGGGCGCAGGGTAATGCTGGGCAACGCCGCGACCGCGTGCCCGGGAACCAGGCGCAACTGGAAACGCTGGGCAATTGCCGCGAGGAGCAGGTTCGCCTCCATCATGGCGAACGCGGCGCCGATGCAGAGGCGAGGGCCGCCTCCGAAGGGGAAGTAGGCGAATTTGGGGAGATGCTGGGCGGCGTCGACAGTCCAGCGCTCGGGATTGAACTCCTCGGGCCGGTCGAAGAAGCGGGGATCGCGGTGCAGGATCCACGGGCTCATGACGACGTTCGATCCGACTGGGAGCTGGTAGCCGCCGAGCTCTATATCTTTGGCCGCGGTACGGGCCAGGCTCCAGGCGGGAGGATATAAGCGCATGGACTCCTTCACCACTTTGTCGGTGTAAGGGAGACGAGCTAAGTCTTCCAGTTGCGGCGTACAGCCACCCAGAACCTGGCTCAATTCTTGACGAAGTTTCTCATCAACTTCGGGATGCTGGCTGAGCAGATACCAGGTCCAGGAGAGAGAAACAGCGGTGGTCTCGTGCCCGGCCAGAAGGAAAGTCAGGACTTCATCACGCAACTGGCGGTCGGTCATGCCACTGCCATCTTCGTCGCGGGCCGCCATCAGCATGGAGAGCAGGTCGCCGGTGTCCTGTCTGCTGGCCCGGCGTCGGCGGATGATGCGGTTCACAATTTCGTCCAGCTCGCGGACTGCACGCTTTACCCGGATCATGGCTGGTACCGGGACGTGGCGCATGATGGGAGGCAGAATCATCCGGCCTCCGGAAGTGTGGCGCAGCAGCACGTTGAGCGCGCCGGCCACTCGCTCGGTGTCTTCTTTTACTTCCACGCTGAAAAGCACTTTGGCCACGATGCGCATGGTCAGCTGCATCATTTCCTGATGGATGTCGCGGACTTCCGCGTTCTCCCATGTGGTGAGCATCTCTTCCGTGTATCCGCTCATGGTGCGGCCGTACGAGGACATTCGTTCGCGATGGAACGCGGGCTGGCACAGGCGCCGCTGCCGCAGCCATCCCGAGCCTTCGCTGGTCAGCAGGCCCTCGCCCAGAAACCAGCGGCTGTTCCGGATCACTTTGTCTTTGGCGAAATTCTGCGATTGCGATACCAGGACCGACTCGATGAGGCTGGGATGGTTCAGGAAATAGACATCCATCCAGGCAGCGCGGTAGTAAAAAATGTCGCCGAATTCGCGGGCCCAGCGAGTATAGATCGCCAGCGGATCGGCATTGAATAAGGGAAGATTGCCGATGAGGAATCGAGGCGGGGGCCCGGGGGGACGGCGGGAGACTGCCGGCATAAGAAGTCCGAATGAGCTTGATGGAGGACGGGCGTCCCCCGTCAGGCAATGGCCCGCGCATGACGGGCGGGACACCCGTGCTTCATCAAGCTCTCATTCGATTTTACAGTCTCTCCGACTGAGTGTCCGAGAGGCGTTGTCTATAATGACTGAACTCAGAATGACGCCGCCCATGCTTCGTCCCGACTACAAGGAGTTTTCCCGGCTCGCCGGAAATGCCACCCTGGTGCCGGTGGTGAAATCGGTTGCCGCCGATTTGTTGACGCCGGTCTCCGCCTTTCTCGCCATCGCCGCAAACGAGCCCGACGCTTTCCTGCTCGAATCGGTGGAGCGCGGAGAGCAGATCGGCCGCTACACGTTTCTGGGAGCGCGCCCCTACATGCAAGTGCGAGCGCGGGGTAGAGACATTGTGGTGCAACGCGGCAAGAGGCAGGAGAAGCGCCAGGGCAGCGCGATCCCGGTCATCAAGGAATTGCTGCGGCAGCATCGTTCAGCGACCGTGGCCGGATTGCCGCCATTTACGGCGGGCGCGGTGGGTTACTTCGCCTACGACGCGGTGCGGCAACTGGAAAATATCGGCGAGCGTGCCGAGGACGACTTTTCACTTCCCGACTGCGTGTTGATGTTCTTCGACCGGCTGCTGGCGTTCGATCACTTGCGCCACCAGATCCACATTATCGCCACCGCCGATGTCTCGCGTGAGAGTCCACGCCGGGCCTATGATCGCGCGGCAGCGGACATTGCAGTCCTGGAAAGGAAACTGGCAAAGGGACTGCGGCCGGCGCACTGGCACAAATCCCCGCGGCCGGCGAAGGGCAAACTGATAGTGCACGCGGGGACGCCGCGGCAACGCTTCATAAATTCAGTGGAGCGGGCCAAGGAATACATCGCCGCCGGGGACATCTTCCAGGTCGTGCTTTCGCAGCGGCTGGATTTTACTCCGTCGGTCGCGCCCTTCGATGTGTATCGCGCTTTGCGCACGGTCAATCCTTCTCCTTACTTATATTTCCTACGCATGGGCGACACGCATGTTCTGGGCTCGTCGCCGGAGATGCTGGTGCGGGTGACGGGAAGCAAGCTGGAATATCGTCCGATTGCGGGAACGCATCCGCGCGGCCGTGACGAAGCCGAAGATCAGCGGCTGGCAGAGCAGATGCTGCACGACGAGAAGGAACGCGCCGAACACGTAATGCTGGTTGACCTGGGACGCAACGACCTGGGACGGGTGAGCGAGTATGGCTCGGTGAAAGTAAGAGATCTGATGTATGTGGAACGCTATTCGCATGTGATGCACATCGTTTCAGCGCTCGAAGGCAAACTGCGCGGCGATCTGGATGCGCTCGATGCGTTCGCGGCGTGTTTCCCGGCCGGCACGCTGAGCGGCGCGCCGAAAGTTCGCGCCATGCAGATCATTGAAGAACTGGAACCGACGTGGCGCGGGGTTTATGGCGGCGCGGTCCTGTACGCGGATTTTGACGGCAATCTGGATTCCTGCATTGCCATTCGCACCATGTTGATGCAGGGAAAGAAAGCGTTTCTGCAGGCGGGAGCCGGGATTGTGGCGGATTCCGATCCGGCGCGGGAGTTTGAGGAGTGCATGAACAAGGCGCAGGCGGTGTTGCGTGCGGTGGAGGCGGCACGGGGGTGACCACGAGCCGGCGCGGTTCGTCATGGCCGCGGGCGGCAGATTTCATGCGCAAGGATTAAACTAGACATCAGGAAGGCAATTATCCATGAACAGTTTCGACAGTCGTTCGCTCCTGCGTGTGGGCAGCAAGCAGTACGAAATTTACCGTCTCAAGGCGCTGGACGAAAAGGGAGTTTCCACCAAACATCTTCCCTATTCTCTCCGCATTCTGCTGGAAAACCTGCTGCGCACCGAAGACGGGCGCAACGTGACCGCCGCTGACATCAAGGCGCTGGCCGCGTGGAACAGCAAATCCAAGCCGGACAAGGAAATTGCATTTACCCCCAGCCGCGTTTTGCTGCAGGACTTTACCGGAGTGCCGGCGGTGGTGGACCTGGCCGCCATGCGCGATGCCATGAAGCGGCTTTCGGGCGATCCCACACTGATTAACCCGCTGCAGCCCGCGGAACTGGTGATTGATCATTCGGTGCAGGTGGACGAATTCGGCACGCCGCAGTCGTTCCAACTCAATGCCGAGCTCGAGTTTATTCGCAACAAGGAGCGCTACGCTTTTCTGCGCTGGGGACAGACCGCGTTTCGCAACCTCGCGATTGTGCCGCCCGATACTGGCATCGTGCACCAGGTCAACCTGGAATATCTGGCGCGCGTTATTTTTGTGCAAGAGTCGAACGGCAAAGGCACGGCGTATCCCGATACGCTGGTTGGCACCGACTCGCACACGACCATGATCAACGGCCTAGGCGTATTGGGCTGGGGCGTGGGCGGAATCGAAGCCGAGGCCGCCATGCTAGGACAGGCGGTCTCCATGCTGATCCCGCAGGTAGTTGGCGTGAAGCTGACCGGTCGCCTGTCCGAGGGCGCGACGGCTACTGACCTTGTGCTCACCATCACCCAGATGCTGCGCACCCACGGCGTAGTCGGAAAGTTCGTCGAGTATTTTGGCCCGGGACTACCCGAGCTTTCCTTGGCCGACCGCGCCACCATCGGCAATATGTCTCCCGAGTACGGTGCCACCTGCGGTATTTTCCCGGTGGACAAAGAAAGCCTCACCTACCTGCGGCTCACCGGCCGTTCGGAAGAGCAGATTGCGCTGGTCGAAGCCTACTGCCGCGAGCAGGGCATGTTCCACGACGAGAAAACGCCCGAGGCGGAGTACTCCGAACTGCTGACACTCGATTTGAACACGGTCGAGTCGAGTCTCGCCGGGCCCAAACGTCCGCAAGACCGCGTCACGCTCTCGGATGCGGGAGAGTCGTTCCGCTTGGCGCTGCCCTCGCTGATCAAGCCCAAGGCTTCCGTGCGGGTGGCGGCGCCCGCAACCATCGCCTCCGGCAGCGCACCTTCGGGCAGCGTCCCCAAACAGGTGGACCGCTGGGAGCAGGAAGGCGGCAGCCCCGCTGCGGTCGGAGTCGCGGACGCGTTGCACGAGGAACACGTCACCGCCAGCGTGAAGAAGGCGCTGCGCCACGGCAGCGTGGTGATCGCCGCGATTACTTCCTGCACCAACACTTCGAATCCGTCGGTGATGGTGGCCGCCGGACTGGTTGCCAAGAAAGCGGTCGAGAAGGGATTGACGGTTCCGCCGTGGGTGAAGACTTCGCTCGCGCCCGGCTCGAAAGTGGTGCGCGACTATCTGGAGAAAGCGGGGTTGCTGCCGTATCTTGAGAAAATAAAGTTCCACATCGTGGGATACGGTTGCACAACCTGCATCGGAAATTCCGGACCTTTGCCCAAAGAAGTGTCGGAGGCGATCGACGAGAAGGATTTGGTTGTGGCCTCGGTGCTGTCCGGCAATCGGAATTTCGAAGGACGTATCAACTCTGAAGTCCGCGCAAATTACCTGATGTCGCCGCCGCTGGTAGTGGCCTTCGCATTGGCCGGACGCATCGATCTTGACTTGCGACGAGATCCCATAGGCAAAGGAAAAGATGGTACGGAGGTTTATCTCGCGGACCTGTGGCCGCCGCAACGCGAAGTGGAAGAAACGATTCGGAAATCTATTTCTTCCGACATGTTCACCAAGAGCTACGGCGAGGTCTATGAGGGCGACGCCCAATGGCGCGAACTGCCGGTGCCCAAAGGCGAGACCTACGCGTGGCAAAAGGATTCTACCTACATTCGCCGCGCGCCCTACTTCGACGACATGACGCTGCAACCCGCGCCGGTCGGAGATATCACGAGCGCGCGGGTGCTGGCCGTGCTCGGCGACAGCGTTACCACCGACCATATTTCCCCCGCAGGTGCGATCAAAAAAGACAGTCCCGCGGGCAAGTATTTGATCGAGCATGGCGTAAAACCTGCGGACTTCAACTCCTACGGATCGCGGCGCGGCAATCACGAAGTCATGGTGCGTGGCACTTTCGCCAACGTGCGGTTGCGCAACAAGATGGTCCCCAACCTGGAAGGCGGCTTCACGCGTCATTTGCCCGATGGGGCGGAGATGTCGATCTTCGAGGCTTCCGAGAAATACGTCGCTGAGGGCGTTCCGCTCGTGATCCTGGCCGGGAAAGAATACGGCTCCGGTTCATCCCGCGACTGGGCGGCCAAGGGCCCGCTGCTACTAGGCGTGCGCGTGGTAATCGCGGAAAGCTACGAACGCATCCACCGCTCGAATCTGGTCGGCATGGGGATTCTGCCGCTTCAATTCGTGGCCGGAGAGAGTGCGCCATCGCTGGGCCTTACCGGGGAAGAAATTTTTGAGATTTCTGCCATCGGCGACTTGGTGCGGAAGTTCGGCCCCGGCAGGCAGGTGAGAGTCCGGGCCACAAGCGGTGGCAAGATCAAGCAGTTCAGCGCGCTGGTGCGCATTGACACGCCGCAGGAGGCGCAATACTACGCCAATGGCGGCATCCTGCAGTTTGTGTTGCGCCAGCTGATTGCCAGCAAGCCAACGCCGGTACACGTGTAATCATTTGCCCCTCCTTGAGATCCGCAATCTGACGAAGGTTTTTCCGCTGGGCGAGTCGCTGTTCGGCGCCCGCGCCAAGGGGGAAGTTCGCGCCGTGGACGAGGTTTCGCTGGACCTTCAGGCGGGCGAAACGCTTGGCCTGGTCGGAGAATCAGGGTCGGGGAAGAGCACGCTGGGCCGGCTGGTATTGCGGCTGATCGAGCCGAGTTCCGGCAGCGTGCGTTTTGCCGGGCGCGATCTCCGGGCCGCGAGTCACGGCGAGATGCAGCTGCTGCGCCGTGATATGCAGATCATTTTTCAGGATCCGTTCGGATCGCTTGATCCCCGCATGAATGTAGAGGACATCATCGGCGAGCCGCTGGCCATTCACGAAGCGATGAGCCTGACGGCGCGCCGCGTCCGCGTGTCCGAGCTGCTGCGGGCGGTGGGCCTTGACCAGTCCGCGTTGCGCAGATTCCCGCACGAATTCAGCGGCGGACAGCGGCAGCGCGTCGGGATCGCGCGCGCGTTGGCGCTGCGTCCGAAGTTTATTGTGGCGGATGAGCCAGTCTCCGCGCTCGACGTTAGCGTCGGAGCGCAGATCGTGAACCTGCTGACGCAGTTGCAGCGCGAGTTTGGCCTGACCTATCTCTTTATCTCACATTCCATGCCGGTAGTGCGCTATCTTGCCACGCGCATCGCAGTCATGTATCGCGGAAAAATCGTCGAGGTGGGTGATACGAGTCAGATTACAGAGCAGCCGCAGCACCCGTATACGCGCAGCCTGCTTGAAGCCACGCCGGAAATCGCAGTGTAGCGCCGTCGTCACCCCAGTCGCCCAGCATGTCGGTTTGAGGGACGGCTTGAGGCGAGGCATGCTGCAATCCGTCCCCGGGGGTCTGGCGGCCATCCTGCCCGCCCATCGGACCGGCGAGACGCCGGCGCTACCCGTTTGGGATATCCTTGAAACGCTTTGGAGGCACCATGAAATTGACTCTCGCCGTACTCCTGTTATCCGCAGCCGCTTTCGCACAGCAATCCAAAAATCCAGTGACTGATGTGTTGCGCGACTCTCTGGCGGGCCGTCAGAAGAATACCGTCGCGGCCATCGACGAAATGCCGGCGGACAAATTTGGCTTCAAGCCCACGCCGGAGCAGATGTCATTCGGCCATCTCGCGACTCACATCGTTGAGGGCAACTATTTCTTTTGCGCCAAGGTTGGGGACGTTCCCCAGCCGAAGTTCGAAGAGCTCCCGGAAACTGCCGCGAAAGAAAAATTGGTCGCGGCAGTAACCGCGTCATTCGATTTCTGCGGCACCGCGCTTGCCAAGGCGGAAGATGCCAAGCTCGGCGACTCTATTCAGGACTTCTCGGGCAAGACGCGGCCGCGGGCCTGGGCGGCCTTAGCTCTCGCCGGAAGCTGGGCGGATCACTACGGCGCTGCCGCCATGTATCTCCGGCTCAACGGCCTGCTGCCTCCGACGGCGCAAAAGAAGCCGGAAGAACACAAGAAATGACGGTTGAACGGCCCGCTGGAGTGACGGTTGTGGCGGCTGCCTTCCTTCTGGCTGGGGTTTATCTCGTGATTGTCGCGCTGACGATGCTGACCAGCCCTGGGTTGGTATCTATG
>Ga0134124_10000876_pt1 | contig 24141 bp, 14 predicted proteins | sample KB304_FD_96880 | JGI IMG/M metagenome (GOLD analysis project Ga0134124, IMG submission 96880) | Terrestrial soil microbial communities without Nitrogen fertilizer from Kellogg Biological Station, Michigan, USA - KB3-0-4 | ecosystem: Environmental > Terrestrial > Soil > Unclassified ... | reverse complement strand
TTTCCGAAACGTGCGCTTTGCTTTTCGATGTCTTTACACGAAAGCCGCTTTTCGATTCGGATTCGGCGCACGTAGTCGCTGAGAGTCTCTTGACCCCCGTCACTCCGCACGGAATTGTTCGTGATAGGATTACCCGGCATGGTCGAATACCTCCTAAACAGGTTTCGATTGTGTAGGGTTGGCGAGTGTTACCAGCACTTGCCAGCCCGCTTCATTTGCGAGGCGAAACACTATAGACACATTGTTTCATCTGTGCAAGCTTAATATGATGCTGTAAAATCTGCTCACACTTTCGGCTCGCCTTACTCACGTCTAGCTAACGAGAGGAAAGGTTGCGACATCCTGACGCGACGGGCGAGCCGATGCTAATTCAGGAATCACGGCTAACAGGAAAGCCGAATGACTGATTCGCTATACTCCAAGGATGAGGAACTCGAAGCCCGTGCGCAGCGCGTCCTCATAGAAGCGTTAAAGCGTGCTGGAATTGAAGAATTCAAACACCACAGCCGCCAAGGTTTCAATGATGCATACTGGTGGATCAGCGGTTCCGTCAAAGAAATCGAGGTAACGATTTCCGCTATCCATTATGGATGGTTAAAGCTTTCTCTATTTCCTCAGACACTTGTCTCTAACCTCCTTCAATTCGGTTCAAATGATGAGCAGGCTACAGCCGCCCTGGCGGACGCTTTAACCTATATCAAATCCATCACACAGCAATTACTACTCGAAACTCACCAACTTCTCATTGCCCGTCAATACAATTCACTTATCGGGCGCAAACAATCGTCCGATATAGACCTAAAAACCGCTTACGACTTCTTAGCTAAGCCTCTGCGTGAAGCGATTGAAACGAATCGAAAGAAAATGGGAAAGCAGCTAGCCGGGGAATTTAAACCGCGTGGAGGCAGTAGCCCAAAACTCCCACCAGATCAGTTGAAAACTCTATGCAGACAATATGAGGGGTTAAAGAACCTCGGGCGGAAAATCAAATCGGAATACAAGAAAACCCTAAAGCGATTCGCTCACGAACGGGGCAGTAGAGGCTACTCGCGCAGACAGTGGGAAACACGGTGGAGAGCTCACTGTGAGGAGCAGTATAAAGACGAGACACTTCGTGAATTTGCGATGATGTTTGTTCACCCGGATGAGCCGTCAGCTTCACTCGTTGCGTACCAGCAACTAGCTAAGATCACGGGCCATAAAACCTCTTACATATCTACACTCGTTACCGAATCTCGCAAACTCCAAAAACAGCAATAATGAAATCGAAAATTTCACTATAGAGACTTTCCCGCCTCACATTTCTCGATATTCATTAGCCGGTATTGAATATGGAGACTCTAAACGTCACGGATGAAACCCGCCGCCAAGACCCTGCGAAGATCCTAAGCCCTAAAACACACAGACTGAAAAGTCAATTCTGAGTATTGATAGCTAATAGCGTGGGTGATGCGGTCTACTCGGGTGAAATGAGAGTAACCCGCAGTTGTGAGTATCAGGTCTGGCCGCGAGGACCACCCAAAACGAAAGCCCTGATTTCTCAGGGCCTTCGTTGACTTCTTTCGCTTTCGGGGGTGGCAGGCGCGCCGTAGGACTTCCCATTCCGCTCGGCAGGGGTTCAATTTCCCCTCACCTCCACCACCATTTACGGAGGGAAGTGTAAACCTACTTACGCTTTTTGGCTACTTTGTTTTGTCGAGGCCGGTTCCAATACGGGCTTTTGCACTTCGGGCACCATGTTGGTTCGCCTTCACCTTTGGGCGGCCACTCATGCCCGCATCGCTCGCATTGCCAGTAGTAGACAACCTTCTTTACTTTCGCCATGCGGCGCATCTTAGCGTGGAAAATATATGACTGCAAGTAATATATTTCTTGACCGCGCATGTTACTAAGAGTAATATAGTTGCGCAATCAAAAGCCCCGCCGATTGCTTGTAACAATCAGCGAGGCCATTGAAAACTAAACGCGATTGCTCGCATTCGTTTCCGGTAAAGGCATTGTGAGCTATCGCCTAATGAAAGGCAAGAGCCACAATGGAAAACGCTAACACTCAACTCTCAGAACGCGAAATCAAGGCACTCCAGATCGCCGCTAAATCCAAACTTACTCAAAAGGGAAATGTTTGGTTGGTTCCGTCTCAGGCCGGACACGGCGAATACGAAGTCCGCCCCGATCCACAAGCGCCGCGTTGCACTTGCCCCGACTTCGAGTTTCGCAACGCGAAGTGCAAACACGTTCTTGCGGTTGAGTACACGCTCATGCGCGAGACTACCGCAGACGGGCAGACCGTTGTCACTGAGACAGTGACGGTCACTAGCCGGAAGACTTATCCGCAGGACTGGAAAGCGTATAACGCGGCTCAGACGCATGAGAAATCAGAAATCCAGGCATTGCTCTACGAGCTTTGCAGAAACCTTCCTGAGTCAGAGAAGCGCAAAGGTAGAGGCAGACCGCCGCTATGTCTATCCGACATGATTTTCTCAAGTGTGATGAAAATCTACAGCACGATCTCGTGTCGTCGCTTTCAAACAGATTTGAGGGAAGCGAAAGCGCGTGGCTACCTGATGCACTTGCCACACTACAACAGTGTCTTTAACTACCTCGAAAGTGAAGCGTTGACACCCTACCTGAACGAATTGATTACTCTAAGCGCAGCGCCGCTCAAATCGATTGAATCAGACTTCGCAGTAGATAGTTCGGGTTTCAGCACCGGACAGTTTATGCGTTGGCTGGACGTGAAATACGGCACGAAAGAAGATCGCCGACAGTGGCTCAAACTTCACTTGATGGTAGGCGTCAAAACTAACATCGTGACATCGGTGCAGGTGAGTGACGGATACGCGCACGATTACTCGTTCTTTAAGGGGCTGGTAGACAAGACAGCCGCAAGCGGTTTTAAGATGAAAGAAGTGAGTGCCGACAAGGGTTATCTCGGGGCGTCAAACATGCTCGCGACACTCCAGCACGGCGCGATCCCTTACATTCCATTCAAAACCAATTCAGTGCCGGATTCGCGTGGCAGCTATGGTCCTAAATCAGAACTGTGGACGAAGATGTACCACTTTTACGCGCTACATCGCGCGGAGTTTCTACAGCACTATCACAAGCGCTCGAATGTCGAGACGACGTTCCACATGATCAAGTCGAAGTTTGGGCAACGGCTGCGTAGTCGCACACTCACGGCACAAATCAATGAAGCGCTTTGTAAGGTCTTATGTCATAACCTCTGTGTCGTGATTCAGTCGGTCCATGAACTAGGGATTGAAACTAGTTTCGAGGCTATACCTTGCCAAGGATCTCCGTTAGGCGAATCAGCCCAGTCTGCAATTCAACAATGAGTTTAGAACGTTCTGGATCCATTTGACCTGATAGGTATAAACCAGGCAATCCAAGATGCATTTTCAATGTTAAAGCGCTCGCCGGACTGATATGCGAGTGGACAAAGGTAGACAGTTCCTTAAGCCACTCTTCTCCTTCGGCGCTCGGCGGCGGTTCATGCTTGTTGAAGCAACGTTCGTATAAAACGAGCCCTCTTGGCATGAATGAAGCCAGATCCTGCCTCACGCGCTCTCTATGTGCGGCGCGGTAGGCCGCAAGAATAACAGCAACAATCGTCGCTAAGCCAAACCCGATACAAACAACCAATTTTGTTTTGAACCCGAAAGTTGTGAGCGCAATAACAGCAAGTATTAGGGTTGCGCCAGTCATAATCGTAGTGATTACAGTGACGTCGAAAGTGACTGCGCCAAACGTTTTGAGGTATTGCCACATGGGTCGCAAGGTTATCACCAGCCGACAGAACAGCGTAAAGATTTCGCTACCAGTCATTTTGATTTTTTGGGCAGAAACGATAGTTTCCAGTTTAATCGGCATTATTTAGGCAAGCCCAGAACAACATAATATGTATTATCAGACGCAGAGGACAGAGTGCGGCGACAGGCGTTCGTCGGCTCAATGAACTCGGTAGGCTCGTTTTTCTCCTGCTCTTCTTGGTCCGGTGGCGGCCGTAGGTGTGGGCCCCCTTGGCTCAGCCAACCCAGGGACGGACGGAAGACTCGAAGTTAACGACGCTTCCGTCTTTTTCTTTTGAGCTTCTGAAAAAGCTGTTCGCCTGCGGTCGTGTCGTACTTGTCGGCGGCGATCTTCTCCGCGTCAGTCATTTTTTTCCTGCCGTCCGCACGCACGCCGGGCGTCTGGGTTCCTGGAACGGCGCTTAAAATCAAATCGTGCACTTTTTTTGTTTTGTAGAGTTGCGGATCTTTTGTATAGCTCAACCTCGCCGCAGCCAATAAGGAACGAATATTAGTCTGCGTCGGCGCGTTGCCATTCAACACACGTTCCGAATTCTTAACTGCGTTGTCCTGATCCGTCCTTGAAAACCCTACGATCTGGCGAAGCGTTTTGCCGTTGAACTCAGGATAAACTCCATCGATGATTGCTGCGACCACGTGTTTTGTGTCATCTTCAAAACTGGTCATTGCGTGCGTACCGTAGGTGTTCTTCAACTCGAGATCCAATTGAGAGCTCTCTGCGGCAAAACCTTGCAGCTCCAGCGCCTTAATATTCATGACTAGCCGAAGATAATCTGGCGGATAGATTCCCCATTTTGGCGCCTTCCTGAGATCCGTTTGAGTCGACGTAGTATCGGTCGCCAAAAAGTCGAGTAAGGACCCGACAAACGCTGGACCAGCAACACAATTTCCATAGAGATCGGCAAACGACTCGCGCAACCAGGCTCGCCATGCCTTGCGATGATCGTCAGGAAAGTTTTCCTTTTGCATCGCGGCCTCAAGCAAAGTTGAAATCGTGCCGGTCAGTTGGAAATCCTGTTCCACATCGTGTCCGACCTCGTGTGCAATAACCAGGATGTCGGGCAAGTGCTGCACTTGAAACCATGGGATACCAATTACCGGTATCGGCAAGGCCTTCAACAGTTCCCATGATCCGACGTTTTGTAGTTCTTCACCCGCAACCACTTCAGCTTTATAGCCCAGGCTCTGCGGCATGGTGTAAGGGCTTGACCCGCCATTGAAAAAAACTAATGGCGGCGCCTTCAAAGCTTCCTTTGAGACCTTTTGGTAATTGTAGTTTTCCCGCGCTGCACTATAAGCGGATGCGGCGAGCTCATCAGCCGCAACAAGGTAAGGCGAAAACCACTCAACGCCGCGCAGAACGAATTTGCTGCGGAAGAATTCCCAAATACGATGGACCTCGAGAATATCGCGCTCCACTTCCCTTACCTGTGACAGCACTTTCGCACCGGTTGACTTGCTCAACTCATCAAGCTCTTTGCTTATCCCTGACTTCACCTGGTCGAGCTGCAACGTGATCCGGTGAATTTGCGAATTGTGTTTTTGCAGCGGGTTGAGTTCCTGACTCTTCGCTCGCCAGTAAGCGAATTCGTTGGTAAGACTTTCGAGTTTGTGGTTGAGTTCGTCGAGTTTGCGAGTGGATAAACTCATGCCTGGAACTCCTTATTGGAAGCCGAAACTACTTGCGGGCTCAGAGGATCACTCCAGAAGGATCGGGAGTGAACAAAGCAGTGCCGTAAGGACCAATGAGTGACGAAAAGACTCGTGGGGTACCCGCTACTTTGGCCGATACTCCCGCTGGGTATTCACGTGCTGTGTTTCTGATTTGTTTGGCCATCTCCGTGAAAGAATCGCCTGCTGCAATAGAGGTGAGCAGGCTTTTGGTTAGGAGGCGTTGGCCTAAAAACCGTTCTCCCAATCCGGTCGCCAGGATTGCCGCTGTATTAGTTATGCGCATGAGCGACGCGGCGATTGCATTCCGCAGAATCAGTTGCTTCACTGCTTCGTGAATTACAGATGGCCTGGGAACGTCGAGAATCACTAATGGCCGGATCTTGTGTTCATAGCCAAACTGCTCAAGCAGCTTCGCGACGGCGGACCAGGGCAATGATGTACCTTCGAAATCCAGACTCACCCCGTTGGTCGCCAGCTTAATAGAAGGACAAAGATGAATGATCTGCGGTCTGAATTCTGAAAGTGAATTGGCAACACTGCGCGGAGTCGGTTGTTCCAACACTCTCGGGTTTAACCCCAGATTGGAGTACTCCGCCGCCAGATTCACACCGCTGCTTACGTGTCCTCTATCCTTTTGAAACTGCCTTTCACTGCTCGGTTGAACAATCAAGACAGAACGTGGAAACTGTCGGGCAACGACGGAGCCAAGGCGTTTGATCGTTTGATAGTCCGTAATTCCGGTTGGCTCAAGATCGTTTTCCTTCTGAAATCTCTCAATCCCACGCTTTGTCTTTGGTCCATATATGCCATCGATCGCGCTCTTTTCCTGATACAGTTTTTCAAGGGCCAGTTGTATCGACGTAATCGTGCGTTGCGCTTGAGAATCATCCGTGATCGTCCGGTAAAGACAGTTGATCGAAAGTTTCGGAAGGCCGCTTTCAGCAAAGTCGTGGCCCACCATCATGAACTCCCAGGGTGCGCCACTCAGTTGGGGATCTCTAATTTCGAGTCCTAAATTTATTGGCTGTCGATCCTCGCTTACGACTTTCATCAGCGCCGTATCCGCCGTAAGGACTTTGATCATTTCGCCTGTAACTGACACCCACTGTTCGGCAAAGATATTTGTAAACTCGGTATTAGGTGTGTCGCGGGCAGGGCCGTGAAGAATCGATGAAACGCGCCGCACGTATTTCGGCGGAACCGTTTTCGTTCGCGACCTTGCGCCGGGCAATACAGCGGAGACCTCGATGCCCGTCTTAGTCGATTGAGAAATTCTCAACTTGTAAACGCCCGTCTCTTGCGCCGGCGATGCAATCATATCTGCCGGTTTGAACTGAAGCTCGGAGGTTGGTCCCTTGGTATTTGGCCGGCTTGGGTCTCGGAAACGAGATAGATTGCTGTCGATTCTCTTTTGTTCGTACTTGATTCTGAATTGGACCCGCTTCACTGCTTCCCTGTCGTCCAATTGCTTGTAAGCATTTTTAGCGGCCGCCAGCATTAACAATGCTTCCTTTAGGCCATTGAGTTCAGACTCCTCGAGTTTCGTTTTCTTGTTATGAGCTGACCATATTCGTTCAATTGATAGCTTTGCCTTAAACTCATCGAACCGGCCCGCATAATTCGGACCAAGGGTTACGCCCTTCACTGTGGCTTCGGCACTTTCAAACGCCCGCTGAGCTTCATCTTTCAGGCCAAATCTCAATAAGCGCTGCGCTTGTTCCAGCTGGACGGCTCCACAGACGTGGGGAAAGGCTGTGTAGTCCAGAACGAATCGTGCGATATCGTCTGCAAAAATCGACGGGTTTACCCTATGTACCTTGAGTCTGTCTCTGGCACGCAAGACCTCAATCAAGCCATACGTATGCCCCATTTTCTGGAATGCCAGGTAAGCTCGATTAAGATGGGCGGCCGCAGGCAAGTCTCTTCCCGCGACGCGGAGTGCATCAGCGACGGTTAGCGCGCCGATCGCATCTGTTGGCTTCTCACGATCAAGACGCGGCATTACGGTGGTAAGGCTTGCTGAGGATCGACTCCTGGTGTGATGAGGGGTAGGCACCCAGCGCCACTGTTTGAGTAGAACCAGCCGTTCCGAGGCTGGGCTGACCTTCTTTAAGGCAAATACTGACTGTCGCAACGAGACTGGCAGACCGCGCTGAGCTTTATGTGCGACTTTTGCCAGCGCGATAGCCGCTCGATTACGGGATGGCCATTTCTCAACTGTGGCCACAGTTTCGAGGTCTCGCAAATGCCTCTCGGCAGTGAGTTGCCTGCCTGAGTGGTCCAGGACCTTTATTCGCAGGAGGTCCTGCGTTAACGATGCTTCAGTCTTAGCTTGTGAATCGAGACGCTCGACGTGGTCCATCAATTCTCTGGCCGCTTTGTTGTTGCGCGCATAATGCAGTTGAATGTGGACCATCCGCATCAAGCAACCATTTGCACTGGCATCGTCACCTGCGTCTTTGAAGAGTCTCCGCGCCTCTTCAATTTCATCCAGGGCTTTGCTGGTGTCCAACAGCTCTGCGTAAACGAGTCCGATTTGTTCGTGTGTAGCTGCTTGAATGGAGCCAAGTTCCGGCACGCTACTTTGGCTCTCACGAATGAGATCGATGCCTTTGAGAACGTTATCGAATGCACTGAGCGCGAAGAGTGGCTCAAGCCTCCTCCTGGCAATTCTTCCCTGCAAGAGTGAGACCCGCAATGCCTCAACCAGTGCTCGTGTTCTTTCATCCTGAGGCAGTTTTGCGGATGTATTCAGCGCTTTCGGCAGATGGGCTGCAGCTTGATCAATCTGACCAATTTGCAGATAACACTCTGCGATCCTCCGCGACAATTCAGAACAGATGCTGTTCTCAACTTTTTTCGCAGATCCCAGAGCAGCCTTGTATTCCCTGATAGCGCTGGGATACTCGTAGAGCGCCTCGTAATGCGCAGCCAGACGTTTCCGAATATCAATCATCTGTGCTGACTTGAGCTTCCCTTTTGACGCCAGGAAGATTGCCCTTCGGAAATGGCGGACGGCCTGTCTCGAATTCTCCTGGAGCGAAAACGACTCGGCGACTTCTATCTCCAGATCAATTTTCTCCTCAGCCCTGGAGCGTCGCCGCAAAGCGTTCTCCAACACCGAGTGAGCTTCTTTAAACTTCTTGCGATTTCGAAGCAGGGCCGCCTGGACCAACGCCAGACGCGCGGGACGAATTATCTTTCGTAGCAGGGTGTCCTGTATCTTCAAAGCCTGGCGATAATCTTTGGCTGCCTCCTGCCATAACGCATCGTGTGGATCGACCTGATTTATTTGGGCCAGCTCGATGTTTGCCTCGGCAACCTGAAAGTAAGCCTCACAAAGATGTGCAGCATCAACCAGGTCTTCACGCGTTCCGGGTTCATCAGTCTTCGCGGCCAGATTAATGATGTCCCGGGCTAGTAACTGGAGCCATTCCGGATGTGCCGCAATGACGGGGTCATTCACCTTTTTCCGCCAGTACTCGGCGGCTTTACCCGGGTCCAGTTGGAACTGATGATAGACAGCCTCCTTGATCCACTGTCCTGTGTTGGTCGGCTGTTCTTTGGCTTTTCGCTCGTAGAAGCGTATCGCTGCGCGATGAAGGCGACCGTAAATTAGGTGCGGTCGCAGCATTTTGCGCATCGGATCGCGCACTTCGGGATGAAAAGAAAGTGTGTTCTCCTCATCGTCCGGTGAGACCCACGAGTTGAGGGTTGCGTACTGAGTGAGCGCGTCCCACAGATCTGTATAGTTGATCTGATTTTTTTCGACTTTGATCTTTGGAAACGGGTTCACGTCTTCATAATCAACCGCCGGCTCCTTATAATCAGCCGCCAGCTTTTTATAATCAGGCGCCAGGTCTTTATAATCAGCCGCCAGGTCTTTGGTGGGATCGTCGTACTTGCTGGTGCCTGACATCGCCTTCGGAAGATACTTTCCCATCACATCCTGGACGAAGGAAAGGCGCAAGTTTCGTGGCACTACACCATAACGCAGCAGCCACCTGACCTGCTCGTTTTTGATTCGCGAAACAATACGTTTTATGAGATAGAGCACACCTGGCGGAAACTTCTCGATAGTGCTGGCGGTGATACGAGGATCAGATCGCAGAATGTCGGCATATAGCGAAAGCTGAAATGGATTTCCGTTCGCTCGCTTGATGACGGGCGTCAGCAGGCGAGTCACGCCGCGTTTTTCGACAAGATATCGTTGGGCGTCCTGATCGTTCCATGGCGTCAGTTCGAGAGTTTCATACTGACCTTCGAATTCCGTGGTAAATCGCGGGAGTCTTTTTTCGAGGTTATAGCGACCCGATAACAGCAAACACAAATTTCCTTCGCTGCCGTCGGCGAGTTTTTTGATCTCATTCAGCAGCTTCAGAAGGTCGGTCCCCTCGTTAAGGATCACCTCCTCCAAAGTGTCGAAGATGACGACTACGCGCTTACTTTTCGACGCGGCGTTGAGAGCGTTGATGAACCGCACGCCGATATCTTTGAGTGCTGCTCTCGAGCGAGCGTCCGTCTTCATTTGTTCGCGTTCGGAAGAAGGTCTATCAGATTTGAGGAGAACTGGCCTGAACTCCTTCATGTCACCGAGCGCATCCCCAAAGTAATTCCCTGCTATCTGTTCGTTTAGCTGCTGACCAATCTCGAGCAGGAGTATCGACGGGTTCTGTGTGGCTTCTACTTCATCGACGAAATCAAAATCCAAACGCGCGCATGGAATACTCAAAGGTACGCAGTGACGAGCAATCAGCCAGCGGAGAAACATCGTCTTGCCGAGCCCACCGCGCGCATAGAGTTGCAAAATCCATTTTGAGCGATCTTCCCAGATCCGGTTGAATGCGGTTTTGAGTGAGTCGATTTCGTAGTAGTGAGCGGTCTGATAATACTCTCGACTCCACAAACCTCTCGCTCTTAGTCGAGCTTGCTGGTCTTTGAATAGATCCAGCATGGTCGAGCTGAGAATTGTGTATCGAGCTTCAAGAATTTTCAGAACGTCCTGGCAGCGACCTAGATCGAAACGACTGTCCGCCCTTAGAAAAAGATCGAGGAATTGTCGTTCGGCTTTTGCAGGGTCTGCGGCAATCTGGTGGTAGAGCTGGTCCAGATCAAACTGAGGTCCGAGTTTTTTATAGTAAGCGACCAGTTTTTCGCTGAGCGTCCTGAGTTCGGGAGAAACTGCCCCGTCCGCCACTTGCCATAGTTTGAAGTACTCTGCTCGTGCATTTTCGCGTAGTTGATAAAAACCACGTACGCCTGGAACGGGCTCTACAGACGCCAGCTCCTGCAAAGTTTCAAACTTAACCTGCGCTCTGCTCGCCTCACTTAACTCCGGGAGAAAGACCTTGTCCACGAGGCGTTTGTCGAAACTCCTGACCAGTGCACAATACTTAAGCAGCTCCTGTGCGGCGGGGGGAACCAGGGATTTCAGGAAATCCTCGAAAGTCCCTCCAGACTTCAAACGCGAGATTAATTGTTCGACAACGGTAGCCATCTTAATCACTGACCAAGAAACCCTGCGAGGTTTGCCACGATCTTCTCTAATTCTGAGGGCGAGAAGGTAGGTCCTTTGGCTGCCTCCCCGGCCTGGTCCACCACATTTCGTTTGCTGGCTGGAATCCTTTTGACGATAGCCAGATACCGGATGAACATGAGCATTTCCTTTTTATCCAACCAACTGAGTGTTACCGGGATTGCCAGCTTGTTAAGTTCAGCCAGGCCTAGTTCATCATCAGGGTCTTCTCCGCTGACACTAAGAATGAGTTTGATATCTTTGACGGTTTCATCGCCTCGCGCAATCGCTCGGAAGAGTTCGGGTACGAGATAGTTTTTACAGTGATCCGTGCGAACGTTAGTCTTGCTGACATCATCAAGCGCGAGCACGAGTGTCTTACCATTAGCCGCGCCTTTCAAGCCCGTTTTGAACGCGCTAATAATTGCCTTGATTGAGTCGTCATCGAGGAGGTTATCGGTGAATGGTAATCCTTTGTCGACCACCTTTTGTCCGTCGGGAATAGTGGCGGGATTCGGCTCTGCCGGGTCGAGCAGATGGTTCACCAACGCATTGAAGGTGTAAAAAGCTTCAGGACGAAGAGGTCCACTGATATCGTTATTATCGTTGCCGGCAATGATCAAGCGAAGCACATCCAGAAAATTCTTGGCGCCATCAGTTGGCTTTTTCTTCCAATTCAAACTGACGTAATCGATTTCCAGATCTCGCCACTTGCAACTCTTCAAACACCAGTAAACGAGCCAGGTTTTTCCAGAATCCGAAACGCCGCTGATGATTAACAATTTCTTTGCTTCGGTTGCCGGGAGCTCAACCGCACGCCATAACGTTCTCCGTGGCTCTACTCGATCGACAAAGTCTTTAATCTTGTCGAATTGCGTATTGATTTGATTCCGCAATTTCGTCGTCGCGGGAGGTTGCATGTCGACAACTTTGTTCGGATCGACTGAAATGTGGAACGTGGGCAGAGCCCAATCTCGTCTTTGCGAACCATCGGGGAGGCGGTAAACGGTTCCACGTGCTCTCGCCAGAGCAACATCGGGAGAACTGTCGCTGGACAGGGCTTCATAAATTTCGCCCGGAAATTTGGCCGCGGCGGCGCCGAGTACATCGGCTTGCATACCAATGACGGCCGGCACTCCCGCCTTGATAAAAGCTTCGGTGATGCCCCACGAGTGCGTCGCGGCTTCTTCGGTACTGGTCCTACAGGCATTGATAAATGCAAAGCGCGGCTTTGTTTCGCGCAAGTCAAGTGCGATCATTTTCTCATTCCACTCCCACGCTGGACCAGAAGCACTGGCCTCGAAAGCAAGCACTGGCTCAGCTACTCCAGCACCCTTCCGACCATGTCCGATGAAATGGAAAATGTGTGGCCGGTATTCTTTTAACTTGTTAACCAACTGTTGTTGCGTTGGCCGAAGGAGTATTTCGAGTTCAATCGGTGTTTCATACTTGAGCAGCGCTTCCTCAATGCTGTTGATTTCTTCCTCTGCCTGAACGGCCGGATCGTTATCGTCAGAACCAACTACGACTAAGAAGTGTAGCGGCCACTGGCAAGAGATCGCTTTTGTGTCGAATTTCAGGCGACCCCGCGTCATGGGATTGAGTGGATCCAGGAAGAGAGGAAGATTGCCATCCGTCATCAATTCCCATGGAAGCAGCCGCAATTTCTTTGGCTCAATATCGAGTAGAATACGTCGTCCTTCCGACGGTGTTGTTTCTCCAGGATAATCGACCACCAATTGATCCCAGCGGGTTTTGACTTTATCGCGAAACAGGAGCTTGTAAAGGTATTCTCCAACAGGTTCGAATCGCGTCGAGGCATTCGTTTCCTCCAGGAGAATCTTGCGCAGGTTTTTGGGATCGAGCGGCAGGTTATCGGCAGGATCAGCCGGAGGATTGTCAACGGCTAAATCAACCGGGATCACGGCGCGGGCCAGAGCTCTTTTCTTATCCGACCAATTGGCTGTCCCATCGTCTAAATAAAGAGAAACGGGATAGCCTTTTTTGGCGGCGGATTCATCGTCGATCGTGATCACGATGGTTTTCATCCAGCGCCTCCGTTTGATCCGAGTTTAGCCAGGACGGCAGCAAAACCTTTAACACTGCTGTCAATGCCGAACCCCCACAAGAATGCTACCACGTAGTCTGAGATGGTCCCGAAAGCATGTCCTATATAAAGCGCTAACAGACCAGTTAAACTTGCCAGCACCACGGCAATAAGCGAAAGAATCAGATCGGCCGTCTTGATATTTCGCAGAATGTTTCGCGACTCCACCGCCTTCGCGCCGGGAAGAACTGTTAGGGGCTCCGAGAGAGATTTAACAAGGGTGTTAGCTCCTCGCAACACATCTACGGTCACGTTGTAGTTCTCAGCCTCTCTGTACTTGTGCGACTTCTTTTTGTCTGCCACTTCTTCCTGTGAGCCTGGTTCACCAAAATTCCAACGAAAGACGTCCCCATTATGTATGAGGTTTTCGGCGTCAAATATTTCAAAATTAATTGGATTGTCTGTCGTTCGATCGCCCGGTGGCGTAGTGATCATGATTCTGGTTCGTTCTACAGACCGATGTATGGGTGGAGCTTCGAGTTCGGTTGCGGCCGTCGAGCGCGCACCAGGAGGTTTATTTGCATCGGTGAATTGTTCGATCGTTAGTTTGAGTTGTTCCAGCTGTGTTCCCGCTTCATCCAATTTACCCCCGGCAAATAGCGTTTTGATTTCTGTTATCAGCGTTTCGCTGTCCGGATCCGTCTTCCCGCTGGACGTCTTTTCCAGGTTGTAGAGGTTCTGAAGTTTGTCAAAGTATCTACTTAAAAGCGATTTTCTTAAGTCGGAAAAAAGGATTCCGATCGACGCTATCTTTTCGCTGGCATAGTCCACCTGATCGTCGTCCAACAAACGCTTCGCGTCATCGAGTCGGTAGTTTAGTGCATGAAGACTTTGTTCATCATCTGCGGTCAAATCTTTGAACTGTTCTGCGAAGCGATCGATGTCATGACGCAGGTTGCCCAGATCAGTTTGGCTTTTTGCTTTTGCTTCAGCAAACGTTTTGCGAAACTCGTTGAGTTCGTTCTCAATCTTTCCCAGATCCGTAGTAACTTTGGCCTGATCATCCAATTCATTCGCTTCCTCTACACTGCGTAAACTGCGCCACATCGCGTCAACCTTGGCAGCGTTTTCGGGCGACTTTACGACACGTCGAAGGTTACCGAGCTCACTTTGCAAGCCCAGGATTGTCCGCCTATTCAATTGGCGCGTTCGCCACTTACCCGAAAGTTGACTGACTATGAATGCCGCAAAAACGCCGGCAAAGATTACCAGCAACGGCCATATGACAACGTCCGAAACATTAATATGCAAGGGGATGATCTTGCGTTCGGCGAGACCGGGCGAATCGACTACTACACTTGTATCAAAGGAACCCGCTCGTTCAAGGTTCCTTGCCTTCACGTTTAATCGAATTACGGCCGGATCCGGCCCGCCATTCGTAGTTGGAGCGGGATTGCTTTGGGAAGCCGGAGCGGCAGTGACGGTCAAGTCGCCGGGAACAAGGGTCTTTGTCTTAGTAACGAAGACGCCTTGTCCTGAGGCTTTGACGTCATCAACCGACACTTTATTGGTGGTCAATAAATAAAGATCAAAATCTTCCTCGCCAGTGCCACCTGGAAACCATCGGAATACCTCGATTGTTTGGTCCTTTACGTCATCGAAATTTAATTCGGCGGCTGGACGAGTAATTGTGACGGTGGCTGAAGCCTTAGTTACGGGACTTGAAGCAGGCGGAGTGACGTCAATGAAAGCATGATATTCTCCCGCGCCTGCGAAGGATGCCGGCTGCAACGTGAGCACAATCTCGGAGCCTGCCTCGGTGATGGTGACTGGCTTATTAGCACCGCAGTCTTTGTTATCGACGCATAACGTCAACGCAGTAGCCGGAAGAGACTGACCGGCCGGATCTTTTAAACTTCTTAAGATTACCGTGGTGTCCGGTATGTCACCTTTGCTACTGGAAACTCGAAATGTAAGTTGTCGTTGGTTTGGTCCGGTATATTTGAAATTCAAAGGCTGATCGATAACAAGAGTCGTTTGTGCCGCAACCGAAGGAGCAAATCCCAGAACCAGAAGCAAGGCCAGTAGGGTTGCGATGCGCGACAAACGAATTTGCCGGTTCTGAAAATGTTTTATCTGTTGGCAGGGGAAGGGCTGGGGGAAACGGCGCATCAAAACTCCTTCGAATAAGCTGAGCAATGATTCAAGCTCCTGCCCAATCCTGGTGAGCTCTCCTGTTAGGTATTGGTGAGTAGCAGGGTAGGCAGAGAACGTAGCTAATTCGGCCGCACTCTAGTTTAGAGGGGTGGAAAAGTCAATCATTTTCGGGCTTGCTAAAAGGCCTTACCGGCCGGGGGCGTAGTAGGATTTGCGGCTGGAGATGATGTAGTCGGGATGCCCTTTTACTTCGATGGTGAGTTGGCGCTTCTTGCCGTCGTGATTTTTATTGGTTGGGTAGTAGCCGATGATGTAGCGCAGGTTCAGATCGGCAAGGATGCGGTTGTAGATACTCGCTGTCTGCGACTTCGTTTCCAAAAACTCCGCCCAACCACCCGACATCTTTGCCAGGTCGACGAGTGAGCGTTGTATCTTGAGCTCCTGGTCTATACGCGCTTGCAGAATCTCGGGAGTAAGTCTCTTTCGTCGTTGCTCCTCGAGTACTTTGAAACTGTTTCTCATTTTCTCAGACGACGCCTCCGACCAGGTCGCCACTGACCTCGAGTCTTCAGCCGCCAGCCGTCTGATCTGTTCGTCCTGCGTGAGATCAAGCAAGCGAGTTCGCGGGATGATCGAATAAATCGTGGCCCGAGATCTTTCGGCCGCTCGATACACATCGTCAAGACTGAACTCGGTCATGAGCGAACGTTGCAGCCTTCTTTTTTGCTCGACTTCCTCCTGCACTTCACGAAGTATCTCCGGCGGTAGTCCGGAAGGAACTTCATGAACGATGATGGAGTTTCGCAGGAACTCAAGCTCGTCGCCGTCAGTCTGAAACACGATGACCGGATTTTGATCTTCATCGTCAAAAGCTTCATTTAACGTCGCCATCAGCGCGCTGAATTGCGCACTGCGGCCGAAGCGCGGTCGTTTACCGCCAACTCCGAGAAAACTCTTAGCTCCCCTGTTCCTCTCGAGCAGCGACTCCAAACCTCTCTTAAGCTCTCGCTTATCCCCAGTGAAATCGACTAATAAATCGACGTCGTCAGTAACGATCGCCATCCGGTCCTTTGGCCCAAGCTGGTCCACTAAAACACCGGCTGCTTCGATGCTGTCGGCGATGTATGGAAACTGGCTGCGGCTGTAATCGATGATCAGCACAATCGAACGCGACAGGTTGACGTTGTCTCCCAACACAAAGTGACCAATCTGCTGCGGAACACCATCCTCGCTGACGGCGAAATCAGTCGCTTTGAGATCGCGCACCGGCCGGCCTTGCTTATCAGTAACCAACACATCAGACGTTACCAGCGAAGTCTCGATCGTAATCACGTCTTCATCATCGCGACTCGCCTGTCGAGTGATCACCGTTTCATTTTTCTCTGGGTCCCATTTTAGTTTCTTGAGGCTGGAGCCAAAGTCTTTGAGTTTGGGCTTTTCTCTCTGCTGTGATTGTGCGACTGAATTTATGCAGAACCCGAGGACGAGGAAAACCGAAACGAGCGCGGCGCAAGGGGTCTTTGTTTGTGAAAAGCTGTTCACGATACTGCCGTTAATCAGAGACTGAGCGGAGACATCTTAGCTCAAATCGCCACGGCAGAATAACTCATACGTCACCTTCAGCGTGCTGGCGGAGCACGTCGAGGAAGGCGGCGGCGGCCGGCGAGAAGTTGGAGCCGCGGCGGTGGGCGGCCCAGAGCGTGCGCGTATGTGTCAGGCCTCGCACCGGAACAGACACCAGAACTCCTCGTTCGAGCTCCTCACGCACACACATGCGCGGCACGAACGCGAGCCCAACTCGCTTTTGGACGAAACGCTTAATCGTCTCGATCGTCGCGAGCTCGAGCGTGATGTTGAGCGGCGTGTGCTGGCGCGCAAAGGCCTCGATCACTTTGACACGAGAGCCGGACTTCACATTGTGAGCGACAAAGGGCTCGTTCCCAAGGTCCTTGATCTTTACTGAAGGACGTCCAGCGAGCGGATGCTTCGGACTCATGATCAGGACCAGCTCATCCTTAAGCAGCGGAAACGCTTCGAGATCGCGATCGGCTGGCTCTGACGCCATCAACGCAAAATCGAGGTTCCGCTCCGACACCTCGCGCGGCAAACGATGCGAGACGAGACGAGAGATCTCAACCTTGACCTCCGGATGCCGCTCACGAAACTTTAGAATAAGCTCCGGCAAAAGATAGAGCGACGTGCTCTCATTCGCGCCAACCCGTATCAGTCCCCTCTTCAGGCTTTGCATCTCGGCAATCGCCTGCCCCACCTGATCTCGCAGTCCGAGAATGCGTTGCGCGTAGTCGTAGACCACCTTGCCCGCCTCGGTAAGCACGGGCGACTTTTGTGTTCTGTCGAGCAGCGGCAGGCCGATTTCTTCCTCGAGACGGCGAATCGCGATACTCACTGCCGGCTGCGTACGAAAGACCTTATCGGCAGCTTTGGAAAAGCTCTTTTCCTGCACTACTCGCGAGAAGTATTCCAGTTGGGCCATTTCCATAGGCGTAACCCTTTTATCACTCTACCGGTTCAGCGTTTGATGAATCCTGCTTATTATTATCTTAAAAGAATAAATTTTACAAAGAGTAAATTACAAGGTTAGAGTCTTCGCCCACAGAACGAAGCCATGATCGCCCAACAGAAAATCGAGAACCGAGCCGCCACCCCAACAGCCCCGGCAGAGATGCCCACTGGCGCGGAGATGCTGATCCAGGCGCTAGCCCATGAGGGCGTCGATACGATCTTCGGCTATCCGGGTGGCGCTGTGCTTCACATTTACGACGAGCTCTGGCGGGCGCGCGATCGCATCACACACTACCTGGTGCGGCACGAGCAAGGCGCAGTACACATGGCTGAGGGTTACGCGCGCGCGACAGGCCGAGTCGGTGTCGTGCTCGTCACGTCTGGTCCGGGTGCGACAAACGCGGTGACAGGCATTGCAAATGCTTACATGGACTCGACACCCATCGTCGTGATAACCGGCCAGGTCCCCAAACATCTCATCGGCACTGACGCTTTTCAGGAAGTTGACACTGTGGGGATCACGCGGCCGTGTGTGAAGCACAACTATCTCGTACGTGAAGCGAGAGATCTGCCGGCGATCGTTCGTGAGGCGTTTCATTTGGCGCGCTCGGGCCGGCCTGGGCCAGTCGTGATCGATATTCCGAAGGATGTCAGTGCAGCGCGAGCAAATTATTCACGACTGGACCACGTGAGTTTTCCGTTCTCAACGCAACTCGCGCAGGTCGACCAGGATTTAGCACGCGAAGCGGTTCGGCAGATCGTGAAGGCAAAGCGCCCGGTGTTATACGTCGGTGGAGGAATCGTGAATTCGGGCGCCGTCGATTCCCTTCTCTCGTTTGCCGAACTGTTGCGTCTACCTGTAACGCCGACATTGATGGGACTGGGTGGATTTCCGAGCTCGCATCCGTTGTGTTTGGGAATGCTCGGGATGCATGGAACATACGCCGCAAACATGGCTGTGGCTGAAAGCGATCTACTGGTGGCGCTGGGTGTCAGGTTCGACGATCGCGTGACAGGCAAACTCGCGACGTTCGCGCCGCACGCTCGCGTGATCCACGTCGACATCGATCCCGCAAACATCGGCAAGAACGTGACGCCAACGCTCGCGCTCACCGGCGATGTGGGGCAGGTTTTGAACCAGTTTCTCTCACTGGTCCAGTCGCAAAGCAAGGAACGACTAGCGTCGTGGTGGGATCAGATACGCCAATGGCAACTGTCGCAGCCGCTGCGCTTCTCGGGCTCACAAAACCAGATCAAACCGCAAACTGTCATTCGCGAGCTGCATCGTCTGACGAACGGCGAAGCACTCATCGCAACGGATGTGGGCCAACATCAGATGTGGGTGGCCCAGTTCTATCCGTTCGCGCGACCACGACAACTGATTACCAGCGGCGGACTGGGAACGATGGGCTTCGGGTTACCGGCGGCGATGGGCGCGCAGCTCGCGCTACCGGATCAACTGGTCGTGGGTGTGGTTGGTGATGGTGGATTTCAGATGACTAACCAGGAGCTGGCGACTGCGGTGCAATACGATCTACCGGTGAAGGTGCTGATCATGAATAACGGGTACCTCGGTATGGTGCGACAGTGGCAGGAGATGTTCTACGACCGCACTTATTCGGAGGTTGATATTTCAGTTGCGCCAGATTTCGTGAAGCTCGCGGAGGCGTATGGCGCGGCGGGGTTTCGAGTAAAACGCCCGGCTGAGTTGCAGGAGGTGATGGAAGCAGCGTTGAGGCATAAGGGTGTGGCGGTGATTGATGTGGTGGTGGCTAAGGAAGAAAACGTGTTTCCGATGGTGCCTGCGGGGGCCGACGCGCGCGAGATGATTACCCACGCGTAGACAGGATTACAGGATTTGCAAGATTCAAAACGGCATACGCTGTCGATAATTGTTGCTGATGAGCCGGGCGAGTTGTCGCGGATCGTCGGCCTGTTCAGCGCCAGAGGTTTCAATATCGAGACGATCTCGGTCGGCGAGAGTCTCGATCCACGATGGTCGCGCGTCACGATCGTTACGCGCGGTGATGAGCGCACGATCCAGCAGATCGTCAAACAATGCGAACGACTGGCGCGGGTGCGCGAGGTTCAGGACGTCACGACTCGCCCACATATCGAACGAGAAATGGCGTTGATTACTGTCTCAGCAAAAGCCGGAGATGAACGCCAGGAAGTGTTGAGTCTCGTCAGCGTGTTTCGCGCGAAGGTGGTCGATATCTCTCACACGCAACTCATCGTCGAAGCATCCGGGAATAAAGAAAAGGTCGACACGTTTATCGAGCTGCTGCGGCCGATCGGCGTCACCGACATCACACGCACGGGGCACATCGCTATCAACAGACTGGCTGCACGCGCAGACGCGAACGCAGCTTAAGAGGAACACATGAACATCTATTACGACAAAGACGCGAACCTCGATCTCATTCGTCAGAAACAGATCGCCGTGATCGGCTACGGCAGCCAGGGATTTGCGCAGGCGAATAACCTAAAAGACTCGGGCTGCAACGTCACCGTCGGCCTACGTGCGGGCAGTCCTTCCCGGGAGAAAGCCGAGCACGCAGGTCTAAGGGTGTTGCCGGTGGCGCAGGCTGCTGCAGAGGCAGACATCGTGATGATGCTCGTGCCCGACGAACTTGCGCCTGAGATCTACGCGCGCGAAGTCGCGGAGTCGATTACGCCAGGCAAGTACCTATCGTTCTCACATGGTTTCTCGATCCACTACAAGTTCATACAGCCCCCGGAAGACGCGAATGTGTTCATGGTGGCGCCGAAAGGGCCGGGACACCTCGTGCGCCATGAGTACAAGCGCGGCGCCGGCGTTCCCTGCCTACTCGCTGTCCACCAGGATCCAACTGGCGACGCTAAGGCGATTGGTTTGTCGTACGCATCAGCGATCGGCGGCGGTCGCGCCGGTATCATCGAAACGACGTTCCGCGAAGAAACCGAAACGGATCTCTTCGGCGAGCAAGCAGTACTCTGCGGCGGCCTGACTTCTCTGATCAAAGCAGGCTTCGAAACGTTAACGGAAGCGGGCTACGCGCCCGAGATGGCTTACTTCGAATGCCTGCATGAGATGAAGCTCATCGTCGATCTGCTTTATGAAGGCGGGATCTCGGAAATGCGCTATTCTATCTCGAACACGGCGCAGTACGGCGATATGACGCGTGGTCCGATCGTAGTTAACAACGAAACGAAGAACCGTATGGGAAGTCTGCTGAAGGACATTCAGTCAGGAGCATTTGCGCGCGACTGGATGAACGAAGCAAAAAATGGACGACCGCGTTTTCAACAGCTCGACGACGAAGCGCGTGAGCATCCGATCGAGAGCATTGGCGCGCGCCTGCGTACGATGATGCCGTGGCTCGCAGAAAGCCGTCTCGTGGATAAGGCCAGCAATTGAGATCGAAACAACGCAGTCACGCAATCACACGCGGCGTGGAGCGAACACCCAATCGTGCCATGCTCCGCGCCGTCGGCTTTACAGATAACGATTTTCAAAAACCGATCATCGCGGTCGCCAATGGCTACAGCACGATCACGCCGTGCAACGCCGGTCTCGATCGGCTGACCGAGCGGGCTGTCACAACTCTTCGTGAAGCTGGCACGATGCCCCAAACATTCGGCACGATCACAGTAAGCGACGGAATCTCGCAAGGCACGGAAGGAATGAAGTACTCGCTCGTGTCGCGTGAGGTCATTGCTGATTCGATTGAGACTGTATGCCAGGCGCAATCAGTCGACGGGCTTTTAGCGATCGGTGGCTGCGACAAGAACATGCCCGGCGCGATGATCGCGATCGCGCGTTTGGATATTCCTTCAATCTTTGTTTACGGAGGAACCATTAAACCCGGTCATTTGCAGGGTGAAGATTTGACGATCGTGAGCGCATTCGAGGCGGTCGGGAAGTTTTGCGCGGGCAAGATCAGCGAGGATCATTTGATTGAAGTCGAGCGTCACGCGTGTCCGGGTATCGGCTCATGCGGCGGTATGTTCACTGCAAACACGATGTCGGCGGTGATCGAAGCAATGGGTTTGTCGCTTCCCTTCTCGGCGACGATGTCCGCGGACGGTGATGAAGTCGTCGAGAACGCAGCGCGCGCGGCAGCAGTACTCGCGCGTGCGGTGCAAAAACAGATCCTGCCGCGACAACTGCTCACACGCGAGGCTTTCGAAAACGCAGTCGCAGTGGTGATGGCGACAGGTGGCTCGACGAATGCCGTGTTACACCTGCCCGCGATCGCCCATGCTGCTGGCATTAAACTCACGCTCGACGATTTCGAGAGTATTAGAGAACGGGTGCCGGTCCTTTGTGATCTGAAGCCTTCGGGCCGGTACGTCGCGACAGATCTGCACAACGCCGGTGGCATTCCGCAAGTTATGAAGATGTTACTCACGCGCGACTTGCTGCATGGTGATGCAATGACAATCAGTGGCGAGACGATCGAGCAGGTGCTGGCTGACGTGACTGAAAATCCGCGCGAAAATCAGGACGTGATACGACAGTGGAACGATCCGCTTTATCGTGAGGGACACCTTGTGATCCTCCATGGCAATCTCGCGCTCGAAGGCGCGGTCGCGAAAGTCTCCGGCGTGAAGAACAAGGTCATCACGGGGTTAGCGCGAGTCTTCGATTCAGAAGAATCATGTCTGCAAGCAATCCTGTCAGCGCAGATCAAAGCGGGCGAGGTGGTGGTGATACGTTACGAAGGTCCGAAAGGCGGACCGGGCATGCGCGAGATGCTGGCGCCGACGTCGGCGCTGATCGGTGCGGGACTCGGCGATTCAGTCGGGTTGATTACGGACGGGCGCTTTTCAGGTGCGACATACGGAATGGTCGTCGGGCACGTCTCACCGGAAGCTGCGGTAGGTGGAAATCTCGCGCTCGTCAACGAAGGTGATTCGATCACGATCGATGCTGAGCACAGGCTGTTGCAGGTTGATGTCTCGGATGCTGAACTGGCTCGACGCCGTGAAAACTGGCGTCCGCCTGAGCCGCATTATAAGACAGGAGTGCTCGCGAAATATGCGGCGCTCGTGAGTAGCGCGAGCCTCGGCGCCGTAACGGATTAATTACCCTCACTTGACCGGCCTCATTACCTTCCCCTAAAGTGACTCATTTCGCATGGCTATACGTATCGAAAACCAATACGAGGGTTCGCTGCCCAAAGGCGCGCTCGAACAGATCGAAAGCGCTTTTGACAGCCTGCCGCGTGAACACACGCGCGGCCTCGAGCGAATCCGGCTTGTGCCTTTTATCACCGATCCCCGCATCAAAGGCGCGTTTCAGGCGACCGAGCTGCCGGGACTTTACCATCCGCGCCAGGGCCCGAAAGGCGCGTGGCTCGAGCTCGCAATCAACGTCCTGTTGCAGCCGGACAAGCCGTTTCACAAGCGTGTCATTCCGCGGCTGTCGTTCAAGAGTAATCTCGTCGCCCTCGTGTTTTCACTGGTCGGACAGCACTACCACATCACGTTGAAGCACTCCCTGAAGAAGACGCAGCTCGAGCCTGCGGTGCGTGCGTACACTGAAAAGCAGTTGAAGGCGTGGAACGAGAAGAAGCACAGTTTCAGAGCGAAACTGTTCAAGCCGCTACAACCGACGTTTGAACGTTGGGCGAAGTCGTTGCAGAAGAGAGCGGCTGCTGAGAAGAAACGGCAAGCTAGTTAGACAGGATTTGCAGGATTTACAAGATATTATCCTGTTAATTCTGTAAATCTTGTTCATCCTGTGAAACTTCATCGATCTCATCCGCGACAGCCCTGAGGATCAGCGCAACCTCCGCATCACTCACCTGCGTCGCACGAAACTTCACTTCAATATTGAAATCCTTTTCAGGCGATGCGTACTTGAAAACGTAAGGTTTGTTGTCAGGCACAACGCGCGGCCCCATCTCCTGGCGTCGTGCTTCTCTCGCGTCATTACGATTCAAACCCCGCGTCGCAATGTCTTTCGCGAGCCGCCGCATCGAATCATCGTCAGGCTGGCGCACGATCTGAAGTAACGACGACTTCGCATTGATATCAGCCGAGCGACACACTTCCCGCACGTCGTCAGGAATACGCGCGATCGCCAAAGCCTCGCTCACCGTCGTCCTGCTCTTACCGACTTTGCGCGCTACATCATCGTGCGTGTAACCAAAACGCTCGCACAACGCCAGCAGTCCATCGGCTTCTTCCCAGACCGTCAGATCCTTGCGCTGCATGTTTTCAATCAGCGCAATCTCCGCGACCGTGCCTTCGTCGACTTCCATCTCGACACACGGCACTTCCTTCAGTCCCGCCTTTTGCGCCGAGCGCCAACGACGCTCACCGGCGATGATCATCCAGCGCCCGGTGAGTCGATTCGGTTTGACGAGCAGCGGCTCGAGCACGCCCTTCTCGGCAATCGACGCGGTGAGCTCGGTGAGATCGCC
>Ga0134124_10000875_pt1 | contig 24166 bp, 41 predicted proteins | sample KB304_FD_96880 | JGI IMG/M metagenome (GOLD analysis project Ga0134124, IMG submission 96880) | Terrestrial soil microbial communities without Nitrogen fertilizer from Kellogg Biological Station, Michigan, USA - KB3-0-4 | ecosystem: Environmental > Terrestrial > Soil > Unclassified ... | reverse complement strand
TTTCTTAATCTTTACTAGTTCAACTATTATTGTTAGCACATAATTTCTTGCTTCTACTACCGAATCAAATTCTGCCATCCGAGCAATGATTTCATCAAACATGCTCTGTCCCCTGCATTGACGCAATGCCACGATCTATTGCATATGTCGCGGTTTCTCTATCTTTCTTTTCATTAGGATCGCCCCAGAAGCTACAATCCGCCATCACTCTTTCAATACTATCTTCCCGTTCAAAATGCCCATCGCCAATTAGCTTACCTAAGAAGTAACACCATCTAATAAGACCATCATGCCTTTCTCCCATTGAAAGATTACGTATTTCACTATGGATTTTCTCAACAAATTTATTGGCTTGTTGTTTAGTATACTGTATTTCTGGCGCACCTCTCTTCCCTGTATCTTCACTAATTTTTATTACGACTGTTTGAAACGCTCTTTGTATCCATACAATCCTAACATCAATAGGATCAATACCATCATCAAACTTAGGCGCTGCTGTATATATTGGCTGCACGGGATTAGCGTAGATTGCTAAATCTACGATAGTTCCGGATAATGCCTTTTTCAAATCCAGATTGGTCACCGGCTTATCAGCCCAAAAGAACAACCGCAGATTAATTCCTGGCTTTTCCTTTCTTTGATAACTACTAGTTGCTACAGCAAAACATTCACTATCCCAAAACACACTGGGCAAAGCAAGTATTACTTTGCAAGCATCCGCTTGCAAGTCTCCCACTCCCTCACCAAATTTATCTATATCAATGGCGAACCAATTAAACTTACCGGCAATCAGGGTAGCATCATCGCCATTGCTCTTTCTGACAACGCCTCTTCTATTATCCTTATCTTTAATCCTACAACGTAATATGCAGCATCTATCTTTCCATAGCAGTTTTTGATGTAACCGATACAACCCGCCTAAATCCGAAATCTCTTCTTCAAAGAAATTATAGTATTTTACGTTACCAAATGCCGTTTGCGACCCATCGGTATGGTTGACCTTAGTCAACACGCCATGACAGGCTTGCGCAACAGTAACGAAATTGTGATTAGCTACATGCTCTTCATTCGTATATATGCGATCCGACATAGTAACTCCCTCAGGGTTGCTGTTGTTAAGCAAGCTGGGCAGCTTGTATTTGTTGCTCCTGGCGCACATTTTCTCGCAGAGGATGCGCGCCAGGAGTGCAATCGAATTGCCATCTTACTGCCGCAATTGTGAAACGATCTAATCACGTTATCGAGAATGGTCATTGCGCAATTACAATGGAAGCCTCTGGATAAACTCTACCTACTATGGACACTTTGCTTAATTGCCCATAGAAAAGAACGTAATTTATCTTGTAGTAAAGCCGCCATTACTAGAGAATATGGTGAAGATATCTACTTCATCTTCGACACTTACCATACTTTAGCATTTGAACATAAACTAATAGATGATATGCAACTAACAGCAAGAGGCAACCTTGCTGTTAATAATTGGCAACGAATCAGCAATCATATTATTTCCCTTCCTCCTGTACCGGCATATTAGCTTCAATATTATCAGTAGTAATTTCAATCTTATCAACAGTAGACTCAATAGTATCTAGTCTATCTTGCATCTGTTCAATCGCCATCATAATCGCGCCATACATACTCTCAACTTTTTCCCATTCTTCTTTAGTCATTATACATCTCCTGTTGCTCGCCTGATCATTTCACCATACGTCTCTAAAACTTCATCATTGCCGGCTTCGATGCATTATGCACCTTGTGAATTTGTAAACGGTCGCAAGGCTGCGGCCATCTCGTCCACGACGGCCTCCATCACCCACGGCTCGCTGTCGCGGGTAGCGACTTCACTCAGCAGCACGGTGCATGCCGTGCCGATCATGCCGATCGTGGCGTCGTCCATCCTGTCCACATCCAACAGCGCCAGCATCACGTCAGCCGCGCCGCGCAGTTCCTCGTCGGACAGGCGATCGGCGCACACGACCAGAGCCATCGACATCTCAGCGTAGGTCATTGGCCATTCACCCACAATGCTGTCACCATCTCCCTACGTTTCATTTCCACAAAGCACTTCAGCGTTATTTCGCAATCACTGCTAGCCGAATGCGCCCCAGCAAACCCTTCTCCAAACAAACTAATATGCAGATCAGTCAAATTCATTCTGTAACCATGATACTGACTGCTAACCTCTGCTGTGCATACCCCGCCAGTAGCCCAGGGAAAATTCAAATTTTTCCCTATCCTCATTAGTTCATAATACAACACCATCTTATCATATAACAGATTATGCCCCACTAACACTCTACTACCTAAAAAGAACTCCGCAATAGCTGGGTATACACCAGCAAAACTATGACACTCCACAACGTCATGATCAGTAATACCATGAACCTTAGTCGCATCCAACGGTATCGGTATTGGCGGTTTGCATCTGACATGAAAGGTATTAAACCTCACTAGATCATCTGTTAACTTAATCGCATACAAGTCAATCAGATGCGGCTGATGTTTTATATCAGCTGCACTAACTGCTAACAGGCCCGTTGTCTCAGTATCCCAAACTATAATACTCATGGAAAATTTAATTCTGCAAAATCACCATAAATCTTTTTCGCTAATTCATCATAAGCCTTGGCTGCTTCTTCCTTAGTATAATACGAGCCATTTCTATATAGTTTCCGCTGATACCAAATTCTTGGTTCCCATTTATAACTTTCACTAACAGGATAAATACCGCGATATCCATGAGTCATTACCGACCTACGATTAGCATTTTGTTGTGATTTTGATGCCCATCGCATATTGTTACGTTGACAGTTTAATGGGTTTTTATCTTTATGATCTATTGTAAATCCATCTCCTAATATACCCATAATGAAAACATGTAATGCTTCCCTTCTAATCTTCATAGATGGTCGCTCTTGATACGATCTTGATGCGCAATTTACCTCACCATTGGATCGTGTTAATGCTTGCCACTTATACTCCATTACTCTATCATAATCTTCATCATCCACCATAGCCTCATAGCCTTTAGTTAAAGGTATTAGCTTCATGCTTTAAATTTATCCATCATCACCGCAGTTTCTTTTAACTGCCGCAAATATTCTACTTGCCGCTTTTCTCGAGCAACTAACGGATCAAGTCCGTTAGCTACCCACCATTTAGCTATTGCCTCTGCTTCAGTTTCTCCCTCTTCAATTTTTAATAGTTCATTAGCCATGGCTTTGCCTCTTCATGACTTCGCGAAAAATCGCTACGGCTTTTATTTCATCCGCATGAATCAGATAACGTGCCGGATCAGTGCGAAACGAATGCCACTGCCCTTCAGATAATTCTGGTAACAGACGCTTATCTATATTGTATAAGCCCCGCACCATATTGATAAACTGTTCAATCTTCTCTTCCATCGCTCCACCTCCAAGCAATGCTGCCCTTATACTTAAACATATTTCCACGCACAAAGTTAAAGGCCCAAGGTTTTCGGTAAACTTTACTATAAGCAGTCCCTAATACTCGCCTTGAATTATCCGACAATCTAACATCTGAAAAGTTCTTATCAGCAAAGCCAGAATAGTCGTATTCTTTCTGGGTAAATTCTTTTTCGTGACTTCTTACGTAATTGATGAAATCACGAAACTCTTCAATTTCCTGTTGGTCATCAATCCGGTTATAGGGCACCTTCTGCCCCTTAGCAATTATATCCTCTTCAGAAACAAAATCGCCATCATCAACAGCCCTAGCCCGACTGCGCGGATCGCTATCAATTTCATCTTCATACAGTAGGGTATCCAACTTGTTATCAATGTTATCCAACTTCGTCAATAACGTTCGCATGATATTATCAATACGAGTTCGCCATTCATCAGCGGTCATGTTCTAACTCTCCTATGTTAACTCCTGGCGCATTCCCATGCGCCAGGAGCATTCTTCATTCAGTAAGTATCTTCTGACGTTTCTTGTGCCGCCGCCTTGGCTTCACCACTGGCCAAGTCTTCCCGCAACTTAACCGCAGCATCCCAGATCGCCTTACCGTTTGTCAGTTCTAGAACTGACAATTGTTTATTATCCACAATATTTGCAGTTACCTTGGGAACAAACCAACGCCCCTTGGCATTCTTCTGTTCTTCCAACGTCAACTTGTAAGTGTAGTAGAAATACGCCGGCGTCATCATACCCCTTGAAGTATTTATCTTAGGCGCATACTGCAACATAGTAGACCACACCTTAGCAACTTTCAGTGATGTGGCATACATTGGAAAGATGGCGCGTTCATATCCGCCATTATCATCCAAATCAAAGATGAAGAAATGTCGCGCCTTCAGGATAACGTGACCATCCTTGGTTACTGGCTGATACGCAAACTTCTGCGCACCATCACACTTGTCTTGCCAGCCACTTTCATTCTCGCCCCAATCCATTACGAATTGGCCACCTTCACCTTGTGGGGCAGACCACTCAGTATAATTCCAGCGCACCTCTACCGGAATTACCAGTAGTTCTTTGGCGAACTTGTTAGTGGCAAGGTTCAAGTAACCACCGGCAACCACATCGCCATTACCCACTTGAGGTGACAACGGTTGCATTACCCGCATGAAGGGAATCGTTCCCTCATCCTTGGTAAATCCCTTGTTGCCCATTGCCGCTTTGACGAACTCATCATCCGACAATGTAGCTGGCAACAACCTATCTGCATCACTCATCATTGTTACTCCACTATATTAGGAAAATTTAGTCTAGCAAATTCTCCATGAATTTGCCTTGCTGCTTTATCGTAGGCTCTAGCCGCTTCCTCTGGCGTATCGAAGTAACCAAGATAAATTTGTTTTTTATCCAGAGTTATTCTTACATCCCACTTTTTGTTCTTTGGCTGTTGTCTAACTCCCTTATATTTTTCAGCGCCGGAACTGCTTCTATTCATCATCTGTTGTGAAAATGTTGCTAACCTCAAATTAGATCGTTGGTTATTTAATCCGTTTAGATCAATATGGTCTACTAATAATCCTTGTGGTGGAGACAATAATAAATTGTGCATGGATTGATGCTTATAGTAAATCTTTCTATGGGCGTAATATGGCCCATTTCCTTTTACATACCAATTATACTTACTCAATTCAACATAATCGGCATCATCAACCATAGCTTCATAACCTTTACTTAAAGGTATTAACATCATTCGACAATTACAGTCTTGCTACTACGATACACGCTAAAAATATCCTCTGGAATGATTTCGCCATTACTATCCATATCTCTACTCCAAGCATTAAGTGTTTGATAATGGATATTTTTAGTAATCGAATATTCAAAATCCAACGCCTCAATGCCCCGCTTCAAATCTTCCAGCTTATTCTCTTCAATGTTCTTGGGCACAAAAACTTCCAGATGATGCTTGACCATGCCAGCATGGCCATTGGCTGTCAACCACTGATCTGCGGTATCAACATTCTCCTTTGGCAGCTTCACCACCAATACCGGGGCAACTTTGATAGTATAACGATTGCCAATTTCAAATGCTGTCATGCCAACCGAATGCATCGCCTCTGGTATTATCTCAGTAGACAATCTGTTAAACAGTTTCTTCTTATCAGTCAGATACCGTTCCAAATCTTCTATTTCAGTATTTAACGCCACATATTCCTTACCAAGCTTGGCAATCTGCGCCAGCTTATCATCGGTAGGAACGATTGGCCCATCGACGTATTCGTCATTATTCATTGTCCATTGACCTTTCCATGTTTAGTGCTAACTTAGCGACAATCGCAAGTATTATTTCCTTGGGTAAATCTGGATTAGCCATATTACTCATAACCTCTGCCAAGGCAAAGGCTAATGCAATTTGAATGGTGCCATTGCTATAGCCATTGAATAAACTAACAATTGCGTTGCCTAAATCAGTGGTTTCCTTTTCATCAGCACAGTCGATTACTGTTTCGCATAATCTGTTTACTTGTTCTTGTGTTATCATTGGAAGATTTCCTTACCCCGACCATCTTTAATTAAGTCACGGAACTTTGTAGCTACATCAAACTTGTCTCGCAATGCTCTTAATACTCTTTCGTCAATCTTTCCCTTAGTATAAACATCATGATATGTCACATGATCATTCTGGCCAATACGATGATTACGATCCTCTGCTTGTTTGCGATCTGTTGCGCTCCAAGAATTGCTGTAAAAGATTGTAGTCGTGGCCTCATTAAGTGTCAAACCTACACCGCCGGTTTGCACAGTCATCACTAAGGCTTTACAATGCGGATCATTACGCCAGGAGTCAATTAACTTCATTCGATTATCTGTTTCACCAGTAATGCCAACTGAAACTATGCTAAGTTTGCCAAGTGCATTAGTTACTAACGCAACATCCCTTACAAATCGACAAAACACTATGACCTTACCGGAAGCGCCTTCAACTAAGTCAGCAACATAACTAGCGCGATTGCTTTCAATATCTCTAGTGCCATCTTCATTGCTAATATGACCGCACAAAACCTGTTGTAGTTTAATCATTCTAGTAAGCACCATTGTCGCGTCAATGAACTTACCATCTTCCAATAGAAGTATTAAATCTTCTTCCAATGTTTTGTAAATCTTCTCTTGTTCCGTAGTCAAATCAATCCCATGTTCAACATAAATTTTTTCTGGCAAATCAAGGCATTCATATTTTCTCTTTTGATAAATATATGGCGCTATTCTTGCTGCCAATAAATTTTGATTATGGTAACCGATAATTTCTCGGTTCTCATAGCCTCCCATAATAGCATACATCGCCTTAAACGATGTAATATGTTTATGCCCGATGATGTTCCAATCAAGAAAACGAAATTGACTAAAAAGATTAATGATGCCTTCTTCCGCTTCTGTGCCAGTAGCAATGCGCCGGTATCTTGCAAATGCACCTAAACGAATTACCATCTTAGTTCTGGTCGCAGAGCTATTCTTGAACTTATGGCTTTCGTCAAGGCACATGTAGGTTTTGCTCCTGGCGCGTAATACGCTAAGCAAATACTCTTGGCCACTGACATGCGACAACGCTTCCGCGTTCATCAAAAACACTAGCACTTTACCAGAGTTAATGATATCGCGGGTAACTTGTTCTTGCTTCTTATTGCCTGACTTGTAGACTTGAATAATCCACTTGTCATAGTCCTTGGGACCATGCAATTCCAATTGTTCCACCCAATTGGCATGCACGCCATTTGGTGCAACGATCACCACGCAATTTATCAAGTCACGTTCAATAAGATTTACTACCTCATCAATGATAATTTTACTTTTACCTGTGCCCATTTCCATGAACAGGCCAAAGGTTTCCTTGCCATACATTGTTGCCAATGCATCGCGCTGATGTTCGTATGGAGTAGTAGTGTAGATCATTTGAAAAACTCTGTAATATCATTAACTAACCACATCCACTCTTGCTTACCTTCATCGTCAAGCTTGGCATACCAAACCCGCACAACCCAACGTAAGTAAGATGGATCAATTTCAGCAAACGACCTACCACTCCACTTTCCCCAATGCGGAAAGATATAAGTGGGTTCACGTTTCCAAACAGATTTAGGTTTATTGATAACGCCATTAATTAAAACATCAGCCATTATCCCGCGCGCAATTAGCGAGCGAAATACCATCACTGATGCATTTTGGATTTCACCATCATGAGCGCCAGGGTCTAGCGCCAGACGAATGAGTTTCTGTTCACGTTCGTTGAACATTTTGATTCCATTTCGTAGATCAGTCCCCAATTTTCTTGGGGGTAGGCTCCTGGCGAAAACCACCCTCGCCAGGAGCCTCAGACATACCCTACACGGGTTCCGTGGTCAAGCAGGGATGATTCGATCGCTTGCATTCTCGTTCCGTCCTTACCCCTTCTAATCTGCGCAATACCCAATTACATTGTGATTGCCATGCCAAACCTTACTAACCCATTGATTTAATTGAGAAAACTGAGGGTTCGCTACGTAGCGAACCCTTGGTCGCATTCCTTAAGCAATTGAAATAACATTGGTTTTTGGCTTTAGTTCTAATTCCCAAATATATCTGGGAGAATTACGATTAGTATCTCCTAATACTTTTCTAGTCTCGTCAGGAATAAGCCCCATATTAATATAAGCTGCTCGATCATCCTTACTATAATTAATATTGTTTTGTTTTAACCAATCATTAAATCCTAAATCATCATTTTCAAATTTCTTGCGAGCAGTAGCCATTGCAATACTAATAATCATAATCCCATTGACCATTTCTTGTTTGCCATGATGGCATTTAGTTTCGCCAGTATGAATATCATTGGCAAGCTGAGGTAAAGTTTTATCTGCATTTGGTGTAAATGCAGCTAGTTTTGCCTTCTTAGTTGCCGCTCCCTTTTTAGCAGCTTCACTTGCTTTTTTTGCCTTGGCGCTAGCTTGCTTTGCTTGTTTATTAGCATCCTTAAGCGCCTTTGCTTCTGCCGCTAAACGTTGCTTTTCAGTAAGTTGTTTATTCCTTTCTTCTGCATCGGCAATCTTAGCAGCGCGTTTTTGCCGTTCAATTTCGGCATTTCTTGCAGCAATTTTTTCGTTTTGATCCGCTGCAATAGCGTCTTTATAATTCTTCAATTGTCTCATGCATTGTTCTTCAGCTAGTCCAGCCTTTACCATTAACCACTTAGTAAAATTCCATTCAGGACCATACGCATTATTGGCAAATTGATCCTTTATATCAAAGAAAAGAGTTGCAAAGGAACTCCAATAATTATTGGCTTTCTGCCATGATACGCCAAGGCGTTGCCCCATTTGATCTAGTTCAGCAATATCTTTCATAACCAATCTCCTAAAAGTTTGGGGAGCGATTGCTCGCTCCCCAATTTATGTTACTCGGCAGCCTCACCGTTAGATGGCCCCTCAATCTTAATATAACCTCCTGGCGAGGATTCCTTGATCCGCACCAAATTACTTTCTTTCAAGAATCTATCAAGTGTTGACATATGCGAACGGTTCTTCACATCAACGCCAACGGACTTGGCAAAGTCATTCTTGGCAGTAACAACATTGGGACGCATAGTAGAAACGATATCGTAAGTCTTACGAATCATTTCGTCCCGCTGCTCTTCCGTCATTCGGTCGGGTTCTTGGTTGAAATGATTGTAGCAAGCAGTATAGAATAAAATTTGGTCTGCAACAGTAACCTTATGTTCCTTTAGCATTTCGCCAAAGGCTTCCAGTTTATCAACAGTCCTGGCCATCTTTTTCCCTTTCAGTTTCGAGTATTGCCATTGCATTTTCTACTAGAAAACGAATGACCATTGATCTAGACGGATTCATTGTTAGTGAATCCCGGTAGGCATCAATTCGTTGCAATAGATTTTCTGATAATCTAATTTGCAAAGTAACCATTCTTGTGTGCTGAGTTGTCATGCTCCCTCTGCAGTTCGATGTTTGACACATTCTCTTGTAATGACTTGTAAGGCAAGCTCTAAATTATCACAGTATCGTGATATATACAAACGTATATACATGCCTAAGCCTTTGATTTTACACACTTTTATATTTCTCCAGATAAACCCTACGATTGCCTTCCTTAACTTGTCCGCGAAACAAATACCATTCCCCTAACTTATACTTGATCATTGGCAAGCCAAATCGCGGATAGTTAAACCTACTAATTGTAGCTGGCATAGTATCAGTATCATCCTCTAATACTAACGTTAACCACCGATCATTCGGAACCTTCATTCCGCCCCTCTCACTCAAAAATTTTGCTTCATTCAAAGAACGAATTTTCCACTTTACCACTTTCGCCAGAAAGGTATAAGTGCCTTCAGTCTCGCCAATGTCGGTTAGTTCCCATAGCTTACTAATGATACCATACTTTGCCGGATTGGCCAGTAAATCACTAAACCTTACTCTGGCTTCAAACACATTGTCGAAATTGGTCTTGGCATTCTGTAGTTTTTTCTTGTTACCTCCTGCAAGTATACTTCTAGCGGTCTTATCGCCAACGCCAATGATGTTGATCAGACCACCAATTAACTCGCCATTTTTCACACTCCAATTATATTCCGATTGTTCAGTATCATACGTTTTGAACTTGTAACCCATGCGATCTATTTCGCGGAGCATCTGTTTAACACTGGTAGTATCAGAAGTATGCTTTAAGAATGCTAAGGCAAACTCCAATGGGTAGCGGCTCTTCAATATACAGCACCAATACGTTACCATAGCATAAGCTACCGAATGTGATTTGTTAAAAGCATAGCCTCCCGCACTGTTAATGGTTTCCCATATCTCCCGAGCTAATATTTCGTCGATACCATTCAATGCAGCACCGGACTTGAAGTTTAGCCAAAATGTCGCATCAAAATATTCCATTCCAAGTTTCTTGTTAATACCACGACGAAACAGCGTGGCATCTTCCCATGACATACCGCCAATTTCTCTGACGATCCTTAGCATTTGTTCTTGATAAACAACGAGACCGTAGGTCTCGTTAGTTACTAATTCAAGTAACGGATGTAAATACGTCGTTTCTTTTTTACCCATACGCCGACTACACCAATCATAAGCTGCGCCACTAATCAATGGCCCCGGTCTTGCAAGTGCAGTAAGCGCAGAAATATCAGTAAACCGATCCACGATAACTTTACGCGATAAATTCTGTAGTGCATTTCCTTCGAATTGAAATACTCCACAGAAAAGTCTGGATCGTAAGATTCCATAAGCCCCATCATCATCCAGTGGATGCGCCAGGAGCGCTTCCTTGGTCCAGCCAATTTGCTCCAGGCAATCTCCAATAATACTAAGTGTTCGTAATCCAAGCGCATCTACTTTCATTAGGTTGATTGACTCGCAATCATACTTGTCAATCATCACCCGATTATTATGAATATCCTTTGCTACGAAATTGGTAATAGGCTCATTGGTAATTACCAATCCGGCTGCATGTGTGCCAGCATGTCTAGCATGTGCTTCAAGTTTACTGGCCACCATAATATTCGGATATTGTTTTAACAATTCACTTTCATGCAAGCTATCGTATATACACAAATCAGCCCGATCGTCACCATCCATGCGAGTAATAATACTATCGGCAATTTGTTCCGCTTCCCATGCTGGTATCTTAACTGCCTTGGCAGTTTCACCAATTGCACTACGTGCTTTGTATCGCGATACCGTCCCAAGCTTTGCCACTTTATCATTTCCATATTTTGTTGTTAGATATTCTAATACCATGTGTCGTTTAGTGTCAGGAAAATCCATATCCACGTCTGGTAGATCACTGCGCGTAATATCAATGAACCGCTCAAAAATCAATCCATGTGGTATCGGATCAATATCAGTAATGCCAAGCAGATAACAAACCAAACTGCCACAACTACTACCACGTGCTGGACCTACCATCATATGCTGTTTAGCATATTGCACCATATCGGCAACAACTTTGAAATAGTCCACAAAGCCTTTCTGCTCTATCAAATCTAATTCATGATGTAGACGTGTAACGTATACATCATTCAATTCTATCTTTCTATTGCCTGCACCAATCATGCATAACTCTAATAGACTTCTAATTTCATCTGATTTGATATTCGTTGCCGGTAGCAATTCAGCATTACACTCATTAGCTAATCTATTTGCATAACTAAAATTTGTCAAAAACGAACATTCGTTTTTTAACTCACTTGCAGTCAAGATATGCATAGGCGATGGCCGATTGAATGCGCCACGCCCAATGCAGATTTCATAAGCATCACGATCATCTGGCGTAATCATGTAATTGTCTGACACCGGCACATAGTTACCGCGTCTGATCAACGCGGGGTTGGTTGCCGGATGCGCTTCAACAATAACCGTCCCTGGCAACTTATGCGGCCCCACACCAGCATTGCCAGATAACACTAAAACATCTTGGGTGAAACTATCCAGCATCTTTATTGGTAAGCGTGGAACGTGGTAAAAATGGCTAGTCGCCATTTCCACCGCTGCATATATCTCTCGCAACCCTGCATCGCTCCTGGCCAGTAGCGGGAGATAGTAAAGCTCTTGTCTTCTTTCTTTAACTGCAACATCAGGCGTAAAAGCTAATTCAACGCCAAAGATTGGCTTGATGCCAGCAGCTTTACAAAACCTTGACCATGCGATGTGGCCGAATGTGCCGTTGCGATCAGTAATAGCAGCAGCAATAATGCCGCTGCTCTGTAACCGATTAACAACTTGTTCAATAGGACCATAGCATGTCCGAAACGAGTATTCAGTGCGAATCTTAAGTTGCGCTAACAATTTACATTTCCATCATTTTTTAGTTGCGCGCTCATATTCTAACTTTCCTTTCTTAGTTACTATGATCGTTGAATAGTAGGGTCCACGTTCATCCTTATGATGCCACCATAACATGCTCTTTTCAAATAGCGTATCAACTGCTTTACAATAGATTTGCGCCCATGGGACAGGACGATCTAGCGTCATTAGCAATACAAACTTCTCTTCAACTGTTAAGTTAGGCTCTTTTGCGACGGGTTTTACGCTTGGTCTTTTGCGCAACATGCCACCTCTCTATCACCATGTGAATTTCTTGTCTAGCAGCATAAAGCTTGGCTTCATAAATTTCACGCATCATGGTAATCATTTCAGCATTACCTAAAGCAATGCCATCTTCAATATCATAACCTAATTCTAACAATTCATAGTCTATTAGTTTACCTATATTTTCATCTCTCTTTTCAATTGATCTTAATGTAACTTCTTGTGCTGACCTAAACCGATAAGCTGGATTTCTAAAATTACGATTAAACTCAAATCTCTCTCCCTTTCTTCTGGCAATTTCTCTTACACCATCTATTAGTTTAGCCATTTCTCTATCTTCACTATTCTTCCCATCTTCCCCATAGGAAGATGGAAAGCACATTTGCCGACCAATTTGTCTAATATGTTCGCCGGGTATCCAACCATCATCATTTTTATTGAAGAAATATCCTGCGCTATTCTTCAATGTTTCATGTATCATTGGATACACATTACTTTTACGTGGCATTTACTTACCTTCCCTTGGATGATACCTTCTCGGCATAATAACTATCTTTTCAGCCTTAACCGCTGCCTTTACTTCTTCATCAGTCATTTCCTCTTGTTGCTTTACTCTTCTTGGCTTTCTTGTAATTACTGACTCTGCATTACCACCATGAAACCAATTATTTTGTTTATCCCTTCCCTTACCAAACAAGTCAAACTTAGAAACGTCAGGAAACATCTTGGTAATGCCAGCTTTGAATATTGGTGGCTTACCTTCCTTACATACTGCCCCCTGAGATATTTTCATCTTATCCTTAATCGTTACTCCTGATCCTTTCTGGCCAAGCAACAGTAATTGAGCATCGCCACTATCTGACTTATGCCAAACATAAGCGATATTGTAATCAAATCCCCAACCCTCTAGTATTTCTATTTTAGTTTTTATCTCACATAGTTCTGACCAAAGAAACACTAAACTATCATCTTCAGCAGGAACTATAATTGAACGTAACTGATCCATTTCCATGGTATCGGGCGGATCAATCAAAACTACAGGATAAGTAGCCAATCCACTATTAATCGCCGCTTTATTAATTCCATTGCGAATTTCGCCGTCAATAGGCGCTTGATTAACTCTCTTATGATCTATCTTCCTAGCTTCTTTAGCCTCTTTTAATAATATTTGCGCCCTATCCTTATTTATCGCAGCAACTTCCCATTTGTCCGGCGACAAGTTATTGAAATAATCATATGCGCGAGTAACAGGTAAATCGCCACGCAAAATTGGTTGCAATAATGCATGTTTTTCTTGTTGATTTGCACTATTGATTTTATGAGCCAAAGCAATTAAAGATTTACTAACATTAAACAACTTAACCAAATCATCATTGGTTATCTTATGGCCACCATTTTTTACATGATACCAATAACGAATAGCGACTAATGAACGTTGGCTTTCATCTAAATTTCGCCGATCATTATTCATTGTTCTAGAAAATTCTAATGCCTCTTCATCTGTGCCAATAAATTCCTTAAATTCCAATTGAATTTCAGGATACTTACACGCAATGCTATAACGGGTGCGACCATCAAGGATTTTCCCCTGATACAACCACACTGGCGTATAAGCTTTAATTTTTAAGCTATCAGCCAAGTTCAACCACTCGGGGCTACTTTCTTCCACCAGCGGGAAAACATCAGCATAAGGATGCGCCTCTAGTTTTTCCATAAATTTCATTCTCCTGTCGTTTCATCTTCCAGAAATGGAAGATGTTCCGTTTTCATATCGAATATTTGACGCCATCAAGCTGCGCCAAGGCGGAATGATGCGCCTTTATGGCGCTAAAGTCAATCGATAAAATTCGTTGCTTAACCGATCTAGACGACCAGTGGTCGTCTGGCTCGATCACGCAACGATTTCCCTGCACAGAAAAATCGCGCCAGGAGCATAACCCCTGGCGCGATGTATATACAACCCTACTCGGCAGCCTGCGCCATTTCAGCTTCAGGCTCTTGGCGCTTGGTGCGCGGGGCAATCTGCTCTTTGGTCAAGGCATTGCCCGCCTGATCATGCACCCAGACATTACCGGCATCCATATCGGCATACAGCAGTTGGTAGCTCGGGCCGTTGAACCATTTGCCCTGCTTGTTCCGCAAGTTGCGGTCATACTCGGCATTCAAGTAAGCTTCAACCGACATGCCGTTGACATACAGATTGAAGTTGTGACCGGCATCAGTGCCAGGATTGCGAGGCTTGGCAACCGGCTCGCAAATAGCAATGAAGCTGTTAGCCAACACATTCGGCTTTTCCGCCTTGGCCCTGGCCTTCGGCGCGACATACTCTTTCGGTGGCGCATCAATAGTAGACTGGAACTCTGTCACCTTAGCCGGATCAATCGTCACGCTTTCCGGTGCATAAGTCACGCTGTCATACTTGATGCGCGCAAGTTGCAGCTTTACCAGTCGGCTAACTTCGCCTTGTGGCAACAGCGCAGCTTTTTGCTGCAAGTCCAATTCCGCAAACGGAATTGGGGTGCCGGTATCTGCCATGCTCTGTAACTCTCTCAGCAGAGCGATATCGGCAGCAAACAAGCTACGGCGCTTAGGAGCGTCAGACATATCTTTTCCTTTTCGTTTCAAAGAACCCAACCCCGCGATAGCCTGCGGAGTGTCAGAAATTTAGGCTAATTCGCTGGCACATGCAACCCCTCATTTTCTGCGCCAGGAGCATGAATGTATGCGTCTCGGTGATTGCCAGAAAGTCAAGCTAAAAGATTTAATCTTTTTCCTTGACAAGAACATAAGGTAAACTGAATTAGAACAAACGTGAACAACTTTTAGGCTAAGTGGTAGTAGCGGAAAACAGCCAAAACCGCTGTAACAGCTTCCTAGGGCATTCTAGGGCATGTAACTATTATGCCACAATGATTGTGGTTGTTAGATCACAGTCAGAATAAAAGCCAAGACCAGAGCCAGCCTGACCGCAGCCGATGCCAGGGGCCAGGGTCACCGGCTGTATCAGGATCAGCGCCAGAGCTAGGGCCGACACATAGACCCATACCCAGGGCAAGCCGCTCCTGGCGTGTCCTAGGGCAAAGTGATCACGAAAACGTGATCAACATGGCACCATCAAGTGCCAAAAAGGTATTGCAAACTACCATCCTAGCTTCTATATCTTAGTCAACAAGAAGAAACCACCGGCCCGCAGTGAGATGGCCCTAGTGACAGTCCCGTGAAAGTCCGGGGTTAAGAGCAGAATAAAGCAAAGCCAATCAAAACATTATCTCTTAATGCAGCCGATGACTGGTAAGCAAGCCCAGTAGGAAGAATGCAGAGCAAGGGAAAATACAATGCCACATACCTATAAATATGAACTGTGCCACGAATTGACGGATTGCAGTCTGTCCGAACCATGGGCGACATACCCCACAAAGCGCATGGCAATTCAGGTTGCGCGGCACACTGCCAAAACCACGATATCCGACGCAACATCCGTTGTCGTTATGGATAGCGTATATCAAACCGTAATAGCTGTATTTCCACTGCTACAGTCCCGATAACGGGACTGGCCTTAATGCAGCCGATGACTGGTAAGCAAGCCCAGTAGGAAGAATGCAGAGCAAGGGAAAAACAGACCGATGACACACCAGAGCCTGAATGACGAAGAACGTGCCGATATCCTTAAGCTCTGCGAAATAGAAGGCTTCGACATGACTGCTTGCCGGGCGATGACTTTCAAACAGCTTCGCGATATGTGGTCTGATTATCTATCGGACACTGCGATGATGGAAGGCCGCGAGCCATAAAAACAGTTCCGCGTCTGAAACCCGTTGCTTCAAATGCTTAAACGCTACTGACAATGTTAGGACATGAAATGAAAGAAGAACTAGAAGCCCTGCGCGATGCACTGCCAACTATGACAGAGCGCTCTAGGGAATTTGCTGAAAGCCTGCTGATGCAGGCTGCCGAGCGTGGCTTGTCAGAAAAGCAATTGTTTTGGGTCAAGAAGCTGATTGAGCCAAAGCCTGCGGCTGCTAGCGTGGACATTGGTAATTTCAGGGGCGTTATTGACCTGTTCAATACCGCATCTAAAAACTTGAAGCATCCTAAAGTCAGATTACAGTTGCCAGATGGTAAACCGATAGCACTGGCGATTGCTGGCCCAGCTAGCAAATATCCTGGCACGGTAAACGTTACCGATGGCAAGAAGTTTGGTGAAAACGTTTGGTATGGGCGGGTTGATACCAAGGGAAAGTGGGAACTTTCCAGCAAGGTGGATACCCAAACCGCAGTGAGCCTTACCGCATTGTTGGTAAACTTCGCTGCCAACCCTGCCAAGATTGCTAGCCTGTATGGCAAGCAGACTGGCTCTTGCTGCTTCTGTGCTAGAGACCTGACCGATGAGCGGTCAGTGTCAGTTGGCTACGGACCAATTTGCAGCGCTAAATTCGGCCTTCCTTGGGGCAACTAATTAAGCGTAACCCTGGTAGCAATGCCAGGGCGCTTTAATGCAGCCATTGACGGGTTAGCAAGCCCCGTATGAGAGATGCAGAGCAAAGCAAAGGATATGGACATGACAAAGAAAGATTACATCCTGATAGCCTATACTCTCAAAACTACCAAGCCTGACGATGCAAACAGGCGCAGCCAATGGGAAATGGATGTTAGGTCAATTGCTACCGCTCTTGGTAGTGATAACCGGCGATTTAATCGCGACAAGTTTCTAATGTATGCCGATCTAGTAGAAGCAGTGCCTTACGCCATTAATGACGGTATCAACTCTGCCGATAATAAGGACAATGGTAAATGATTAATCTGATAGAGGTATCATGTATGGCAACTGAGGAACTTTGGTATGGTTGCCGTAACGCAACGTCAGAGTATTTTGCAATGCAATTAAGAAAGGCTGGCGATGATGCATTAGGAAGATGGATCAAGAAGCATGGCGGTATTGATAACTTCAAGCTAAGGGTTATTGCCACCTATGCTAAACAACTACCAGCCATTGCCCATGCTAATAAACTAATTGTCGAGGCAATGGATCAGAACCGGGCAATCAATCCAGGCCCACTGTCAGTAAGCAATAAGCGCAACGCACCAATCTAATCTGTATGGAGGATAACTAAACTAGTATGTTCAACATGCCGACTCCTGGCGCTACGGCCAGGAGTAACCTTAATGCAGCCATTGCCGGGTTAGCAAGCCCCGGATGTAAAATGCAGAGCAAGGCAAATGAAAGGATAACTAGTTATGAAAGTCTTACACTCGGTTACTCCTACTGGTAAGCCACCTTATACCTCTGCTGAAGTTAATTCGTTCTTTGGCACACTGCAAAGCCTTAAACTTAAGGGTGGTGGGGCTTGGTTTAAGACCACCATTGCCGCTAATCAAATTGTCAATGTCACAGAGGTAACGGAAAGCAACTACCGTTCTCTTGGCAAGAGTCTTGGCTATGCCGCAGCCGGGACAGTTTTGCTTGGCCCCATTGGCTTAATTGGTGGCGCTATCATTGGCGCCCTGAAAAAGCATCGGGCAATCCTGGCAATTGAGTTTATCAACGAAACTAAGATTGTTGTAGAAGCCTCGCCCAAGGAAGCCAGGATACTTATCAAAGCTGCTATCGCTAATGGCGCTTTGGAGCTAGCAGCATGACAAGCAAGCCCGACATACTGCTATGGCTTGACGGTAATCGTGGCCGCTATCTTCCCAGAGACTTTGCTTGTTCTTTTGCTAATAGGGACAGCGTGGTTTCTAAGGTAGCCAGCCGCGATTGGCGAACCCTGGAAGCTGGCCCTAACCATGATTGGTATTGGGAAGCCTGGAACAACATTTGCGACAATGCCAGGGTGATCATCAATGGCAATCTCTATTTCATTTATCATGATGGTGATTGCTGGTTAATCCCAGAGGGTATGCAGTGGGATGACGGCCAGAAGTGTTTCACTTGGCCAGACAATGAAATGGAGGACATATAAATGGCGTATGTTAATCCCAACTTCAAAACCAAAAAGGCTTTGAAGGATGCGCTGGCTAATGGCCAGAGCATTGAAGTTTTCCAGCCCGGTCCCTTTAGCCATACCGTTGCCAGCAACGGCACGGTTTATCTGGAGGGGCCACACTACCCCGAGCCACATCGCTGGTATGCTACTGGCAAGCTGCTAGATGGCAAGCTGGTGAAGGTGACCTAAGCCTAGGCCATGGCGCTGTCTACCGTCCGAGTGTGAAGTGCAACGCTCCTGGCCGCAGGGCCAGGAGTAACTTCAAGGAATGAAAATGAAAGATGCTATCCCAAGAGAATATTTTGGATTAGCCAGACAGTTCCTCAGAGACTTAGCTAAGGAAGATAGTAAGTATGATTTGTTCATGACAAAGATAAGAGGCTTAGAGCGTGATAACAAACGTCCAAGGCAAACCAAACTGGATAGCGTCATAAAACATTGGCAAGGTATGGAGGATATTTATCGTTTTAATTTTGATGTGAACGTAAAATATTCCAAAACTGAAGTAAAAGAAATTCGACTGACCATTGCCAAAGACAAGGCGGATCATTGGGCAGAGCAGGAATACAATATCTTAGTTACGCAAATGAAGCTGATTTCCAACAAGAAAGAGTTATTATTTGAAAGTGACAGCGCTCTAAGCTTTAGCTTGCATGCCATTGCCCGACGCATTCAACGTGACAAAGATAATTGCACTGCATCTATCTTGCGTGATATGAAATCACTTGATGTTAAAATTAACCTTGACGAGGTGACGCTAAAAACCGAAACGGGTTGTTGGCATGGCAAAATAATAATGATCCGCAGCAATGGTAAGGGGGAGTATAAGCCATGCGCTTGTATGCGAACATGGCTATCAGATGAAGGATAACGGAAATGTTTAACAATATCATTCCGCCGGCTAAGAAGATCACTCGCGATGAAGCAAACGCTAGAATCATGGTGATAGAAGAGATGATCCACAAGCTGATGCGAGACTGCGACATTAGCGGCATGACAGAGGCTGCTAATGCGCTGGATGTATTGATCAACTACACAGACGATATTTACATCGCGATAGTAGAGAAGGATTAACCGCGACATGAACAAGGGCGGTAGACCAACCATGACGAAAGATTGGCCGCGCATTAGTGTCAGGATACCGCCGCTGTTGCATGATAAATTACGGGATGCTGCGCTTACTGATATGCGCAGCATCAACAGTGAAGTGATCATGCGGCTAATTGAATCGTTCCAAGAGGACAGCGATGGCGCCCGCTGATGACATGCTACCAGCCTTTGTCTTGATTTCTCCTGGCCGAGCTACGGGCCAGGAGCGACCACCTCATGGTGGAACCTAGAAAGGAAAATAAATGGAAAAGTTACGAATTGCTATCGCCATCAGTATGCTTGCTGTTGGAGCCAATGCACAAACTCTCAACACTAGGAAAGACAGTATTGGCCAGACGCACATTGACGGCACTGATCGGAATGGTAACCATTTCTCTGGTATTTCTCGCAGAGATAGTCTTGGTCAAACTCATACTTCTATCCGTTCTGACAACAGGACAATAGAATGTCTTGGGCGGACTAATTCACTTGGCTATACTCGGCAGGAGTGTCACTAATGGTTACCAATCGAAAACTAAAATTGGTTGTCGAGAACTCACAGCCTCGCACCGGAACCAAATGGCAAGGATTGGACAATATTTTCATCCATCGTTCTCAAATCGAATTGGGAACGAAACTGCTCAACTTTGGTAGACTAGACCACGACAGTATTTGGGAAGTCCAAACGATATTCTCTGTGTTTGAGAATTCAGGACGCAGAAAGTATTTGGACAATGTTGATAAACTGAATGATCAAATTGTATTGAAACGTATCGGCAGTAACGAAACGCGACAAATGACGTTCGTCTATCTATCCTATTCAGCTATATGGAGGCTGATGAACGAATAGCACACAGTCATGCGTGATTGGGGTTACACATGGGACAAGACAACCAAGCGTTGGAAGGACACACCAAATGAACACTGAACGTCTAGAGCACTTGATCACCATCATGCAGGATGTAACGATCCTGCGTAAGAAGTTCGACATGAGTTCATGGGCCACAAGCAACACCAATGAGTGTGGCACTACATGCTGTGCATTGGGATGGGCTGCACTTGATCCTAAGTGTATGGCTGAAGGCTTGATCTTGCAGGCATCATGGCTGCTTGATCAGTTTGAGTCTGATGGCCCTCGCATCATCATGGATGTGCCATTGACTAGCGCGGAGGCATGGGACAAGACTGAGGATGCCATGCGTGAGTATGCTGTGTCTTTTGTCCCTACATGTGAAGGTGAAGATGGCTTCTACGCTGCGATGAAATACTACGACATCAGTTTGGGACAAGCTGAATACTTGTTCGACAACATAGCGTATCGCAACCCTGATGGTCCTACTGTGCCACAGGATGTAATTGAGCACATCAAGCAGGTGCTCACTGACTATGATCCTGGTGAAGATGACTATGATACTGATTACTAACAAGAGAATATGGAAAACACAGAACCCGGCAACTTTTCTAGTGCTGATCCTACGTGATACAACGTAATAAATCGTCTCCGTGTCTTGACCGTGACCCTGGAAATCCAGCATAGCGGTCTTGTCTCGGGGCGATTTATTATCGGCGGTTTATTACCTTGAACCCCACAAGCAATTGTGGGGTTCTTGGTATTTACTATTTCTTTATCGGTAAAGGCTTAGTTTTTACCGGCATTCTAATGTAATTGATAACTATTGAACGAATTTTAGTGCAAGCGCCACACGCCATTATTCTGTTCTCCGCTCAATACCAATTGCCCGATTGTCGGCATTTTCACTGGCACGAATCAACTCATCAAGTTTCAATTGAATTGCTTTAGTGTCGCGGTTTTGCGTATGTTGCAATAAGAATACCATTAGAAATGTTACGATTGTTGTAGCGGTATTGATCACTAGTTGCCAAGTGTCTGACCAATTAAATATTGGTCCTGATATTATCCATGCTATAATTAGTGCTAAGGCAATGCAAAAGGCAATACCAGTGCCAGCGGCCACAGAACCCCATTCAGCAATTTTAGAAAACAATTACTCTAACTTTCCCTGTTGCAATAAACATTTGCGAACAATTTCTGTTAGCAAAGCATTACGTTGTTCAGCATTGTTATTGATGAACCATACTACAAATCCAAGAAATATAATATTGATAATTATCAGTAATAAAAATGCCGGTGGCAATACAGAAATAAGTTTGTCGCTTATCCTGCCAATTAAACCATGTCTACCATTGCCATTCGACTCGGACATCTACCAAATGCGTCCGCCAAATAGTAAAAGCAATATCACTATCAATACAACGATACCTATACCACCACCATAATAAGGCCCATATGGCGCATTAGCATAATAACCTGAATGCCAACCCCATCCACCCATCAATATAAATATCACAAGTATAATAAGTAGTAACTTGACAATACTCATGCACAATCCTCCTGCGCTAACCAAATAGCCGTCTGAAATGCGCGCATCACATCAGTATGTTTAGTGCTAAGAAGATCGTTGAATGATGTTATACTATTATTTTTTGTTGCTTCTGCTAGGTATTGTGTTGCTGCCAATGCAGTTGCACTACCAAAACTAGCTACTTGCATAATAGCGCCAGCCATACAAAATTTATAGTTGCCTTGACCATCACATGTAACTTCCTTGCCTTTACCCCAATGCTTAGGATCAGAGATTAATTGTTGCGCCGCAACCAATGCAGTCGCTACCGGCGTAGTTACTTTGCGTAGTGGTGGCGTTGCATCAAACGGCATCTGACTCTTCCTCTGCTCCTGGCGAGGGCCTACCCATTTCTATATTAGCCTGTTCAATCAAAGCATCAAGTTCTGCTTTGATTTCATCAGAAATTGCCGCTGGCATTGGTGTAAGGATAGGTTCATCAGACATATTTGTTCTCCTGCTAGATTATCTGACCGCCAGAGCCAACTACTCCTGCTGTGCTACCCGGTAGCGTAGCCCCTGCATTGCTTGTGGTAATAATGCCATTAAGAAATACATTGTATTTTGCTCCAGTGACAGTTCCAGATGTAGGCCAGGTCGTTGCATTCACTTGCCCTACCGCTCCTGCTTGTATTATTGCTGAAGAATAATTTGGAGAACCAGTAAATGTAGTTGTTACGCTGACTAATGTAATACTAGCTGCCCCTGCTGAAGTAATCATATATGGTGATGAACCATAAACACTCAATGTAGTTAGTGTGGTATTGAACGGATATATTACGGCACCATTATCTGCCACCATTTGTCCATGTGAACATGGACCAAGTGCAACAGCATCGTAATAAATTACAGCACTTCTACTGGCATATAAGCCATAACCAAGAGTCTTGTAATCTTGTCCAGTGCTAATGCCTGTGGCTTCTACTGAAAGCCCTTGTGCAACAACTACTATACTTTGAGTTGCTTGGATTGCAGGGCCATCAGTATTCTTTACGATATAGTTTCTGGGGTTAAGTTTATCACCAGTAATCATCCACATTCCATTGATAGGAATTGAGAAAATAACCTGCGCATAAGTCCCCGCAGTTTTCAATTGAAGATTTATACTGAAACCAGCCGGATCAATATGAGATGTTATCCAATTGACTGCGAATTGTAATGTTCGCCAAGGCGTTCCAACCGCGCCGTTACCCGTGGTATCATTACCAGCAAGATCAACATAATAATTAGTGCTGGCGGTAAGCGCCGTTTTAAACTTGCCGCTAATCGCATCGCGCAAAGTATTAGGATTTACATCACTCGCGGTTTGTCCACCCCAAGTAAATACACTAGCCATCTGACCATACAGATAGTTGTCCTTTTGATCGTTCCACTGTTGAACAGAATTAAATTGTTCAATAGTAGGTGGGGCTTGACCAATATAAGACCAACCAGCGGCAGCTTGCGTATCACTAGGGTCTTGTAGTGTGCCGCTCGATGCCCACCATTTTGTAAAACGATTAAACCAATTAGCTGGCATTCAACTATTCCTTCACACAGATACCGGGCCAGGAGCAATTGCCCATTTCCGTCTAGGGTATTTGCTATTGGCTACAGTATTCTTTTGCATCTGTTCAAGTATCCAAGCGTAACTGTCATCTGCTCCTGGCGCACCCGCAGCACTCAACAATGCTAATGCTCCCATAATATAGCTAGGATAAGTCAAATCTAGTGTAGTTGGAAATGCATTGGCATCAGTATATTTAACTTTAGTGGATTGGAATTGTTCATTGAGTTGCCATGCCTCTAACCAATCATCAGCATAAGGCCCAGATGATGTTCCTCTTATTACCATAGTATACAATGTCGGCACCGCACGAACCCATCCTGATACGCCGTTGGTGCGTGCCATTATATCTTTGGCTTTCCAATTCATGACTGGGCGCCAATCTTCATGGCCAGCACAAACAATCCAACCCAATACTGCTGAAAGAAAATCTTCCATCCAAATTGATACGTAACCATTAGCAGGAATAGGTGGCGATGCCGGCGCCCCATTGCCATCACTAACTATGTTGAAGTTACTAGCTGGTGGAGTAGTGCTACCAACCCATCGCGTCATAAACCATTCACGTTCTTGATCTAACAACGTTTTGAAGTATTCACGCGACATAAGCCAGGACGGCACTTCTACTGG
>Ga0134124_10000874_pt1 | contig 24176 bp, 36 predicted proteins | sample KB304_FD_96880 | JGI IMG/M metagenome (GOLD analysis project Ga0134124, IMG submission 96880) | Terrestrial soil microbial communities without Nitrogen fertilizer from Kellogg Biological Station, Michigan, USA - KB3-0-4 | ecosystem: Environmental > Terrestrial > Soil > Unclassified ... | reverse complement strand
TCCTTGAGCGCCTTCACGCTGGTCGACTCGCGACCCTTGACCTCTACGGGACCCCATTGCTGGCCGTCCATCACGATCGGGCCGTTCGCGCGCACGTAAGCCTTGAGCCAGTCCTTCCCGGCTTCGGCGAGGTCCTCCATCGCCTTGCAGGCGTTGATCAGACGGACGAGGCGAGCGGGCTCGACCAGGCCGCCTGGAGCTCCAGCGCTCAGCGGGGCGAGGACGTTCTCCCGCTCGCCGAGGTCGATCACGGGGAGCAGGTGGGCCGGGCACTTGAGGCGGACGTAGCACTCGGTGCAGTGCGGCCCTACCACGGCTTCGGCTGGGTCTCGCAGGGCGGCGGCGCGCGTCCGCTCCCACAGTGCCGTTCCCTCGGCAGAGTCGAGATGTAGCGTGTCCCACAGCCACTTCCCTTCGCGGGCGAGGTAGATGCCGAGCTTCATCTTCGGCTTCGACCAGCGGTCGGCGAGACCGAGGCCGTAGGCCGCGAGTTGCAGGTTCTCGCGCGGGGCCGGGACGTTGAACGCCGCCCGGGCGCCTGACTTCCAGTCGACCACCGCCGCCGCGTCGGTTTCCGGCCAGCCACAGTCGCCCGTGCCGGCGGTGAGTAGGTTCGGATCGTCAGCCGTCGCCGACAGCCCGTGGCGGTCGATGCCAACCGGGATCTCGAACTCTGCGCCCTCGGGCGGCTCCCACTGGCTCGTCAGGCGCGCCAGCATCTCGGATACTTCGGCGCGCTCCTCGGGCGAGATCCGACCCATGGCCACCGCGTACTCGGCCTTAAACGCGGCATTCGCCGGCCGATAGTGGTGCGCCACGGCAGCGTGGAACGCGTCGCCTAGCAGCGCGGCGGCGTTCGTGGAGGCATCCTCGTGCGCCCCCGCGAACCCGCAGTGCTCAGCATCGGGAAGGCGGGAGGGGCGGATCATTTGATCGCCGCCCCGGCCTCGGCTGAGATCAGGCCGCTGAGCCATTCCAGCGTCGCCGCCGCTTCATCGAACGATAGCTCGTCGAACGTGGATCGATTGGAGTGCTTGCACGCGTCCGCCTCGGTGACCCGTGCCTCCTTGATCGCCTTGGCCAGCGCCTTCCGCTGAGCCAGCGTCGACATCACGTGCTCTTTCGGCGGGACCTCGGCGGCATCGATCGGCGGCGTGCCCGCGGCCTGGTCTTCGTCCTCGGGCGCGGAGAGCGAGACCCCGTCACCGATATCCTGCGGCAACCCCGAGTCGGCCGCGTCGTTGAGCGAGATCGCCCTGAACGTCTTGTCCTCGATCGACGCCGGCGCCATCTTCGACGCGCGCCGGAAGACCGTCTTCTTGGCCATCTCGTCGTAGTCGGTGGTCCACGGGCTGCTGCCCTTGTTGGCCTGGTAGGACTTCGAGCGGTCGCGGATCCGGTTTATCTCTCGCACGGTCATCACGTCGAAGTGGTGACCGCCGTCCTTCATGCGGAAGATGGCGTAGGCATAAATTAGCTTGCCGGGATCGTCGGCGTCCGATGGGATGTGCCGAAGCTTCTCGCCGAGCCCGTACTCGTACTCGAACTCGTCCTTCTCGTGGACGACGCGCGCCGAGATCGATGAAACCTCGCCCGACTGCATCGCCAGCTTGCGGAGGCCCTTGTAGCCGACGATGAGCTGGCACTCGGTGATGTTCCTGCGGCTGTTGAAGAACGGGAGCAGGTAGGCGTGGCCGAGAAGACCGTCGGGCTCCAGGCCGAGTTGCGCGCACGAGACGATGCAGCCGAGCAGGCTGTCCCTGGTGCAGTCAAGGAGCTTCGGCGTGCGCTGGACGGTGGTGAGCACGATCCGGAGCATCCGATCCACGTCCAGGTGGCGCGGAAGGGCCATCTGGATCTGCGGCTTCATCTGCTTGAGGATGCCGTTGAATTCGCCCACCTTCGTTGTCGGTCGGGCGACCTCTGCCTTCGTTGCCGTTGCCAGTTGCGTCTGTTCTGTTGTCGTCGTCATGTCGTCTCCTCTGTCGCGTCCCACTCGTCCGGCTCCCCGAAGAGAGCGTCCCCGATCACCCGGTGCAGTTCCCGCAGCAGCGCCTCCGACGGATGGCAGACCGACGACACGCCTCCGACATGCAGAGATAGCGCGTATGCGGCGCGGCCCTCGGTTGGCCGGTGAACGTAGAAGTGCAGCTCCTCATCGAGCGCCGATGCGGACCGGCACCACGTGCGTTCCTCCTGGCCCCCCGTCGCTCCATCGGTTGTCGTCGTGTCCATCGTCATCCCTCCGTCGTTGTGTCGACTGGCAAGACCCGCGGCGCCGCGTCGTACTCCGCCGCTGCCTCCGGCCCGTAGATGTCCCGTGCTACCTCGATGATCCGTTGCCTGATCTCCTCGGCCCCGCGCATCTTGTTGGCGGCTGCCGTCGACTCACCGGGCCCGCAGTCCTCCATCGCGTCGCCCAGGTCGCCGACGTAACCGTTGAGCAGGTTCATGACGAGGCGGATCGCGTGGGCGGTGCTGAGCGCGATGTAGCCTGTCTCGGATCGAGACGGCATCTCTAGCAGCGTCCGTCGCTTGGCGAGCCTCTCCTCGATGAGATGTTGGACACCGTCACGGACGGCCATGCCGCAACCGGCGGCGGACATGGTTTGCCAGTCAATGCCCAGCATCGACACGGCCTCGGCCTCGCCAAACCGTTCGACAACGGATCTCACCGCGGCCGACAGGTCGGGCGGCAGCGGCTGGTGATTCGGCATCTTCGCTGGCCGCGGCGCGGGCTTCAGGCTGCGCCGTGTATTCAGCGCCTGCTCGGCAGCCGTTGCCCAACGGCAATTGCCAGGCTCATAATTACCCTCGTTGTTGATTCTCTCGATCGAATGCTCGGGCGACGGCTTCGGTCCCATATCGGACACAAAGGCCGCAAAGCTGCGCTTCCACCGACGGCAGACACGAATGCCACGCCCGCCATAGTTCTGATTGTGCGTGCCGGAGCACCTTCCGATCATCGATTCCCAGCACGTGCGCAATGGATGCCGATCTGTTGAGTTCATTTGCGTGTCTTCGTTATGCGCGTCTCGTTGTTTGTTGAACAGCCGATCTTTCGCCCCCTGGCCTCCCCCTGGCCTCCCGCGCCGCGTCAGGCATGGCCTTCCGGCTTTGCGCTTCGAACCAACTCCCGGGCCGCCTCCTGCCGCAGCGCCAGGTCCCGGAACTCGCGCCGCTGTCGGTCGAGGAATACGATCCGCTCGCGCTCGTGCCGCTCCACCATGTCGTACCGCTCCTGCTGCTGGCGGACCCGGAGCAAGGCGATGGCCTCGTCGGGGGTCACAGGCCCTCCGTGCGCGCCAGATCAGCAGCGTCGAAGGCGATGTCCCGTCGCGTGATCCAGTCGTCATAGATGCTGCCGCTGTACGCGTCCGCCCACCGCTCGCAGGCCTTGCCTACAGCCAGGAGCACGACCTCGAGGGAGGTCTCGCGCAGCAACCGCTGGAGACGCACGATGTCCTCCTCGGCAAGCTCAGGCACGGGCGGACCCGCTGTCAGAGCTCGAAGCGTTCGGCGTCGTGATCAGGTTCGGATCGCTCGCCTCGGCTCGCTCCTGCTCGCTCCGGGTGTCTGGCCGTGTCGGCTCGTTGTCCTCGTCCGCGCACCGCGGACAGCCGCTGTTGGCCTCGTAGCTGACCCAGGGGTGATGACGGCAGCTAACCAGCAGCCTCATGCGGCTCGCGTTGTAGACGTCCCGGCCTGCCGTCCAGCCGTTGGAGTAGATGGGTCCCGCGGGGTGCTTCTGCCAACTCGGGTCTGGCTTCAGTCCGGCGATCCCGGCCGAATAGCCCTCCACCCACCGGACCGACTCGCCGACCGCGAGGAAGCAGGCCCGGTCGATGCTGGGCGACAGGTGGACGAGCTTCTGCCGCATCAGGATCGCAGCGCCGAGCGGGTTCACCCCCTCGGCGGTTCGGTCGACCTCCCACTCGCACGTAGCGGTCGAGGTGCAGATCACCCCCGGGTTGGCCGAGGCGATGACCTTGATCCCCTTCTCGACGGCCCAGCGGATGGCCTCCTGGATGATCTCGCGGGACGTGCGGCTGCGGCGCGCGGACGGGTCTTGATCGGACATAGGGCGGGCTCCTGTTGCAGGGGAGCCAGGCACCGGGTAGCCTCGCGCGTTGAATGGGGCGGCGGGGCCTGGTGACAGGCTCGGTTGTTCCTGGCTCCGTTCCCAGTTGACGCTGGGGACGGGGCCGCTATCTCACTCGGCCGGCGGGAAGGCCCTCCTCTTGGCTGCTTCGTTGGGGCCGCTCAGGGCGAGGCGCTTGGCCTCCTGTTCGAGCTCGCGGCGCTGCTCGGCACTGACCCGGTAGCTGATCGGGGGGGTCGACTTGGATTCGGTCGAGACCGGGCGGCCCGCGCCGGGGCGACGGCCACCCCGGCGTTTCGCACGCGGCATCACTCGGCCTCCGGGTGCCGCAGGTGGACCCGCCAGCCGTTGCCGGGGGCGCCCCAGGCCTCGAAGACGCGGTGGCCGCCGCTGAAATCCGCGTCGGTGGTATCACCGCCCTCCTCGGCAGCGAACTCCGCCAGCGCGTCCTGGAGTTCCCGGGTCCAGTCTAGCGTCACGACGCCGTTGTCCCTGATGCTGCGGCCGATGGCGTTAGCGATCTCTTTCTGCGCTGGTGTCTGGCTCATCGTCGTCTCCTCGGTTCGGGTTGATTCCGTCCTGCTCACAATGATTAGTGTATACACTCCTCCTGCGTCGTCTACACAAATCAACAGGGCCCATGCCGAACCTGACTCTCCGCGTTGCAGAGGCGCGGGACCCGGGCGACCGCTGACGACGTTCTCCAGCCTTACGGAAGTCTCTTTCTTGTGCGAGCCCTTGCCGCGATACCAGCCGCGCGCCTTCACTTGGGGGCTCCGGTGGGGGTGGGGCTGTAGCCGTGCTTTTGTAGCCAGGCGAGCATTCGCTTGTGAACCTTCTGGCGCTCGCCGTCCGAGATGAACCCGTGGACCTTCAGGAAGAGGGCGCACGCCAGGACGCGCTCGTAGGCGTTCTCCTTGCGCCAGGTTGGTATCGCCGCGTCGGGCTTCATCAGAGACCGTCCTTCGCGAGGTCCCGCTTGTAGTCGCCACGGCACTCCTCGGCCTCGGCCGCGCGCATGGCCTTCGCGCAGTCCTTGCAGAGCAGGCGCTTCCTGGGCCTGGGTCCGCGCCCGGAGTAGTCGTCCACCAGCATCAACTCGTCGCCGCCACAGAACGCCCGCCCCTCGCAGTGCTGATCTTCCTCCTCGTCTCCCTGCTCCTGGTAGCCCATGGTCATCTCCTCTTCGTGGGTCGAACTGTCCGGGAATCCCGGAGGGTTCACGCGGGCACCGGGATGGCGATGCCATTCTGCTCCAGGGACCGCTCCAGATCGCGCACCCGTTGCCGGTTGATGTAGCAGTCGGCCGCCCGTTTGCCGTGCTCCGACTGCAAGTCCTTCTCGCGTGCTTCCCTCACGTCCTGCTCTGTCCGTCCCAGATGCGCGGCCTCGGCGCGAATCAGTCGGGTGTGCGCCTCCGTCATGAGCATGTGCCAGCGAAACTCGGGGTCGTTCTGCGCGCGGTTGAGCACGTAGCGGACCGCATCGTAGAGCACCTGTCGGACTTCGGCGTCGGTCATCGGGATCCTCCTAGTACACGCGGCATCGGCCGTTGAGAACGCGATTGTCTTCCTCGATCCCGAACAGTGTCGAGACCTGGACCCGCAGAACCCCGCAGGCCGCCCTGCAACCGCAGCATGCCGCCTGAGCACGATACGTGTCATGTGATTCGATCGATGGGGCGCCGCCGGCGACAGCCTTGGACCCGCAGCCGGAACAGGGAGCGTCGAACTCGACGAAGGCCGCGCCGTCGTACGGTAGACGTCCCTCCAGGACGTGACCCTCGCGCGTGGTGAGCGTGATTTTCACGCCGCCGCTCCCTTGCTGGGGTCGCGCCCGTGGACCAGCTCGGACATCGACTCGACCGGGACCTCGACCGTCTCGTCCTCGTCGTCCGGGTGCAGCCCGCCGCCGTTCAACAGGCTGTGCTCCCCCATCGCCGCCCCGACCGCCAGCCGCAGGGAATCGAGCGCCGTCATGGGCTCGTCCTCCTCCCCGAGGGCCCCGCAGTCGCAGTCGGCATCCTTCCCGGCCGGCTGGTTCGAGGCGCACCCTACGGAGTGGTCGCAGATCCAGCAGGTGCCGTCGTCACGGAGGGGCTCGCCACAGCGGCGACCCTTGCGGCAGGGGAGCGTGTTGCCGTCCTCGTCGCGCGACTCCTGGCGGGTGGCGGGTGGCATCGTCTTGGGCATGTTACTTGGCTCCCTTCACGGCGGCCTGTGCCAGTTCCATCGAGCCATACCCGTCAGGGCTGAGGCCGTGCTCGGCATCGAACCCCGTCGAGACCTCGAAGGCCCAGTAGCGCCAGCCGGCGTTGAAGTGGACCAGCCGAACCGCGAACCGCTTCGTCTTGAGCATGGAGATATCATAGCCCCGCCATGTCCCCAGTCAACAAGTATTTTTTGGTGCCTTGACGATTTCTCCTAAGCGGGGCTATCTTGGGGCCATGGCTCGCAAGGCTACCGACATCCCCGACATCAAGGTCAGACCGACGAAGCAGGAGAAGCTGCTATTCTTGAAGGCATCCGAGATGGCCCGGCAGAGCCTGAACCAGTGGATGATCGCGGCGGCGCTGGAGAAGGCCGAGCGTGACGGCGTGACCCACGGGAAGGCGGGGAAGCGGTGAGCCGCTGGCGCTTCGATCGCGAGAAGGCAGCATGGGAGGCCATCGTCAAATGGCTGGACGACGCCCGTCGCGTACGAGACATGTTCCTTGCGATCGGCGAGCCGCTGCCGACCCCGCTCGCGCGTCTCTTCGCGGAGCCCGCCGCCACCGAGGCCATCGCGCCGCCCGCTACGGGTCAGACACCATGAAGCCCACCCCGACCCCCGGAGAAGGGAAGCGGCAGCGATGAGCGACGAGAAGCAGAGCCCGGGGCCGTGGGATACCCTGGAAAACCCTGGTGGTCAGTGCCCCGTTGCTGTCTATAGTCGCGATGGCGTGCTCGTTGCCAAGGTTCGCAGGCGTGTCGACGCCGCCCTCATCGCGGACGCCCCGGCCATGCTGGAGTTGCTGCGCGAGGCCGAGGTATTCGTGCGGGACGCCGCGAAGATCATCGGAGGCAACGCGGCCGACGGGTACCTGAAGCGACTCGGCGACCTGCTCGACAAGCACGGGATGAAGCCGTGAAATTTTGGTGGCTGGAATTCAAGGACAGCGAAGCGTTCCTGTGGATGAAGGCGATTACAGTTTTGCTCATGACGATCTTCGTGGCCTCAGCCGCGCTGATCCTTGTGCGGCGCCTGTTCCCCGACCAGTACCACGCGAAGGGACCGGGGCCGTGGTGGATGTGGTTCATCTCGGGCGCATGGTTGGGCCCGCCGCTGATCAAGATCGGGCGGTCGCTGTCGGCACGCACTTGGCGGTGGCTCGACCGTCGCAGGAGGAAGCCGTGAGCGACGAGACGACGACACCGACCACGCTGGTCCCCAACGTCCGGGGCGCGCGGACCGTGTTCGGCCAGCCGGTGCGCGAGGGTGGCGGCGGCGCGCCCGACTCCGACGGGTTTTACAGGATGCCGGGCTTCTGTTCGTTTGGGCCGCCGCGCTTCGTCCTGGGAGCCGATACGTCGGCCCCCTTCGCTCCGCCCGACTCCGATCCGATCACGACCGGGCGAGCGCCGAGAATCTACTTCACGTTCAACTTGACGCCCGCCCATGACGAGGACGTGCGGGCATGTCTATACGAGTTGATCGACCTCGGCATGGTCGACGACTCGACGGCGCTCAAGGTCAGCGAGCGTCTCGGCGGCTACGTCGTCGACCCTGGCGGCATCGTCTGCCCCGATTGGGCGGGCGTGCTCGCGGCGGTGCGGAAGCTATGGGGGCTGGCGTGACGAAGCGACGCACCGGGAGGCTGACCACCGTCAACCCCGCGTCGCTGGCAGCCATCCCCGACGGCGGCTTGTGGCTCAGGGCCGATCGCGGCATCACGGTCGACGCCAGCGGTAACGGCAACGTGGTCAGATGGCGCGACGCCAGGGCAGCGGAGCGCGATGGCATCGACGTTCGTGACGTGAGCGGGAAGCTGCTCGGCAAGGACGGGGCGGCCGTGACAAAGCCACCCTGCGACTGTACCTGCCACCTCCCGTATCCGCACACCACGGAGATGCACATGTTTCCATGCTGCGACGAGAAGAACGTCGAACCGCACGACCGAGAGAAGTGCGAGCTGTGCAGGGAGCATGCGGCCGAAGCGCGGGCGGTCGACAAGCACGGGAAGTCGACGTGACGTCGCCGTGGCGGCGGGGTATGAGGAGCGCGGCAGGCCGGTTACTTCCTCGCTCTGAACACCGTCTCCATCTCCAGCTGCGTCCGCAGCACCTCTATCGCTTGGTCGAACCGGTCCCGGGCCTGGGTAGCGATGTCAATGAGGCCTTCGAGGACCACCGGTCGATCATCTCGTGCAACCGTTTCGAGCACTCCAGCACACCGATCGAAAGCCGGGCACAGGTCACGGAGATGTCCCGAGAGGCGACGGATAGCGCCCCCGGGGGATTCTGTGGGGGTGACGTCATCGAACGTATACTCATCTGGCCTCCCGGTCACGGTGACGCCTTCGGTGATCGCCTGCTCACCGTCGGCATCAGTCGATCGGCGATCGCTAGCATGGCGCTTGGGAACACAGGCTTGAGGTGGGTCTCCGCGAACCCGAGGCGGGTCATCTCGGCGGCTTCTAGCTCAGCTCCCGTGACGGCGACGATCGGGAAACTCCCCAACGGGCGAAGAGCCGCGACGAGGTCAAATCCGCTCATGTCCGGCAGGTTCATGTCCATGACCACGAGATCAGGCGTGCCTTCGATCGCAACCCCGATCGCCTCTCTGCCCGTCGTTGCGCCGACCGCGACGTAGCCGTGATGCTGGAGGCGGTCGACCCACAGCGCCATCAGCGGCGGGTTGTCTTCGACAATGAGGATCACCGTCCGCGCCCGTGGCTCTCTAGGGCCGAGAGGCGCCGGCCCGTCTCGTCGACGCGCTCTTTCAGCACCGCGACGTCCTTCTCGAGAGGCAGCAGGCGAGCATGGGAGAGCGCCTTGATCTCGCCGCGGAGTGCGTCGACGGCTTCGATCAGCGCTTTGATTTGCTCCGACTCGACTCCGTCCTTCGACCCCGTGCCGCGAATCATCTTTACGAGCGTCGCCAGCGAGACGATCGCGGTCAGGGCCATGATGACGTGCTCGGGTCTCACGGGTGCAGCACCTTCCACAGCAGCTTCCACATGCCGGCCGTCGCAGTGAGAAACGCCGCGACGGCCCCGGTCACTTTCGCGAAGAGTCGCCAGTTCCAGCGGCGTCGCGGACGAGGTGAAGCGCGGAGATCCCTCTCTGTGACTGCCTCTCTTCGGGAATACTGCCTGAGGAGCCGAGCGGCCTCGGGAGTGGCGGGCGCCGCCGATTCGAGGACTGCGGCGAGCTCGATGGCAAGGGCTCCGAGTTCAACCGGGCTAGCGCCTGCGATGCGCGATCGAAGCAGTCGAACATCACGGACAAGTCCGGAAGCTCTCGCGATCCAGTTGTCGAGAATGTACGAGATTGGGTCGCCGCTCTCGGTGGGCGTGTTTTCAGGTGAGCCATTCATGGGCCTCCTTGGTCGTTCTACAGGCCTCGGGCGGTCAATTCGGCATTGAGACCGCCCATGGTCGTACCGCCGGGGCCAATGATCTGATGCCAGCCAGCCGGGAGCAGGTGGATGTGGTCGCCCGGTACATAGAGGCTGTCGGCGACGACGGATGGGATGATGACCGCGCCCCCGGTCGTGGGCTTGGCCGATGAGATCAGCGCCGGGTGACGAAGGATGTTCGGGGCGCCAATCAACGCGGTTTCGGTCAGCGGGCCCTGCTGCACGACCACGGCGTTGTTGGTCGCGTGGGTAGTGTCTCCCAGGGGGGAACGGATGACGACGACCTTCGATGCCGGGAGTTGCGCGTAGATGTAGTCCACGATCGCGCGAATGTTCGCGGCGGTCTGGGCTGCCGTGAGGCCGCCCAGGTCGGGCCCGTCGTTCGTGCCGATCATGAGCAGGAACAGATCCGCCGGATTGGCCGCGAGGATGCGCACGAGGTTCGCGCCGCCGATACCGGTTCCGCCGCTGCCTGACTGGAAGCCGACGTTTCCTTCGCATCGGTTCCAATAGCCATCGGTAGCCGGCGTGCTCGACGCTCCGAGTGGAGAGTAGAACTCTCCGACGCCCATCATCAGGTTCTGATGCAGCGCGAACAGTTCCTGGCGTGGTCCTCCGGCCGCGATCGTGGTTGCGTCGCCGGTGCCGAAGAAGTGCGAGTCCCCGAGGCACATCGTGTTGATCTTCGACGTGCACGTGATGGTGTACTTCGCCGACAGGTAGCGCTGGATCAGCAATCGCTCGAACGGTGTCAGGGAGCGATCAAAGATGAGCACCTCGGAAAATTCGCCGTCCCACCCGAGCGTGGTCGCGTCCTCTCGTGTGCCGATACAGAAGCCGGCCGTACCAGACTCAGCGACCGAGAACCCGCCGCCGGCCAAGATCGCCTGCTCGCCGCCGTTTACCTTGACGCGGACCGTGCTGTTGGTGGCGCCGGCCGTAGCGAACTGGCCGTCGTAGCTGAACTCAAAGATGTTCGAGACACCGTTGATCGCAGCTCCTGGGAATACCCCCGTCCCGTTCGACGCTCCCGCAGAGGCGTAGAAGAAGAGCGACGTTCCACCCTGGGTCAAGAACTCGAATGAGAAGATGTTGGTGGCGCCCGACCGGAACGTGACAGCCGCACCACCGATAACGGAGCGCGACTTGCCCACGAAGAACACCGTCCGCGCGCCGCGGTCGGTGGTAACGAGCGTGTTGGTAGTGTTTCGCAGATACGACGGCGTACCGGGCACGCAAGAGATGCCTGGGCGGCCGTTGATGCTGTTGGCGACGATCGTCGGACCGCCGACGCCGGTCAGATTGTTGCCGAGCCCGCTCTGATCGGCCAGGGCAGTGATCGCCGGCCAGGTCCCGAAGGTCACGCCGGTTTCAGCCTTGAACCAGGCTTTCAGGTTCGGGATGGCGTTGCCCGCGATGGATAGTTGTCCGGGCAGCGTGGCCATGGCGGTGAGCGGAAACAGCGGCTGAAGGATCGGGTCGACGAGCAACGAATACGCGCCGCCCTTTCCTGAAAGCCACAGCGCCCCCGTTGAGTCGGCGGCAATGCGGGTTGACGTCTTCGGTCCCACCGCCATGGGACTCATGGCGAGAATGTCTTCGTAGCGATCTGAGCCAGCCATTGGAGTCCGCCTTTCAGTGGTTCTGCCGAGTCGCGACGCCGATGAAGAGACCGTTCGCCGCGCCGCCGGCGGAAAAGATCCAGAGCGCACGCATCCATTTCGCCGTCGGGCACGGGTTGGCCGATCCGGGGCTGAATTCGAACAGCGTGTTCACCGTGGTCGCTGTGGGCGTGCTCAGCGCCAGCAACGGCGCCTGCAGAACGATCCGCGTCGCTCCGATCACCGCCGGCGCCGAGGAGTTCGGGTTCTCGTCGTTGGTGATGTCGAAGGCGATCGTCCCCGTCACCGACGGGAGCACGATCTGCCAACCAATCGATCCACCACCCTGCCGGGGGAGTTGGATCCACGACCCGGTGAAGTTGGCGTTCGACGCCTGATTTACGGCATAGCCTGCGCTGCTGGACATAGAGACCCCGAGTGCACGGGTTGCGGGTGCGGTCTCGGGTCTCGGACGAACAACACTCGGGGCTCTAGCGCGTAACTAAGATACTTCGCGGACGACTGCTTAGGGGATCGGTTCTCCCGTTCGAATGATGGTTTCGGAGAGCGGGAGGATCAGATCCAATTCCTCGATCACGATAGCGCCGCCGACGATGATGGCGCGCTTCGGCGTGACCTTGCTCGTGTTGACCGCGTGCGACCGACTCACGAAGAGCGAGTAGCGCAGCTCGATCATCGGGTGCGACAACTCGATCCCCGCCGCGGTGAACTTCACCCGCGGCTCTGCGGCCTTCGGTTCGACCTTAGGCGTGGGCGGGACCGGCTCTGCCGGGGTGACGTTGGCAGGCGACTGGGCTTGGTGCTTCGAATATTTCACGTGAAACCTTCCCCCGCCGGCGGGCTGTTCTGCTGGGCGATGCGGCTCGGCGGCCCGCTCGCGCTCGGTCCCTGGGCCTGCGACTGGTCGTCGCCGACATCCTCGGGACCGTAGAGGTCTTGGAAAAACTGCGTCGGTCGCGTCTCGTCCATCAGGGTCAGCAGCTGGTCGTTCAGCCAGTCGGGCAAGTCCGCGTCTCGCTTGTGCCGGGCAGCGGCGGCGGTCACCGCGATCGCGGCCTCAATCGACCCCTTGCGCTCGAGGTCGAGCCCCTCGGGGTATGTATCCTCAAGCACCTCTACGTCCGACGCCGTGAGCCCGCCCGACGAGACCAGCAGGCGCGCAATCACCGGTCCCAAGACCGTCAACGTCGCCTGTCGCCTCCAGGAGGCCATCGCATCATCCGACGGTGGCAGCTTCCGCCGGGCGGAGACGCTGCGCGGGGAGGTCCCCCGGGGCTTGTCCTTCGACAGCTTCGCGATCAGCTGGTCGGCTCGCCTGTCCGCGTCGTCTACAGGGTCTGGCTGCTTGGCGTCCACCTTCTCGGCCGCCCCATCGGGGAACCGCGGCAACCGGAAGTCGAGCTTGCCGGCGCCGAACAAGATCTCCCGCCACGAAGGCGCGCGGACCAGGATCCGAGAAAACCCGAGGCGCTTGGCCACGACGTGCCTTGCGAGCGCCTCCTGGACGTCCGGGGCCGGTGGCGTTGAGACCACGGGCGGCGGGGCTCCGAAGCCAACGGGGGCCATGGCGGTCACGGGGAGGCCTCCGCGGTGGTGTCGTCGGGGCGTTGGGCGGCGAAGGTCTGGCGGGAGATGTCGGCGATCCGCTGGGCCACGCGCGGGGGAACGCCGGCCGCGATCGCGTGTTCGATGGCCGCTGCGGTGTCCCCGCCGGTCGCCCCGGCATGAACCAGCCGAGCCACCACCCGCTCCCCCTGCGGCGTGCTCGCGAACTTCGCGATGCTGGTGTCGATCACGCGCTTGATCATCGGCGCCGCGATGGTCGCCGCTCCGATCGCCGCCATTCCTGGATGTCCCGTGTAGGCCGTCGCCGCGAGGCCCAGGGGGATGCTGCCGTGGGCCAGCTGCTTCAGGCTGTGCGGGACCGTCGGGATACCACCTGTGCCCTGGGCATTCAGCCTGGCGTGGTCGAGGCGCTGGACCAGCACCTTCTTGGCCGCCAATAGCGTGTGCGTGTCCCGGTCCATGGTCTCGATCGCGGAGACGACATCGGGGGCCTTCTCGGCGGCATGGCCGAGGTGCTCGTCCAGGATCTTCTCCGGGACCGCGGCGACCTCGATCGCTCGGTTGTAGCGCTCGGTCCCATTGATCCCGCCCTCGCGGTCGAACGCCGTGCGCTGGGCGTCCGTGACCAGGCGGCGGAGCTGGCGCGTCGAGACGATATGATCGGGGTTGAAGGCGACCGTAGGCTTGCCCGTCGCATGGATGGCCGCGATCTGCTCGTCGATCGCCTTCGGATCGAACCCCGGTCGGCCCTCCATGTTCTTGCGGACGGTCTCCAACGTCTTCAGGTCGGCGGCGGCCTTTTCCGACAGCCCTGCCGTCGTCTTCTCCGCGCCCCAGTCACGCGCGCCCGTGATCTTGTTGAGTCGTCCCTTCAACTCGCCTGCCACCTGTGCGTCGAGGTCCAGCCCCGTGGCCTCCAGGTCGTCGATCGCCTTCTGGTAGCCGGCGACGACGTCTCCGACGCGAACCCCACCCTTCGGGAGTGCGGCATCGGCCTTCTTGTAGAGGTCGGCCTTCGGCTCCTGGGTGTCGTCGAGGCGCCGGGAGACCAGTTCCTCCGCCTTCGCGATCTTCGCAGCGCTTCCATGGCGGGCGTCGGCGATGGAGTCGCGCAGTTCCTGGTCGCGGCCGATCAGGTCGGGGAAGTTGTCGGCGGCGCGCATCATCTGGCGCCGTGCCGTGGGCGTGGAGGCGCCCTTGACCTCGCCCTGGAGGTCTTTGGCGATCCATTCGTTGGCAGCGGCGCGGGCACGTTCGGTATAGCCGGCGGCCTCCTTGGCCGCTTGCCGGCCCACGGAGGCAACGGCGCCGGTCCCCGCGCTGAGCAGGAGACCCGCGGGATCCGCCGCGGCCTCCCTGGCTGCCTCGAGGCGATGCCCTTCGGCGCCCGCGCTGGCGGCGGCGGCGATCGGTGCGGTCAACTCGTACTCCGCGGCACCACGGGCGGCGCCTCCGGCCCCGGCGGCGAGCGTCGCTGCAGCCGGCCCCGCAAACGGGATCTTCGAGGCCGCATCAACGATCTTGCTGCCGATCGCCCCCTCGAAGGCCTTGGCCAGCGGGGAGACGGCCTTGCTCGCGAGCGGGCCCACGATCTTACTGACCGGGTTCGGGAGGGCCATGCCGTAGGTCTGGCCAGCCGTGCGGTACTCCGGCGCTGCCGCCGCGTCCTTCTCGGCCTGCTCCGGGGACAACCCGCCGTCGGTGACCCCAAGTGCCTGGCTGACTCGCTGTCCGGCGGCGGTGTTCTCGAGGGTTGCCGCCAGGCGTTGCCCGTGGCCCAGGGTCACGACATCGTCAACCCCGCGCTCGAGCTCGCGCCGCTTGGCCGGGTCCTTGAGCACGCCGAGTGCCCCGCCGACCGCTCCGAAGACCGGGTTGGCGTTCTCGCTGATGCCCTGGGCGGCGCCGGCGGCGAGATCCTTGCCGACGTGGGCCACTGCATGGACGCCGCCAACGACGTGATCCCAGGCGCGAGCAAGGAAGCCTCGATCGTCGGCCGGCGGTGCCGCCGCGGGGGCGGGTTCCGCGTCGGGGACGAACGGCGCGTCCTCCGCGTCCGGGATGAAGTCGTCGGCTGCTGCGGCGGTCATAGCGGGGTGAACTTTCCGTCGAGCATGTAGCCCCGCACGCCGCCCTTGGTGCCGACCTTCGCGCCGGGCGGGATCGATGCTCCACCGCCGCCCTTGGGCTGTCCGCCGAAGCCATGGAGGCCCGAGAAGATCCGTCCCCGGCTCGCCAAGATCTCATCGCGCCGCGCTGCCGGCTGAGAGTCCACGAACTTGTTGAACTCGTCGTATTTGCGCTTCCCCTCGGCCTGGGCGGTGCCGAGTTGGTTCGTCATGAACCCGAGGAAGTTGTCCATTTGCTTCTGGCCCAACTCGCCGTCCTTGGCTCCCTGGACCATCGACTCGATGGAGTCCCACTTGCCGCCGAGGTGGTGAAGCGCGAGGTCCAGGGCCTGTCGGCTGGCGGCGCCGCCGCGCGCGGACGAGACCGCCTTTTCCACCGCGAGGGCCTGCTGGAGCGGGTTGTGGGGGGCGTTCTTGACCTCCTCGAGCACCGCCGAAAGCTCGTCCTGCTTCTTGACGAGGGCGGGGATGTTGTTGGTCTTGGCCCACTCGCTGGCTTCCTTGGCCAGTTGCCGCTGTTCCTGGAGTCCCGCGCGCTGGTCGCCCCGTGCCGTCGCGGCAGCCTTGCCGGCGGTGGTCATCAGGTTGGCGAGCGCCTTGTCGGAGAGCTTGTACTTCGCCTGGACCTCGGCAGGAGACTTCTTGTCGATCAGATCCTGGAGGGCCTCGGAATGGCCGCCACCACCTCCGCCGCCCGCTCCGGGTCGACCATGGCGATAGGCGAATCCGCCCGCATCGGCCTGGGCGTTCAGGAGGCGCGCGTGCGCCTGAAGCTCGGCGTTCTTCAACTCGCCAGCGTTTCCCGCCAAGATCGCGTTCCGCAGCCCAATCCGCGTCTGCAAGGTCTTGTCCGCCGCATCCTGGCGCAGCTTCGCCGCGAACGCGGAGAGCGCCGCCTTCTGCTGCTCGTCCCGGCTGATCGCCGCGACCTCGTCCGCCTTGGCGGCGATCACCTTGTCGGCGTCGGCCGCCTTGAGGCCGATGTCCTGGAGGGCTCGCACGCGGGCAGCGCGGGCGTCCTGGAGGCCCGTCGTCGCCATCACTTCGTTGTCGTTGAGCCGCTGGAGGTCTTCGACCTGGCGCCGATGGTCGTCGTCCATCTCCTTGTTCAGGATTTCCAAGGCGTAGTTCTGCGTGTGGGTCATCGCGGCGCCGTAGGCACCGAATGCCACCGCGAGAGCCGAGCCGATACGCCTGGCCGTCGATTTGTCCGCCCAGAAGTCCTTGAACTTGAAGTTCCGCTTGGCTTCCTGGGCCTGGGCGATCTGCTTCTGGGCTTCGGCGTCTGCGGCGTCGTACTGCCGCATCTTTTCTTCGTTGTCCGCCTGCTGGAGGAGGGCGTTTTCGCGCTTCTCCTTGGCGATGTCCGCCAGCTGGGCGTTGGCGGGAGCGCCGGAGGACATCAGGTCGATTTGGGCCTGGTCGGAGGCGGCGCGGGCCTTCTCGGACGCTCCTGCGGCGCCCGTGATGTCGGCGATCGAGCCCGTTGCGGGCGGCGCGGCGTCTGTGGGGCCCGGCGCGGGCTGGACGGGCGCTCCCGGGGGCTGAATTGGAGCTCCAGGGACCGGCGGCGGCACCATTCCCGGCGCTTCGGCGGGTACCGGGGGCGGCCAGGCGGTCTCGTCGGTGATTTCGGGCGCGATCGGGGCCGCGAGGGGCTGCGCGTTGACGCCCGCGATGAAATCGTCGGCCGATCCGGGCGCTGCGGGCCCTTCGATCGGGTTTTCCTCGTCGTCCGGCAGGTATCCGAGGCTCATCGCCGGTCCTCCAGGGCCTTGATCCGCCGCGCCAGCTCGGAAATCAGGCCCGTGTTGGCCGCCGTGAGGTGCGGCGCGTTGATTTCCTTCAGCCCGCCCGGCCGCTCCTGGACCACGCCCGGGATCACGCGCTCGATCTCCTGGGCGATCACCCCGAAGTGCTTGCCGCCGTCCTCGAATCCGGGGCGGTAGTCGAAGACCACCCCGTGGACCCCCTTGGCGACCTCGTCAGCCATCGATCGATCGCGGATCGAGTCCTTCGCATGCTTGTCGGAGAGGATCGACGAGCCCAGCGATGCCCCTCCACCGAGGATGCTGGCCCGCTTCTGGTTCGTGGCGCCGGCCGCTGCGGCGTTCGCGTTGGCGATGCTCTGCGCGTTCTGCGCCCGGAGTTCCTGCTCCTTGAGAAGGGCCGCCAGCTGGGCATCCCGCGAGGCCTGGTCGACCCCGTAGGCGCTGATGTCCTGGCCCCGGATGCCGGTGGTCGCCTGTGCGAGCAGCCCGCGGGCCTTGGCCTGCTCCAGGGCGCGAGCGTTTGCTGCCTGGGAGCCGATCGCGGCCGTTCCCGCCGTGAGCCCCTGGGAAGCGGCGTTGAGCGCGGCGCCGCCGTTCCGTGACCGGAGGGCCTGCGCCATCGCGAACTGCCGTGCGGCTTCGGCTCCGGCTCCCTGGGCCCCTTCGATGGCGGCGGCGGAGGGAGCTTGGCCGGCGGCGGCTTGCTGGAGGGCGGGCAGCTGGCCCTGCTGCTGGATGCGCGCGGCGATCTGCTGGGTCTTGTCGGGGTTGACCTTGGCGCGCTCCTCGTCGAGGGCCAATTGCATGTCACGCGCTGACTTTTCCTGCTCTGTGAGGGCGGAGGTGTCGGCGTGCTCGGTATCGAAGACATGCCGGGTGCCGGCGGGATCCAGGAGGTCTAGCGCCGTACCGGAGTACTTGTTCAGAGGGTCAATGTCGTGCTGGAGTCCCATCAGCGACCCCCCGCGCGAATAGTGTCGGCCATGCGGATGTTCCGCTTGGCTCGGTAATCGGAGATCACTGCGCCGTCTCCCTGCGCGGCGGCCTGCTTCCGCTGCTGGTCGAAATAGGTCCCGAGGCCGGCTCCGACAGCGCCGATCTTCGCGGCGTCGGTGGCGTTCTGAATGCCCGCGGCCTGCTGCTGAGCGGCCACGTTCGCGGCGGCGATCCCCTGGGTGGTCTGCTGCTGCTGGATCTGGGCTGCGAGCAGGGCGTTTCGTTCGTCGACGTCGTTCTTGTAGGCGCCGATGTCTTGCCCGCGGGCCGAGTTCAGCGCGTCGGCGAGCTGGCTCCGGGCCGCCGCCATCTCGTTGGCCTTCAGGGCGGCCCCGGCCGTGGCGGCGTTGGCGTTCGTGTTCGCCACGCCGATGGCAGCCCGGTAGGCCGAGCCGCCCGCCGACGGGCCGCCGATGGCCTTGGCGAGGGCGATCTGCCGGGCGGCGTCGATCTGGGCTTGCTGCTGTAGCTGCAGCTGGGCGGCCGAGGGCGCTGTTCCCGCGGCTGCCGCCTGGAGTCCGGCGATCGCGCCCTGCTGCTGTCCGGCGGCCTGCGTCTGGTCGGTCTTGTCCAGCGTCGTGGCGTTTCGCTGCTTCTCGAGCTGCGCCTGCCTGAGCCCGCCTTCGAGGCCCAGGACGCGCAGCTGATCCGTGTCCGCTGTGGCGGGCGGTTTATTGATCCCTAGTGGATCGCCAGCGTCCCCGAGGGGGTTGACGATCCGCCCGTAAACGTCCCGTGCGCTCGCCATCAGCCGGCCCTCCCATCACTGAACAGGTGCGCATCTTGCGCGAACGTGCCGCGGTGGCATCCTGGCCTCGCGGCCCACCGGCGGGAGTCATGACCCGCTGGGGCGCTGGCGCTCCCGGCGCCGGGCCGCACTACCTCGGGAGCGGAGATCAGGAGCGGATCATGAAGACGATTGGCGGACTGGCGATTCTGGCGATTCTGGCGGTGGGGTGCGGCGGCGACGTCGGCGGACCCGACGATGCGACGAGCGACGCGACGGGCCCGGCGGACCGCGGGTCCGACAGTACGCCGGCTGAAGCAGGCAGAAACTGCGGCCTGGTCGCTGGCGAGTACGCGACCCACTGGACGCGCTGGCAGGGGACCTGTGGCGCTTCCGGCGATCTCGACGTGACCATCTCCGATCCTGGCGACATCTGCGGCGCGATCGGGCAGCACGTTCCGGCCGGTCTTGGATCGGGGGAGTTCTCGGTCGGCTGCGTGGTCGACGTGAACTGCGCCGTGACCGCCGCGATTGGCTTCCACGGCTGCCAGGGCTCGTACACGATCGTTCTGTCGCCGAAGTAGCATCATGCCGCCGTCAGCCTCTTGCTCGCGGCGAGGCGGTTGAGCCCGGGCGTGATCCCGAGCTTGCAGGTGATGCCCGTGATCTTCGGGCCGGCACTCGTGCTGGACGCGTCGAAGATCACGATCCGGAACGCGCGCCCCCGCTGAACCTTCGGGATGCACTCCCAGTCCCAGGCGGCCCCGGGCGTCCCCGTGTAGGTTCCGATCGGATTCTTCAGGTCGAAGTCCGCGAAGACCTGGACAGTCAGCACGTGCGAAGCGTCGGTCGCTCCGACACCCTGGATCTTGTACAAGCGCTCGAACCCGGAGATTCCTGCGAGCTGGATCCAGGGCGACGCGAGCGAGTAGAAGTACGGGACCGATCCGGCATCCGTGTAGCTGCCGGCGCTCGTGCTCGTGCTGTCGACGATCACGGCCTGGGTATTACCGGCGAACGTCCCCGAACCGTTCCAGCAGACCGCATGCAGAGTCGACGTGTTCGTATCGGCGTAGAAAAACTCGGTCCACAGTCCGCGAATGTAGTCGTAGACGCAGACGATCTTGTTACTGAGGTACCACCGAGCCTGGGAGAGCGTCGGGACGAGGCAAGCCGCGACCACGGCGAACTGGTCGGTGTCGTCCTTGACCGGGCCGCCGAACGAAGATCCATCCTGTCCCACGCGAAGCGAGAGCGAGCGATCGATCAGCTGGATCCCGCCGCGCGTCGTCGCGGTCGACATGAAGGCCAGGCCATCCGGAACGGCGAGGATGCCCTGTGGGTTCGTGCTGCCGACGCCACGGACGATGATCTGAGGTGCACTGAACCCGCCGCGCCCGGAGGGGTCGGGGCCATCGCCGTTGAAGGCATAGACCACGTCTGCCTTGAGCGCGACGATCTTGTCGTCGATCACGCCAAGACCGGTGATCGGCCCATGCTCGTCGGCGATCCTGACAGCAAAGGCAGCGTTGAAGCTCGGCACCTCGCCATCGACAAACTGGTTCGAGACCCAGATCAGCGATGGGTCATCCATCGAGACGCCGAAGAGGCGCTCATTCGCGACCAGTTCGCAGCTGAAGCCCGGGGTCGGGTTGTGCTCGAGTACTCCTCCCGTGGTGTAAATCGGCGTTCCGCTCGCCGCGTTTACGTCGGGGATCGTGTCGGTGAACGTCGACGTGATCGCGTTCGGGTTGTTGTCGATTGTGCCGACGAGCTGAAGGGGCGCTGTGACGTTTGCGACGGTGCGGTAAATCTCGATCTTCTCGGCAAGGTTCGTCAGCCGGTGATTCGTGACGATCACGCTCACGGCCAGATTCCCGGGCCCCGGCCCCATCGTGATCTGCGCCGGCACACTCGGAGCCGATCGGATCGTCCGGCCGTTGGCGTCGACCCTGGCATAGACCGCCTGGTAGAAGTAGATGCCATTGGCCGTGAGACCGACGCCGGCCGTACTGGACAGAAGGGGCGCCTCCGGGAAGACGTCGAAATCGAAGGCGCCGAAGAACGATCCATCGAAGTACGGCGACCCGCCGCCAGGGACGAAAACTGCATCGGCTGCTTCGACCGCCACGCCCAAGGTTGGGTTGAACTGGACGCTCGCGAGGTTCACTGCCGTCGCGAGGTTGGCAACCGCCGGCTTGGAAATTCCGACCTCGGTCAGGAACAGAGATCCCGACGAGACCACGCTGGGCAGATTCGACAGCGAGGACGCGCGCACGGCATTCCCGATCGCGATCCGGGCCTGCGGCGTCGGGTTCGGGTTCGTGAGCGCGTCCGATGGGACGTGCATGAGATAGTACGTCTCCTGGATCGCTCCAGCGCTGTAGTTGATCAGCAGGTAGACGTTGCTCGCGTTGACGAACGTCCTCGACGTGAGGCTGACCGACCGGATCCACAGGCCGGTCGTGGTCACTCCCGCAAGGCGCTGACCCATGTTGATCCGCGCATCACCGCCAGCGGTATTGTCCTCGTAGAGGACTTGGTAGTCGCCAGCCGCGCTGCTCGAGGTCGTGTGCCCGGTGATGTGGGAGATGTTCGCGGTCGCGCCAGCGTCGAGAACATCGGTCCGCGCTGGCGTTCCACCGGTCAAGTCCCACTGGGTTTGTAGGCCCGCTGGCCCGGCCGTCGCGACGGCCAACTTCCCCGACGTGAAGAGGTCGGATAGCCAGCATAGCGCGAGGGATGGGTTGATCGCCGCTGCCGCGGCGGTGAGAATCTGTGTCGCAACGGTCGCCCCGGTCGATGGCGTGAAGTCGATCCGCCAGAGCTGGTTCGCGTTCTGCCGGTAGGCAATCGCAGCCTGCGTCGCCGATCCCACGGTCCCGTCGAAGATACCCATCGCGTCGGCCGGAGTGACGTTGTAGGTCGCCAGGGGCGCGCCCGTACCGGAGTCAAACGCCCCGATCAAGAAGACGTCCGCCTTGATGCGGCTGACGGTGTCGAAGTAGAAGATCGTAACGTAGCCGTTGACGACGACCAGCTTCGGATGAGTCGCCGAACTGGCGACCTTCCAGCGATAGACGATCTTGTTGGTGGTCGCATCCATCACGTAAAAGCGCACGACGTTGGCCGACGTCGTGTGAGTGATGAAGATGAAGTTCCCCGAGACGGCAACGTCGCCCGGGATGTTGGTCGCCGTGTCGCTGGCCACCGGAATCAACCCCGTCGCGACCGGCCCCCGTCGCCCCGTCGACAGTGCTGCCGTTCCCCCGACCCCCGGCGCGGGCGGCGACGCCCACTGTCCCTTGGCAGGCGAGTAGACCTCGATCGGCTGGATCGTCGGCGCCCGTTCCAGGTTGACCAGCGAGTTCTTGTGCGTGGCGAGTTGCCAGGTGTTCGCGACCGAGCTTGCCCCGGGCGTGATGCCCATGGTGAGGAGCGTCGACCCCGGGCGCTTCACCAGTTCGCCGAGATGGTTGTAGACGCCGTTGAACACGACCGACGTCGACCCGACCGGCAAGACGTGCTCGTCGATGTCCCGGCGTACCCCGGTCCCCAGGGGCACGAAGACGTTTTGAGTCGCGAGGGGCATTACTCGAACCTGACCTTCGCGTGGCAGGCCGCAGAGGCGCGGAGGACGATGGTTAGCCGAGGCTGCGGGTTGGACGTCGGAGAGCGGAAGACGATGGCCGCGGCGTCCAGATCCACCACGTCGAAGCTGGTCACAGCCGACTGCAGTCCGTGCGCCACGCTCACGTCGACCCCGGCCCCCGGGAACGTGACCGGGATGATTTTGTTGTTGGTCACGATGTCGCCGAGCCGAGCGAAGGCGTCGGAGATCGCGTTGATGATCCGATCGAGAATGGGACTCCCCCCCGTGATGCCGTCGGTCGCCTTCGACTGAAAGTTGGCTCTCACCAGCCACCCCGAAGCGCCCGCGGTCCACGCGAGTCGGTGTCAACCATCTTCTGCGGTCCGTAGCTCGTGCGGACGCCCTTGAAGTAGGCGGTGAGTTCGGACTCGAGGGCCCGCTTCTCGTTGGCCCAGTCCGACGCCCGCTCGTCCCGCTTGATGGCGGTGATCGCCATCGTCAGCGAGAGAAGCTCAGTGAACGGGTCCAGGATCGGATCGAGGGTGTTGGATGGCGTGGGCGTCGCGACAATGATCGTCACGCCTCCAGTGGCAGCATCGAGCCCATTCGTGAACGCCGACACCGTCCAGTAGGTCTGCGCCAGCGTGGCGCCCTCGGTGACGAAGATGGTCTTGCCGACGGCGATCTCGTTGTTGCTGTCGAAATCGGTCGCGCGGACCATCGCGTACGGGTCGAGGGCGGTCATCACGTAGATGCCTCGATCCGAAGAGAACGCCGTGTTCGTCAGGCATACCCGGTCGCCAATGGCCATCGGCACACCATCCGGAAGAAATGCTGTCCCGGGAACGGTCGACGTGATCGTGTGCCCAACGCCAGTGCCAGAAGAGACGGTGGCCCCGGGAAGGTTGACGTTAGAGAGAGCACGCACAGTGAAGTCCGGCACCGCGAGGGTCGTCGGCTTCGGGCAGTACCACAGGCGGTACGTCCCGCCCGCGCGCGAGGAAGGCTCGATGTAGACGGTGGTCCCCATGAGGCGGATCGAGCTGCCGCCGGTCGCGGAGACGTTGACGCCCGGGAGCCAGCCGCCCGGGGAGCGCCGGTTCTGCCAGGCGAACGGGCCCAGCGAATACTCGGCGTCGGTGTCCGTCGAGAACACGACGTCGATGAGGCCGAAGAAATCGGACGGCACCGTGAAGGACGCCGATCCTCCCGATGTGACAGTGAAGTCCTGCGACTTGGTCTGAAAATCAGGGCGGGCGCTCGCGGCGAGCTTCCATGCGTGCAGCACGGCGTCGTTCGCGAGCGCCCCCCATTTCTGAGGGCTCACTCGATCGGAGTTGTCGAGGTCGGCGCGGAAGGCCGCCCCGTCGATGAGTTGAGCCAGGCTCGTCATGCCGTCACATGCACGTCTTGACGAACGCCTCCAGCGCGTCGGCCACCTTCTGGCGGTCCGCCGTGCTGATCCCGAGGGCCTTGGCGAGGGTTCCCGCCGCCATCAGCCGGTCCTCCTTGGCCGTCTCCTCATCGGGCCCTTCGCCCTCCTCCTCCATGTCGGCGCCGTACTCGGTGTTGCCCTTGTCGTCGCCCATGCCGTCCACGACGTCGTCAAGGAAGTCCTTCTTCTTGTCGCTGTTTTTCGAGGTGAACATCAGGCAGCCGCCCTTCCTTCGGTGACCCAGAACATCTTCACGGTCTGTACGGGATCTGCAGCAGCCCAGGACTGCTGGTTGATGCGCAGCTGGAACGTCCCGGCGCTGGCGACGTTGTCCGCGTTGAGGGTCCAGGCCCAGCCACCTTCGGTCGCGCCGCCGGGCGGCGTGATGAACGTGGGGTGGACCATGGCGAGCCGAAGCGGCTTGAACGCAATCAGCTTCGGGTTGTCCACGAACATGGCGAAGGTGTAGAGACCCGCGCTGTTTCGCGTGACAGTGACGGCGTTGTGGAACTTCGTGGTACCGGCGGTGATGGCACCGCCGGCGACCGCGAACTCGCCACTCCAGATCTTGGACTCGCCGTTGAGCCACTGAGCTTCGGTTGTGAACGTCGGCATC